>Ga0255776_10006640_pt1 | contig 11778 bp, 8 predicted proteins | sample 071ome_19_FD_179974 | JGI IMG/M metagenome (GOLD analysis project Ga0255776, IMG submission 179974) | Coastal salt marsh microbial communities from the Groves Creek Marsh, Skidaway Island, Georgia - 071413AT metaG (version 2) | ecosystem: Environmental > Aquatic > Marine > Intertidal zone > Salt...
CTCGTCCCGGACCAATTACTCAGGACGAGCACGGGTGCTGTTCAGCAATTGTTGTAAGTCAGCAGCCTTTGGCTTAACCAGCCAGAACTTGCCGATGAAACCGTCGAAGTCTTCCAGGATCTGTTGCCCCCAGGCACTGCCGGTCTCTTCCACGAATTCACGGATCACGCTGCGCAGGTGATTACGGTGCGCCTCGGTCTCTTCGTTACTGATGCGATGGATATCCACCAGTTCGTGGTTGTACTTATCAACAAACGTATTGTCTTGGTCGAGCACGTATGCGAAACCACCGGTCATACCGGCACCGAAGTTGTAGCCAGTTTCGCCCAGTACGCAGATCATACCGCCAGTCATGTACTCACAGCAGTGGTCACCGGCACCTTCAACCACGGCATGAACGCCGGAGTTACGCACACCGAAACGCTCACCTGCGCGGCCCGCTGCCAGCAACTTACCGCCGGTTGCACCGTACAGACAGGTGTTACCTACGATGGAGGTGTCGTTGGTCTTGAAGGTAGAACCTTGAGGTGGACGAATCACCAGTTTACCGCCAGTCATGCCCTTACCTACGTAGTCGTTGGCATCACCTTCCAGCACCATTTCCAGACCGCCGGCATTCCAGACACCGAACGACTGACCAGCAATACCGGTCAGGTTCAGGCGGATCGGCGCGTCAGCCATGCCCTGGTTACCGTGACGTTTGGCGATCTCACCAGACAGTCGAGCACCGACAGAGCGATCACAGTTAGTGATGTGGAAGCTGAACTCGCCACCTGCTTTGTTTTCAATCGCAGACAGAGTCTCTTCAACCATGCGCTCAGCCAGCAGACCTTCGTCATAAGGCTTATTGCGCTCCACTTTCACCGTATGTGGCTTGTCAGCCGGAATCAGGTCACTGCCAAACAGTGGTGACAGGTCCAGGTGACGCTGTTTCTCGGTCTTGCCCTCAAGAACTTCCAACAGGTCCGTACGACCCACCAGTTCTTCCATGGTGCGCACACCGACTTTTGCCATCCAGCCACGAACTTCTTCAGCCACGAAGCGGAAGTAGTTCACGACCATGTCTTTGGTACCGATGTAGTGCTTATCACGCAGTTCGTCGTTCTGCGTGGCAACACCGGTTGCACAGTTATTCAGGTGACAGATACGCAGGTATTTACAACCTACGGCCACCATTGGCAGCGTACCGAAACCGAAAGATTCAGCACCCAGAATCGCCGCTTTCACCACGTCGAGGCCCGACTTCAGACCACCATCGGTCTGAACACGTACGTTGCCGCGCAGGTCGTTGCCACGCAGCGCCTGATGCGCTTCAGACAGACCCAGCTCCCAAGGAGAGCCCGCGTACTTGATGGACGTCAGCGGAGACGCAGCCGTACCACCGTCGTAACCAGAGATGGTGATCAAGTCAGCGTAGGCTTTAGCCACACCCGCTGCGATCGTACCCACACCCGGTTCAGATACCAGTTTCACCGATACCAGTGCAGTTGGGTTCACCTGTTTCAGGTCGTAGATCAGCTGCGCCAAATCTTCGATCGAATAAATATCGTGGTGCGGTGGTGGAGAGATCAGCGTCACACCCGGTACTGAGTAACGCAGGGTTGCGATCAACTGGTTAACTTTACCACCCGGCAGCTGGCCACCTTCGCCCGGCTTCGCACCCTGAGCTACCTTAATCTGCAGCACTTCAGCGCTGGACAGGTAGTGAGGAGTAACACCGAAACGACCGGAAGCGATCTGCTTAATTTTAGAGTTACGCGTAGTGCCGTAACGCAGTGGGTCTTCGCCGCCTTCACCTGAGTTCGAGCGACCGCCCAGTTCGTTCATGGCCATCGCCAGCGCTTCATGCGCTTCTGGTGACAGAGCACCCAGAGACATAGCCGCGGTATCGAAGCGAGGGAAGATCTTCTCAGCTGGCTCCACTTCAGAAATATCGATTGACTGGATATCTTTGCGGAAGGTCAGCATGTCACGAATGGTAGCCACCGGACGCTCGTTCACCAGCTCAGCAAAACGGTCGTAGGCCGCCTGCGAGTTGGTTTGAACTGCTTCCTGAATGTTCTTCACCACGTCGGGGTTATAGGCGTGATATTCGCCACCGTGAACGTACTTCAGCAGGCCACCCTGTTCAATCTGCTTACGAGGCTTCCAGGCAACCTTGCCAATCACAGCCAGGTCTTCTTCGAAGTCTGAGAAGCTCGCGCCTTCGATACGGCTGGTCACGCCGCAGAAGCACAGATCAACGATGTCTTTGCTCAGACCAATCGCTTCAAACAGTTGAGAGCCACGGTATGACGTGATGGTCGAAATACCCATCTTGGACATCACTTTCAGCAGGCCCTTACGGATCGCCTTGCGGTAATTTGCCTGAGATTTCAGTGGATCGCCCAAGACCTCACCACTGCGGTGCAGATCGGTGAGAATATCGTAGGACAACCATGGGTAAACAGCCGTTGCACCGAAGCCCAGCAGCACAGCAAAGTGGTGTGCATCGCGTGCAGAACCAGTTTCGACGACGATGTTACCGTTAGTACGCAAACCTTTCTGGCTCAGGCGGTGGTGTACCGCACCGGTCGCCATTGGCGCTGGGATCAGAGACTGACCTTCAGCCACTTCACGGTCGCTCAGGATCAGGATCACATCACCGCTGCGGATCGCCGCTTCAGCTTTGTCTGCCAGCGCAACAATCGCGTCTTTCAGCGAGGTACCTGCTGGGTAAGCCATCGACAGCGTGTTGGTGCGGAACGCATCGCGACCCGTGTCTTTCAGACCAACAAACTTCAGTGGCGACAGTACTGGAGACGTCAGGATTACGCGGTTCGCGTGATCTGGTGTCTCTTCGAATACGTTTTTCTCGGCACCGATACAGGTTTCCAGCGACATCACGATGGACTCACGCAGTGGGTCGATCGGTGGGTTGGTTACCTGAGCAAACATCTGACGGAAGTAGTCAGCCACGTGGCGTACACGCTGAGACAGCACGGCCATTGGGGTATCGTCACCCATGGAGCCAGTGGCTTCCTGACCGTCTTCGGCCATCGGACGCAGGACCTGGTCGCGCTCTTCACGCGTTACAAGGTGCAGTTTCTGGTGAGTGTTCAGTGCATCGCCTGACAGCGCTTCCTGACCATCGACTTTCTCAAGGTGCAGACGGCTTTCAATGCGCAGTGCATTCTCTTTCAGCCACTGTTTGTATGGCTGAGAGGTTTTCATCAGGGTGTCGATATCGTCGGTACGCAGCAGCTTACCTTCTTTGGTATCGATCGCCAGGATGTCACCCGGGCCGACACGACCTTTCGCCACAACATCTTCAGGTTTGTAGTTGTATACACCAACCTCAGATGCCACCGTGATGAAGTTATTCTTCGTAATCACCCAGCGAGATGGACGCAGACCGTTACGGTCCAGACCACACACCGCATAACGGCCATCGGTAATTACCAGACCGGCCGGGCCGTCCCACGGTTCCATATGCATGGAGTTGTACTCGTAGAAGGCACGCAAATCAGCGTCCATCGTCTCAACGTTCTGCCAAGCTGGCGGAATCATCATACGAATCGCGCGGAAGATGTTCATGCCACCCATGGCCAGCAACTCAAGCATGTTATCCATGGAGGATGAGTCGGAGCCGGTGGTATTCACAACCGGTGAAATATCTTCGAGGTTCGGCAGCAACGGGCTGGCAAACTTACTCGCACGAGCATTCGCCCAGTTGCGGTTACCACGAATGGTGTTGATTTCACCATTGTGCGCCAGCATGCGGAACGGCTGAGCCAACGGCCAGCGCGGCATAGTGTTGGTCGAGAAACGCTGATGGAACACACAGATCGCGGTTTCCAGACGCTCGTCGCCGAGATCAAGATAGAAATTCGGCAGGTCCACCGGCATCATCAGGCCTTTGTATGACAATACTTTGTCAGACAGGCTGGCGATGTAGAAATCTGGGTACTGCTCCAGTGCTTTTTCAGCAAAGCGACGCGCGTAGAAGAGCTTCACCGATAAGTCAGTGTCTTCCAGAGCGCTGTCCGCCGCGATAAAGACCTGTTCAAAGCGTGGCAGACAATCAATCGCCATTGGCCCCAGGCAATCGTTGCTGGTAGGCACCGTGCGCCAGCCCAGAACGTTCAAGCCCTGATCGCTCAGTGCCGCTTCAACGGCCGCTTTCTGCTGTGCATAAATGGCATCGTCGAGATCCATAAACAGCATGCCTACCGCATACTGCTCAGGCAGTGCGATGCCCTGTTCTTGTGCGACCGCACGCAGGAATGAGTCTGGTTTCTGGATCAACAGACCACAGCCATCGCCGGTTTTACCGTCCGCAGCAATACCGCCGCGGTGTGTCATGCAGGTCAGGGACTCAATGGATGTCTGCAGGAGCTCATGGCTCGGCTCGCCTTCTAGATGGGCAAGCAGACCAAATCCACAGTTGTCCTTAAATTCGCCTGGAGTATACAGACCAGTTCTCATAGAACAGCTCTCACCAATAAATCGTTTAAATATCAAGGGCTTACGTTCAAGAAACGCTCAAAAAATAAGCAACCTTGAGACAAAAGGACGCTCATTCTACACATCTGGGCCGCTCGCCACAAATCAACTGGAGTACTGGCCCGGCAAGGTCACCGGGCCGAAAGGAGCAGGCTCCCGCCTGCGGGCTTATCGAATTACGTTTTGAACGTCACCCACTGGACGGATCCAGGGCGACTGACGTCGAAGGTCTGCAGGCATGGCGTTCACGGCAGCGACTGCCTCGGCGCGACTACCGTAGACACCGGAAACAACCACGTGCCACGGCTGACCTTGATAACTTGTTTGATATTGATACAAGCTACCAGTGACCTCTGACTGGCGGCGACGAATAAAAGCCGTCGCCCCATCTGCATTTCTCGTACCCAGCAATTGCACGATAAAGCCATCAGAAGGCGTCAACAAGGCTTGTTCGTCAGGAGTGTAAGCTGGGACAGGTGTGGCAGATGACGTAGCAGCCTGGGCATCGGATGCCGAAACCACAGAAGCCTTTGCGAAATCGACGTCCGCTGAATCGCTTGTTTCATTAGCCATCTCTTTCAGGGTGTCCGCAGCCACCGGTGTATCAGGCGCTGCGTCATCGGTAGATTGTGTGGATGAAGAACTTTCAGCTGTTCTGACATCGACCTCTTGAGCAACAGGTTGAGCATCTTGCTGCTCCGCTTTAGCGGCAGGCTGAGACTCTTCATTACCACTTGCCGACGCACTAACCGTCTCAGCAGCCTGCGCTTCGGACGATTGACGCTGAGCCGACAATGACTCCGATGAAACGGAATCGATTGACCTAACAGGTGCAGTGTCCGGGATGGTGCTCACCACTCGCTCTGGTAAGCTCACCTCAGGAATAGACTTCCCGGCGTCGGCCTCACCCGTCGCTGCCTCTTCGGGGTAATTATAGTCGGCGCTAGGCATCGCAGTTTCTGAGGCTAACCCTTCGTCAGTAGCTGCGTCAGCGCCTATGTCGTTAACGCCCATCTGGTAGAGCAGCAACATGGCCACCACTGCAGATAAACCGGCCAGCGCCAAAATATTCCTTAACGGGAAGCCACCTTTCGTCGTCGCAGCAGAACCCTGCCCAGCAGCCAGAATCCGTTCTGCGCCATCGATAACATTCCCCGGATACACGGTTGTCGATGCCGTCAGCTGGCTAATTTCTTTATCACTTAAAGGGCAAACATCGCCGTCGCCAAAAACCATGGCAATCAAGCGTTTAACTTCACTGTCCGTCAGGGATTCGATTTCAAGCGTGTGTACTGGCGCCTGAGCCGGAGACATCCGGAACAGCCCCTCATAGCCGGGTAAACCAAACAGTGCGAAAGCAATAGAATGGGGCGCGAGCAACGCAAAATGAGCAATATCGTTGAGTGTCTCGGTATCAAGCTGGTCTGCCTGGTCAATAATGACCAGCAAGCCACCACCATCCTCAGCACGCTTCAACGCCTCAGAACGCAGACTCTCGCGCACTTGAGCACTGTCTTCACTCACCACCGGCAGATCCCAATGATTGGCAATGGCCGCCAATAAGGCAGGCATTCCCATCATGACACTGGCGGTCAGGAATAGCGTATCTTCGGGGAGTTCACGCTGGGCAGCCAGCGCATTAGCGATGACTGATTTACCAGAGCCCTCTGGGCCCGTGACGGCAACCAACAGTTCGCTGTAGGCCGCCAAATGGGAGAGCAACTCGACATTACGTGCCTGAGACTCTAATAAAGACGGAATACCTAACGCGTCATAATGATCGCCAGCCGATAAATCCTTCGCGGCACCGCTGATTTCCAAATCAAAATCCGTCTCCATAACTCCCCCAATTTTAAGTTATCCGATCAGGCTTTGGCTCCACACGCCAACAAGGCTGCATCAATCTCATCACGCGATGCTTCTGAGGTGATGTATGCTTCGCCGATCTTTTTCAACAATACCAGTCGCAATGAACCGTCCAGCACTTTCTTATCAACAGCCATGCGCTGCAAGTAGTCATCACAGCTCATGTCTTTCGGGCCCTTTACCGGCAGGTGAGCATCCTTGAGCAAATGGTACAAGTCGTGAACTTCCGTTTCCGCCAGGTGCCCCAACCGCTTACTCAGCTCCGCCGCCATCATCATGCCAGCGCCTACCGCTTCGCCATGTAGCCATTTGCCATAGCCCTGATGGGCTTCAATGGCATGACCAAAGGTATGACCAAGGTTCAGAATCGCACGAATACCACCCTCACGCTCATCCTGCGCGACGACATCCGCTTTATTCTGGCACGATCGGAGAATAGCCTCTGCCAACAATTCGGCATCGCCAGACATTAATCCGGCCACGTTATCCTGAAGCCAGGCATAGAATGCCTCATCGCTGATCAAACCGTATTTAATCACCTCAGCCATGCCCGCCGCCATTTCCCTCAGCGGCAGGGTTTCCAGCGTATCTGTGTCGGCAATGACGGCTTGCGGCTGATGAAAGGCGCCAATCATGTTTTTACCCAGAGGGTGATTCACGGCTGTTTTTCCACCCACAGATGAATCCACCTGAGACAGCAAGGTGGTCGGCACCTGAATAAAGTTCACGCCACGCTGATAAGACGCAGCAGCAAAGCCAGTCATATCACCAATCACACCGCCCCCCAGGGCGATCAATGTCGTGGTGCGGTTATGACGCTTTTCAAGCAAGGCATCAAAGATCTCATTAAGCGTGTCCAGATCTTTGAATTTCTCACCATCCGGAAGCACTACGGTATCCACCTGATAATCCACGAGCGCCGCTTGCAGATCAGCCAAATAAATAGGTGCCACGGTATCGTTGGTCACAATCAGGACCTGACGTCCTTTGATATGTGGTTTGAAATATTCAGGATTACGCAGCAGACCTGCGCCAATGTAGATAGGGTAACTACGATCACCGAGATCGACGTTCAGGGTTTGCATGACTCAGCCCTTAAGTTGACGTTTGAGTTCCTGAATAACCCAGCGCGGATTGCGCTGATCAGTTTCAATAATGATGTCAGCGATTTCCCGGTATAGGGGGTCTCGCTCAGCAAATAGCTTACGTAATACCGCCTCAGGGTCCGCCGTTTGCAACAACGGTCTGTTGCGATCTCTCGCAGTTCGCGCCAATTGCTGTTCGACTGACGTGCATAGGTAAATAACCGTCCCTCGAGCACCCAGATAACGACGATTTTCAGGACGAATGACCGCGCCTCCGCCTGTCGACAGCACAATGCCAGAAAGCTGCGTTAGCTCATCGATCACCGAGGTCTCACGATCCCGAAAGCCTTGCTCTCCTTCGCGATCAAAGATCCAGGGAATATCGGCGCCACAACGCTCTTCTATGACTTTATCTGAGTCATGGAATTCGAATTTAAGTTCCTGAGAAAGCAGACGGCCGATGGTGCTTTTTCCAGCGCCCATCGGCCCAACAAGAAAGACAGATTTAGTCATTATTACCGAGCAGACAACGTGTCCTTAACCAGACGAGGAGTAATAAAGACCAGCAATTCGCTCTTCTCTTCTTGATGACTGGTGTATCGGAACAGAGCACCAATCAGAGGGAGGTCACCGAAGAACGGTGTCTTGCTTACCGCAGTAATCTCTTCAGAGCGGAAAATACCACCCAGCACGATGGTTTCACCGTTCTCAACCAGCACTTGTGTCTCCACTGCGTTAGTGTCGATCGCCGGACCTGCCGCCGTCAACTCACCAACTGAATCCTGATTAATCACTAAGTCCATAATGATACGATCATCCGGCGTAATCTGTGGCGTCACTTCCAGTCGCAGCACGGCAGACTTAAAGGCAACGTTTGTCGCACCACTAGAGCTCGCCTGCAGATATGGAATCTCAGTACCTGATTCAATGGAGGCTGTTTGGCCATCTGCTGTAATCACACGAGGCTGAGAAACAATTTCCGCCCGCCCCTCTTTTTCAATGGCAGACAATTCAAGATCCAGAAGGAAATCGGCGGTCTGATAACCAATAGCAAAGGTCGTGGCCGCTGGGTCCGTAACACCGAAATCAACGACATCGGAAGCTTCAATATCAATTACTTGAGTCGATGAACCCGTGGTAGCACGGTCAAAGAGAATCTGATTTCCTTCTGTCAGAGTCGTCTTGGTACCGCCAAACGTTGTCCAGTTTGAACCGTTATTTTTGAAGCCGGCGCCTCCCCACTGCACACCCAGCTCCTCACCAACACTGGTGCCAGCAACCACAATACGAGCTTCGATCAACACCTGACGTACCGGCACATCCAACATAGCCAGCGCTTCACGGACTTTTTCCAAATTACTCGCTGAATCCTTCATCAACAGTGTATTGGTACGACTATCGACAACTGCACTTCCGCGCTCGGATAACAAACCATTTTCAGACGTCAACAGATCGGCCAAGTCAGCTGCTTTTGCATACTTGAGCTGCATATATTCGGTCACTAGGGGTGCCAACTCCTCAACTTGACGCACGGCTTCAAGTTCGACTTTTTCACGCGCGGCAATTTCTTCTGCAGGGGCGATTAACAGTACCGAGCCCATTTGGCGCTGACCAAGTCCCTTGGTCTTCAGAACCAGATCCAACGCCTGATCCCACGGGACATTCTGCAGACGTAGAGTGATGCTGCCACCAACCGTATCAGAAGCAACGAGGTTCAGACCGGTAAAGTCAGCAATAAGCTGTAGCACCGCGCGAACCTCAATGTTCTGAAAGTTGAGGGAGAGTTTTTCACCGGTAAATGGAAACTCTTTCTCAAGCTTAGCCTGCTCATCCTTTGTTAAAGACGCCACATTGATGGAAAGTAGCTTATCGGTCTGGTAAGCCAGATAATCAAACTCGTTGGTCAACGGCTCAATAACGATTCGGGTGCTTCCACTTCCTGCTTTGGCGTCCACATAACGGACTGGAGTAGCAAAATCAGTTACATCCAAGCGACGACTCAGTGCATCGGGTAATTCCACACCTGACAAGTCAGCAATAATTTTACCGCCTTCACGACGAATATTTGCTGATGCCTGATCATTACTCAGCAAGATTTGAACTTGCCCTTCACCCAACTCTCCACGACGAAAATCAACATTTACAATCTTCGCACTAGGCTTATCGACATTTGATGCTGGTGAGCTTGTGGAAGTCTCAAGGAAAGTACTATCGTCACCATCGCCAATTCTGACGAACAGAGTATTGCCAGACACATCGGTGGTGTAGCCAACCAGCTGATTCAAACTAATAACCAAGCGGGAGCGATCTTTTGCCTCAACTACCGTCGCACTGCGTGCATTACCGTTACCGATTTCATGCCGTTTTGACGACAAAGCACTGTCAACTCCCGGCAAATCGATGGCAATACGAGCGGGCTTTTCAATAGTGTATCCGCTAACCTCCGGTGGAGCACCGTCAAAGGTCAGGGCTAACTCTGTTACATCTCCGGCAGCCGTTGAAAAAGACAGATCAGTCAGCGTCAAAGCACTTACTGGAAGCGTCAGGGTAAGCGCAAGGCCGGCAAATACGGCTCCGATGCTTTTAATTATTTTCATAGTGGTTCTCCTGACGTCCCTTCCAAGGCGATGGTTCTTGGTCTCTCCAGCCAACCGCCATTTCCGTTCGGGACAATTTCAATTAAATTAATACGACTATCCGAGATTGATACGATTCGTCCGTGATTCTGGCCCATATATTCGCCAACCTTGGTACGAACAACACTGTTGTTACCATCACGGATAAGTGCCCAAAGGGCGCCATCTGGCTTCTGCAAAGTACCGACCATATACAAATCGCCGATATTGAACTGCTCTAGATACTCCTTGGCACGATCAGTGTTCGGGCTGATATCCATACCTGCATCTTGTACTTCAACTTCTTCTTCCGAAATAGGGAGAGAAAAAGGTGAACGCAGAGCCGAGGCACTATAGGTAAATGATTCGTACGGCTTGAATTCCGGTATCGGTTCTACACGACCTCTTGGTGCAGAGATAGCCTCAGCAACAAATTGCTTCAAATCCGTGTTATCGGCAGAGCCACATCCAGTGAGTGATAGGAGTGCAAAAGTGGCAGCTAAGATTCTCATTACTTACCCCCCTTGCCTGCATTGTAGCGGTACGTTTTCGCCTGAATGCCCATGACAAGCTCAGAACTGTTTTTTCCTTTAGTGATAGAAAAATCATGCAAGGTCACAATTCGAGGGAGAGAGGCGACGCCGGAAACAAAAGCACCCAATTCATGATAGTCACCAGCCACTTCAATATCGATTGGCAGTTCATTATAAAACTCGGTCGACTGCAGCGCCTTGGGGTCAATTTTATTTAAGTCCAAGCCTGAGTTGAGGGCAGCACTACTGATGTCATCGAGCAGCCCCGGAACCTCGGTATCTCGAGGAAGCTGTTTCAACAGAGAACCGAAGCTTAACTCCATCTCAACCAATTGAGCTCGATACTCATCCAGATTCGCCACGCGAAACGCCTTCGATTCAAGGCCCGCCTTCAAATCCTTTTCCGCCCGCTCTAATCGTTCTAATTGCGCAATTTCGGATTCCACCAAGCCGAAATAGCAGCCCGCGAGAACACCAGCTGCAATCAGGACACAAAAAGCCAATTTACCGATAATCGGCCAAGAGCCCATGTTCTCCCAGTCGATATCACTAACATCGAAGCCCTGCAACTGCTCAAGGAATGAGCTATTATTCTTTGCCTCAGCCATGCTCACTCCTCATCATTTGCTTTAGGGTTAACGCGGTTCACAACCAACTTAAACTCATTGGTCGACTCCCCCTTCGACTGAACACTTTCAAGAACTGGATTTGCAAACCACTCAGACTGATCAAATCGACGCATAAGGTCTGAGATTCGCTTGTTAGATGCGGCCACGCCTTCCATGATCAGACGCTCACCTTTGACTTCAAGCTTAGTAAAATACAGTTCATCCGGAACGGAACGAGCGATTTCGTCAAAAATACGAACGATAACTGGACGATTCCCCTGTAACGCTTGAATAAGCTCCATACGTTCGATGAGCGCAGAGCGAGTTTCCTTGAGCTCTTTAATCTCTGCAATCTTGGCATCCAGCGACTTCGACTCTTGAGTCAGGTAGTTATTGCGAGACTGCTGATTGCTGACCGCATTGCTGTATATCTGCGAAACAAAGATACCGAGTGCAGCGCTAACCAGCACCACCGCAGCAATTACCACATAAAATCGTTTATTTCGCTCTTCCCGTAGCTCTTCTCGCCACGGCAATAGGTTAATCGTTGCCATCAGTCAAAACTCCTCATTGCCAGACCTGCAGC
>Ga0255776_10006646_pt1 | contig 11762 bp, 9 predicted proteins | sample 071ome_19_FD_179974 | JGI IMG/M metagenome (GOLD analysis project Ga0255776, IMG submission 179974) | Coastal salt marsh microbial communities from the Groves Creek Marsh, Skidaway Island, Georgia - 071413AT metaG (version 2) | ecosystem: Environmental > Aquatic > Marine > Intertidal zone > Salt...
CAGCTCTGGAAAAAAAATTCGCAATGCTTTCGTTTTGATGTAGATTATGGAGTCTGTTTGTGATGAAAAATTTGTTCTACAGAGTGTTTGAATTGTTTGGAAGGATGTTCAGCCGTGAAGAAGATCAGCTGTCGCGATCCAAACTCGTCGGCATGTACCTCAACAGAACCAATCACAACAACTCCCTCTCCGTGGAAATGCAACGCACCCGTCAGCGACGCAACGGAAAATTCTCCTCCAAACGGGAACGGCATTGATGCCAGCTGTAAACGAGTTTAACCGATCAGAATCCCCCGAAAGGTGGGCCTTCGGTTTGAGACGAATCGATTACCTTTTCACCTGAGCTGACATCTGCCCCTGTGATTTGATCTGTAGCAAATTGTTGTCGCAATTCCAGGGCCAGTCTCCGCACTTCCAACATCTCGGATTCACAGTATCTTTCCACTCCATTTCGCATGGTATCCGTAAGCTCTTCCAAATGTGTCAGAGCCTGAAGAGTTTTAATAATGTTCCCATTATTCATCATCAAAGCCGAATCCAAAGCGGTGATTAGTTTTTGATGGCGGATACCGTGTTTAACCAACACATACACTTCTTCAAGGCGCAAACTGTTGTTTGCCTGGAAAATTTCGGTCTCCAATCTCTGCTTTAACACATCACTCTCAGGGAACAACTGGAGTACCAAAGCAAACTGAGGATACGTTCGAAAATCGCAAGTCTCAGGCAAGTCCGGCACAAGATCACGAGCCTCAGACCACCACGGAGAATCTTCACCTTCCATCTTGGCCACCCCCAAAGCTGCCGTTGCTTTCAACATCGGACTCTCCGCTTCTCTCCACACCATTTCAAATAACTCGACTTTCTCACTGGCGGAAATCTCCATATCAAACATTTCCATCACGGTTGCCATCGGAAAAACAACAACAGATTTCATCTGCAGATTGGATATATAACCACTGAGCGCATCCCGAAAAACCGGATAATATTCAGAGGAATACTGGTAAAGAAATGAGGCATTGAAAAAATTGTTCACATCATCGCCCGGCTTCAGCCAACGGGAAGCGAGATTTTCAGGCAATGTGTAACGGATCCCATCTTGTTTCATTCGATAAAAAATAGGCCGCAACAATTGAGTTTCATCGTTATCCACATAAGTCTCAAGCAGCACATCCAGGGCAGCTTGCTTGTCCGGATGGTGAGCAAACCAAGTATATGCTGCAGCGTTAGAGTCCTTTTCGCGTGACAATGCAATCGTTTTCAAGTTTTCGAGAACACGAGGATGCCTTAACAAAGGGGAATCAAGGCGAGTTAATAATGTTAGAGCTCGCGATCTGGATTCCTTTTGCACGGTGGGTGCTTGGACCGGAATCAGTTTCCTGAGATTACCTGGAAGTTTATCTAACCAGGCATAAACAGCCGATTCCTGGAATTGTGCACATCCCAACAGGTATAAAACCCCTTCATCACCGGAGCGTGCAAACAACTCCTGAAGGTGGCCTTGATAATAGGTTTTCCCCCCGATCCAATCATCATAAGCCAACCCTTCAAACTCTTTGTCCGCCAGGTGAGCTTTCCATTCCCCAAGCGATTTTCCTTCGTAACGAAAAGGCCGGTGAACCATCAACACCAGGAGCAAGGCAACAAACGCCACCCCCAAAACTGCCATCATGAAAGAAACAACCGGGTGTTTCTGAGCAAAGCGTTTGGCGCTATTAACAAAACGTAAACCGATGGATTCAGAAGGGGGCATGGTAGCGGTTAGCGGTTAGCGGTTAGCGGTTAGCTATTAGCGGTTAGCTAAGACCTAAAAGCTAATAGCTAATAGCTAATAGCTAAAACCTAACCGCTTACCTCACCGTCTTCAGCTCAGGCTTTGGATCCACTTCCAGTTGAAAATTGCGATAACGCACTTCCATTGGACCGCCTGAGTGGACCTGGAAGGCAATGATTCCCTGTAGCGCTCCATCGGGATCTTTTAGATCCACGCATTTGTTTCCATTGATGGCTGTCTGGATGTGATGATCGACGGCCAGGATTTCATATTGGTTCCACTCGCCTTTTCGCACGTGTTGATCACCGGGTTTATCCCAAAGAAGTGCGCGTCCCAATTCTTCGTAGAGTTTCCCCCACCAACCTTGACCTGCGTCGGCCTGGTATCCTTTGACTTCCCCGTGATCGGCTCGCTGACTGCGAAACTGAATGCCACTGTTTTCGCTGTTAGGCGTCAATTTCACTTCAAAAACCAATCGAAAATCTTTGAGGATCATTTCGCTTTTCAGGAATTCGTTGTGCTTCAAACCGGTCTCGGTCGCTCCGATAATCTCACCCTTTTCAACGCGCCAGAGGGATTCATCACCATCCCAACCGGTCAAATCGGTTCCATTGAAAAACAGATCCACATTGTCGGCGCTGGCCAACAAAGGAGCCTGTGCCGGTTGACGCAGGTAATAAAGCAGGTCGCGGATTTCCTGATCTTCAAAAGGAGCCAGCAGACCCTCAGGCATCATGGACAGTTCACTTTGGAAATTGGACTCGATGCTGTCTTGAGGAATCAGGACGGTCTCTGTTGCCGTGATCATCTTCAGGGCATTACCGGTGCGTTCCTTGATGATACCAGTGATCACACGACCGTCCTTGGTTTCAATTTCAGAAGTGCGATAATCGTTGGGAATGACCGCATTCGGATCGACGATGTTCTGCAGCACATAATCCAGATTGGCACGATCAGAACCCGTGATGTCCGGACCAACTTTCCCCCCCACTTCAAACAAGGTGTGGCACTGCTGGCAGGCACGCGCAAACACCGCACGTCCACGCGTGGCATCCCCCGGAGTGGATCCGCCGGCGTAATAGATACGCTTGAAACGATCGATCTCGGCCTTCTTGTCAGCGGTGCTCTCACGGAACGATCCCCAGACCACCTCGAGTTTGGCATTGATGGCTTCGTTCTTCAGGTTGCGCAATTCCCGGACCAGCGCGGCTGAAAGATCACGCTTTGGCACTTGCTCTTTTTCCACCGCTTCCAGAAATGGGCCGGCGTATTCGGGACGGGATGCCATCACGCTCAAGGCTCGTTGTTTCTCCGTTCCGGACAAGGAATCATAAACTTCCAGCAAGGCCCCGGGTGTTTCCGGCTGCTGATAGCGTGCCAGAAAACGGATGGCCTCTGACCGCACTGCCTGATCTTTGAGCAAACCCAGCAAGGTCTTCGGTAATTGATCATCCCCGGCCTGCACCAGCGCATTCAAGGCATTCAGACGTTCTCCCGAGGGACTTTGAGTGTCCACCAGAATCGCACGCAGGGCATTGAGAGCGTTCTGACTCCCGAATGTCAAAGAAAGGGACCGCACCAGGGACCGCACTTCGGCATTGTTGCTTTTACCCAACTTTGTTTCCACTCCGCTCCACCCTTCCGGCATCGCCACTTTGGCTCGCCCTTGCATGGCCTGACTCAAACCACGCAACACGTCCAGTTGAAAGCCCACATCCTGACTTTGATTCAACACCGCCACAATCGGAGTCAATGAGTCTGGTTGAGCTGCCTTGACGGAAGATCCGGTGGAACCAAAGAGGCACACCGCCGCCACACAAGCGCTCAAGATTTTCTGAGTTAATTTCATTTCCATGATAGGTAAATAATTTGAGAGTGAATCATTATCGATTTGCGACCAATGCTCCGGTTGCCATCCGGCGAGTGATATATTGTCGCAACAAAGGTATTCTGGAGGCCTGCAACAGGGCCACCCCCTGATCCACATCCGCCCCGACAACCGGCTCCATGGCGTACCAGTACATGAGCGGCAAGTTGTGATCATCGGCATCGGAAGCGCGCGCCACCAATTCCTTCAGGACCGGAAAGCGATCTTCCACCGGAGTGCGTTGCAAAGCGGACGCAATGTAAAGTCGCACGAAGGCGGATTCTTCATTTGCAGCCAGAGCGGCAAGTTTCTCAAGAGCCGCTTTGGATGGGGATCGATCTTCCCACAACAACTGCAGCGCCCAGGCACGAATGTATTCGTTGTCGTGGTCCAACAAACGCAGCCCAAAGCGTTGACCCAACCCGCCGATTCCATTGAGTGTCCAAAGGAGTCGTAGTTTGTGTGGAACTGACTCGGTCTGGTTGAACAAGCGGCGAATACTCCGATACAGGCCAGCGTCTCCCCCCTTGGCCATCAGCAGCTTTCTGGCTTGCAACGCATACCATTCGTTCTCGTGCAACTGCAAACGCACCAATGCCTGAGGCGAATGCGCGCGAAGATCAACGGGTGTCCAGGGCTCGTCATTGTAAACCACTTTGTAGATGCGGCCGTTCGACCTGTCATGTCCGTCATCGCGACGATGGTGACACTGGTTGGAATCATACCAATCGATCATGTATACAGAACCGTTATGGTCATAAAGCATGTTCAAGACCTGCGACCAGCGATCATTAAAGTTCAGGAAGTCAGGACCATGCTTCCCAACAAAGCCCGAACCGGATCGAACCGGCATATCCATGTTGATTCGCTGTCCATGAATGTTGTTCATGAATGCCTGGTTATCATACGCCTCAGGCCAGCTCCCGCCTTGATACATCATCAAACCGGCATGTGCATGTCCACCACCCGTTTCATCTGACCGGTTATTCCCGGCATGCGGTCCTTTGTTACCGGCCCAATGCACGTGATCACCGTGGGTCTTGATATCGTCGTAGATAAAGGGATTCAAATGATCCGGCGCATTACGCGGTAAAAAGTCTTTCACCCGATTCTTCTCTTCGAGAGTAATGCTGTAGTGCTGTCCACCTTGACGCTGATAACGCGCCCCCTGAATCATGTGCCAGAAGTGTGGAATCACGCAGGCTTCAATAAAGGCCTGACCATAAGCGTCAAAGTCAACACCCCAGGGATTGCTGGTTCCTTCGGAAAAGACTTCGAACGTGTGCTTCAATGGATGATACCGCCAAACGGCGGCATCAACACGTTGACGTTCTTCCTTTGGCGTGCCGGGTTTACCCACGAATGATGGACAGAACACCCCATGACATCCGTACAACCATCCATCCGGTCCCCAGGAAAAAGTATTCAATGTCTCGTGAGTGTCACGGTAAGGATCCCATCCATCCAATAGAATCTTAGGCTCTCCATCCGGTTTGTCGTCCTGATTATAGTCCGGTATAAACATCAGGTAAGGAGCCGCCCCGACCCAGACGCCACCGAAGCCGACCTCCATTCCACTGATCAGATTCAGTCCGTCTTTAAAGAGCGTTTTCTTGTCAAATTGATGATCCCCATCAGTGTCTTCAAGAATCACGATGCGATCCTTGCCGACATCGCCTTCGGCGCGATGCGGATACTGATGTCCTTCAGCCACCCAGACACGTCCCCGCTCATCCAGGCAAAAAGCGATGGGCTGGGTCAAATCGGGCTCAGAAGCGTAGACGTGTGCTTTGAATCCTTCCGGCAAGGTCATGGCATCCACCGCTGCCTGGGGTTCCAGGCCGGCAAACAATACTTGATCAATCGATGGCATTTCAAACTGCTTGCGCACCGCGTCGGGATCGATGGCATTTTTCAGCTCCGGCTTGGAGGCATGAAATCGAAAGTCATCAAAATTGACGTGACCCCAGTGCCCGATTTGATGATCGATCACGCGAATGAAGATGGACTTTCCCTGAACATCTTTGAGGTCCACCACCACCGGTCGCAATTCCTCGGATTCAAAACCCGACACTTTAAAAATCACCTTATTGTTGTCCGCCCTGACCAGCTCCACTCGATTCAAATCAGACGCACCTCCGGCAATGCGGAAGGAGGCGAACGGGTGTGTCACTTTGAACGGAACAGAAGTCAGTGTGCCGGTCGGATCGTCTCCGGCGATTTCGTATGTTCCGATCCAGTATTGGCCATCATGTGCGCTCTTCATGTCCTGACGCCGTGAGGAAACGGTGTCCCCTTGCACGGGTTGTTTATTGAATGCAGCGCCTTTGGCTTTCCAATCGGTCAAGTCACCGGATTCGAATCCAAGATTCAATACGCGGCCGTCATCAGCTTTAGGCAAAACGCCCTCAGCGGCGGACACAGTCGCAACGACCGTAAAGGCCACGCTCAATATGCCAGAAAATAGGATGGAGTGTTTCATGGATGGGGGGCATCTTAGGCTTCCGGAAGCGAAGATGCAAGCCTCCCTAAATGAGGAATGACCTTGTGGCTTTATAAAATGGTTATACAAACGGGAGGGACAAGCTCCGACTTGAACCCACACTGATCCTTACAACTTTTGAACGATCATCAAGCTGCAATCGAAAGGCTACCGCCATTTGGGCGCCTCAGGCTTCCCACGTTCCACGTAATTTGCTCAGGAAATATTGGAGGAAGAAGTATGGGACTTGGAGGAACAAGTCCCTCCATTGTTTGCTAGCTAAGTTTGAATTTCGTTCAACGTAGATGAAATTCACGCTTCCAGTTTCCAACGGGCCTGTCTAAGCACGGCTTTGGAGGATCCGCGCGGCAACTCATACCAAATGGAAACCATCGTTCCATCTGCAAGCTGAACCGTGCTCGGATAGCCCAAATCACCTGATGCACCATCATCTGACACCGTCAAAGGCTCGGACCAACGTCGTCCGTCTTCGCTCAAACGCGCCTGGTTGCCATAAGGAGATCTACGGTAACCATAGGTCATCAAAATCCGCCCATCGCGCAATCGCAGCAGGTGGGATGGCAAACCCCAGACCCCGATGGATGTTGGATTGGACCAGGTGCGACCGCCATCGGTTGATTCACATTGCAGGGTTTCTCTCGAGTTTTGAGGGTTATGATTGCGGATTTGGACAACGATTCGCTTATCGGGCAATTCAACTGCATGCAGTTCGTGATAATCCGCAGGATCATCCCCTTCCCGCGCGGGAATCTGGGCCAGCCATTTCCAGGTCTTGCCATCATCCAACGACTCACTCACCCCCACCCGCTTGTGTCCCGTCCACAATTCCTTCCCGGCATAAATCAGTCGTCCGTCAGCCAATTGAATCGGACCGTGAGGACTATTGACGATGGTTGGATATTTACCCGACCAGGTCTTGCCTCCATCCTCGGACCGAATCATCCATTGCCCCAGTTCCGCAGAACGATCCTCCTCAGTCAAACGATGATGAGCCGCCTCCCAGCGTTTTAGCTTTCCCGGATCCCATCCACCATTCTGCAAAGCCCTTTTTAAAATCGGTTCATAAGCCAGGGAGGTAAATGTGGTCGCCAGCAATGTCCCGTTTTGGGTTTCCAAAACACCCGAATCCCGATCATCCAACCCACTGTCAAGGATCACCCGGGGCCAACACCAGGATTCCCCGCCATCTCTGGACCGCATGAAGACCACCTGACCAAACGGACACACATGCCCTTCCCTGCCACCGGACCATGACGCAACCAGATCACCGCTTTTCAGAAGCGCCAAGGTCGGCCAACCGTGGTACAGCTCAGGCTGGTGACTGATGGTTTTCAGGTCGAGCTGTTTGACAAGTGGCATGGCGGCACGGGTTCGGACATGCGGAAAACCAGCCAAAGAAAGGCCAAAAAGGGCGCTACGCCCTAAAAACCGGCGTCGGGTAACAGTTTGGGAAATGTCCATGGCAACATCATGGAATCTCAGGGCGTGTCGTCAATGGCGAAAACACGGATAAAGTTACGGAAGCTAGAAAGCCACCACTCCTGCAAAGAAAACCTTTCCCCCGCCACGCCAAACCATTAGGCTGGCTTTCACAACTGACACATGAAGGCCATCAAAATCGTAGCATATGTCATCCTGTCCGGTCTGGTATTTTACTTCGGATCGGCGTTTTTAAAGGAATACAACACAATCACCGAGCGAAGCGCCGCCCGGGGAGACTATGATATTGATGACATCGAGACACCTGTCTATGAGGTGGAGAACGTCGATTATTTACAAGATTCCGTCGACGAGACTGCGACTGAAGGGAACACCGCGACAGATTCGAACTTGAATGACGCGTCACCTTTGGATCCCGCCGATACATCCGACGCAGAATCAACCCCGGACGATTCAGGAACCACTGACACCAACACGGTTGACACTGCAACTCAAACAGCCGGCACAGAGGACAATGCCCCCGATGACCATTCAAATCGCATTGGATTTTATATTGGCGGATTCGTCCTATCCCTTTTGGCCTTGGGCTTGCTCGCTGGATATGATTTAACACGTTATTCAGCCAACCGAACTCTGGACTCCATTTATAACGACGACGGAGTCGGCACCGATGGGCAGGACCTCTACGAAGCGGCCGAGCAGGAATGGGCACGTGGAGATTTCCTGGAAGCCATTCGCATCCTGCGCGATTACCTGGCGGCGCACCCCAAACAACAACATGCTGCCATCCGCATTGCCGAAATCTACGAAAAAGACCTCAAGAGCCCGCTTGCAGCCGCTCTAGAGTATGAAGAGATCTTGAAACAAAAGTTAGCTCCGGAACGTTGGGGTTGGGCCGCCATCCACCTCGCAAACCTTTATTCCGGCCCCATGGGCAAGCCGGAAAAAGCCATCGATCTGCTCAGAGAATTGGTCGAAAAATACCCGGACACTCCCGCAGGGGAAAAAGCCAGCCAACGATTGGCCATGATTGATGGGGCTGAGTAATTCAGCCATCGTTTCCTCGTTCGAGTAAAATCTACGATACGCGTCAGGGTGGATGAATTGGTATAAACGGATCAATCGTAGATGTGTTTTCGATGTCCAACAGCAACCACCAGTACAACTAACTCGCCATCGCGAATCCTGGCAATGATTCGATAATCTCCGACACGATATCGCCACAACCCCGACAAGTTGGCTTTTAACCCCTTTCCGTATTTTCGGGGATCCCCGGTCCCATCAACGCGTTTGTCAAGGTAAGCAAGGATATCTTGCTGAGCCTGATGACCGAGCTTTCGCAGCTCTTTGAGAGCTCTTTCGTCGAACCTATAAACCCAGCTCACTCCTCACCTCCTCGGATGAGTAGGTTTTTGCAGGATGCTCCAATCGTTGGGTGGCAAGATAAACATCCTCCAGATCTTGAATGTGTTCAAGAATCGCTTCCTGGGCAAAAAAATCTTTGGTCCGCCCTGTGAGTTTAACCAGACGATCCAATCGCTGTTCTGTTTCACTATCCAGTTGAATGGCGAGCATGACGTAAAGCTGCCATGGTTTGGAATGAATGGCAAGGCGTTATCATGCCCCCTGCTCAAGAAACAAATTCAGGCTCTTTCCACTTACCGTGATCACGGATCAGGTCCACCAGACGGTCAACGGCTTCTGCTTCGGGGATATTGAATTTGACGGGTTGCTTGCCAACGTAGAGGTTGATTTTCCCCGGCGCGCCTCCGACATAACCAAAGTCGGCATCCGCCATTTCTCCCGGACCGTTGACAATGCATCCCATGATGGCGATCTTGACGCCCGTAAGATGCCCGGTGCGCTCCTTGATACGGGCTGTCACCGATTGTAGATTAAACAAGGTGCGCCCACAGGAAGGACAGGCAACATAATCGGTCTTAAATGAACGGCAACCAGCCGCCTGCAAAATGGTATAAGCCAATTCGACGGCCTTCTTCGGGGAAGCTTCGTTGCGGACCAGTATCGCATCGCCGATACCATCCGACAGTAGAGATCCCAGGTTCACAGAGGATCGTAGCAATGCAATATCAGATGAAAGGGATACGGATGGATCCAGCGTATCCTTCAGTAAAATCGGAAGATCACAGCCCATGTCCTTCAACCTTGAAGCCAGCAATCTAAATGCAGTAATCACCGGTAAGACAACACCGTCTTTGACAGTGATCAATGCCTTTTCAGCAGGACAATCAAATGGAGTGGTGGGATCGATTTCGCATACGGAAAGTGCGTTGTAATTGGACTCCGCCTGGATGACATCCGGTTTATCCGGGCGTGGCGGCAGGATCTGAAACTGGTCTTCGGTTCCAAGCACCCTGATGGTTTGATCGCCCCCGCAAGACACACCTTCAGCCACCGCAATCTCTTCACTTTTTCTGCGCGAAAACTCAAATGGATCAAACGAGAGAGGCGCGTCGTCAAAGGTTCGGTCTGATTGGGTCAAATAAGGAATCTGATCCAGCAGATCTCGACAGACAGGGATCTCATTGGGAGCATCCTCGGTCAGGGAAACCCGAATGGTGTCCCCCAGGCCATCACACAGCAAAGCCCCGATACCAATGGCACTTTTGACTCGCCCATCTTCCCCGTCACCCGCTTCGGTCACGCCAAGATGAATCGGATAATTCCAGTCGGCTCCCAGCTCATTCAATCGGGCTACCAGCAAACGGTAGCATTCGATCATGACTTTGGGATTACTGGATTTCATGGAGAATTTGAAGTTGTGGAAATCCATTTTGCGCGCGATGCGTGCAAATTCCAGGGCGCTTTCCACCATCCCCAGGGGCGTGTCACCATACCGGTTCATGATCCGGTCACTCAAGGAACCATGGTTCGTTCCAATGCGAAGGGCACGATTGAGCTTTTTGCATTGCTCGACCAGCGGAGCAAACTTCTCCTCAATACGGGTTAATTCTTCCTGATACTCCTCGTCGGTGTAATCGCGGGTTTTGAATTTTTTGGAGTCCGCATAATTACCGGGATTCACCCGGACCACTTCCACCCACTTGACCGCTTCCATGGCGGCTTCAGGCTTGAAATGGATGTCGGCCACCAAGGGAACATGACAACCCCTGTACCGCAACTCGCGCGCAATGTGTTCCAGATTGGCGGCGTGTCGCACTGTTTGTGCCGTGATGCGCACCAATTGGCATCCCACAGCTGCCAGATCGAGTGTTTGTTGAACGCATGCCTCCGTGTCCAGCGTATCGCTGGTGATCATGCTTTGGTAAACGATCGGGTGTTCCGCTCCTAGCGGGACCGACTGTTCGGGATTGGAAATCACAATCTCGCGCGTCAGTCTGCGCGCATATTGGTAGCCGGACTCGTTGTAGCGCATGCCTCTTACTGATTGACAGTGGCCGTGCTGTCCACGGGTTCAAACTTGATTTTGTAGGTCTTTTCCTTAGGTCCACCACCCAGGTCCTGGACATCGAAGAAACTCACATAAAGCATGTAGCCAATGACAAGCAAGGCGAAGCCGGTTTGGACGTAGTTCAAAATAAAGAAAGGTATCGGACGTCGAATGATCCCTTCGATGCAGGCCATCACGATGTGCCCACCGTCCAGAACAGGAACCGGAAGTAGATTCAACAAGGCAAGGTTGACGTTCAAGATAACGCTGAACCACAAAGCCAGTCTCCAGCCGTAATCACTTTGAAACAACATGTAGTAAATCCGCATGATTCCAACCGGTCCGCTCAGATGTTGGGCACCGATGTCGGATCCTTCCGTAAACAGGGCCTTGAACGTATTGACCATGGCCATGACGCTGGCCTTGATCTGATCGTTGGGTCCGGGATGGCTGATGGTCATGTTGCCGTTGAGATCCCACTTAATCCCCAACATGGGACGCTGATCTTCCTCAGGCGGAGCCTCCCCTTCATAGGATGGAACAACCGCTTTAACCGCAAATTCCTTGAGTTCTCCCTTTCGTTCCACTTTGAGAACCAGCTCCTTGTCGGGATTGTCTTCTATCACCTGACTCAGGGCACGCGGATGATAAATCGGAATCCCATCCACTTCTTTGATGATATCATTGGACTGCATCCCTGCCAAAGCCGCCGGGCTGTTTTTTTCAACATCGGCCACCAGTGGTGTCTGGAACGGCGCGATTTGAATCT
>Ga0255776_10006650_pt1 | contig 11757 bp, 6 predicted proteins | sample 071ome_19_FD_179974 | JGI IMG/M metagenome (GOLD analysis project Ga0255776, IMG submission 179974) | Coastal salt marsh microbial communities from the Groves Creek Marsh, Skidaway Island, Georgia - 071413AT metaG (version 2) | ecosystem: Environmental > Aquatic > Marine > Intertidal zone > Salt...
TGGGATAACGCCAAAAAGTATATCGAAGATGGACATTTCGGTGGAAAAGGTTCTGAAGCACACAAAGCATCGGTAACCGGAGACACTGTTGGAGATCCATACAAAGATACGGCTGGCCCTGCAGTTAACCCTCTAATCAAGATCATCAATATCGTTGCACTTCTTTTAGTGCCTCTTTTATAAGAGCTAGACGATTGTTTGAAAAAGGCTCTACATCGTAGAGCCTTTTTTATTTTATCCGCTCAAGAGGTTTGTTTTTTTGATTGCTTGATACCAGCCGTCACCGCAAGACGCATCGCCTGCTCTCGAGGCATATCAATGAACGTTAATCTCGATCTCGGTATGTAAACCGTATACCCCCCAATTTGATAACTCATCGGTAGATACACCGCGACGGAATCAGTGGACACCATATTTTCAGGCATATCGGAAAATTCATCACGTGTGACAAACCCCAAAGCTCGAATATCGAGATGAGGAAAATCAACCATCACCACCTGAAAACTCTCCCCTCCATTCTCGCCAGCGAATAAACCAAAAAACTCTTTGAGTGCGCTGTAAATTGTTTTAACGAGCGGGACTTTTAGAAATAGCTTTTCCGTTAAACCAAATACACTTCGGATTAAATATGCCCGCATCAGTATCCCAATAGCGAAGACAATGCCACATCCAACCAGCAATCCCATCCCTGTGACATATACTCCTGCAGGAAGCAACGCTTTAAGCGGGTCACCCATTAGCGCCTCTGCACTGGAAAATAACCAAACCAACAAATAAATAGTCGCCAAGACAGGAAGCACTGTAAACAAGCCAGTAAGAAAAATTCTGCTCAAGAAATTCAACACAAATTTACCTCTCCGTTTATATAAAGCGTTAACAAAACACAAATCACAGATGATCCAGAAACCTAGGCCTGACTGACGAATTAATTAGCCAAAAGCGCGCTGACCTCGTCCGCGCGCGGTAACGCATTAGTGCCACCATAACCTTCACACGTCAGCGCTGCCGCGGCGCTCGCATATCGGAGTGCAGCCTGAACATCAACATGTCGACAAAGAGCGCACATTAAAGCGCCTGCGAAGCAATCTCCAGCACCAGTTGCATCTTTTAAATCAATCTTGAAAGCTGGCGTACTGAATGACGTGAACGAGTCTGCATACACCGAACCCTCACCGCCTTTTTTTAAGATGACGGCCCTTGCACCAGCACCTAGTGCCCAAGAAAGTATTTTTTCAGCGTTGGTCGTACCGATCAAATACTCGGCATCCTCTTCAGACAAAAGAAAGTAGTTGACGTGGGGTAAGAGTTTCTCAATCGACAATCTGAAATCGCTATTCCTGATGATGCTCGGACGGACATTCGCATCCAAAACGATACGCCCCCCAGCCTGACTTACCACTTTCATTGCAGAGCTAACAGAGTCAAACATACTCTCACTGATTGCGAGTGATATACCAGAGCTATGAAAAAACCGCGTAGTTTTTAATAGATCTAACGGGAGATCACCAGGCTCATAACTTGCAGCAGCCGATTGATTACGATAGTAATCAAAGTAATGGCCGGTCTCGTCATGATGAATGAAATATACTCCAGTCCTGCGATCTGCCACTATCGAAAGAAATTTTTCGGAAATACCCTCATCTCGAATAAAACATCGAATATCATCAGCAAAAGAATCAGATCCAAGTTTCGTCAAATAAGCGACAGATCCGCCAAGCCTAGCAGCAGCGACAACGCAATTTAGGGTGTCTCCACTAATGCTTTTTAGGTACGACCGTCGAGTTTCTCCGGATTGTGAGAACTCGACCATCGGCTCCCCCAGAGACACAATATCAATAGTCATGTTCTTCTAATCAATTAACTCTATTTTCAAAGCGCTCAACGTCAAAACCATTCAAAGAAATTGTCGAACGTAATGAAGAATCTTTTGCTCATTTTCGATGGAAGGCTCTAATCCACCAAAAAGAGCAGACCCAATCCCCACCAATTCAGCTCCAGACTCTAAATATTGTCGATAATTACTTAAGGCGATGCCTCCAGTAGGACACAACCTGATGTCGTTAAATACTGCCTTGAGGGCTTTAATCATTTTCACCCCTCCAAGATCGGCTGGAAATACCTTGACGATATCCGCCCCGATTCGATGGGCTTTAAGTATCTCGGTTGGCGTAAAAGCACCCATCATGAGACCCTTGTTACCCAAACGAACCGGCTCAACTATTTCTTCGTTGACCATTGGCGACACGATATAATCCGCACCAGCGGCGAGACTTGACTCCGCCTGTTGTTTAGAGCACACCGTTCCCGCTCCAATAAGCACTGAAGCGTCGAATCGATCTCTCAAACGACCTATCAATCCGAAGGCGTTTGGCGTTGTGAGCGTGATCTCGACCGAACGAAATCCAACAGATATCAACAGTTCAGCAACAAACTGTGTTTGTTGTTCGCTTGAGAATCTCAATACCGGAATAACCGGACCCACGCTCTCTAAACGCATTATGTTTGATTTGTGTCAATTACCAGTATGACATTATGTGCCAACACGTCAGTCGGCGGCAATTCGAGTTTTTGCGTTCAAAGCCAATCAAACAAATATCAGCAAAGCCGGGCGACAGATTCAACGCTTTCACATCGCGCACTGAACTTTACTCGATCAACTTTAGGTTACCCTTTTTAAAACCCGACCCGTTTCACTCGTTTCCTCTCGCGTAATTGAGGCAACATCACCTTGATAGAGAAGTTTACCGCCCAAATCCCCACCTTCAGGGCCCAAATCAATTATCCAATCTGCGCTTCTGATGACGTCAGTATTATGTTCGATTACGACTACCGTCGCGCCCGCATCCGCGAGTCGATTCATCGTTTCAATCAACTTCGCAACGTCCGCCATATGAAGGCCAACAGTGGGCTCATCGAGAATAAATAAAGTTGTTTTATTTTGGGAAGAAATTCGGCTCATTAAATCAACATCCCGAAATCTTGATAACTCTGATACGAGTTTAATTCTCTGAGCCTCCCCTCCAGACAAGGTGCTGCTGTGCTGACCAAGAGTGAGATAACCAAGGCCAAGATCATCCAGAAGTTTTAATTTTCGAGAAATCTTAGTATGTGCGCTAAAAATATGAATTGCTTTTGAAATACTCAAATCAAGCACATCAGAAATGGAATGCTCGTTGTACTTAATTTGAAGCGTCTCAGGACCAAATCGAGAACCATTACACACTTCACAAACGGATCGAACATCCGGCAAAAAATTCATCGCGATCTTTTGAATCCCCTGTCCTTCACATCCATCACATCTTCCGCCTGCTGTATTAAATGAGAATCGAGAAGCCCCATATCCTCGCACGCGAGCATCAGTTGTTGCCGCAAAAAGCTTACGAATGTCGTCCCAGATCCCGATGTAAGTAGCGGGACATGAACGCGAGGTTTTTCCGATCGGCGACTGATCAACCTCGATCAATTGAGCCACTTTTTCAAGGCCATCAATCCGCGAACAGTCTTGCAGTCTCCATAACCCCTTTTTCATCCCCCCCTTGTCAAGGACTGTCCGAACATTGTTTCGCAAAACCCCTCGAATAAGGCTCGACTTGCCGCTCCCAGAAACCCCAGTAACCACTGTCAACCGACCTAAAGGGATCTTTGCGTCAATTGATTGCAAATTATTTCGGCTAGCCCCATTAATCGAAATGTACTGCGTTTCGCTCGTCACTCGGCGTTTAACTGAAGGTCGGTACTCTACTGGGTTCGATAGATATTTTCCCGTGATGGAGGCTGAATTTTTTCTTATTTCATCGGGAGTTCCTCGAGCAATCACGCGTCCTCCCTCATATCCAGCCCCTGGGCCCATATCGATCACACAATCTGCGCGATTAATGGTCTCCTCATCATGCTCAACAACAACTAACGTGTTACCTCTTTCTTGCAATCCCTTCAAAGTGCGGAGCAAAACTTCATTATCTTTAGGATGTAATCCAATCGTTGGCTCATCGAGCACGTACACTGCTCCCGTGAGGTTCGATCCAAGCTGGGCAGACAATCTCATTCTTTGCGCCTCCCCACCAGAGAGCGTGGGAGCGGAACGATTCAACGACAGATAAGAAAGACCGACTTGAGATAAAAAAGACAAACGAGCTAAGACCTCATCGATAAGATTACCCGCAACCGCTCGATCTCTCGAGCTCAGTTCTTCATTTAATAGGAGTTCATGTAACTGACCAATCGGCAAACTAAGAAAATCCGATATCCCATACCCGTGCCAATAAACATGACGCGCGTTGGCGTTAACCCGAAGACCGCTGCATTCCTCACAGACTTCTGTGAAAGATGGAGTTTGCTTGTGAGCGGCCTCAGTTTCAAATTCAATTTCCTCTTTAAGATCCTTTACTCGAGTTGGGGATTTATATTCTAAGTATCCCGTTCCTCGACATGAATCACACCAACCGTACTTGGAATTAAACGAAAATAATCGAGGATCTAATTCGTCATATGAACTCTCACAAATCGGGCATGCGCGTTTTACGGAGAAACTTTGCTGTTCAAACATTCCTCCACTCATCAGCCTATCCAGAGGCGAGAGGACCGTAAAAAAACCATTTCCAAATTCGATCGCCTTTTGAACAATCTGGTCCAATTCAACTCGCCGATCCGCTCCGATATTTATATCCGCAACAGGCAACTCGATCGTGTGTTCAACATAACGGTCAAGTTTTGGAAATTGATCGGTAGGCAAAAACTCACCATCAACGAGCAAGTATGGAAAACCTTTTTTTCGGAAATTTTCCGCAAGGTCTGCATAAATTCCCTTGCGCGCACGAATGAGGGGTGCGAAGAAACCAATATGCACACCGTCATACTCTTGAAGAACACGGTCAACGACGCTCTCAGGGCTTTGTGCTTCGATACTGACATTACATGTAGGGCAGTGTTGTTCCCCCAGTTTTGCGAGTAATAACCGTAAATAATGATACGTTTCGGTCACCGTTCCCACGGTGCTCTTGACGCCACCTCTACTGGTCCGTTGCTCTATCGCGACTGAGGGTGGGATACCGTACACAGCATCCACATCAGGTTTTTTACCAACCTGCATGAACTGCCTGGCATAGGCATTTAGTGACTCTAAATAACGCCTCTGGCCCTCGCCGTAAACAATATCGAACGCGAGAGATGATTTTCCGCTGCCACTTAACCCAGAAATAATCGTCATCTTTCCATGATCTATATCAACAGACACGTTTTGAAGATTATTTTCTCTTGCGTTATTGATTGAAATAACGCCAGGAGTTTGTTCTCTCTCCAATTTTGGAACGGCCAAACCAGTGGAATGAGTTGCGGATAAGCTCGTCTCGTAATCCTTCAGAGCTTGACCCGTCCATGATTCAGCGATCGTCTTAATCTTCTCGGGGGAGCCTACCGCAACCACCTGACCTCCTAGTTCTCCCCCATCAGGCCCCAAATCAATAATCCAATCAGATGCAGAAATGACATCGAGGTTGTGCTCTACCATTACGACCGTGGCACCGTAATTAACAAGGTGTCTCAATGAATTAAGAAGATTATTTGTGTCGGAAAAATGTAATCCCGTAGTTGGCTCATCGAGAAGAAATAACGTGTTATCGAGCGCACGACTGGCTCCCTCTGCTATAAAACTGGCGAGTTTCAATCGTTGCGCTTCGCCACCGGACAAAGTGGGAACCGGTTGCCCCAAACGCAAATAACCTAGGCCAACATCGACGAGTGGTTGTAATTTGTTAATCAATTTCGGGAATGCCTCGAAACAATTAATTGCTTCAACCACGGTAAAATTCAAAACGTCATCAATATTGACTCGACCAAACTGATTTGTTTCGATCCTAATATCGAGGATGCTTGCTTTAAATCTTTTTCCTCCACAATCGCTGCAGCGAATGTAGACATCAGATAAAAATTGCATCTCAACAAGTTCAAAACCACTCCCCTGACAACTATTACAGCGTCCCTTGCCAGAATTAAAACTAAAGTAGCCTTTATCGAATTTCTTGGCTCTAGCTTGGGACGAATTGGCAAAAACTTGACGAATGACCTCCAATCCCCCCATATAACTAATCGGATTAGATCGAGACGATTTTCCTATGGGTTTTTGGTCGAAGAGAATGACGCGATTAAAAGCTTCAGCTCTCGTAAACTTCTTCAAGTGACGCTGATCGATCGGCTTTCCCGAGAGTTTCCTCGTAAGCTGCCCGTACAACGTGTCCTCTACTAGAGTGGATTTACCAGAGCCAGAAACTCCAGTAATAGAAATCAAAAAACCAATTGGGATATCGACATCAATGCTTTTCAGGTTGTGTCGTCCTGCTCCTCGGATACCAAACCACTGCGCACTCTTTGAAACTATTCTCTTATGACCAGTATCAATTTTTTTATGCCCTAAGAGATATTCTGCCGTCACTCCAGATTCACTGGTCAAATGATCAATGGGACCAAAGTACTCGATCTTGCCACCGAGCTCCCCTGCCCCTGGACCAATATCCAAAAGGTAAGAGGCAGCACGAATGATCTGCGGATCGTGCTCAACAACGACTAACGTGTTGCCATTATCACGCAATCTCTGAATCACTTTGATAATCCGGCTCAAGTCTCTCGGGTGCAACCCAATCGACGGCTCGTCGAGTAAAAACAGGGTTTGCGTCAGTGATGCACCGAGAGCGGTCGCCAAATTGAGGCGTTGCGTCTCTCCACCAGATAACGTTCGAGACTGCCGATCAAGCGTAAGATACCCGAGACCCACCTCCTCGAGAAAATTAAGCCTGGAGACGACTTGTTCGAACACGATTTCCATCGCATCTTCCGATCGATTTAGCAGCAATCGTTCGCGAAATTCTTCGATTATTTTTTTTAATTTACCAACAGGCAGTAAGTTCAAGTCATGAATCGAATAGCCAGGAATTTTACTGGCTGCTCCGTGAGTCCACTCAACACCCGGGTGGAGGAAGGCATCTTGATCATCTGAAGAGCGATGCCCGACCCTCCAAAACAATGCATCTGGCTTTAATCGACTACCCGCGCAATCGGGACACAAAGAGTAGGCTCGATATTTGGACAACAAAACCCGAATATGCATTTTGTAAGACTTTGACTCGAGCCATTCAAAGAACCTTCGGACACCGTACCAATGTTGCGGCCAAGACTTACGCCAACTCTCCCATTCCTCTTCGCCCTCGAGCACCCAATTCTTATCCTTCTGGGACAAGTCACACCACGGAGTATCAATATCGATCTCACGCCTTTTGGCCAATTCAAGTAGTTCTTCCTGGCACTCAGCGTAGCTATCCGTCTGCCATGGCTTGATTACTCCGTCTCTCAGTGACAATCGCTCATCGCCGATCACTGAATCCATATCTACGCCTATCGTTCGGCCGAAGCCTCGGCAAGTCTCGCACGCGCCCAATGGGGAATTGAACGAGAAAAGCCCAGCACTCGGATAGGTGTATTGAATCTCACAATCAGCACATTCAAATTTTGAGCTAAATTCAAGAGATTCCTTGATACGCTTATCGTCATCCAACGAACTCACCGCGCAACGGCCCTGACCGACGCGAAACGCTGATTCAATCGCCTCAGTTGCCCGGTCACGATCCAAGGTCGTGAATCGCATACGATCAATCAGCACGTGCTGTTCGCTACCCACATCAATGAACCGATCGTACCCTTGAGCCAATAGAAGGCCTTTAACCTCCTCCACTGAAAAGTTATCTGGGACCACTATTGGCGCACTAAAAACAACACGACCCCAAGATTGACTAGATAGCGTATCGAGAACAGATTGCGCATTATCGACGCGAACCGGATTTGCACAGGACCGGCAGTACAAATTTGCACTCTTTGAAAACAATAATTTAAGGTAATCCGTTACCTCGGTCATCGTTCCAACGGTGGAACGAGAAGTCTTCACGGAATTCACTTGATGTATTGCTATTGCAGGAGGGATACCCTCAATATTTTTAACGACAGGGCGGTCCATCCTGTCAAGAAACTGCCTTGCGTACGACGAGAAAGTTTCAACGTAACGCCTTTGTCCCTCAGCGTAGAGCGTATCAAACACGAGCGATGACTTCCCAGACCCGGACACACCGGTCACAGCCGTAATCTCACCGACAGGGATGTCGATATCCAGGTTTTTGAGGTTATTCTGTTCAGCCCCACGAATACGGATGTATTTATTCATAATCTATATCAAGATGATCCGATGGTTATCAAGACAAAGTGCGGTGAGACATAGGTCGACAAACTGGCATGAAGGGATAAAATAAACGGAAACTCTACTCGATAAAAGTGACCATGATCTCTAAACTTCTTCATGCATTAAGGCACGCACTAAAGTCTGAGACAACCCTACCGAATTTAGATTCCACCACCCTTAATGAGGCGATTGCAACACTCTTAGTCGAAGCGGCAAGAGTGGACAATAACACGACGGAGGCAGATATAGCGGAAGCAAAAAAATCACTTAAATTACTTGCAAACATTAATTCAGAACAAGCAGACGAATTAATTAGGAAGGCTTCACTACCAAAAAATCGACCTACCTCCTATTTGCCCCTAACTCGAACCATTAATCAAAATCTTGATTACGATCAAAAATGTATTCTGATTGGTGCAATGTGGACAATCGCCCACTCAGACAGTCACATTGACCCACACGAAGATCATATTATTCGAAAGATTTCGGACTTAATATACGTTTCGCACCGAGACTTCATTAACCAAAAAATCAAGAGCCAAGGTTAGCAAACGGGCGAACTTTGTCGGGGAGATTGACTCCATCATTGACCTACTTCTCGCGTGACATAAGCAAACAAGGTGTCTTAATGAGCTCTAAACATCGCCTCTACATAATTCTTCTCGGGACTGTCCTTTACTCTGGTTTAACCAAAGCAGAAACGACTGCGTCGCTATGTGACGAACCCGGAAGTTGGATTACCAACAGCGCAGAGAATTCTGGCACCGGTACGAAAAATATCCTAGAAAAAGCCAGAGTTGCGGACTTTGTGTTGTTAGGAGAGCAACATGACCAGGCATCGCATCATCGATGGCAGGCACAAATGATTGCCTCATTGACCGCACTACGTGACGATGTGGTGATCGGTCTCGAGATGCTTCCAAGGTCGACGCAAAACGCACTTGACCAATGGGTCGAGGGAACCATCACACTCCCTCAGTTTATATCTCAGTCCGAATGGTATGACACTTGGCGTTTCGATATCGAGTTATACCTACCGATCCTGGAGCTTGCTCGGGATCAAAAAATTCCCCTCGTGGCTCTCAACGTTCCGCGAGAAATCATTTCCCAAACATCACAGCTTGGCTGGAAAAACGTCGAACACGCCACCAAAACTCAGATTGGAGATCCAGCTCCGGCGAATAATCTCTATCGTAAGTTACTGACCAACGTCTTCGGACAACATGAGGGTAGTGACGAAAAAAGTATTGACCATTTCATCGAAGCACAGCTTGTCTGGGATCGCTCTTTTGCACAAGGGCTGCTTGATGCGAAGATGAAAACGACACGTCTAGTGATTGGCATCATCGGATCAGGCCACCTACAATATGGTTACGGCGTGACTCACCAATTGAGTGCATCTGGTGATTACAAAACTGTCACTTTCATCCCAACTAATATGGGTGCTGCTTGCTCGTCCTTGGATCTTCTTGACGAGGAAGGCGAGCCAATTGCCGACGCACTATTTGTCGCGTATCCAAATCACGAAGGCAACGACAAGAAAAAGCTAGGCGTCTATCTAATCGATAGTGATTCAGGGCCAGTAATAGGAGAAATCATCGACGGAAGCATTGCGCTGCAATCTGGCCTTGAGGTAAACGACACCATCATATCGGCAGCTGGACAAATAGTAAAAACGAGTGCGGAACTCGTTGCAATCATTCAAAAGCAAACACCTGGTTACTGGCTCCCACTTACCGTAGAGAGAGACGGGAAGCGCGTTGATATCATCGCGAAAATTCCTCCACCAATGAACAAATGAGGGCACTCACAAAGGTTGGCTTCATTTGGCTATTGCTCGTCCAGGCCACTAAATTATCTATTGCAGGCACACTTCCACACATTGATATTGATGTTCGTTACCGAGAACAAACCGCCTTGCTTGAGGTCAGTGCTTCAACAAAATTAACGACTGAACATGGGCGATTTTTTCTTAACAAAGATATACCCATCACACGGGTTGACGGTTTAACAAACGTAAAAGTTACAGATGGGTCGAATTTCAGAAGTTTTGAGCTGACTGATGAATCGTCTGGACTTATCAAACTCGAATATTCAATTGATCTGCGCAACAAAAAACACTCATCGGGTTCTGGCGTCGCTGAACAACAAAACGCCTTGGGAAGCGCGGATAACGCGTTTTTATCCGCGAGTGAACTATGGCACCCCCTATTCAATGGGCCTTTTACTGCAAGAGTAACAATTAGATGTAGCAGATCTTTATCCTCAATTGCACCTGGAATGCTCGTGTCCGATACCGTCAGCGACGACGTGAGGACAAGAACATTTGAATTGAAGCAACCAACGCTCGCGATTGACCTCATGTTTGGACGGTGGGAAGTTCAGCATGCTCGCATGAGCGGCAAATCGCGAGAAATCGATCTGTACACATACTTTAACGAGGGCAACTCGTCTCTAGCCAATGAGTACCTTGGCTTGACAGAGGACTACATACTTTTTTATGAAAATTTGATTGGCGACTATCCTTTCAACAGTTTTAGCGTCGTCGCAAGCCATTTGCCAACAGGGCTTGGCATGCCGTCCCTCACCTACATCAGCGAACGAATCCTAAAATATCCCTTCATAAAAAACAGATCCCTACCGCATGAAATTTTGCATAATTGGCTGGGCAACGGGATATTCGTCGATTACCAGTCTGGCAATTGGTCCGAGGGATTAACAACATACCTAGCGGACTACATGATGACAGAGCTCAGAAGCGAGCCTGAAGCAAGGGAGATGAGGCACGGTTGGCTGAGAAACTATGGGTCAATTGAAGCATCCGGTGGAGAGGAAACACTCAGTGACTTCTCGAGTAGATATCACACGGCCTCGTCCGCGATTGGTTACGGCAAAAGCGCGATGGTATTTCACATGCTCCGTCGCATAATCGGAGACGAGTCCTTCAAATCGTGTATCAAGGAATTTTGGAATCGATACCAATTCGAGATTGCAGGGTTCAAAGAGATCAAGCGGACATGTCAAAGTTTCACAGAATATGACCTGTCTAGTTTTTTTAAAAACTGGGTTGAAACGAAGGGGGCACCCCGCCTTAACATCGAATTGAGGCAAAACGAAAACATTGGGGACACCGTAGATGTGACTCAAGATGGTGAGTGGACACATCCACTGGACATCGTCTTTGAGGGTAGAAGCGAATCAGAAACAACCCGTCTGCTAGTCAGTGAGAACCGGACAGCCCTACCGAGAAAAACCGTGGCTAACGCGGAAAGCATCTTTGTCGATCCGGATTTTCACAGTTGGAGAAAATTATTTCCAGAGGAAATACCCTCTACCATACGAGACTTCATTGCCGCGAAAGTAACGAATTACAGTCAAGTGGACACGCGCTTAAATATAGAAAGTTCTCTCAATAGATACTTTCTTGAAAATGCGACTCAATCCATTACGAGAGAGACCAAGCCTCTACTAGATAAGACCCCAAGCATTAAGGTCATTTCAACCCAGTCTGTCGAAAGTTTAATCGAGGACGGTGAAAT
>Ga0255776_10006656_pt1 | contig 11749 bp, 12 predicted proteins | sample 071ome_19_FD_179974 | JGI IMG/M metagenome (GOLD analysis project Ga0255776, IMG submission 179974) | Coastal salt marsh microbial communities from the Groves Creek Marsh, Skidaway Island, Georgia - 071413AT metaG (version 2) | ecosystem: Environmental > Aquatic > Marine > Intertidal zone >...
CATACAACTGGAGGATTAGGTTTGTTTTTCTCTGATAGTGATTCGCTTAAAGTTATACTAGATAAATATCGGACTCCATCTCACCATCTAAAAGAATCACTAAAAATCAGAGAATACGCGGAGCAACATTATACCTGGGAAGACGTTGCTGTTAAATACGAAAGTTTATTGAGGTCCGTATGACAGAAGATTGGGATATAAGCGAATTTTTAAACTCATTCACCGTAGAGGGTTATAGCTTCGACAGTATCGCTTCTGGGGAATCGAGTAAATTGCTTCCTCAAAATACGATATATTTGAGACACGATGTGGATTTTAGTATCGCCGCTGCCTTAGAAATGGCAGAGAAACTTTATCTCGAGGGAATAAGGTCTTGCTTTTTCTTGATGCTAACCACACCTCTTTACAATCTAATGGATGCCTCTGGAAGAAGAGCAATAAATGAATTAATTAGAATGAATCACGACATAAGATTACATTTTGATCCGACGGTGTACCGAGAAAGAGAAATTAATTCTGGACTACATTTCGAGTTAGGTATTTTAGAAGCATTAAGTTCGCAACCTCAGAATTTAATTTCTTTTCATAGACCAGCACAAGACGTAATACGCAGTCAGCGATCCTATTTTGGTGTTGAACATACATATATGTCGAAATATATGAGTGAAATACAATATTTTTCAGATTCGCGAGGGGAATTCCGATTTGGGCATCCTAGGGATAGCGAAGAATTCCACATGAAGAAATCGATGCAAATTTTACTCCACCCTGAATGGTGGTTTTGCAGTGGAACCAACTCATTAGAACGTGTGACTGCTGCTCTTGATGGCTGTAAAGACTCTCTCGACCAATGGGCTGCTGCGAATTGCGCTTTATTGTCTTCGACATGAAGCATAATTTGTGAAAAGGAAATAAGGTGGAAATAGTTGATATTGACAACAGTAATCTAGAGTTTGCTTTGAACCTTTTGGCAACCGGATTTAGAGATCGATCTCGAGATAGAAGTTTTTTTAAGGCTGGAATTGCTAGGGCTCAACAGTCAGACTTAGGGTATCCGCTAGGCTTTCTGGTCAAATCGGATGATGAATATGTAGGCGTGCTACTGATCTTTTGGTCAAAGGTAGAGTTACAAGGTCAGACACTTTCCCAGGCTAACCTAAGCAGTTTATATCTAACGGGAAAAGGAGGGGCGTCGCTAATATGGTTACTGAAAAAAATTCAAAAAACTGCCGACGTAGTGGTAGATCTGACAGCGACAGAGGACATTAAACAGCTCCTTCTGAGAATGAACTTTCGAGTCTCCAATTCTGGCTCAAATGTCCATTTTCTTCCTTTCGAGATCCTTTTTTCCGCATTTAAGTACGTTTTAAAGCGTATCACACATAAAAGTTTACGTAAGATTCACGACGTTAGACTAGAACCATCCAAATTAGTGATAAAAAAAATCTCTCGAGTGAAAGGTCGCAGTGTATTCGGAATAGGGATATTACTTCGAGAAGGAAATTTATACAGCGGCTTTGCTGTAAATTCTCCACGTTCGATTTTTCGAATGATGTTTCGAGAGCGTATTTTGTTTTTGGTCGTCCCATACTGTACTGAGGATAGTACGTTTATCCTGCCGATAGCGAAGATCAGTAAGCCAGAATTACTTGTATGGAAAAAATCGAGACGTTCAGATAATGCGTTACCTCTGCAGATGGATCTAACGAAAACGGAACTCGGTATGCTTGATTTTTAGACCATTACGCAAGAGGTATTAAATTGAACATATTAACAATAGATGTGGAGGATTGGTTCCACCTCATAAACCCGTATCCGAGTATTAGAGAATTCGAAGCAAGTTGGGAAAAGCATCCTAGCCGGGTGTTATTAGAGGTTGAAAAACTTCTCGTATTATTCGAAAAGCACTCCGTGAAGGCTACTTTTTTCATACTTGGCTGGGTGGCAACTCATCATCCAGATGTAGTCCGGCGTATCGCAGGGCTAGGCCATGACCTCGGCGTTCACTCTTATTGGCATCGGCCCGTTAATTCGCAAACGCCATCTGAATTTCGTGAAGATCTAGCTCGGGCTCTGGATGCTGTTGAATCTGCTACGGGCGTGCGCTGCAATAAATACCGAGCGCCTGGACTTAGCATGCCGCTCAATGCTGCTGAATATTTCCATGAAATGCGGGCTTTGGGCGTGACAATAGACTCGTCGTATTCTAATTATAACGGATCACATTCGACAGCTAATCTAAGAGCATCAGAACCTTATATAATAGATACACCGGCGGGAGCCGTATTGGAACTGCCTGTAGTGAAGGCGCCGGCATTCGGTTTACCTCTACCCGCGCCAGTGGGAGGTGCTTTCAGGCTTCTGCCGATATCGCTAATCTCGCGGCAAATTCGAAATAATAAATATTACATGAGTTATTTCCATCCGCGAGATTTTGACTCTAATCAACCGGTTCTCGACGGTTTACCTCTTTTGCGACGCTTTAAATCATATATCGGCCTTAGTAGATCAGAGTTGAAGCTGGATGTGCTTTTGAGGAACTTTGATTTCATAGACGTCGAAAGCGCAGTAGATATTATTCATCGCAATGCAAACTGCTCTAAGATGCCTACCGAATAATATCAACGTGATACGAAAATGGCGATTAGAAGGTACGTCCAAATCAACAAACACGCAAATTGTTATCACCTACCGAATTTTTCTCAAAAATTGGTTTAATAATCTTGTTGAATTGCCAAACACTTCCAATCATCGACAAGTGATCATCGTCAGCGCACAGCAACTAATCTTGTGAATTCACCGCCAGAAAAATATCGCTCTCGTTACAAAAAGCCTTATTAGAATCCAAAATACTCACGCCTTCAAGCTTACTAAGCTCATTGCGATAATCGCCTTGTCTAGCTAGCACTACATTCAAGGCTTGATCACATTTTTTAGCAGAATCAGAATTGAAAGGATGAGGCAAACAAGATCGCGCTTGGAGCTGTAATTCTGAATTTCTGGTTACATAGAATAAGGCCACGTTGCTTGTTTTTAAGGCATCAATCGTTCTTTGCAATCCACTTAAATATTTACTCTTATCTAACGACTGTACTTTTTGTTCTAAGTTAGAAGGTTTGTAATCCCCCCTTTAGTAACCGAGTTTTTCAGTAGAGGGTTACGCCGCCATCATTAACCTTCGCGGCGGCACGCCGCCAATGGCGGTATTCGGTCGATCATTATTGTATTCCCATATCCATTGGGTCGCTAACTGACGTGCTTGATCAAGTGAATCGAAGCGATGCAGATCCAGCCATTCATGCCTTGCCGTGCGGTTAAACCGTTCGATATACGCATTCTGCGTAGGCTTACCTGGTTGAATATACAACAATGTAATTTGTTGCTTATTCGCCCACTCAACAAGCGTCTCTGAGACATACTCAGGTCCATTGTCACGCCGGAGGGCAGCAGGTTTGTCTCGCCACTCAATCACTTGCTCTAACGGGCGAATCACTCGAGTTGCCGGTAACGAAAAATCGACTTCTATACCCAATGCCTCACGGTTGTAGTCATCGATGACATTGAATGTGCGGATTCTTCGCCCATCACTCAATCCGTCTGACATGAAGTCCATAGACCAAACCTGGTTGGCAGCTTTTGGCACGTCGAGCTCGCCCGGGTAAGCCCGTGTAATGCGACGGCGCGGCTTTATGCGCAAATTTAGCTCTAGTTCGCGATAAATACGATAAACCCGCTTGTGGTTCCAACTAAAGCCTTTGACATTGCGCAAGTGCAGAAAACAAAGCCCGAAGCCCTAGCGCTTATGCGCTTGAGTGAGACGCAGCAACCAATCCGCAACACGGCCGTTCTCATCACTTAGCCTCGCGTTATAGCGAAAGCAGGTCTCGCTTATGCCATAAACCTCGCAAGATAGTCTGATGCTTATGGCGTGCTTGCTAACCGCTTTCTTAGCCATCTCACGCCGAGCAGATGGCCTTACAACTTTCCCTCAAGAGCTTCCTGCCGCAACTCTGACTTGATCCGTTCTTCGGCATACATCTTCTTGAGACGCGCGTTCTCTGCTTCCAGATCTTTGAGGCGACGCATCAGCGATGCATCCATACCGCCGTATTTCGACCGCCATTGGTAAAAGCTGGCACTGCTCATGCCGTATTCTCGGCAGAGATCGGCAACCGGCGTTCCTGCTTCGGCTTGCTTCAATATTGAGACAATCTGGCTTTCGGTAAATCGAGACTTCTTCATAAATCACTCCTCGTGACATCATCATAAAAGTCTCTACTTAAAACCTCGACTACTTTCTGGGGGGATTACAATGTCATCATAAAAGCCTCTACCTGAACCTTCGATTACTTCCTGGGGAAATTATACTTCAGGCTATCGATCTATCAGCGAAGCGAGAAAAAATATAGTTCGCTATTTTGTGGCCTGCCGCAATTGGCTAAAACCACGTGCACCGCATAGCGGATTGCCTCTAACGAGGGCGGAGAAGATAGTTCCTTGTCCATTTTTGCTTGATTACGTAAATTATAGACTAAGGTAAAAATAAACAAGGAAGAAAGAATCATTACAACCCTTCGATTAGTCAGCATTATTAAACCGACCGAATCAACCAGAGAATAACTACTTCCTTCTAGCTCTATCAGCAGTTCTACTACCAAATATTTTTTGTTTGATCGGAACAATCTTGTTTGTGACGAGACTTAAAAAAAATCTCGCTTTATTTTTTGGATACCATTTCGTGCTCGCATATGCAACTGATCGATTTTCTTCAGAAACTGAATAAGCATAGGCAGCTACACTAGTTCTCATCTTTCCGTTTGGAAAATTTATCGGTTTATAACCGTGAATAGTATGCGGCTTGGTGAGCATGATAACCATCCTATTTTCGAGAGGTTCGATACTAATCTCTTCTCCAGTTTCATTATTTTTTAGATCTAGACATCCTCCAAATTCTGGTTTCCAATCTTTGTTAAGATACAAAAGCAGGTTCAATTCCCGTATCCATTTCACATTGGCGGGATGCCTAGTAAAGTCAGCATGCATATCCAAATACGAGCCGCTCAATCCTTGGTGTAGCCCTCCGCCAGTAAAGGATTCATCAATGAAGACATCTTTACCTACAATCGTACACAATACGGAACGAAACCTAGTGCTCAGTAACTCTGACCTGAGCATCGATAATCCTGGACTAATTTTCTCCAGTAGAGGATTTTCAATTTTATTTTTAGCAAATACAAAATCTGAACTTAGTACCTCTGAGGACTTCGTTGTCGTTAATTCAGCCACATCAATAGCGTCAAGCCCAACTGCTGAAAGGAAACCGTCGATCACCACATACTCAAAGGGCTTGCTACTAACGTACTGTCGAGCTAACTCGTCACTACGGCTTTCAAGCATCTGAAAATTTATCATTTTTTCTAACTCCAACTAGCTCTTGAGACAATCCAGACTCATTGCAATTAAAAGGCTACAAAAATGATATGAGTTGTCTATTGGCAATATTCTGTCTAACTGTCCTGCAGACAAGAGTATTAGCACAGAAAGTAAAGCGCTTGGTGGTATAATAAACCTTGCTACTAAATAGAACCGCAAAATGAGAGGTTGCGCCTCCATTACCTGCCTTCTTGGAGGCTGGTAGATAACAGCAGTCTTATTTTACAGTTATTGTATCCTCAAAATCATTTCGGGGCTATGCAATGATCTACTAGAGTTTAACACGCAAATAAATCGCAGATTACCTCGCGAGAGGGGTCTCTAATATTAGGGCGAAAAGTATAGGAGGAAGCTCCGGCACGCAGTAGCCACGATGGCCCGAGACCAAAACGTCTCCTGACACACATCTGTATGCAGCTGAGTACTTGCGAATGCAGTTTAAGCGTAATGGGAGAATTACAATTCGACCACTTTCCCTAAGGAACGAAAAACTCGTGTCGCCAGATGTAGAACTTCCCGAAGAAGTGCTTAGGCGTAAAACAATATCATACAGTTTACCGCATGCTATCGATTCTTTGTTGGCCGTGTTAGTGAAGCTTCTTCATAATGAGATTCCTATCCACTTAGATTGAACGGAAATCTCATCAGCGTCACGGCGTGATTCATCATGGAAGAGTATGCTCACGTATCTCAATTACGGTAAGACGCCACAATGATTATTTATACAGAATACTCCTCTTGAAAAACTCAGATGTTACTGGGAGATATATGGTCCTGACATCTATTTTTATAAGGAAGAATATGTAATAAACCCCAGATAGTTAGTATCACTAGTATTAGGAAAACTACGCGCGAGGATAAAATCATAGGTGCCGCAGCAGAGGCAATATTTGATGCATGGAGAACAAATGCGCAAAAAGCAATACCAAACCATTTAGGCCGGATTACTTGCCAACTCCAAATCCCTATACCAACATTAACAAATATTAAAAATGTCGCTATGAACCAGTATTCTCTAAGCACAATTAACAAATCGCTAAGGAAAAAAGTACTCAAGTGATTCATAGTGCCTGCGCTCCACGCTTCACTAAATAGATAAGACGTAAGAACTTGACTTATATGTGTTTTAGCAAACCCCGGAAGATGGATCAAAGAGGTTAAGTTCTGATTACTTCCAGTCCAAAAATTGCTGATATGGTTATTTGCATACATTTCAGCAACGAAGAAATAGGGTGAGATTTGACTAAGAAATATTCGCTTGGAAATTTCACTCAGAAGAAAAGAAAAGCTACCCGATTGATATACTAGCATGGTAAAAAAAATTAGCAGGCTAGAAGCTCCGATACAAGCTGCTACTATCGCTCGAAAACTACTTTTCTTTCCTTGCTCATAGTTACGATCTGTCACATATAAAAGACAATAAAAAACAAAGTAAATCGCTGCCGGCGACTTCGCTAGATTGTGCGTCAGAAAATAAAGTGCGACGATTAAGCTCGCTAGCCGGAGTATGCTCGTTGGGCGGCATTCGGCCTTGGGTGATGCGTATTGTGCCGCTATCGAGAAGCTGGTAAATACGGCAAGATCCTCTCCCAATCCTCTAAAAATGAATGACGGAAGAACTAATTGGTTATGAATCGATGTCCTTGTTGATAATAACTCTGATGGAGTGAATGTAGAAAAAAGCATTGCCTGAGGAAATCCCTCGAGCATAATTGCTATCACCGCTACCACTACTGGTATTCCTAGCCCTACATAATTAAATATTCGAATTCGGATGTTTGAGACTGGCGCCAAAAAGTTTATTTGTCTAAAGCCTTGTCGAAAAATGGCGCCTACTAAAAAGATCGTAAAACTAAATCCTAGCAAGGCAGTTGCAGCTAAAAATTTCCCAACTATAAATCCTTCTGTTGAAACCTGCCGAAGAACTGAATTAGCGCCGCTATATTGATCAGCTACCAAAAGACCTGGAATTACGAGAATTCCGAAGTATAGAAATAGGAATGCTAGGGTTATTGATGGCGCTCCTTGGCGATGCAAATGTATTGACGCAAGAAGTAAACTCAACGTACCAAATACCACTGCCATATTCGCTGCTAAAATCATATGCTAGGCTGTGGATCCATAATCCGCAGTATAATCTTGCCCCGTTATTGCTGCAGCGTTGTCAGATATTAGCCAGACGCAGAGTGCAGCGACTTCATCCACTGAAGCAAGCCTACGGAATGGAGAGCGCCTTACTATCGAGTTCAGATGCCCATTTTTGATTCCATCCGTCATAGCCGTACTCATGTATCCTGGAGAGACCGAGTTAACACGTATGTTGGCTTTCCCGAGCTCTCTAGAAAGTGATTTTGTAAAACCAATTAAACCTGCCTTACTCGCACCGTACACGGAAAGGCCGCTAAAACCTGTAGTCCCAATTATGGAAGCTATATTCAAGATCACTCCCTCTCGACGTTTTATCATCGATCTAGATATCAATTTTGTGAGCAAAATAGGGCCTAGGAGATTTGTTCTAATACAATCGTATATATCGCTTTCATGTAAGGTAGCTAAGACGCCATCAGTACCAACGGCGGCGTTATTAATCAATGCATAAGGAGCCGTGAACGAAGAAGCATTTGTTACAAACTTCGCTAGTTCCTTAATTTGATTTGAATCTGAACAGTCGTATTTTATAGCATTGAGACGCTCAGGACATTGCATTTGCATTTCGTCTAAATCTCTTGAGCCGCGTCGGCTTACCGCTGAAATACAATAATTGCTATTGACAATTAACGCCTTTACGATCGCTAAGCCAAGGCCACGGGAAGCGCCAGTTACGATAATGTGTCTAGGAGTTTCGCTTTGTTTTTCCACTTTCATTCAATTCCAAATTGTCTGTAAAAGTATATTTTACTGGTCGCTCATGACTAGGTAGCTCTTCTTTGCATCTAGCTTTTATTTCTTTCTTTAGATCTTCTACCTCACAGCCGCTGCGAACTCCCAACGTTGCAGAAAGAACTTCTCCCATAATGGGGTTGGGTATACCGCTGACAACCACGCTTTGTATATCCGGGAATGAATTGAGCAAAAACGCTTCTATTTTCTCAGGCAAAACTTTATTACCGCCAACATTGACAGTGGACGAACTTCTTCCTTCGAACAAATATCTGTCTCCATATTTTTTGAGTATATCACCAGTTGCAAATAGCTTGTTTACTAAAAAAATTTGGGTAGGATCCACATAGCGACCAGGAGAAGCAGCAAGCGGCCGTACAAGAAGCTGTCCCTGTGAATCAAATTCAAATCGATCGTTCCCATCCAACATGGAACACGGAATCCCCTCTAGTCCATCCGCTACTGTTAGTACAGCTCCTAGTTCGGTAGACGCATATATATGTCTTAGCTTGGCTTTTGGAAAAGTTTGTCTAAGAGCAGTCAGAGTGCGTTGTTCTGCCCTCTCACCACCAAGTGTAATAACTTTCACAAATTCTGATCTGAAACCGGCTGCAAGTAACTGCCTGGCGAGCGAAGGAGTTGTGCTTATGTGCGTAACACCAGACTCATGAAAAAGTGCCGCTAGCCGCGTCGTATTTTCGCTCGATATCCTCTGCTCTAACCCTACAATTTTCGCTTGCCCTTTAAGAGCTTGCAAAAACACCTGAAGACCTGCGAATTTGTAGTATGCATATGTCAATCCCCAAGTTACGGCAGATTTAATTGGCGGTTTCATTAGCTCTAATATTGATTTAACACTGTGTTCAACAAATTTTGGAGTCCCTGTCGTTCCTGTTGTTGCAACCCATACCTTTGCAAGGTCACTCGGCATTGGTGCATTTTCAAAATTAATAAAGAAAAATGAGTCGTTATCCTCGTCTTTCTTATCTAAATGCTGCAAAGTCGATGTCAAATAACTGCGCTTACCTAAACTATTCGATATTTCCTGAATTTGACATGGCCCACACAAGACGACCGTTGCTCCAATAGAAAGAAGGTTGCAAGTGTCGATAATATTCTTGCTGATCTTCGAATTATCGGGCAGGAAAACCGCTTCAGAGTCATGTGAAAGAATTTTCTTCGCTTCAATCACAATCCTTGAATTCCAATTCGAAACACCTGGATATGGGTTCACATTCACTTTACTGCGTACCGGCAAAGTAGTTAATGTAGAATTCTGAAAACTCTAAAAGAGTGGTTGGGTAGAACGCGCTGTCACTGGCAAGAAATGGATCTTCTCCGAATTCCTCTTCCAAGATTACAACCACTGTCGCAAAAGCCATAGAATCTAATCCACATTCCAGAAGAATAGTGTCATCTCGTAATTGCAATGGTCCGACTTCGAAATCTATTGCGACCTTATGGATGGTCGATTCGATTACCTCTCTAACATGATCTGGAGTCATTGCTCTCTTCTCTATCTGGCTATTGTTGGTCATAGTATTCTACAAATCTCCTAGTAGGTCGCACGCTTTGCACCGTAGCGCAGTTGCATAATTTGCTTAACTGTTGTGGAACTCGTTTGTTGGGTGCAGATTTTTGAAAATATTTGCATAAGTGTCAAACATTAACTCCAAGAATTAGACGACTACTAAATTTAGAAGCAAATTATCCTTCAAATAGCTTCGAACGTTTCAATTTATCATTTGGACAGGTATGTAACTGGAAACTTAGCGCTTTATGAATAACAACCGATATGGAGTAACTGTTCATATATTTTTGATTAGATAAACTCGCCCTAATTAAATACTGTGTCGTGAGGAAGCGTCACTACCATCTTAGAGTTTGCCAGCATGCGCCTCGAAAGATGGATTCAACATGTCAGTTGGGGAATGGGCTGATAAACGTAGCATGAGAAATATCTGACCAGCACAATTACTACATGGTTCTCAATGTGCGTTATGGATCAAAATTTATTCAACTAGAACTGAACGGCTGCGTAGGTTTCTCGCTCCTTACCAGGGGTCAATCCGTTTTGGGCTTCACAGGTATCGCTACCAGACGCTGCAGCCCGGTGGCCAGCCCGTACCATTTCTCCGAAAAGCTTCGACTATACGTCAAGGTAGTCACACTGCAGCACCACTCTATGTATGACTATTGCAATAGGGGCTATTCTGTTATTAATGCATTCAACACATTTATGCATCGATCGTGCTCTCACCTGCGCAGTTGACTCTACTCTCGATCACATCCATTAGCACGCAGAATGTAGCTGCTGCCCCGATGCTGATTTAGATGATAAATCTTATTCTAACCCCGATAGAACTATTGCGAAAATATATGCGTCATTTAGTTATGACCACCAGCCTATGTCAACGGTACATTAACTAGTTGAGTTTCCGACTCTGGCAGACTATTCCAACATATATTCAACGTACACACTCTGCTAGAGCGCTCACAACCCGATCTTGGTCGTCATTTGTCATGTATGGGTGTAGAGGGAGGCTCATTACCTCCTCGGCTGCGGTCTCCCCTTCCGTTAGCCGCAAATGACTAACAGCTACAGCAGGCTGTTTATGCAACGGTGTAGGGTAGTAGACGGCAGTCGGAATTCCCCTTCGATTTAGTTGACTTTGCACATGCTTACGATTTTTAACGCGCATAGTATATTGCGCCCAGGCGGAGTAATTATATTTTTCTATAAAAGGGGTATCGTATATGCCGGCTTGATTCAGTAAGACATTATAATTTAGAGCTAATTCGTTACGCTTTTTGATTTCGTCGACTAAAATCCCAAGCTTAGGAAGCAAAACAGCGGCCTGAATTGTGTCTAACCTGCTGTTCATGCCAACGCGAACATGATGATATCGTCTTTCTTGTCCATGGCGTGCGATCTGACGAGCCACTTTTGCAAGAGCCTCATCGCTTGTAAAAATGGCGCCACCATCACCGTAGCAGCCCAGAGGCTTACTTGGAAAAAAACTTGTACAGGCCATTAAAGATAAATTGCATGAATTCTTGTTTTTATAAATCGAACCGAAGCTTTGGGCTGCATCTTCTATTACTGGAATTGCATATGCAGCGGCAATAGAATTGATCGAATCGAAATCGGCGCATTGGCCGAAAAGGCTCGCGGGAATAATTGCTTTTGTGCGATTCGTTATCGCCGACTCCAATTTATTTATGTCTAGGTTATAGGTTCTAGGATCTATATCTACATACACTGGCAATCCGCCTAACAGCACAACTGCTTCAGCGGCGGCAATGTAAGAAAAACAAGGCATTATCACTTCATCGCCCAGCTTAATTCCTAAGGTCATCAGCGCGATTTGAAGGGCGTCTGTGCCATTTGCGCATGTTATAACGCACTTAGCACCAGTGAATTCGGAAAGTTTTT
>Ga0255776_10006661_pt1 | contig 11745 bp, 9 predicted proteins | sample 071ome_19_FD_179974 | JGI IMG/M metagenome (GOLD analysis project Ga0255776, IMG submission 179974) | Coastal salt marsh microbial communities from the Groves Creek Marsh, Skidaway Island, Georgia - 071413AT metaG (version 2) | ecosystem: Environmental > Aquatic > Marine > Intertidal zone > Salt...
GAAGCAAAAGATGAAAATAGTATATACCGATACTCATAGGAAGAGAAACTCTATGACTGAGCTCTATGGTGGCGAGTTGGTAAGGCCTTTTGAATGTCCAGAAAGGATGGATTACATTCTCAACCGTCTAAGGGAAACAGACTTCGGTGAAGTAGTGTCTCCCCATGAAGTTCAATCAAGAGCGCTCTCAAAGATCCATGATGCAGGCTATCTATCGTTTTTAAAATCTGCTTGGGATGACTGGGAAGCGGAGGGCTTTAAAGGTGAAGCAATCGCGACCGTTTGGCAATCGCGCTCCATGCCTTCGTCCCGCGTCCCAGATTTTATTGAGGGTAAAATGGGATATTACTGCTTGGCTGCTGAAACTTCCATTAGCAATGGGACGGCAGAAGCTGCTTGGGCGTCACTTGATGTTGCACTCAGTGGTACGGAGTATATTTTGGCTGGTGATCGTTCGGTCTTTTCTCTTTGCCGTCCCCCAGGCCATCATGCTTCACATGATCAATTTGGTGGTTATTGCTTTATTAATAATGCTGCTGTGGCAGCTCAGCACTTGCGTGACAGAGGCTTGGGAAAAGTCGCTGTGCTTGATGTAGATTTTCATCATGGTAATGGAACGCAGGCTATTTTTTATGATAGGTCAGATGTTTTGTTTCTGTCTCTTCATGGAGATCCTATGCATGCATTCCCCCATTTTCTTGGGCACGCAGACGAAATTGGAAATGGAGAGGGCGAGGGTTTCAACTTTAATTATCCAATGCCGGCTGGAACTTCCTTTGTTGAATGGAATAATTGCTTGAGGTCTGCACTGGACCAGATAGCAAAATTTGGTGCTGATGCAGTTATTATATCTCTTGGTGTGGATACATTCGAAAGGGATCCGATCAGTTTCTTCAAACTCACCAGTCCTGATTTCATCAAAATGGGTGCATCTATTGCTTCTTTGGGCTTACCAACATTATTTGTGATGGAAGGGGGATATGCCGTGGAGGAAATCGGAATTAATACCGTTAATGTTTTAATGGGGTTCAAGGAAAAAGAGACATAGGGTTATGACTAAATAGTATCATTAAAAATTAAATCGCTTTGAATAAAAGTCCTAAAGCAGTGACAAATAAAACAACTAGTACCGCCAGCCTAAAATTATCCGGAGATAAGAATGGTCTTATTTTTGACCCTAACTTTAGGCCAAAATAGACCAAAACCAAGCCAGCTAGAGAAAGTTTTATTGCGTCCAATGTGAAGAGTTCTAGGCGAGTTAGACCAATAGCCATAATCAGGCTTGATAATGTAAATGATATATTCGTTGCTTGAATAAATACACTTCTATCAAGGTTAAGCGCCATTAAATAAGGCACGCAGGGTACAACTTGTGATCCAGTCAAACCATTAATTATTCCAGTCGCTAGCCCACTTATAATCCCAGCGGGTCGTTCTTTTGGGGCAGGTAATTTAATATTAGGTGTGATATAAGAGAAGATACACCAAAATATCAAAACCAAACCTAAAATTGCACCAGCGAACGTGCCGTCTACTTTCGAAAGTAGAGCCAAGCCCAAAAAAACCCCTATTACGGTAGTCAGTAGCATAAGCCAAAATCTGTGGAAAGTACTCCGAAAATGACCTGCCTGTCGCATAACGATTAAATTTGATGCTAATGATGGAATAATTAGTAGTGGAAGAGCCGCTTTTAGGCCAACGGTAAGCACCATAAATGGTAAACATACCGTGGAGAAACCTAGGCCAGTTACACCCTTAACTGAGGATGCAAAAAAATATGTCCCTAGGATTATTATCACTTGTAAAAGGCTATAGTCTTCAAGCAAATTTAGTCTCACTGTTTATTAAAAATATTTTAAAATTTTGATCAAATATGGATCAATATTTTTAGGAAGTATACATTTTGATTTGATAGATATTTTCTTCCAGAGAATGGGTTGGATAGGCAAACTTAAATGACCCAAGTATTAATTTTAATTTGACAACCATTCTGGCAACTCAGACTTTGCCCAACCACTTTGAGCAGCCATTGCGCAGTCCTTCAAACTTCCAAAGCGGGTTTTTCTCCCAGTTAAACCGTGCGCGTAGTGAGCATATTTACCAGAATTAGTCATAATCACTGATACTTCAGGCGGAAAAATTGGTTCAGTGATTGAACACCAACAGATATCTGAAATTACCTGAACACCAGCACTCCTTAATTGTTCAACTAAACCCTCGCTTTTTGCCTTGGACAGTATATCGCGTCCAATTGTAATTATTGTTTTAACGTTTGGATTACAGTTTTTCCCATCAAAAAACTTAACAAAACTTTGGCACTCTTTAAGCGACGCGTGAGGGCTACCTATCGCTACTAAATCAACCCGTAAATCAGCATAATTAAATTTGTTCCAAAGTTTTGCCAAATGCTTTTTGGTAATATTGAAATTTTCCAAATTTGAGGGACTAGAATACACTTTTCCAGGTGTGTGCCCATTTATATGAAGCATTGGAGCGGCAGATGTAGTACCAAACGCTGCACAAAGCGCTTTTAGATCGTCATCTGATGGAGAAGTCATCTCAAGCCCAGTTACCAGTGGAATTTTGTTAGGAGATAAATCTCCAATCAACCACCCAAGCATGGGCCAAATTGAGTCGTCAAAATCGGTGGGTAGAAGAACAGAAATTTCAATTTTGGGTATTCTATTTTCGGTAAGATATACTCCAGCTTTTGGTGCTCGGCCGGTCATTGCAATGAATAAATCAAGATAATCGGGATGCTTTTGTGTTTTTGCACCTAAAATTGAATTTGCGTATATTACGGCATTTGACTCAGACCACCCAATTACTTCATCCCGTTGGGGCTTGTCTTCCAACAAATAGGGAGCACAGGTGTATGTAGGATGTGCGCCCATCTTTTCATAGGCGTCGGCAAGACGGCTAGCCTTATTTCCAAAATCTGGTTCTACTCCTTGGTTTTCCCAATTATTACGATTGACTGAGATTGCGTTAATTGTTGTTGGAATACTTACGTTTGCTCCCAGCTTATACATTTTTTCTGCAAAAATTAAATTTGCGTCGTGTGCAAGAATACAACCATCGATATGTCCCTTTGTAACATCAATAAGTTCATTAGCGCTCTGAACTGCTGCCATTTTACATATTGCTTCCATTGCTATTTTTTTAGCAGTGCCTTGATCACCGTTTAGCATACGTCGGTCAGTTGGGTTTAGATTAAGTGTCTCTGTGTCTAATCCCCGCAGCTTTATGGTTTTTGATCCACAAACAAGAGTATTTTCAAAAATCTCTGCCTTATCTGCCACGGCTAGATCAGAATATATATCTTTCGATACCCGTAGGATTGCTACTTTTTTATTAAATAATTGATCAGAAACGATAGCACCTAAAGTCAAAATCTCTTCTTCTTCGTGAAAAATTAGGGCCTTAGGAGCAAGTCCATTTTGCACCAACTGCAAAAGGACACCGCTTCCGCTGCACGAGCCTCTTGAAGTTGGCATTAATACTAGCTTTCCAACTAGACTATTTCCGTGATTGCTATGGTGTACGTCGATAATACATCCAGTGCTAGGATCAACGCCACCCCAAAAGCTCAATCCTTCTTTGCACTCAAATATTTCACCAGTTACATTGGCCGTTACAATTATTTCAGCGTTACTGCGAAAATTATTTGACATGACATGCAATTCTAAAATCTTCTAGTTATCACGATAACAAATATATTAACCTGTATGTTTTGACCAATAGATATGAGTGATCTTTTCTTATATTGCCAGGAAAATGAAAAGTAGACCCCATAAGTAATAACAGCGTGTAAGGATGTCAAAGTGCTCTCTATGAAAGATCATATTAGTTAGATATGATCAAAAGAAATCATGAAACTTTCTAATTCATGAGAGGTCATTTAATGAGTGATTTACTGGCACTAAAGAAAGATATAATAAATCAATTTGGCACACCTTGTGCGGTTGTGGATCTAAATATTCTTGAAAAGAATATTACTCGCGTTCAGAAAATTTGTGATAAAGCAGGGGTTTCAAATAGACCACATATCAAAACGCATAAGTCTTGTGAGATCGCGCGAATGCAAGTTGATGCGGGTGCATCTGGCGTCACCTGCCAGAAAGTAGGTGAAGCAGAAGTTATGGCAGCCGCGGGTATCAAGGACATTTTGATAGCAACTAACGTACTGGGTGCAGCGGCTTCAGGTGCATTAGCAGCTTTGCAGAGGCGTATTTCGCTTAAAGTATGCGCGGATAGCGCATATTCAATTAATGCGTATTCAACTGCTGCTAAGGATGCAGGACGTGTTTTGGATGTTTTAGTTGAATGTGACACAGGTCAAAAACGAGCGGGAGTTGAAAATCCGGAAGAAGCGTGCCGTCTTGCCAAGTTAATTGATGATGACAGCTATCTTAACTTTAAAGGAGTTCTTTATTATCCAACAAAGGATAACTGGAGTGAAGCGGAGGTTTTCAATTCGAAACTGGTAAAGTTATTAAGTGAATTAAATTTGGCCCCCGAAATAATATCCACTGGAGGCACTCCAAATCTTGAAAATGTAGGAAAGCTCAGTGGGTCTACAGAGCACAGGGCCGGAACATGTGTTTTTAATGATTTGATGATGATAAAAGATGGGTTTTCTACTATCCATGACTGTGCCCTTCGCATTTATACCAGTGTAGTTAGTCGTGCTGGTAAAGACAGAGGTATATTGGATGCTGGTTCAAAAACATTAACATCAGATTTGGGTGGGTTAAATGGTTTTGGTTCAATTCTAGAATACCCTGACGCAATTATTAGCAAATTAGCTGAAGAGCATGGTTTTCTAAATCTTGAAGATTGTGCTGTTCAACCTGAAGTAGGAGAAATTGTACGAGTAATACCTAATCATGTATGCGTTGTCGTAAATATGTTTAATGACTTGGTTTTGGTTCGTGATAAAAAAATAATAGATGCGATAAAGGTTGAAGCTCGCGGGTTGCTCGTGTAGCGGCTGACGGAGCTTCCTTGTTGATAAATTGGATTTCTTTATGACAAATTTGGTTGGGCTTTGTGGATCTTTACGCCATGCATCACTGAATAGAAAATTGTTAAATGAGGCTGTTAAGCTTTATCGGCCGGATGAATATGAGGAAGTAGACATTTCACTACCATTATTTGATGAAGATATGGAGAAGACTGGTATCCCGGTAAAAGTAAAAGAGGTAGCGGCAGTAATTGAAAAAGCAGATGCAATAATTATAGCAAGTCCGGAATATAACAAAGGCATTTCAGGAGTTCTAAAAAATGCACTAGATTGGTTGAGCCGTACTCCTGGAAGTATATGGAAAGATAAACCAATTGCATTAGTAAGCGCTGCCGCCGGTCGTTCTGGAGGCGAAACAGCACAATACATGACCCGAGCTTGTTTAACACCTTTTGGTCCGAGACTAGTCACGGCACCCAATGTTTGTGTAGCTAACGCAAAGGATCAATTTGACGCAAACGGGAGTCTCGTTTCTGAGCGTTACACCAATACGCTAAAGTTGCTGATGGAAAAATTGAGAAGAGAAATTGGTTTTAGTAAAACAGTGTCTAAAGATCGATATTTAACCTTAGAAAATGAGTAAATAAAATTCAGATCTTTTGTTAAACTGATAGCCACCTTCTAGTGGTTGATGATTTTTGTATTTTCTCAATAAGGTGCTGGATGCGCATTCCCTGCCTGAAAGAAAATGGCTCAGGACCATTACCCATGATCGCATTTAAGTATCCAGCAATTTCTATTGCTTTCAGATCATTAAAGCCAATTTGGTGTCCTGGTGCTACACAAAAATTACCGTATGGATAATGATCAGGAGCAGCCTCGATCTTTCTAAACCCGCGCCGCCCTCTAGCATCTTTTGTAGAATAAAAGTGCAGTTCATTTAATCGCTCTTGAGTAAAAAAAAGAGCGCCTTTTGATCCATGAACTTCGAAATCATGTTGCATCTTGCGGCCAGTTGCTACCCAATTTCCTTCCACATAACCCGAGGCTCCATTAGAAAAGCGTACAAAAGCCCTTCCTATATCGTCTACTTGAACTGCTTTATTTCCACCTCCAATTTCTGGACGTTCAGAAATTAGATTAATGCAATCTCCCATTACTTCTTTAATCTCTCCTAAAAGAAATTCTGCTGTAGCTAATGCGTGACTGCCTAAATCAGCGAGCGCTCCGCCTCCCGCTGGATCGTGGCGAAATGTAAACGGGTCATTAGCATTCGACATATAATCTTCAGCGTGAATTCCACGATATGATCGAATTTCACCTAGTTCTCCGCCGGCAATCATTTCCTTCGCCAGAGTTATCATTGGGTTACATAAGTAGTTAAAACCAACCTGTGTTTTTACTCCCATTTTTTCAGCAGCATTTGTCATTTCGAAAGCGTCGGAAAACAGGGGCGCTAAAGGTTTCTCACAATAGACATGCTTGCTGGCGGAGATCGCTTCAAGAGCCATCTCTTTGTGAAGTGCATTAGGTGCCGTAATGTCGATTATATCAATTTCTGGGTTGTTCACTAAATCACGCCAGTTATCTGTTGAATTTTTGAAGCCAAACTCATCTGCTGCGGATTTTGCTGTCTGTTGATCTATGTCTGCTAAAGTGTGAAGATTTACTTTTACTGGGATATCAAAAACTTTTTGCGCCGTAGCTAAGCCGAAAACATGTGCTTTTCCCATAAAGCCTGAGCCTATAAGGCCGATAGAAAGGGTGGGTTTATTTATCATAGCAAAGCTTCTTTATTAACAATTAAATTTGGGTTTATTGTCCCATTGAGATAATTAATTGCATTTTCAATGCATGCTAAAGCCATGCGTTCACTAGCCTTATCTGTAAGTCCAGCGATATGCGGGGACAAAAGAGTGTCATCTCTATTACAAAGAGCTTCCTCAGAGGAGGGTGGTTCCTGCTCAAAAACATCAAGACCTACAGCGTGAACCTTTCCTGAATTAAGCGCGTTTAAGAGGGCTTGTTCGCAAACAACTCCTCCTCTTGATGTATTTGCGATTATCATTCCAGGTTTCATTTGAGCAAATTCTGCAGTGTTTATAAGTGGTTTTTCACTTTTGGGTACATGGAGTGATAAGCAATCTGCCCACGCTAATCCTTGCTTTAAATCCATGACTTTGAGCACATCGTTATCTGGCCATAGCTCAGGAGATATGTAAGGATCAAAGGCTCTAACACTCATATTAAAAGCCTTAGCCATTTGTGCCAACTTCTGGCCAGCACGACCAAATCCAATTATCAAAAGGTTACTTCCTGAAATTTCCCTTTGCTCAAGTTGATTTCGCCAGTTCCATTTAGATGGATCACGAACTGAGCGATCTCCTCGGATGACATGTTTTGCACAAGCAAGGAGCTGCATCATTGCATGCTCTGCGACTGAAACGGAATTCACGTCACCAACAATTGTTAGGGCAATCTTGCGGGAATTAAGTGCGTTTAAATCGATGGCGTCATATCCAACCCCATGACGCGATACGACTTTTAGCTTAGATGCATTATCTAAAGTTTCTGATGAAAGTGGTTGGGTTCGTATTATAAGTGCATCAATGTCTGAAATTAAACCAGCATAAGATTCTTCTGTAATATCCTCTATGTAGGTTATTGAATATCCCTCTTGTTCTAACTCAAAAATTCGGCTCACCCCTGCTGGATGCAACTTACCAGCAACAAGCAATTTGGACATCAGTAAACTCCACCGGTAACTTGAACTTTTTCTTTACGCCCAGTTAGTTTCCGCCAAGAAGAAACTGACGCAGCAGCTGCACTTGCAAGCAGCCTGGTATCTCCACCAATAGTAGTTAAGTTATAGCCCCATCCAATAGCTTTTGATGCATATTCGGCAGTTCCGCAATGAATGCCGGCAATTAGACCGTATTCTTTACAAACACTGGCTACCTTTTGAATTAGAGTAACCATTTCGTCTTCAGTTCGATCAAGCCCCGGAGCCAAACGGCCTAACTGTGTTCCGAGAGTAAGATCAGCAGGTCCAACATATATGCCGTCTAAACCGGCTGTGGCCGCGATGGCCTCCAAATTCTGCACACCATCAGCTGTTTCAATCATTGCAAAGGCCAAAACTTCATCATTAGCCTCAACCCCATAGTCAGGAACTGAAACAGCAACCCTAGTTGGTCCAAAACTGCGTTGACCTAGCGGTGGATACCGCATGTATGATACGAATTCTGCTGCCTCTTCAGAATTATTTATCATTGGGCAGATAATACCCATCGCACCAACATCTAACGCTTTCATTATATAACCTGGATCGCGCCAAGGCACTCGTGCCATAAGTGTTGCACCTGAAGATTGCATCGCCTGGAACATCGGTAAAACATCGGAATAATCTAATGCACCATGTTGTATATCTACTGTTACACTATCATACCCCTGCGCGGCCATTATCTCGGCAGTGAAAGAATTTCCAATCGAACACCATCCGTTGAGAATTGGTTGGCCGCTCGACCATAAAGCTTTTAATTTATTTTTTTGCATCTATGACCCCTCAGATTTCTGCCAAAATTGCCGCCTAATGTTTCAATTGCAATAGTAATAATTTGTCAATATGCATAGCTTGGCACGCTAATTAATTAAATTCTAGAGGGTGAGATGACTGGGAAAACAGTAAAGCTGACAGTTGGTCAGGCAATTGTACGATATTTAATAAATCAATACACAATAATAGACGGGGAACGTCATCAATTATTTGCTGGAGTATTCGGTATTTTTGGTCATGGTAATGTTACTTGCCTATCGGAAGCCCTCGAACAAGTTCAAGACCGGTTGCCTACATGGCGTGGCCAGAACGAGCAATCCATGGCCTTAGCGGCAATTGGATATGCCAAGGCCAAACTGCGCCGTCAAATTATGATTGCGACTACTTCGGTTGGGCCAGGTGCAACAAACATGGTGACTGCGGCAGGAGTGGCGCACTCGAATAGATTGCCTGTTTTGCTTTTATCTGGGGATACTTATAATAACCGTTTACCAGATCCAGTTTTACAACAAGTAGAGCATTTTGGTGAACCTTCGACGACGGTGAATGATAGCTTTCGAGCAGTTTCGCGTTATTGGGATCGGATTACTCATCCCGCTCAAATACTTTCTTCACTGCCACAGGCAGTGGCGACGATGATGGATCCAGCAGATTGTGGACCTGCTTTTATTGGATTACCACAGGACGTACAGGAAATAGCTTATGATTATCCGGTCGAATTTTTCACTGAGACAACTTGGAGAATACCACGAAGCAGACCTGATATTCAGCAAGTTGATGAAGCTGTAAAGATTTTAAAAACGGCAAAGAAACCACTTATTATTTCCGGCGGTGGAGTACGGTATTCAGGTGCAGTAGAGGCGCTTGTGAAATTTGCTGAAGACAGGATGATACCAGTTGCGGAAACGATCGCTGGGAAAGGGGCATTCGTTCATGATCATCCATTTTACGTTGGAGCCATAGGTATCGAAGGAACTGACGCCGCTAAAGAATTAGCAGAGAGTGCAGATGTAGTAATTGCAGTCGGAACTCGACTTCAGGACTTTACTACAGGGTCTTGGACGACTTTTCGGTATGATGCTAAATTCATAAATATCAATACTGCTCGCTTCGATGCAAGAAAGCATTTTTCAAATCCGATTGTTGGTGATGCTTTAGAATGTCTAGAGGAACTTAATTCAAGACTTGAAGGATGGGTTTGTGATGCCGGTCGTATAGATGAAGCACGCAAACTTTATTCCGATTGGAATGAAGCAATCGATAAAGGGCAGGCGCCCACAAATGCCTCGTTCCCAAGTTATGCTCAAGTTATCGCCGTAGTAAATAAGCATGCCAAACCAACGGATACTATGGTAACAGCAGCTGGTGGATTGCCGGGAGAAACAATTAAAAATTGGCGTGTGAAGGCATCTAATACATTTGATTGTGAGTTTGGATTTTCATGCATGGGATATGAAATAGCGGGAGCTTGGGGGCACGCTATGGCCATGAATGGAGATGGCGTTCCAATCGTCTTGGTGGGTGACGGATCATACATGATGATGAATTCTGATATTTATTCATCAGTTCTGTCGGGTCATAAGATGATTGTTGTTGTGTGTGATAATGGTGGATTTGCGGTAATAAACAGGCTGCAAACCGGTATGGGTGTACCTGGTTTTAACAATTTACTAAAAGATGCGAGGATAAAAAATAAAGATAACCCCCCACATGTTGATTTTGCCAAGCATGCCGAGGCAATGGGCGCTTTGGCTAAACATTGCGAGAGCCTCTCTGACCTGGAAAATGCCATGGAATGGGCTCAAACGACAGATAGAACAACTGTAATTTCTATTAATTCGGATGCTTATTCATGGACCCCTGGTGGTGCTGACTGGTACGTAGGTGTCCCAGAAATAAATGATCGGCAAAGTATAAGAGAGGCTCGAGAGGGACAAGAAGCGTTTCGCAAGAAACAAAGACAGGGTATTTAACTCAAGGATACTACTTAAATTTCTATGGATATAAAAATTTATGATAGAAAAATTTGATAAATCTACAGCTCTCTTGTTAGTCGATGTTCAGGAAGGTGTTAACGACGTAGAATATTACGGTGGGCCGTCTGGAAAAAGAAATAATGATAGTGCAGAAGAAAATATGCGGTGTCTCTTGACCGAATGGCGACGACTTGGAAAGCAAGTAGCCTTTACACGGCATAATTCCCGAGAGCTAAACTCACCTTTAAAACTAAGCCTAGAGACAGGAAAGCAGATTGAAGGTCTTGATATCCATGAATCTGATATAGTTGTCGACAAGGACGTAAATAGTGGGTTTATCGGGACTTCACTGGAACTCGAACTCAGACGAAGTGGAATAGATCGACTCGTAGTTATGGGTTTTTATACAAATTATTGCATTGAAACGACTGTTAGAATGGCTGGTAATTTAGGGTTTGATACCTATCTGGTTCATGATGCCTGTGCTGCTATTAACACATTGGGCCATGACGGCACATATTATGAAGCTGATCTGGTTCATAATATGTCCATTGCAAGTTTGCATGGAGAATTTTGTACTGCCATATCAAAAGAAGTAGCTATGAAGCTTTGTGTGGAGGATTGCCTCGAACTTGAGCGCGTTCAAGGAAACGAATGACCTATGGTGTAGCTTCAATGACTGCGCCGCTTAGAGAGGTTGCACTCAGACGTCCGGGAAAGTCCATAATAACAGCAGAAGCAAGCGCTTGGAACTATGGCAAACATTTTGATCCGAGTAAAATTGAGAGTGAATATGACAGATTTGTTTCGGCTCTCGAAAATTTTGGTGTAAAGATCCATTGGATCAAGGGCGATGATCTGGGTAATGCTGACTCTGTATTTGCCTATGATGCTTCTTTAATGACTCCCAATGGTGCAATTTTAATGTCACCCGGAAAGGAAAAAAGGCGAGGAGAAGAAAATCTGCACGCCACTTTCTATCGAAGTAACGGAATACCAATTATCGGACAGATTGAAACTCCCGGAACGGCAGAGGCAGGCGATACACTTTGGCTTGATGAAAATACTATGCTTATAGGTAGAGGTTTTAGGACAAATACAAATGGTGCAGAACAGGTTAAAGACATTTTAAATTCTATAGGTGTTAAATGCTATATTTTCGACTTACCTTTTTACCAAGGTAGAAATGCATGCTTACATTTAATGTCACTTATAAGCATGGTCGATACTAGGTCGGCCCTCGTTTT
>Ga0255776_10006668_pt1 | contig 11740 bp, 9 predicted proteins | sample 071ome_19_FD_179974 | JGI IMG/M metagenome (GOLD analysis project Ga0255776, IMG submission 179974) | Coastal salt marsh microbial communities from the Groves Creek Marsh, Skidaway Island, Georgia - 071413AT metaG (version 2) | ecosystem: Environmental > Aquatic > Marine > Intertidal zone > Salt...
GAGGTGACGCATGGCTGAGTGGTCGTTGCGACAACTGCCTGTTAATGTCAGCTGGCAACTGAATAATCCGTTGTTTATTACGTGGCTCGCAGTGTTGTGTCTGGGGTGGCTGATGGTGGCGTCGGCATCCACCGGTATTGCTGAATATTACACCGGCAATGAAGCGTATTTTGCAATTCGCCACGCAATGTATCTGGTACTGGGTGTTATTACGTTGCTGGTTGTCAGTCAGATACCACTGAAATGGTGGAGTCAGGTGGAGCCGCTGTTGTTACTGGTTGCCTTTATGGGGCTGATACTGGTGTTTGTACCGGGTATTGGCCATGAAGTGAACGGCAGTCAGCGCTGGCTTAACCTCGGTGTGATTAAAATCCAGGCGTCCGAAATAGCCAAGCTCAGTGCGGTATTTTTTATTGCCGGCTACCTGGTAAGACGTAAAGAAGAAGTTCAGCAACACTGGAAAGGCTTTCTGAAACCCTTTTTGGTTTTGGGAGTGATGGTGCTGCTGTTGTTATTGGAACCGGACTTCGGTGCTGTGGTTGTACTGATGGGAGCTGCGCTGGTGCAGTTGTTTCTGGGTGGAGTAAAAGCCGGACAGTTCTTTTTATTGTTAACCGCCACGCTGATTATCAGTGGCGTTGTGCTGACGCTTGAGCCTTATCGGATGGAGCGTCTGATGGCGTATCTTAATCCATGGTCTCCGGAGCACGTGTATGGCACGGGTTATCAGTTAACGCAATCTCTCATTGCTTTTGGGCGCGGAGAATTGACCGGGGTTGGCCTGGGCGAAAGTGTGCAGAAGCTGTTTTATTTACCAGAAGCACATACCGATTTTGTGTTCGCTATCTGGGCAGAAGAAACCGGCCTGATTGGTGGCGTGATGGCGCTGACACTATTGGCGATACTGGTTGGCTTTATCTGGCATACAGCCTGGAAAGCTCAGCAGGCGGGTCAGTTGTATGGTGCCTATGTAGCCATTGGTATTGGTTCGCTGTTGGCGCTGCAAATGATCATTAACCTGGGTGTAAATATTGGTCTGCTACCGACCAAAGGTCTGACCCTGCCGTTTTATAGTTACGGTGGCAGCAGTCTGATTATTTGTTGTGCCATGGTGGCGGTCGTGATGCGGGTTGCCCATGAAATTGATAATCCGTCGATTGTGATTGAAGAACAAAAGCCAGTGGCCGGAAAGAAGAAAACCAAAGGCAAGGCACGAACTAAAACGGCCGATAAGGAGTTTGCTGATGCCTGACAGTCTGTTGTTTATGGCCGGTGGCACCGGTGGTCATGTTTTTCCGGCACTTGCTGTAGCGGATGAAATGGCGAAACGTGGTTATGACATCCACTGGCTGGGTACCGAAGCCGGTATCGAAAAAGACCTTGTTCCTTCGTCTGGCTACCCGCTGCACTGTATTGATATCGCCGGTTTACGCGGTAAGGGCCGACTCGGTTTGTTAACCGCGCCGTTGCGTATTACAAAAGCCATTATTCAGGCGCGCAAAGTGATACAGCAAATTCAACCCGTTGCCGTGTTGGGCATGGGCGGCTATGCCACCGGCCCGGGCGGAGTTGCCGCCCGTTTAAGCGGCGTTCCGTTGCTGATTCATGAGCAGAATGCTTATGCCGGTATGACCAATAAATTGTTGCATAAAATTGCTGGCTGCTCGATGCAGGCTTTCCCTGGAGCACTTGAAGGTGCACTAGTGACCGGCAACCCGGTGCGCAGCGATGTATTTAATGTTTCCAACCGTATATCTGGCGATGGCCAGCCACTTAAAGTATTGGTCATTGGCGGAAGCCTTGGCGCCGTTGCGTTAAATAATACTGTGCTCGATGCCATGACCCAGCTACCGGCATCCGAGCGACCGGCGCTATGGCACCAGGCAGGCAAGCGCAATATTGAAGAAGTTGAGCAGGCATACCGTCAGGCGGGAGTCGAGGCAAAGGTCACGGCATTTATCGACGATATGGCGGCGGCTTATGAATGGGCTGATTTATTAATTTGTCGCGCCGGTGCATTGACTGTTTCAGAGGTGGCTGCTGCAGGTAAAGCTGCCATCTTTGTGCCGTTTCCATTTGCGGTTGACGATCATCAGAGTGCTAACGCGTCATACCTGGCGGATCGTGATGCGGCGGTTATTTGTCAGCAACAACAGTTAACAGCGGATTGGCTGACGCAGCAGTGGCAGAGATTGGCTGCGGATCGTAAAGAATTACAGCGCATGGCTGATACTGCGCGTCAGTTAGCCATGCCGGATGCTACCCGACAGGTGGCGGAACATATTGAGAGATTACGTCGTGGGTCTTAAAACAAACAGTTTGACACATTTAATTCCTGAGATGCGCCGAATTCGCGGTATTCACTTCGTTGGTATTGGTGGCGTTGGTATGTGTGGTATTGCCGAGGTGTTGCTCAATCAGGGGTATCAGGTATCGGGTTCCGACATTCGCGAAAGTGTAACCACTGACCGCCTGAAAGAGATGGGCGCACGCATTTTTATTGGTCATGATCGGGAGAACGTTGAGCAAGCTGATGTATTGGTGGTCTCTACGGCCATTGATAAAGAAAATCCGGAAATACAAGCAGCAACAGAGCGTCGCGTACCTATCGTACGCCGTGCTGAAATGTTGGCTGAATTGATGCGTTTTCGCCATGGTATTGCGGTTGCCGGTACACACGGAAAGACCACAACCACCAGTCTAGTAACGTCTATTCTGGCAGAAGGTAATTTTGATCCGACGTTTGTTATCGGTGGCAAACTCAACAGCGCCGGAACAAATGCCAGGCTCGGGGGCAGTCGTTATCTGGTCGCCGAGGCCGACGAAAGTGATGCCAGCTTCCTGCATCTACAGCCCATGGTTTCGATTGTGACCAATATCGATGCGGACCATATGGAAACTTATGGTGGTGATTTCGAAAAGCTGAAAAATACCTTTGTCGAATTTCTTCATAACCTGCCGTTTTATGGCCTGGCCGTTCTGTGTGTTGATGACGATAACATTCGTTCTCTTTTGCCACGCGTCAGTCGTCAGTTTGTCACCTATGGATTCTCGGACGATGCCGATTACCGTGCTGTTGATCTGGTGCAGGACGGAATGTACACACGCTTTACGGTGAAGCGTCTTGGCGATAAACCGGATCTTAATATTCGTGTACGTATGCCGGGCAAACACAATGTGTTAAATGCGTTGGCGGCGATTGCGGTTGCGGACGATGAAGGCGTTGATGATGCTGCCATTCAGTCAGCCCTGGAAAAATTCTCCGGTGTAGGTCGTCGTTTTCAGGTATGTGGGGAATTTCCGTTGCAAGATGGAAATGTCATGTTGGTGGATGATTATGGCCACCACCCGCGAGAACTGGAAGTCACCCTGGAGGCTATTCGCAGTGGTTTCCCTGAACGTCGTTTGGTGATGTTGTTTCAGCCGCACCGCTATAGCCGGACCCGCGACCTATATGAAGATTTTGTTCGTGTGTTGTCACAAGCGGATGTGTTGTTATTGATGGAGGTTTACCCAGCCGGAGAAAAGCCGGTTGCCGGTGCAGACGGTCGGGCTTTATGCGGCTCAATTCGCCAGCGTGGCTCCGTTGACCCGGTATTTATTGAACGTGATGAGTCAGTTCAGCAGCCTCTTTGTAATGTGTTGCAGCCCGGTGATTTACTATTGACCCAGGGCGCCGGAAATATTGGTGCGCTGGCTGTTCAGTTAACCGAGCAATTACCGCAATGGTTGCAGCAACGGGAGGCTGAATAATGTCGGATTTACAGTCCCGCGCTAAAGCACTGGGAAAAGTGGCGGTATTAATGGGCGGTAATTCAGCGGAACGGCCGGTATCTTTGAACAGTGGTAACGCGGTATATCGCGCTTTAGAACAGATGGATGCCGATGTTAGTGTGATTGATATTCAGGGGCATGCTATAGCCCAGTTGACCGAAAACGAATTCGATGTCGCTTTTATTGCGCTGCACGGGCGTGGTGGTGAAGATGGCACAATTCAGGGGGTTCTGGAGTGGTTGAATAAACCCTACACCGGAAGCGGCGTAATGGCCTCAGCTGTTGCGATGGATAAATGGCGAACCAAATTAATCTGGCAAGCGGCTGGATTGGCCACGCCAGCTGCTGTGTTGCTGGATGAGCACTGCGATTGGCAGCGTGCCATTATTGAGCTGGGAGAAAATGCCATTGTTAAGCCGGCGCGAGAAGGTTCCAGTATCGGTATGCGCCGTGTTCATAGCAGTGCAGAGTTGCAGCAAAGTTTTGAATACGCCAGTCAGTACGATGCACTGGTGCTCGCCGAGCAGTGGATAACTGGCCCGGAATTTACGGTAGCGGTTGTGGATGGTCAGGCGTTGCCGGCGATTCAGCTGAAAACGCCACACGAATTTTATGACTACGACGCAAAATATCAGGCTAATGACACTCAGTATTTATTACCCTGTGGTCTGTCGGCTGATAAAGAAGTGGAATTGCAGCGCCTGGCATTAAAAGCATTCGATTTATTGGGATGTCAGGGATGGGGTCGTATTGATGTTATGCAGGACGAACGCGATGGTTCGTTTTGGCTGCTGGAGGCGAATACCAGCCCTGGTATGACAGACCACAGCCTGGTACCTATGGCGGCTAAAGCGCAAGGTACCGGCTTTGGTGAACTGGTTGTTAAATTATTGGAAGAAGCGAAGCAACGGAGCCTGGATTGCTGATGGCGAAAAGGAACTCGCGCAGTGGTGCTACGCCTTTGGTCGCTAAGGCACCACGAGAGATTAATTGGCCTGAACTGAATCCGGTTTGGTTATTGATACCAGCTGTGCTGGTACTGGCGTTTTTAGCGGGACGTTGGGTCTACAGCAGCTGGCCAATTCAAAGTATTGAGGTAAAAGGTCAGTTCAGTTTGTGGCAGCCTGAGCACATTGCGCAGCAAGTGGTTTGGCTGAAGCAGGAAAGTTTTTTTTCTGCTGATTTGCGTAAAGTCTATTCCACCATCGACGAGTTGCCGCTTTTGAATGTGGTTGAGGTAAAAAAGCGCTGGCCAGCAACCGTTATCTTGACGGTTCATGAAGATATTCCGATGGCGATCTGGAATGGTGAAGAAGTGCTGACCGTTGCGGGTGATATTTTACCGCGACCCGGTTTTGTTCGCGGTGACAAACTGGCACGTATGCGTGGTAGTTCTCACTATGCTGATGAAGCTATGCGTAACTACCGCCGTTTGCACCAGATGTTGAAGCATCGTGGTATACAGGTTACAGAGCTTGAAGTGACGGATGTGGGTTCTGTTTCTGTGTATTTATCCAATGGCTGGCGAGTCGAATTTGGTCGCCAGTATTTTGAGGAGCGTATGAAGCGTCTCGACTGGTTATTAAAAACGCTCAATCAGGATCAGGTTGCAGCAGTGGATTTACGTTATGGCAAAGGTGCAGCCGTAAAATGGCATCAGATTGAGGAGATGGAGTCATGAATACGGTGCAACAGAAAAATATGGTGGTCGGTCTTGATATCGGTACATCAAAAATTGTTGCGGTAGTGGGCGAAGTATCAGAAGACGGCGACATAGAAGTGGTCGGCTTAGGAACCAGCCCCAGTCATGGCCTGAAAAAAGGCGTCGTGGTGAATATTGACTCTACTGTCCAGTCGATTCGCCGCGCGGTCGAAGAAGCTGAACTGATGGCGGGTTGCCGTATTCATTCTGTACACGCTGGCATTGCGGGTAGCCATATTCAGTCGATGAATTCACACGGTATTGTTGCGGTGCGCGATCGTGAAGTGACTCATATGGATATTGAGCGTGTGATTGATGCTGCACAGGCGGTGGCTATTCCTCAGGATCAGCGAATCCTGCACGTGTTGCCGCAGGAATATGTTGTTGATTTTCAGGAAGGCATTCGCGAGCCTGTGGGTATGTCGGGAGTGCGTCTCGAAGCTAAGGTTCACCTGGTTACCGGGGCGGTGAACGCGGCACAAAATATTGAGCGTTGTATTGAGCGTTGCGAGCTTGAGGTGGATGACCTGGTTCTCGAGCAGTTAGCGTCCAGTTATTCGGTATTAACGGATGATGAGCGTGAGCTGGGTGTGTGTATGGTCGATATTGGTGGTGGTACCACTGATATTGCGATATTCACTGAGGGAGCCATTCGTCATACAGCAGTTATTCCGATTGCCGGAGACCAGGTAACCAATGATATTGCGATGGCATTGCGAACCCCGACTCAGCATGCTGAAAAAATCAAAATTAAATATGCCTGCGCATTAACACAACTTGCCAAAGCGGACGAAACCATCAAGGTACCGAGTGTGGGTGATCGACCACCGCGTGATCTATCTCGTCAGGCACTGGCGGAGGTTGTGGAACCTCGATATGACGAATTGTTTACCCTGATTCAGTCTGAATTACGTCGCAGTGGTTTCGAAGATTTAGTGGCTGCTGGCATCGTACTGACAGGCGGCACTGCAAAAATGGAAGGTGTTGTTGAATTGGCGGAAGAAATTTTCCATATGCCGGTTCGTTTGGCCCGTCCTCATGGCGTTTCCGGGCTGTCGGATGTCATTAATAATCCGATTTATTCAACCGCCGTTGGTCTGTTATTGCATGCCGTGAAAGTTCAGGAAAACCGGGCATTGCGCCAGCTTGGAGAAAATGATGAAAAAACGCCATTTTCCCGCATAAAAGATTGGATTAAAGGCAACTTTTAAGATTAAATATTGATCGCGCGCGCGAAAGGAGATAAAGCGATGTCTCAACAAAGAGAAGGGGATATGTTCGAGCTAGCAGATGATTTACAGCAAAACGCCGTGATTAAGGTTATTGGCGTTGGCGGTGGTGGCGGCAATGCCGTTCAGCACATGGTTGATGGCCATATTGATGGCGTTGACTTTATTTGTGCGAATACCGACGCTCAGGCACTGCGTAATGTTGGTTCACGTTCCATCATTCAGTTAGGTAATGGTCTGACCAAGGGCCTGGGTGCAGGTGCCAATCCGGAGGTGGGTCGCGAGGCTGCTCTGGAGGATCGCGAACGCATTGCTGAAGCGCTTCAGGGTGCTGATATGGTGTTTATCACCGCAGGCATGGGTGGCGGTACCGGTACTGGTGGAGCTCCGGTTGTTGCTGAAGTGGCTAAAGAAATGGGTATTCTGACCGTTGCTGTGGTAACGAAGCCGTTCCCGTTCGAAGGCCGCAAACGGATGACCATTGCGGACCAGGGTCTGAAGCAATTGGCCGAGAATGTAGATTCCCTGATCACGATTCCGAATGAAAAGCTGCTTTCTGTTATGGGAAGTGGTACTACCTTGCTGGACGCGTTCAAGGAAGCCAATAATGTGCTTCAGGGTGCGGTGCAGGGGATCGCAGATCTGATTACCCGCCCTGGTATGATCAACGTTGACTTTGCCGACGTGCGGACAGTGATGTCTGAAATGGGCCAGGCCATGATGGGAACGGGTGTTGCTAAAGGTGAGAATCGTGCCCGTGAAGCGGCAGAAAAAGCGATTGGCAGCCCACTGTTAGAAGATATCGACCTGCAAGGCGCTCGCGGTATTCTGGTAAACGTGACCGCAGGTTTTGACTTGTCTCTGGGTGAGTTCAGTGAGGTCGGTGGCGTTATTGAAGAATTTGCCTCTGATAACGCTACTGTGGTTGTGGGTACCGTGATGGACCCTGAGATGTCCGATGAGCTGCGCGTTACTGTGGTTGCGACAGGACTGGGCCAGACCGGTGTTGCCGAGGCTCCTCAGCCTGCTGAAACTAAAGTCGTTGTTGACAATACTGCGAAAGCAGAACGTCAGGAACAGCGTCCTGCGGCGGTTGGAGCAACCGGTACTGAAGGCTCGGCCATGAAGAAGCCTGAAGCCAATAGTGACCTGAGTTACGACAACTTCATGGATATCCCCACCTTCCTGCGCCGTCAGGCAGATTGAGCCAGTTGTGTGACGAATTGCAAACCTGCACTGGCAGGTTTGCAATTTGCTGTTATAATCGCGGCATCGTAGAATTGATTAAAAATTGCCCAGAAATGGCAGGAATGTCCAGATGATCCGACAGAGAACTCTCAAAAATACCATCCGCGCGACAGGCGTCGGCTTGCACTCAGGCGAAAAAGTATACCTGACGCTTAAGCCTGCACCCGTTAACAGTGGTATTGTGTTCCGTCGTGTCGACCTGGATCCTGTGGTCGATATTCCTGCAAATGCTCTGAGTGTTGGTGAAACGACACTGTCCACTACTTTGGTAAAGGACCATGCCAAGGTCGATACAGTAGAGCACTTGCTGTCTGCGATGGCGGGTTTGGGTATTGATAACGCGATTGTTGAATTAAGCGCTCAGGAAGTGCCCATCATGGATGGCAGCTCCGGTCCGTTCGTATTTCTGATACAGTCAGCGGGTCTGGCTGAGCAAAATGCAGCCAAGCGTTTTATTCGTATCAAACGCAAGATCGAAGTGCGTGAAGGCGACAAGGTTGCCAGTTTTGTACCGTATGAGGGTTTCAAAGTAAGCTTTGAAATCGATTTTGACCATCCGGTTCTGAAACAGAGCGTGCAGAAAGCCAGTCTGGACTTTTCCTCGACTTCATACGTCAAAGAAGTGAGTCGTGCCCGTACGTTTGGTTTTACCAAAGATATAGAGTACATGCGTTCTAAAAACCTCGCTCTGGGCGGTAGTGTGAAGAACGCGATTGTGGTGGACGATTACCGCGTTGTGAATGAAGACGGCTTGCGTTACGACGACGAGTTTGTGAAGCACAAAATTTTGGATGCTGTCGGTGATTTATACTTGTTGGGTCACAGCCTGATTGGCGAATTTGTTGGCTACAAATCAGGTCATGGTCTCAATAACCAGTTGCTGCGCGAACTTCTGCAGCATCAGGATGCCTGGGAATTTGTTGAGTTTGCCGAGGAAAGCGCTCCGATTTCTTACATGCGCCCTGCCGCTGCTGGTTAATCTGTGGTTTACTAACTGATACAGGATTCTCGTGGAGAATCTCTACACAAAGGCCATACTTAGATGGCCTTTGTTGTGTTTGCAGCAATGAAAGCGAACCGGAAGATACGCTGATACAAGATTTGGATAAGCTGAAACTCATATGAACATCATTATCGTTGGTCGTCGTCACGGAGAGTCTCGTACCTACACGCTTAGCAATACCGCTAAGGCCGTGGTGGTAGGCTTTTTGTTTGCGTTGCCATTTGCGATGGGTGCTTCAGGGTACTGGCTCGCGGAACGCTTGGCCGATGAGGGCATCCTTGATCTGAATGCTGCAAAAGCCTGGGAGCGCGATCTCGACATGCAGCGTCAGGAGCTGCAACAAATCCGTAAGCAAACCGATCAGGAGCTTGAAGCGCTGACGCTTAAGCTGGCAGAGCTACAAGCCAAGTTGATGCGTATTGATGCGTTAGGTGAGCGTCTGGTTGATGTATCGGATCTTCACGCTGAGGAATTCGACTTTTCTGCCTTGCCAGCGGTTGGTGGTCCCGAAATGGGCCTCTCAGGGCACGGTGTATTGGGAGACGCTTATCAGGCCCTTGAGATCAGTCAGGTACTCGATGAGTTAGCTGAGCGTATCGACAGTCGAGAGCAGCAACTGGAAGTGTTAGACGACCTGATGTCGGCTAACAAACTCAGTTCTGATACGTTTGTCGCAGGGCGTCCAATTAATAAAGGCTGGATGTCATCGCGTTATGGTAAGCGCACGGACCCGTTTACCGGTCGACTTGCCTGGCATGCCGGTGTCGATTTTGCTGGTAAAATGGGTGCCGATATCGTGTCAGTGGCGTCCGGTGTTGTCACCTGGTCAGGTCCTCGTTATGGCTATGGAAAACTGGTCGAGGTTAACCATGGTAATGGTTACAAAACGCGTTATGCGCACTGCAAAGAGCTGAAAGTGAACGTCGGTGATGTTGTCCGTAAAGGCGACGTCATTGCTCTGATGGGAAGCAGTGGTCGCTCTACTGGCCCACATGTTCACTTTGAAGTGTATAAAAACGGCCGCACGGTTGATCCTGCCTCGTATATTCATCGCAAACCGCGATAATTTCTTCTGTTCAATACGCTTGTCATTATTGTGGGTTATAAGTAGCCTTTAGCATTACTTTTGGCCTGACGTTAGCCCAGCGCCAGTTATATTTGTTTCGGATAATCATAAAACCATGATCGGTAACCTCTTTCGCAAAATCTTCGGCAGTAAAAACAGCCGCGAACTTAAGCGTATGGGCAAAATTGTCGCCCAAATCAATGCACTGGAAGAAGGCCTTAAAGCGCTTTCCGATGACCAGTTAAAAGCAAAGACCACAGAATTTAAGCAGCGTTTTGAGGACGGCGAAGCGCTCGATAAGCTGTTGCCAGAGGCATTTGCAGTCTGCCGTGAGGCCAGCGTCCGGGTGATGGAAATGCGTCACTTTGATGTGCAGCTGATTGGTGGTATCACCCTTCATGAAGGCCGCATTGCTGAGATGCGTACCGGTGAAGGTAAGACCCTGGTGGCGACGTTACCGAGTTATCTCAACGCTCTGACCGGTAAGGGCGTTCATATCGTTACTGTTAATGACTACCTGGCACGACGCGATGCCGATTGGAACCGTCCGCTGTTTGAATTCCTTGGGCTCAGTGTTGGCATTGCGGTTCCTGGTCAGAACCCGGCTGAAAAGCGTGAGCAATATCAGGCCGATATTGTTTATGGTACCAATAATGAGTTTGGTTTCGATTATCTGCGCGACAACATGGCTTTTTCGTTGGAAGACAAAGCCCAACGAGAGCTGAGTTTTGCCATTGTCGATGAAGTTGACTCCATTCTGATTGATGAAGCGCGTACCCCGTTAATCATTTCCGGACCGGCCGAAGACAGTTCAGAGTTGTATCGTGCCATTAACACATTGATTCCAAAACTGGAAAAAGGCGAAGAGTCGGAAGCCGGTGGTGAGGCGATCGCCAGCGGTCACTTTGTGGTGGACGAGAAACAACGCTCGATAGAACTGACGGAAGAAGGTCATGAGTTTGTCGAAGAGTTATTGACCGAAGCCGGTATCCTGAAAGAAGGCGAAAGCCTGTACGCGGCCAGCAATCTGAACTTATTACACCATGTACATGCAGCACTGAAAGCGCATGTGGTGTACCAGAAGAACGTTGATTACATTGTTCAACAGGGACAAATCGTCATTGTTGATGAACACACTGGCCGGACTATGCCAGGGCGACGCTGGAGCGAAGGTTTGCACCAGGCGGTTGAAGCCAAAGAGGGCGTGCAGATTCAGGCTGAAAGCCAAACACTGGCATCAACCACCTTCCAGAACTTCTTCCGGTTATACGATAAGCTCGCCGGGATGACAGGTACCGCGGATACCGAAGCATTTGAGTTCCATCAGATCTATGGCCTGGATGTGGTCGTTATTCCTACCAATAAACCGGTTCAGCGTATCGATTATAACGATGTTATTTACGCTACCCAGCGTGAAAAATATGACGCAGTCGTCGAAGAAATTCGGGAAATTATTGCGCAAAAACGCCCGGTTCTGGTTGGTACGGCATCGATTGAGTCATCGGAATATATTTCACAGGTTCTGAAGCAAGCGAAGGTTGAACATAACGTCCTGAACGCCAAAGAAAATGCCCGGGAAGCGGAAATTATTGCTCAGGCTGGCCGTCCGGGTGCTGTGACGATTGCCACCAATATGGCCGGTCGTGGTACTGATATTATGTTGGGCGGTAACTGGGAAGCAGAAGTCGAGTCGTTAGAAAATCCGACCGAAGCGCAAG
>Ga0255776_10006671_pt1 | contig 11737 bp, 7 predicted proteins | sample 071ome_19_FD_179974 | JGI IMG/M metagenome (GOLD analysis project Ga0255776, IMG submission 179974) | Coastal salt marsh microbial communities from the Groves Creek Marsh, Skidaway Island, Georgia - 071413AT metaG (version 2) | ecosystem: Environmental > Aquatic > Marine > Intertidal zone > Salt...
ATGTGAAAATTGAGCGCGAAGCCGTAATCAACCACTTTTTCACGCGTCTGGCCAGTGAGCGAGCTGCAACAATGCAGTCCATTGAAGCAGGCAGTGGCCGTATTAATGAGTTGTTGCCCTCGGCAAAGGAGCTAGTCGTCGCCTCGACTGAACTTGCTCGATTAACTAATGAAACTACGTCTACGATTGAACGTTTAGCTGACAAACTAGGCGTGAAATCAGGGGAAGGTGCGGGCGAGGACAACGATCAAATCAGAGATGCCATAAGGTTAGCTGCCGCGTCACAGGATGTATTATCCGAATTGCAGGCACTACTAAAACTTCCACAATTCGATCAGAGACTGGAAGCTGTCACGGCTTTATCGACGACGCTAATAGATCGAATATTTTTGTATATTGGTGGTATTGTCGCACTGTTATTCGTGGGACTTGGAGTTCTTCGATTTGTTAGGTAATTTCAAAAATCGCCATCGGCTTGCCTTAAGGTCTCAAAGGTGGCTGAGCTGAACTTGAAGGCAGTTACTTTATGTGGTTTTTCAGGCGGATGATGCGTTCCGAACTATCAAGAGATTTCCTCCGACAAAGCGGCTGTCTCTGCTTGGCAATACTTTTGGCTTTTAGTTCACAAGGTGAAGCGAATGCGGCCGAACTTTGGAAAATAGATAATCTTCCGAAGGCTCTGCTTGGTGAAATTGAAATTTCCAAGGAAGTGGACAGTTACAATGCTGCCAATAGCTTGGTGCATATTTTGGAGAACGCCGGCTACCCGCTGGCGACCGTTCATATCAGCGATGATGTTCTTATCGCTAATTTAGGGCGAATAGACGATGTTTCGGTCAGGGGTATAGACGAAAAAACCGCAGCACTTGCCGAGAGCTACCTCCGGTTGCTTCTAGGCCCTGCGCCAACCATTAATGAAGTCGATCACATAACGGGCCTTATTAACGATATACCGGGACTAACCGCAGGACTTCAATTCGATAGATTATCAGAAAATGGCTCTTATGCTGCCGTTCTTACCGGGTCGCAGATCACGCAATCTGGCAGTTTATCATTTTACAATACCCCGACCACGGACGTCTCAGGGCGCGAGGCCGTTCTTCATCAAGAATTCTATTCTGTCGCTCGTGGCGGAGATATTTTGAGATTTGAATTGGCAGGCTCTGACCAAGAGTCCGACAGCGCGTCGCTGTTTGGTCAGGTTTCCTATCAGGCGCCGGTCAGTGACAACGGCACTTTCGCCGATGTCAGACTGTCGCATTTCGACGCCGGATCTGATTTTAACTTCCGAAGTCAAAATGATGGAGACACAACTTCTTCGGCTGTCGCATTGATGTTTGGCCATCAGTTTAAAAGGTCGGTTGGTGTCGCCCAAACCGGATACGTTGAACTCGACTATCGAGTTGATGAAGATAATCAAACAGGCCAACGTGAGAATGGTGTCGCGCGCGTTTCTTGGTTTCAAAAGAACGAAACTGATCTTGGTAGTACGTTTTCATACGGATTGACCGTATCTGGTGGGCGTTCGTTTGCCGGTGATAATGAGACTTTCGGCTCCCTGAGAGGCGGCCTTGGTTTCATTACATGGCTCCCCGCGGTGTCAGATCACACGGAAATGCTGATTGAGCTATCCGGGCAATTAGGCTCCAAAGATCAACCATCCTTTGAACTTTTTAGTTTTGGCGGACAGAACAAACAGCGAGGCTTCGCACCATTCGAGTATGCTGGAAGTAGCGGTTTGAACCTAACCGTTGAAGGGGGGCAGACATACCATCCTGAGAACGGGACGATCAGCGGAATAACACCCTACGTATTCCTGGATGGCAGTTACATGGCGAACCAGTCCGGCGAGGCGTCATCTGGGAGGCCTGATAATGTGCGGCTTACCAGCACGGGGCTTGGCGCCCGCGTGTCTTTTGCAAACGGCTTTTCCTTAAACTCATGGTTAGCGGCACCTGTCTTCGACAGCGAGAATAGTGACCGTTCAGTTGGTCCGGTGTTTTATATGCAGGCCCAAGTAAGCTGGTAAAAATGGCTAAAAGGAGAACCTAGTTGTCCAAACAAGTTATTGAGGCATCCTTTTTAAGGCTTGCCATCGCGACCGTCGTACTAACGCTTTTGTCGCCGTCGCAAGTTGAAGCCAAGCGAAACCCTCCCGGTTGTCAGAACGCGAATGCGGCTGCTCATAATCCAAATTGCCAGGGTGGGGGCGGAACGCATGTAACAGTCGCACCAAAACCCTCAACCACCAGTGTCCAAACTATTGTGGTGGCGCCTGGGAACGCAGTGACGGGCCAGCCTGCCGGAAACGGCGGCACCTCGGTGCCGGTCATCGTCAAGCCTGATGCGCCGAAAACGTACACTGGATACAGTCCTTATTACGTCCCGACTTTAGCGCCCGCGTTAGTTCCATCGCGCGTGCCACAAAAGGTCCCAAATATGGTGCCGCATGCAAAACCCTATATGGTTCCAAAGCAAATTGTGACCGCTAATCCGCCTAAAACGTTCAGTGGTTATAGCCCCTATTATGTGCCCATTCTGGCGCCCGTGTTGGCTCCAAACAAAGTCCCCCATCTGGTACCGAATAAGATGCCACAAGCTGTTCCAAATCTTGTCCCAAAACCAAGTGTGACCGCTAATCCACCGCAAATCATTTCTGGTTACAGTCCGTATATCTTGCCTCAAACAGGTGCGGGTAAAGTGAACGGAAAAACGGGCGTAACTCAGATTCACCAAAAGCAGATCTTACTGCATCGACAAAAAGGTGCGCCTCTTACGGATGGGAAAGGGTTTATTCCTCCGAAGCCGGGACACAATCTCGTGTATGGTTATCGTGCGGTCCATATCGACTCCAATGGCGTAGAGAGTATTTGCGTCCTGTCAGGCTTCGGAAGCAGAGAAACCAGAAACCAAGCGGGGGCAAAGTGGCGGTCGGGTCACACGGAAGTGTTACATTTCAGGTCGACGTCGACGGCTCACTTACCCAGCAATCGAGCACATACCGGCAATCACTGCCTAGTTTCTGCTAAAAAGCGTATATCCCAATAACGCTTAATGTCTGCTTCTGGCTATTTCCGGCTGTTTCCTAGCCCGTTATATCTTTGCTGGTGTTACTCCAAATGCGGACTTTGTTGCGGGCATTTCTGAGGAACGGTGAAAGCACAGCCAAATCCACCTTTCACAAACCGTACGGTACCGAACGGTTTGGTGGTAAAAATAGGGGACAAAGACTTTTGGATAAATGGGCCCAAAGAACAAAGTTCTCAGCGTCTCTGAAGCAGGGCACCCGGTCGACAACCCGCAGAATAATGGGGTTTTCTGAAGAGGCTCTCTTGATATTATTCTCAAATGAGAATAATTGGTGGGCCCGGAGGGACTTGAACCCCCAACCAGACCGTTATGAGCGGCCGGCTCTAACCAGTTGAGCTACGGGCCCACCGTGCGGCTCTTTTACAGCGCCGGACTGTAATAATCCACTTTCAGGAATTCGCGCCAGCCCCGCCTGCCCCGAAATTGCCCACATTGCGCCACATCGCCGCCCGGCGCTTCTGATTTTCTCCGCCCCGAACCAACAGGCGGAGATTTTCCATGGCGGGCAGGCTCGGACGGCTTTTCGACACCATCTTTATTCCAACCGACCTTCGGGAAGCATCGCGTCTTTCCGATATGCATCCGGAACCCGGCGCGCTGTTTCAAAGCCGCCACGCGGGTCGTGTGCCCGAATTCGCCCGCGTCATCGAATGCGCGACAGACGGGCTCGGCGTTTCCCATGTGCGGTTCGAGCTCAGCTATTGCTATCAGGACCGGGAGGCGCGGGCCGGCGAACGAACGCTGGCGCTGGCCGCGTTTAACGCGCGGTTCGAACTGGCGCGGGATGCTTAGTAGAGCCGTGCCGGCCTGCTAACTGATCACGTCTCGAGGAAGCTTCTCAGCAACCGGCTCCGGCTCGGATGTTTGAGCTTGCGCAGCGCTTTGGCCTCGATCTGGCGGATACGTTCGCGGGTGACCGAGAATTGCTGCCCGACCTCTTCCAGCGTGTGATCGGTATTCGTGCCGATGCCGAACCGCATACGCAGCACACGTTCCTCGCGCGGGGTCAGAGAGGCCAGAACACGTGTCGTGGTTTCCCGAAGGTTCCCCTGGATCGCGGCGTCAAGCGGCTGCACCGCGTTCTTGTCCTCGATGAAATCGCCGAGATGCGAATCTTCCTCATCCCCGATCGGGGTCTCGAGGCTGATCGGCTCCTTGGCGATTTTCAGCACCTTGCGGACCTTCTCAAGCGGCATGCCGAGACGGCCGGCCAGTTCCTCCGGCGTCGGCTCGCGACCGATTTCATGCAGGATCTGACGCGAGGTGCGGACCAGCTTGTTGATGGTCTCGATCATATGGACCGGAATGCGGATGGTCCGCGCCTGATCGGCGATCGAGCGGGTAATGGCCTGGCGGATCCACCAGGTCGCATAGGTCGAGAATTTGTACCCGCGGCGATACTCGAACTTATCGACCGCCTTCATCAGCCCGATATTGCCTTCCTGGATCAGATCAAGGAATTGCAGGCCGCGATTGGTGTATTTCTTGGCGATGGAAATAACCAGGCGAAGGTTCGCCTCGACCATTTCCTTCTTGGCGCGGGCGGCTTCGCGCTCACCGCGCTGAATTTTCTGCACGATCTCACGAAATTCATCCAGCGGCACCCCGACATCGCTCGCGATCCCGTCGATCTGGCCACGGATTTCCTTGATCTGGTCGCGGTTCTTCTGAACGAACGGTTTCCAGCCCCGCTCCGACAGATGGGCGATGCGTTGCAGCCATTTGGGGTCCAGCTCGGAGCCGAAATAGCGTTCCATAAAGCTTTCGCGCTTCACCTTGGCCTTGGTTGCCATGCGCAAGAGCTGGCTTTCCAGCCCGACCAGGCGGCGGTTGTGATTGTAATGTTCGCCGACCAGAACCTCGATCGATGAATTATTGAGCTTCACCGGGCGCAGCAGCTCGATAAGCTCTTCCTCGATCTTTTCCAGCCGCCGTTCGGAGGCGCGCTTGAATTCCGTGCCCTCGCGCACCGCCGTCAGCTTTTTCTCGCGCATATTCTGGGCGCGCTTCTGCAGCTTGGCGACCTTGTCGAAGACATCCATCACCTGCGGCTTGAGGGTTTCCTCCAGCATCGAAAGCGACAGATTATTGTCGGCGTCGTCATCATCGTCGTCGTCACTGTCTTCGGACTTTTCTTCCTCGTCCTCTTTATCCTCTTCGTCATCCTCGAGCTTTTCGGGATCATCCTCGACGACCTGAAGCCCGTCCGGGGTGGAGCCACCATAGGTCGCGTCCAGATCGATGATGTCGCGCAGCAGGACCAGCTCATCCTTCAAGGCGTCGCGCCAGCGCACGATGGCCCATTGCGTCAGCGGGCTCTCATAGAGGCCGCTGATCATCTTTTCGCGGCCGGCCTCGATCCGTTTGGCGATTTCGATCTCGCCCTCGCGCGAGAGCAACTCGACGCTGCCCATTTCACGCAGATACATGCGCACCGGATCGTCGGTGCGGCCGAGATCCTCATCACCGGTATTGCCGGATTTGGCGGGCGTTTCGCCGGCCTTCGCCGGTTTGGCATCGTCATCGCTTGAATCGTCGACGTCTTCATCCTCGACGACATTGATGCCCATTTCGGAGAGCTGGGACATGATGTCCTCGATCTGCTCCGATGACATCTCCTCGGACGGCATCGCCTTGTTGAGCTCATCATAGGTGATGAAGCCCCGTTCCTTACCGGCCTTGAGGAGCTTTTTTACCTCGGCATCGGTGGATTCAATAAGGGGGGCGTCCTGACCGTCCGCCTGTGTGTCTTTGGGTTCCGCTTTTTTCGCCGCTGTCTTCGTCGCCATACCGCTTCCAGCACTCCGCTTGATCAACGCCCCCCGGCAAACGCCAGGCTAACGCGATTATGGTCAAAAAATTCTTAACAAAACCACCGGTGGCCTCACAAATTGCCCCGGTAACTTTCCATCGCCACCCGCTTGCATTCCTGCAACCGGGTCAGATTATCCTCCGTCGGGTCGGCCTCATAACGCCTCTGAGCCTCTTCCAGACGCGCGCCCTGTATCAGTTCCGACAGGATGACGCGCAAACGCGCCGTTTCGGTATAGGCCGCGTCGTCTTGCGCCTGCTGTGCGCCCGGACCGGGCTTTATAAGCGCATCCGACGAAAGAATCACCCCTGTTTGTGAAGAAAATCCCGCCTCGATTAAGTGGTTCAGCAGTGCTTCCCTGTCAAGTTCGGGCGTCGATGCGTAAAAGGTCAGGATTTCCTGCCGCGCCCGGTCGAGATCGGAGTCAGCGAAATCCAGCGTGCCAATCTCTTCCGCATAGCCGTCGAGCAGGGCCGGTTGCCGCAAAACAGCCGCGAGAAGCGCCGCTTCGCGTTTGACCGCCAGCGATTCAGGCGGGGTGCGCGGCGGCGGTGCGAAAGACGCGGCCTGACCGCGAAAATCCCGCCCACTCCCGCGATAGGCGGCGCGGCCCCGCGCCGGGCCGGTCATGTCACGCACCTTGGCCCGGAAGGCATTGAGATATTGATACTGCACCTTGCCGTCGGCGACGGCGCGGGCGCGCTGTTCCAGCCGGTGTTCCAGCCCGGCGACCCGTTCCGGCGTATCGAAGCGCTGGCCCGCCGTTTCCATGTTCCAGATCACCTGCGACAGCGCGGCGGCGCCTTCCAGCACCTCTTCCATCGCCTCGCGCCCCCCCGCCTTGATCAGCGTGTCGGGATCGTCACCCTCCGGCAGGGACACAAAGCGCAGCGATTTCCCGGGCTCCAGCAAGGGCAGCGCCCGTTCCGCCGCGCGCTGCGCCGCCCGCGTGCCGGCATTGTCGCCGTCGAAACAGAGCAGCGGTTCCGGCGCCAGTTTCCACAGCATCGCAAGCTGGCTTTCGGTCAGCGCGGTGCCGAGCGGCGCCACCGCCTCCTCAATCCCGGCGCGGACCAGGGCGATCACATCCATATAGCCTTCGGCCACGACGATACGGCCCGATTTGACCGCCGCCGGACGCGCCGTCGCCATGCCGTACAGCACCGTCCCCTTGTGAAAGAGCAGCGTATCGGGGGAGTTCAGATATTTCGGCTGGAAATCGCCCAGCGCGCGGGCGCCGAAAGCGATGACCCGGCCGCGATGATCGGTAATCGGAAACATCACCCGGTTGCGGAACCGGTCATAGCTTGCCCCGCCATCGTCGGGTTTAATCAGCAACCCGCCTTCGATCAGCATCGGCTCCGGCGTTTCCTCGCCGGCAAGCGCGATTTTCAACGCGTTCCGCCCATCCGGCGCGAAGCCCAGCCGGAACCGGGCGATCACCTCGTCATCCAGACCGCGCCCGCGCAGATAGTCCAGCGCGCGGCCGCCCAGGTCGGAACGCAGCGATTTTTCGAAAAAGGCGCAGGCCTTTTCCATCACATCATAGAGGCTGGCCCGCTTCCTCTCGCGTTCGCGTTCCTGCGGCGTGGTTTCGGGAACGGGCACGCCCGCTTCCTCCGCCAGCCTTTCGACGGCTTCGGGGAAAGACAGGTTTTCCGTCCGCATGACGAAGCCGACGGCGTCGCCATGCGCGCCGCAGCCGAAACAATGGAAAAATCCCTTTTCCTCACTGACCGTGAAGGAGGGTGTCTTTTCATTATGAAAGGGGCAGAGACCGGAAAATTCACGACCCTTGCGGGTGAGCTTTACCCGGCGGCCAATCAGATCGGCCAGGCCGACACGGGCGCGTATTTCATCGAGAAATGACGGCGGAAAGCTCATGCAACGCCCGGTTATTGCGGGAGGGAGACATTGTACGCCAGAAGCCGAGTCCGGCCAATGGGGGGATCAGCCCGCCAGCGCCGCTTTCAGAACCGCGCTGGCCTTGCCGAAATCCATTTTCCCGGCATAGCGTTCACGAAGCGCCGCCATCGATGGCCCCATATCCTTGAGGCTGGACGCCCCGGTTTCCTCTACCAGCGCCCTGACCGCGGCCTCGATCTCCGCGTCGGACATCTGTTGGGGCAGGAAGGAACGGATGATCTCAATTTCCTTCGCTTCCTGCGCGGCAAGCTCGGGCCGGTTGCCCTGCTCATACATCTTGATGCTTTCCTGGCGCTGCTTGACCATGGTCTGCAGTACCTTCATCACCTCGTCATCACCGATCCCGTCGGGATTGCCGTCCGTGCGCACCGCGATGTCGCGGTCCTTGATCGCGGCGAGGATCAGACGCAGCGTCGCCGTCTTGATGGTGTCTTTCGACTTCATCGACTCCTTGAGCCCGGCGCTGATATCTTCGCGAAGCATGTAAAACCTGTTCCTGGAAGCCAACCGTCGCGGACCCTACAGGAAAGCGGATTGGAAGGCAAGATTCGGCGATTCTGTAAGTTATTGAAATAAAACAGCTTTACAGATTCGTCTCCGCTTGACGCACGGGAGAGTTTTCCGTATCTAACCTCCGGACCGGTTTGTACGCCTGAATTTCGTGCTATTCCGGCACCCGAGCGAACCGGAAGAACCCGCATGCACGCAACCGAAAACCCGAACCACGCCTTGTCGGCGGCCCTTGTGCTGGCCGACGGTAAGGTATTGCGGGGCCGGGGCATCGGCGCCGTGGGCACGGCGGTGGGCGAGGTTTGTTTCAACACCTCGATCACCGGCTATCAGGAAATTCTGACCGACCCGAGCTATGCCGGACAGATCATTACCTTCACCTTTCCGCATATCGGCAATGTCGGAACCAACGACGAAGATATAGAGACCACCAGCCCGGCGGCGCGCGGGCTGGTGCTGCGCGAAAATATTACCGAACCCAGCAACTGGCGGGCGGCGAAGCATCTGGATGCGTGGCTGAAATCGCACAATCTGGTTGGCATCTGCGGCATCGATACGCGCCGTATGACGCGGCGTATCCGCGATGGCGGCGCGCCGGTGGCGGCGATCTGTCACGCGCCGGACGGGCCGGATATCGACACGCTGAGCGCCGAGGCCAAATCCTGGCCGGGCCTTGCCGGTATGGATCTCGCGAAAGAGGTTTCCTGCACCCGGCCCTATGACTGGGACGAAACCTGCTGGAAACTCGGCGAAGGCTATGGCCGTCAGAACGCGCCTGAACATCATGTCGTCGCCGTCGATTTCGGGGCCAAACGCAATATATTGCGCTGTCTCGCCAATGCGGGCTGCAAGGTCACGGTGGTACCCGCCACCGCGACGGCGGAGGAAATACTGGCGCACAAGCCGGACGGGGTGTTCCTGTCGAACGGGCCGGGCGATCCGGCGGCGACCGGGGCTTACGCCGTGCCGATGATCAAGGCGCTGCTGGAGGCCGGCATGCCGATTTTCGGCATCTGCCTCGGCCATCAGCTGCTGTCGCTGGCGCTCGGCGCGAAGACCGAGAAAATGCATCTCGGCCATCGCGGGGCGAACCATCCGGTGAAAGACTTGGAAACCGGCACGGTGGAGATCACCAGCCAGAATCACGGTTTCGTGGTGATGCGCGAGTCCCTGCCCGGCGGTGTTACGGAAACCCACAAATCGCTGTTCGACGATTCGGTCGAAGGCATCCGGCTGGACGGCAAGCCGGTCTTTTCCGTGCAGTATCACCCCGAAGCCTCCCCCGGGCCGCAGGACAGCCATTATCTGTTCGATCGGTTCGTCACCAATCTGGGGGCGAAGTAGATGCCCAAACGCACCGACATAAATTCCATCATGATCATCGGGGCGGGGCCGATCATCATCGGTCAGGCGTGCGAATTCGATTATTCCGGCACCCAGGCCTGCAAGGCGCTGCGCGAAGAGGGCTATCGCATCATTCTGGTCAATTCCAACCCGGCGACCATCATGACGGACCCGGGATTGGCGGATGCCACCTATATCGAGCCGATCACGCCGGAAATCGTCGCGCGCATCATCGAGAAGGAAAAGCCCGACGCCATTCTGCCGACCATGGGCGGGCAGACCGGGCTGAATACCGCGCTGTCGCTGGCCGAGGACGGCACGCTCGACCGGCTGGGGGTGGAGCTGATCGGGGCCAAGATTCCCGCGATCCGCAAGGCCGAAAGCCGCGAGGAATTCAAGGAAGCGATGGAGGGGATCGGGCTGGAATGCGCCCGGGGCGCCATCGCCACCGATATGGACCGGGCGATGGAAATCCTGAAGATGACGGGGCTTCCCGCCATCATCCGCCCATCCTTCACCCTTGGCGGCACCGGCGGGGGCGTTGCCTATAACCGCGAAGAATTCCGCGCCATCGTCCAGAGCGGTTTCGATGCCTCCCCCACCCATGAGGTGCTGATCGAGGAATCGGTGCTGGGCTGGAAAGAATATGAGATGGAGGTGGTCCGCGACCATGCGGATAACTGCATCATCATCTGTTCCATCGAAAACGTCGATCCGATGGGCATCCATACCGGCGATTCGATGACCGTCGCGCCGGCGCTGACGCTGACCGACAAGGAATATCAGATCATGCGCAACGCTTCGATCGCGGTGTTGCGGGAAATCGGCGTCGATACCGGCGGATCGAATGTGCAGTTCGCCATCAACCCGGAAGACGGGCGGATGGTGATTATCGAGATGAACCCGCGCGTCTCGCGCTCCTCGGCGCTGGCGTCCAAGGCGACCGGCTTTCCCATTGCCAAAATCGCGGCCAAGCTCGCCGTCGGCTACACGCTGGATGAGCTTGAAAACGACATCACCGGCGGGGTGACCCCGGCCTCGTTCGAGCCGACGATCGATTACGTGGTGACCAAGATCCCGCGCTTCACCTTTGAGAAATTCCCGGGTGCGGAAGCGCTGCTCTCGACCTCGATGAAATCGGTGGGCGAAGCGATGGCGGTCGGACGCAATTTCCAGGAATCGTTGCAAAAGGCGCTGCGGTCGATGGAAACCGGGCTCGACGGGCTCGACGAAATTGCGCTCAACGGAGACGCGGTCCCGGGCGATGAGATCGCCAGCCTGCGCAAGGCGCTGAGCGAGCCGCGCCCCGACCGTATCCTGACAATCGCCCAGGCTTTCCGGGCTGGTATGACGCTTTCCGAAATACAGGATGCCTGTCACTTCGACCCGTGGTTCCTGGGTCAGATCGAGGGCATCGTTTCCGTCGAAAACGCGGTGCGGGCGAACGGGCTGCCGGATGAGGCCCCTGGCATGATTGCGCTGAAATCGAAAGGCTTCTCCGACAGCCGGCTGGCCACGCTGGCCGGTATTTCGGAAGCCGAGGTTGCCGAACGGCGCCGCGGGCTCGGCGTCACCCCGGTTTACAAGCGGATCGATACCTGCGCCGCCGAAATTCCCTCCGCCACGCCTTATATGTATTCGGCCTATGACGGGAACGGGTTCGAACCGGCGGAATGCGAGGCGGAGCCGAGCGACCGCAAGAAGATCATCATTCTGGGGGGCGGTCCGAACCGGATCGGCCAGGGCATCGAATTCGATTATTGCTGCGTCCATGCGGTCTATGCGCTGCGCGATGCCGGGTTTGAGGCGATCATGGTCAATTGCAACCCGGAAACGGTTTCGACCGATTACGACACCTCCGACCGGCTCTATTTCGAACCGCTGACCGGCGAGGACGTGATCGAGATCGTCCGCAAGGAACAGGAAAACGGCGAGCTGCTCGGCGTCATCCTTCAGTTTGGCGGACAGACCCCTTTGAAACTCGCCGCCGCGCTGGAGAGCGCCGGCATTCCGGTGCTGGGCACCTCGCCCGACGCGATCGATCTGGCCGAAGAC
>Ga0255776_10006681_pt1 | contig 11726 bp, 10 predicted proteins | sample 071ome_19_FD_179974 | JGI IMG/M metagenome (GOLD analysis project Ga0255776, IMG submission 179974) | Coastal salt marsh microbial communities from the Groves Creek Marsh, Skidaway Island, Georgia - 071413AT metaG (version 2) | ecosystem: Environmental > Aquatic > Marine > Intertidal zone >...
GTATCGGCCTCCTGAGCTGCCTCGCGGCGAGCCAGCAGGTCCCTCAGATCTTCCGCCGCAGAATCGGGCTCCTGGGTGACATCCTTGATGATCTGCCCATCGCGTAGTTCCACGACTCGTTTCGCATACCGCGCCACCTCGTCTTCGTGGGTAACCAGGATGATGGTCACGCCCTCGGTGTTCAACTCCTGGAACAGCTGCATGACCTCGACAGTGGTCTTCGAGTCCAGGTTGCCCGTAGGCTCGTCGGCCAATACGATGCTGGGGTTGGTTACCAGGGCTCGCGCAATGGCTACACGTTGCTGCTGACCACCTGAGAGCTCGTTCGGGTGATGATCCACGCGATCGCCAAGGCCCACCCGCTCCAGCGCCTTGCGAGCGGCCTCCCGATGATTCTTGAATCGATTCTTGCGGTCGTAGAGGAGCGGGAGTTCCGTGTTTTCGATGGCCGATGTGCGGGCAAGCAAGTTGAAGCCCTGGAAGACGAATCCGATTTTCTGGTTGCGCACGTCTGCCAGCTCATTCTTGGAGAGCTTGTTGACCTCGATGCCGTCCAGGAAGTAGGAACCGGAACTGGGGTAATCCAGGCCTCCAATGATATTCATGAGGGTGGACTTGCCTGAACCCGAGGCGCCCATGATGGCCACAAGTTCCCCCTGTTCCACCGTTAAATCCACTCCCTGAAGAGCGTGGACCTCTGTCTTTCCCATGAGATAGGTTTTCCGGATCCCTTCGACCCGTATGACGGCGTTCGGTACACTCATTGCGTTCTCGGTGTGGGGAGCTCTGGTATGATCAAAATCCGCCGCCGCGGGAGAATCGGCTTCGCATGTCGCCCGACTCCTGGCGATTGAACGGGTTCTGAAGACCGCCCTCTTCCTCGATGACCGTTACGCCTGCGATAATCTGCATGCCAACCTCCACCCCGCGCCCGGAAATCTCCGTTTGGGACCCATCCGTAATACCGGTTTGGGCGCGCAGCACCGAAATATTGCCGTTTTCATCCAGATACCAGAGCGTGGCCCGATTCGAGGACCCTCCAAAGCCCTGTCCCCCACCGGAGGCCCAACCACCCGCTGCAGCCCGACCCGCGGCAGGGGCAGCGCCGGCCGATGCTCGGGATGTCGTATCTCCGGAGGCTGCCCGCTCGGCCTGCATACGGTCACGCAGTTCGAGCATCATCTGCTCATTGGGACGGAACCGGAGGGCTGCGTTGGGCACCTTCATGACGTCGTCAACCGTCTCGATCAGGAACTCCACCGTGGCGGTCATGCCCGGCAGCAGGCGCCCGTCCGTATTGTCGACGCCGACCACGGCGGTATAGGTCACCACGTTTTCCTGGATCGACGACTGCAGGCGGACCTGTTTGACCTCTCCATAGAAGGTATCCTCATCGTAGGCCTGCACGGTAAAGCGCACCGTCTGTCCCTCCTTGATCAGCCCGATGTCGCTCTCGTCCACGCTGACCAGGATTTCCATATCGGCCAGGTCATTGGCAATGAGGAAAAGCTGCGGCGCATTGAGTGAGGCCGCTACCGTCTGCCCTTCATCCACATTCCGCTCGACGACAACCCCGTTGATGGGCGCGGTGATGGTGGCGTAGTCCAGGTTGCGCAGGGCCCGCTCGAGATTTATCTCGGACGAGACGATTGTTGCCTGGGCCAGATCCAGATTGTATTTGGCCTGGTTGAACTCGACCTCGGTCGCAAAATTCTTTTCATACAGGTTCTTCACCCGGTTGAACTCCGTACGGGAAAAATCGAGCTGCGCCTGGTTACGGCTGAGCGTGGCCCGGGCATCCTGGACCGAGCTGACCAGAAGCGTGGTGTCAATGCGTGCAATGATCTGTCCCCGACGGACTTCATCATTGAAATCGACATAGATGTCATTGACAATGCCGGAGACCTGCGTTCCCACCTGTACGGTGGTGACCGCGCTCAGATTACCGGTGGAAGCCACCACGGACTCCAGGTTGCCCCGCTCCACGGTCACAAACCGGTATTCCATGCGCGACCCCGCCTCTGCTCCGTTCGAGAACCAGAGGACAACGGCTGCAACGGCCAGCAGCGATACGATGATGATGATTTTCTTCATGAAAGGGTGCGCCGAAAGCCGGCGTCGTGGTTTATTCGATGGCGCTGGTTGCGCCGGTGGAGTGGACGGTCAGGATAGGTGGGTTCCGGGTCAAATCGGTCCACGTCAGATGGGTTCTGGATCGGGGAGATCAGGACGAGGGCACCGTTACCGAATCGGGACCAGCCACACTGCTCTTGGTCGAATCCGACGCCGGGCTGTTACGCGTACTGTCCTGGCGCATGGATTCAGGCATGCGGGTATTGCGATCGAGGTAGGGTCGAAGCGCACTGGTCTGTGCATCGTTCAATTCCGGCAGCAGATCCGTCTCGAAATCCTTCATCAGTTCCGTCCGGTGCCACATGTAGTGTCGCCAGAATCGACTCAGCGTATCCTGATACGCTGTGGAGAGCGTGCGCAACCGTTTTTCCTGAAGCGAGTCCACGGGGTCGATGTAGCGGTCGATGTAGCCGTAGAGCCCACCTTGTCGCCGCATTTCACGCAGGCGCTCTTCCCGTTGGTTATGGATGGTGCTCCAACCCAGCGCGCCGATGGCAATCCCGATAATCAGGGTGCCCACCAGGATCGTTATGGTCGTAGAGTGCAGTTTCATGAGCGGGGCCTAATCATGATGATCAAATTCAATATCGTAGGCCGCAGCCACGGTCACGGGTTGAAGTCCGAGCACCATCTCCGCGGGTGTTTGTAACTGATCATTCTGCCGAGAGAGGTCGAAGTTGTATACCGCCAAGGCCATGATCACGATAATCCCCAACGCCAGGACAGGACGGAACCAGTTGACCAGTTCGCGCTCGACGAAGCCGATGCGCTGCGCAGCAGGCGACACGCGGACAGCACGCATCACGCGTTCGGCCGGCATCGACATCATGGACCGGTTGCATTCCGCAACGACCATGCGGCGCAGGTCGCGCACGAGGTCCGGCGAGAGACCGTGGTCCTCTTGGCGTGTGTCGGTGCTATTCTCTCTCGGATGAATCATGAGACACCTCCTGACCGGTCCGGCCCGGATGGTTTTCGGGTGATGGTTTTCAATTTGTCCACACCGCGCTTCAGGCGGGACAATACCGTGCCGTAGGGAATATCCAGGATAAGCGCGGTCTCCTCCGTGCTGTAGTCCTCGATAAGGCGTAGAATGACCACCGCACGCTGCCCCTCAGGCAATTGGTTTACCGCCTTGCGCAGATAGGCCAGATCCTCCTCCCGATCCATTCGCGCATCGGAGGCGTCTTCAGCAGGTGGCTCCCACGGATCATCATGCGACCATGGCTGCAGCCACCGCATGCGTTTGCGACGACGAAGCGCATCGAGGCACTTGTTGATGGCCATGCGGATGACGAACGTCTTCAGCGCCGCCTCCCCTCGGAACGTGTGCAGGGAACGATGCAGCTTGATGAAGACTTCCTGTACGACGTCATCGATTTCTGGTCCGGCGCCAAGCATACCCGTGACCGTCCGGGACACCTCATCGATATAGCGCTCCACGATACGCCGAAACGCATCGTCATTGCCCTGCAGCGTGGCTGCAATGAGCTGCTCCTCTGTCGATGAGGCATCCACCTTGGACACGAATACGCTCTCCCTCTGACGCTCGTTTTCGGCGAAAGGCAGAGGATACGCAAGCGGGTAGGCTATGGTCGCAGAAAAAGACAAATCGTTTCAGGGAGGACGGCCATGCCTAAAAAGGTACGGCCTGTCGGGCAGTGCGGTGATTCGCCGTTAAAATTCGTTGTAGTGCCCGTTAGACGTAATCAAAACGGTTACATTCCGTACCTCCAGGCCACAGGAAACTCTGTAACGGCCTTTTTTGATGAACAGTTGGGGAAGGACGCGTCCTGAAGCTCCCACCCAAAAAACCACACCCGCCGTGGCGAAGGAATTCCGGATCTACAACACGCTCTCCAACAGGACCGAAGCCCTGGTGCCGAAGAAGAAGGATCATTTGACCTTCTACTCCTGCGGCCCGACCGTGTATTCGTATGCCCATATCGGGAATTTCCGCTCCTTCCTGACGGCCGACCTGATCCTTCGCACCGCGAACGCCATCGGATGGGACGTGACCTACGCCACGAACATCACGGATGTGGGCCACCTGACCGAGGACGACCTGACGGACCCGTCAGGCGAGGACCGTATGGTCAAGGCGCTCAAATCCAAGGAGGGCGAGCAGTTCGTCAACATCTGGGACCTGGCCCGCCACTACACGGAAACACTCGTCGAGGACTGGCATCGCCTGAACCTGCGAGAACCCACCGTTCGCCCCCGCGCCACGGAGCACATGCGTGAACAGATTGCCGCGGTGCAGAAGTTGATGGCGAACGGCCACGCCTACGAGACCGACAAAGGGGTCTACTTTTCCGTGACCTCCTTTCCCGAGTATGGGAAGCTGTCCGGCAACCGGTTGGAGAATGAGCTGGAGCAGACCGTCCGCGACGTGGTTGTGGACGATGACAAGCATGACCCCCGGGATTTTGCCCTCTGGAAAAAGGATGACAAGCACCTCATGCAGTGGTTCAGCCCCTGGGGATGGGGATTTCCGGGGTGGCACATCGAGTGCTCCGTGATGGCCATGAGTTACCTGGGCGAAACCATCGACCTGCATGCGGGTGGCGAGGACCTGATTTTCCCGCATCACGAATGCGAAATCGCGCAGTCCGAGTCTCTGACCGGCAAGCCCTTCGCCACGGTCTGGGCGCATACCCGCTTCCTGCAGGTCGAGGGCGAAAAGATGTCCAAGCGACTGGGCAACTTCTTCACCGTGCGCGACCTGGTGGCACCCGAGTCCGAGGGCGGCAAGGGCATCGACCCCCTTGCCGTGCGAATGACACTCTTCTCCGGGCACTATCGCAAGCCCTTCAACTTCACCATGAAGACCCTAAAGGGGATTGTCCGGCATCGGGAACGCCTCGAGGAGATCATTGCCTTGGTCGGACATCCTGAGGAGGGCACGGGCGACTACGCCGGCGAGACGGGCACCGTGCTGGCCGGCATGTACGAGCGCGCGCTTGAGGCCATGCTCGACGACCTGAATACCCCGGCGGCCCTGGCGCAGCTCTTCGGCGGCACGAAAATGATCCTGGGCAAAGGCGATGCGCTCGATGAGCAGGCGCGCGCGGCGGCGCGGCGCTGGCTCTCGGACATGAACGCGCTCCTGGGCGTCGTGTATTACGACGATGCGCCCGCACCGGCCGAAGTGGAAGACCCCCTGGCCGCACAGGTCGAACCGCTGCTTCAGGAGCGCGCCGCCGCGCGCGCTGCCGGCAACTGGGGACGCGCCGACGAAATCAGGGACGAGCTGTCCGCCCTGGGCGTTGACATCAAGGACGCGAAGGACGGCACCACGTGGAAACGCAAACAACAGATCTGATCGACATGGGATATCCCACCACCCTGCTTGATTACGGAACCCTCAGCGGCGGCCTTGTCCGCATGATGGAACGGTTCAAGGAAGAAGGCACCCTCACCCGGGAGCCCGACGCCGACCAGTTCCTCATGGAAGATGCCAATGCGGCTCTCCTCGGGATGCTCTACGATCAGCGGGTGCGTGCGGAATACGCCTTCACCGGGCCGGTCAGGCTGAAGGAGCGCCTGGGGCACCTGGACATGGCCAAACTGGCCGCCATGGACCTGGACGAACTCCGCGAGCAGTTTGCCGAGAAGCCCGCCGTGCATCGTTTCACGAATGTCATGGCCGACCGCACGCATCAGATCGCGCAGATCCTGGTCGACGACTACGAAGGCGACGCGGCCAACATGTGGAACGACGGCGCCGATTTTCCGACCATCCAGAAGCGGCTCATGAAGCTGCCGGGCTTCGGGAAGATGAAGGCCCTGAAGATGAAATACGTCCTGCACTACTTCGGGCACCGTGATTTTTCACCGAGTGCCGAGTAAGCGGCAGGCTGCACCCGTGCACCTACCTTCGCCAGAAGGCAGGCACGAAAATGATGATGGCGGTAAAGATTTCGAGGCGCCCGGCCATCATCAGGAAGGACAGGATCCACTTGGCCATCTGTGGAAGATGCGCGTAGTTCTCCGTTGGTCCTAGGGATCCAAAGGCAGGACCCACATTGCCCACGCTTGAGAGCGTGGCGCCGAACGAGGTCAGGAGATCAATCCCGAAGAAGGCCATGGACATCGTTCCGACGCCAATCAGGCCCAGGTAAAGGACGATGAACGAGAGCACGTTTTTCATGACTTCCGGGGGCACTACGCGCTCACCCAGCCGGATGGGCATGATGGCCTGGGGATGGATGAGCTGCTTGACCTCCTTGAACGAGTTCTTGAACATCAGCACGTGGCGGATGACCTTGACGCCCCCTCCCGTCGAGCCGGCCATGCCGCCGATGTAGAAGCACAGGAAGATGACCCCGATGGCCAGCGGAGGCCAGACTTCGTAATCGGCCGTGCCAAAGCCCGTCGTGGTTATGATGGCGGCTGCCTGAAAGGCTCCGTAGCGCAGGGCCTCGGCAATGGATTCATAGCCGGCAAATGCGGCTTCATCGAGGCGCGTCGGCAACAGGGCCATAGTGGGCTGCCAGGTGCCGATCGTAATCAGCAGAATGGCAACGGCCATGATACCACAGTAGACCCTGAATTCGGTGTCCCTGAATACTGTGATGGCCTCTCCACGCAGCATACGGAAATGAAGGGCGAAGTTGACGCCGGCCAGGAACATGAAGGCCGTGATGACCCAATCGACATAGGCTGAATCGAAGTGCCCTACGGATCCATTTTTCGTGGAGAAGCCGCCCGTTGCCATCGTGGCAAACGCGTGATTGATGGCGTCAAAGCCGGACATGACCGGCAGCAGGAGGAGGATCTGAACTGCCGTGATGCCCACATAGATCAGCCAGAGCCGTTTGGCGGTTTCCTGAACCCGCGGCGTCAGCTTGTCGGCCGAGGGACCGGGCACCTCCGCCTTGTAGAGCTGCATCCCTCCCACGCCCAAGAGGGGAAGGATGGCCAACGTCAGCACGATGATACCCATGCCTCCAAGCCAGTGGGCCAGGGATCGCCAGAAGAGAAACGCCTTGGGGATACCCTCGATGTCGGGATTACCGCCTCCTCCCAGGATCGTTGCACCGGTAGTCGTGAAGGCTGACATCGTCTCGAAAAAGGCATCCGTGTAGGAGTCCACCACTCCGGACAACACAAAGGGCAGAGCGCCCACGGCGGAGAGGATGAACCATGCCAGCGCCACGATGGCAAAACCCTCCCTGATCTGCAGCTCCGCCTCATCCCGGTTCCTGAGGCCCCATGCCAATCCGCCCAGCAGGCTGGCCCCGAGGGATGTTGCTCCGAAGGCCCACCAATCCGGTTCGCCGTAATAGAGCGCCACCGCCATGGGAAGGAGCAGGGCGACCCCCAGAAAGAGTACCAGGATACCCAGGGTGTAGGCCACCGCCCTGACGTTGAGAACCATGTTCCTAGTGATCGAAAAGTTTTTCGGCCTGGGCAATCCGCCCCGGCATGACGAAAATGTAGACCCGATCGCCCGGGTCGATGCGTGTCGAACCCGTTGCAATCTCGATGGCATCCCCTTTGAGCACGGCCGCAATCAAGAGGCCCGAAGGCAAGGACAGGTTCATGAGGGAATCCTTCGTGATGGCGGACATGGGCCGCGCTTCGATCTCAAGGATCTCGGCATCAAGGCCGTGCACCGTGGCCACGCTCTTGACGTGCTTGCCCCGCAGGAAACGCATGACTTCGCGGGAAACGGCCAGTTTCGTGTTGACGGCGGCATCGAGACCGATGGATTGCGAAATCGGGATATAGCCTCCGTTCGAGAGCAATGCCACCGTCTTACGCACTTCCAGGTGTTTGGCCAAGAGACACGTAACCAGGTTGGACTCTTCGTCAGCGGTCACGGCCACGAACGCGTCCATATCCGAGAGCCCCTCCTTGACCAGCAGGTCGATGTCCGATCCCTCACCATGTATGACCAGGCAGTTGCTCAGCGTCTCGGCCAGCGTGACGGCCCGCTCCCGGTTGGATTCGACCAACTTCACCCGCTTGTTCTTCTCTTGGCTCAGCTGCAGCGCCACCTTGGCGCCAATATCCGTGCCGCCCAGGATCATGATATTCTGGAGGCGACGATCAGACTTGCCCAGCATCTCGAGTACGGGCGGAATGGTCTTGGGACGGGCCAGGACGAATATCTGGTCATTCCTGCGCAACCGCTCGTTCCCACCGGGCAGGATGGTGCGTATCCCGCGGGCAATGGCCATGACCCTGAACCTCAGGTCGGGTCGCTGCATGACCAGGTCCTGCAGGGTATGTCCGATGACGGGACTGTCCGGATCCAACCGCAGTCCTACCAGGTGCAGGCGGTCATCGGCCAGCATCAAGACGTCCGTAGCCGACGCACGGCGGATGAGACGGGTAACCTCGGCGGCCGCACTCTCCTCGGGATGGATGATGAGGTCAATACCGAAATCCTGGGAGTCGAGGACGGTTTCCGTGCTGGTAAGCTCATCGGATCGTACGCGCGCAATGGTGGTGTCCACGCCCAGCCGGTCTCCGAGCATGCAGGCAATGATGTTGACCTCATCAATGGCCGTTACGGCCACCAGAATGCGCGCATCGCGAATGCCTGCATGTTCAAGGACTTTGGTGGAGGTACCGTTGCCGGTCACCGTCATGACGTCCAGTTTCTCGTTGACGTGAGCCAGCGCTTCGGCGTCCGTATCCACTACGACGACATCGTGCTCCGCCAGTGAAAGCAGCTTGGCGACGTCGAATCCGACAACACCTGCTCCGATGACAATCGCTCTCATTCCGTCTCAACTCCCTCGTTGGTGACACAGGTGCCCGGACTTGCTGAAACTCGGATAGCTGGTGGTTTCATGCCGTCACACGGGCCAGGTTTGTTGCGTCCAGGCCTGCTCCCAGAACATCCATTCATAGCGCACACTCTGCCCGAAAGCCTCGATGGCCGCCTCCTGAAAGGCAGCACCGTGCTCAGAAGCCACCCGCTCCAGGATGAGCATCAGCTCGTTCGTGTAGGTAATGAAGGAGGGGTCGGCATACATCGTCAACCAGGCGGCATAGGGGTGATCGTCAGGAATCTGGCCCATCTCCTCCATCATCCGGGATCCGATGTCACTGTAGAGCCAGGGACAGGGCGTCAAGGCCGCAAGTCCTTCGACGAGCGAACGATGGCTGGCCGCCTGCAGCATGTGATGCTGGTAACCGGTGTTGTTGGGGCTGCAAACGAGCGCCGCCACGTCCTGTGGTGTGTACCCCAACTGCTTGCCGTACCCCGCATGCAACTCCTGCTCCACCACGATGGCCAATCGGGCCCCGTCAATGAACCAGAGCTTGTCCTCCGGCGCCGTAAACCGGGTGGACAGGATACTGCAGGTATCCGCATACGCCTCGAGGTAGCGCGCATCCTGCATCTGATAGAAACGGAAGCGCTCGGCATCCAGGGATCCGTCTTTGAGGGAGCGGACGAACGGATGATTCACGGCGGCTTCCCACGTCTGTAGGCACGCCTGTTGGCAACGCTCAGCGAAGGCAGGAACCTCCAGCTGCGCGGGCTCGGCGGCCGCCTCATTCAACTCCGGTGACATAACGTCCATGGCTGCCCTTTCAGGGCGGGGTTGGTCAAAAGGACAGGAACCCAAGATAGCCTCAACACAAAGGGCGATCAATCGGGGTCGTCATGCGGGCGGCCCTCGAGTGGAAGCGGAATGCGAATCCAGAAGGTCGATCCCTCATCGAATGTCGTATCGAAACCGATCTCACCGTCCATGTTTTTGATGGCATTCTTGGCAATGGCCAGACCGAGGCCCGTTCCACTGGTTTTGGTCGAGAAGCTGGGCACGAAAATCCTGTCCTGCAGATTGGGCGCAATGCCACTGCCGTTGTCCATGACGCGCCCGACAGCCCATCGGCGACCGGCCTTGTCCGTTTCCACGGCTGATTCCACCCGAATCCGTGCCGGTCGCCCCTCGGGTACCGCCTGGATACCGTTTTTCAGGAAGTTGACGAAGACCCGGCGCAAGGCCTCACGATCGCCGAGTATGCGCAGTGCTCCGGCAGCCAATCCGGTTGTGATGGCCACGTTCTCCTCAGCACGCATCAACTCGACGGCCTCTTCGATGACCTTGTTCAGGTCCATTTCCTCCTTGATATGGGCCGGCATGCGACCGAACGATGAGAACTCGTTGGCAATGCGGGCCAGCGTATCAATCTGCTCGATGAGGGTTGTGGTCGTCTGCTTGAACTTGAGACCGAAGCGCTGCTCATCCGATCCATCCGGGGTGCGGCGCTCGAAGGCCGACCTGAGATGCTGGATGGACAGCTTCATGGGCGTCAGGGGATTTTTGATTTCATGGGCCACCTGCTTGGCCATCTCGCGCCAGGCCAGTTGACGTTCCTGCTGAGCCAGCAAGCGCCGGCTGTCCTTGAGCTGATCCTGCATCGTATTGAAGGAATCGACCAAGTCGGCAATCTCATCGCCGGACGCAATCGGAGCAATACGCTCAAAATGGCCGGCAGCCACAGCCTGCAGGCCGGTCCGCAGCCGGGCAATGGGACGGGTCAGCGCGTTGGCCAGAAGCGAAGCCGTGACCATGACCACCAGGACGAGCAGAAGAAGGGCTCCGAAGAGATAGGCAACCGTTCGTGCCCGCTCCTCTTCGATCCGCTCCTGCTCCGGCAGGGATGGTATGGACACGACGTAGCGTGGGAGACCCTGCTCATCAGTCAGGGCACGGTAGCCGGCCGTGTAGGCAAACGTACCCAGCGTCTCCTCGATGGTTACGAACCGGAATCCATCGAAGTAGAGCGCCTCATAGGCTGCAATCGGCAATCGGGGCTCCAGTAATCGGTCCCGGATCAGCTCCGGACGGGAGGCCTGTTCGACCGTCAGGTTGTCGTAGACCACGAGGTCTACCCCGATTCGGGCAGCCAGGGAATCCACATTGACCCGCTCCATGACCCGATAGGGCAGTTCTTCGCCTCGGACCTGCAGTTCAAGGGACGCCTCCACACGGTCCAGATGTTGCCGAAGCCATGAATCCACCGCCCGTTCGCTCTCTCCCGTTACCACACGCAGCCCGACAAGCCCCATGGCTACGACCGTAATCAGACCGACGGAAAAAAAGGCATTCAGCACCCGATCCCGGAAATGCCTCGCGGCAGGCTCAGGATCTGTTCGACGCACGCGCCAGAGAATACCGATGGCATATACCGGAAGGGCCAGCAGCAGCCCGGCTACGATGATGCGCAGCAGGTGATAGAGCCGATCAAAGATGTTGGGAAGGCTTCTTCTGACGGCGGTAACCTGCTGTGCCTCGTCAATCGAAGCGTCCGATCGGACCTGGTAATAGGTCAGATAGGAGCGATCCCGTATGGTTTCGCGTCGCCACACGTCCGGTTGGCTCTTGAGCGTTTCGATGATGGCTGCGTCCAAGACACTGCGACCGCGATGCTCACCCTCGGTCCGGGAGAGTACACCGCCCGTGAACTCGGAGATGGACAGATCGGCATAGCGATCGTCATAATATCCCACGGGTGCCAACACACGGGGAAACGGCGTACCGGCCGCGCCCGAGAGGGCTCGCTGTTCTGCCCGGACCAGGACGAACTGGTTCCCGGCCAGCCGCCGGAAACCGGCATAGCGG
>Ga0255776_10006687_pt1 | contig 11723 bp, 10 predicted proteins | sample 071ome_19_FD_179974 | JGI IMG/M metagenome (GOLD analysis project Ga0255776, IMG submission 179974) | Coastal salt marsh microbial communities from the Groves Creek Marsh, Skidaway Island, Georgia - 071413AT metaG (version 2) | ecosystem: Environmental > Aquatic > Marine > Intertidal zone >...
GCGTTCTTGGTGCGGGTGTGGATCTCGCTCCGGACCTTGCGGTTGGCGAGGTTGCGCTTGACCGTCTGACGGTTGCGCTTGATCTGCGACTTGATGTTGGCCACGGCTACCTACTTGGAAGAAGAACGGGTGTGAGCCTCGAAGGCTCGGAGACCGACCGCAAAGGGTAGCGGGATGCGACCCCGGATCGCACCCGAAGTCCACAACCCGTCGGTAGCGTTGAGGCACCCCTCACGCCCCGAACGGTGCGCCCGAGGGACCATCGCGCCGGAGGCGCGAATCCCCGCATGGAACTCGAGCGCATCCGCAACACGTCGATCATCGCCCACATCGATCACGGGAAGTCCACGCTCGCGGATCGCATGCTGGAGCTGACCGGGGCCGTCGAGGCTCGGGACATGCGCGCCCAGTACCTCGACTCGATGGATCTCGAGCGAGAACGCGGCATCACGATCAAACTCCAATCGGTGCGTCTCGACTGGGACGACCATGTGATCAACCTGATCGACACACCCGGCCACGTCGATTTCGGCTACGAGGTCAGCCGCTCGCTCGCCGCCTGCGAAAGCGTCATCCTCGTGGTCGACGCCGCCCAGGGGATCGAGGCTCAGACTCTCGCCAACTGCTACCTAGCGATGGAGAACGACCTCGAAATCGTCGCCTGCCTCAACAAGATCGACCTGCCCGCCGCCGAACCCGATCGCTACGCCGCCGAGATCGAGAACGTGCTCGGCATCCCTGCCGACGACATTCTCCGCATCTCGGCCAAGACCGGCGAAGGCGTGCCCGAACTCCTCGACGCCGTTATCGGTCTCACCCCGCCGCCCGAGGGTGATCCCGACGCTCCGCTCCAGGCGCTCATCTTCGATTCGCATTTCGACCAGTACCGCGGCGTGATCTCTTCGATCCGGGTGGTCAACGGCGTGATGCGCAGCAAGGACAAGCTTCGCTTCATGCAGGCCGGAGCCAGCCATGATCCCGACGAGATTGGCGTACGCACACCCGACAACCTGCCCGTCGACCAACTCGGCCCCGGCGAGACCGGCTACCTCATCGCTGGCATCAAGGATGTCGGCGAAGCGAAGTCCGGCGAGACGGTGACCACCGAGAAGCGGGGCGCCACCGAACCGCTCGACGGCTACAAGGAACCCAAGCCGATGGTTTTCTCGGGTCTCTATCCGATCGACGGTGATCAGTTCACGGATCTACGCGAGGCGTTGGAGAAGCTGCGGCTCAACGACAGCTCGTTCACCTTCGAGCCGGAGACGTCGGGCGCGCTGGGTTTCGGATTCCGGTGCGGTTTTCTTGGCCTGCTCCACATGGAAATCGTGCGTGAGCGGCTCGAGCGCGAGTTCGGCCTGTCGCTGATTTCGACGGCGCCGTCCGTGGCGTACCGCATCACCAAGGGCGACGGTTCGGTGATCGAAGTCTCCAACCCGTCGGAGATGCCGTCGGCTGCCGAGATCACGGCCATCGCCGAGCCGTACCTCAAGGCGAGCATCCTCACGCCTACCGACTACACGGGTACGGTCATGGATCTCTGCCAGACCCGTCGCGGCGAGATGGTGAAGATGGAGTACCTCTCGCCCGAACGTGTCGAGCTGCACTACCGGCTGCCGCTTGCCGAAGTCGTCATCGACTTCTTCGATCAGTTGAAGAGCCGCACGCAGGGCTACGCCTCGCTCGATTATGAGCAGGACGGCTACACCGAGGATGCGCTGGTCCGTGTCGACATTCTCCTGCACGGCGATCCCGTCGACGCCTTCAGCACGATCGTTCACAAGGACAAGGCCTACGACTACGGCAAGAAGATGGCCGACAAGCTCAAGGAACTCATCCCGCGCCAGAACTTCGAGGTGCCGATCCAGGCGGCGATCGGCGGCAAGATCATCGCCCGCACGAACGTCAAGGCGTACCGCAAGGACGTCACCGCCAAGCTCTACGGCGGCGACATCACGCGAAAGAACAAGCTGCTGAACAAGCAGAAGGAAGGCAAGAAGCGGATGAAATCCATCGGACGGGTGGACATTCCCCAGGAAGCCTTTATCTCTGCGCTTCAGCTCGACGATTAGCACTCGGTAGAGTCGGCAGATGCTCGACGAGCGAAAGGCCGCCATCCTCTCGGCGGTCGTCCGGGAGTACATCGAGACCGCCCAGCCGGTGGGTTCCAGCCGTGTCGCCTCTGCGCCCGGCATCGATGTATCGCCCGCCACCGTGCGCAACGAGCTGGCTGCCTTGGAAGAGGCCGGGTATCTGATCCAGCCGCACACGAGTGCCGGACGTATCCCCACCGACAGGGGCTACCGGTTCTTCGTAGATGCACTGCGCGACAGCCAAACCGAGTTGGCCACCGCCGACCCGACGACCCTGCGTGATTTCTTCGCCGGGACTCACGGCCAACTCGAATCGATGATGCAGCGCACATCCGACATGCTCACGTCGCTGACCGACTGGACCGCCGTGGTTGTCGGCCCCTCGATCGATCAGGCGACGATCCGCAGTGTGCAGATCGTCGATCTCGCCAGCCATATCGCCATGGTTGTCGCCGTACTCAGCAATGGCGTCATCGAGAAACGCACCGTCGAGGTCGCCACCGAGCTCACCCCCGAAATCGTCGAAGACGCGTCTCGGCGCTTGGTGCAAGCAGTAGAGGGAAAGACGCTCGCCGAACTCGAGCAGGCCGCGCCGGATGACCGACCTGACCCATTGCTCGATGCCGCAATCACCGCCCTCAGCGCAGCGGGCCGCCAGGCGGAGCTCTACGTCGGCGGTGCGTCGCGTCTCGCCGGCGCTTTTGATGCGGCCGCTCAGCTGCAGGAGGTCCTTGCCTTGCTTGAGGAGCAGATCGTCGTCGTGTCGTTGGTGCGCGACGTTCTCGATCGGGGTATGCGGGTTGCGATCGGCAACGAAACCGGCGTCGAGCCGCTTGCTGATTGTTCTTTGGTCGTCGCACCGTTCGCGGTCGATGGCGTATCGGCTGGCACGATTGGGGTCTTGGGCCCGACCCGCATGGATTATTCGCAGGCGTTGTCCGCAGTGGCGGTCGTGAGCAAGCGTCTCGAGCGTGAACTGAACGAGGGCTGATGGCCGATCACTATGAAACGTTGGGGGTGTCTCGCGGCGCCACCGACGATGAGATCAAGCGGGCCTACAAGAAGCTCGCTCGCACCTACCACCCCGACCTCAACCCAGGCGACCCTGAAGCAGAGGCTCGCTTCAAAGAAGTCGGTGCCGCGTACGAGACGCTGCGCGACCCGCAGCGCCGCGCCGCCTACGACCGCTATGGCGAAGACGGCCCGCCCGCCGACCCGTTCGGTGGCGGCCTTGGCGACATCTTTGAGGCCTTCTTCGGTGGTGGCTCCGTCTTCGGCGGTGGCGGTCAAGCCCGGAGCGGCCCCCCGCGCGGCGAGGACCTCGAAGCACACGTCGATCTCGATCTCGAAGAGGTGGTGTTCGGTGCCGACCAGGAGGTCACGGTCCGAACAGCCGTGCGGTGTGAGGACTGCGACGGTGCAGGTGCCCGCAATGGAACCTCGCCGTCGACCTGTGAGGAGTGCGGTGGTGCCGGTCAGGTTCGACGGGTCCGCAATTCGGTACTCGGGCAGATGGTCACTGCCAGTGCGTGTGGTTCGTGTGGCGGGCTCGGTCAGGTGATCCTCGATCCGTGCTCGACCTGCGATGCGTCCGGCCGCACCATCGAGCAACGCACGTACGCCGTGGAAATCCCGCCGGGCGTCGACGACGGCACCACGCTGCGCCTCTCGGGCCGCGGCGCCGCTGGCCCCCGCGGCGGTGCCCATGGCGATCTGTACGTCCACGTCCGGGTCCGCCCGCACCCGACCTTCCGTCGCGAAGGCAACGACCTCGTCCACGACTTCTACATCCCGTTCACCCAGGCGGTGCTCGGTGCCGAACTCGAGTACGAAACACTCGACGGCAGCGAGACCTTCGTCGTGCCCCGGGCGACCGAATCGGGCACCGAGTTCCGCATGAGAGGCCGAGGCGTTCCCCATGTGCGCGGTCGCGGGCGTGGCGATCTGCGGGTGCGGGTCTTCGTCGACGTGCCCGACGACCTCCCCGAGGAGCAGGAGCAACTGTTGCGTGAGTTCGCAGCCCTGCGCGAAGAGGACGTCGCCGAGCCCGGTCAGGGCCTGCTCGGGCGCATCAAGTCCGCCTTCTCCTGAGCCGCTGATGACGGGCGTCTCTCCGAACGGCCAGCACGGCCCCCACGTCTTGGTTGAGTCGGTCGAGGTTCCTGTCGTGGCCGACGATGATCGCCATCACCTCGGCCGGGTGCTGCGGCTGCGCGACGGTGACTCGATGACCATCGGCGATGGGGCCGGGCGGTGGCGGCCCTGCCGTTGGGGGCCGACGGTCGAGCCGACTGGTGACATCGTCGAGGTGCCGGCGCCGTCTCCGCGCCTCGGTGTCGCGTTCGCGCTGATCAAGGGGGGTCGCCCCGAATTGGTCGTGCAGAAGCTTGTCGAACTCGGCATCGACGACATCCGCCCGTTTGCGGCCGAGCGGTCGGTGGTGCGGTGGGACGAGGCCAAGGCAACGAAGAATCAGCAACGGCTCGAGCGGGTGGCTCGCGAGGCAGTCATGCAGTGTCGGCGGGCCTGGGCCCCCGTCGTTCACCCGGTTGTCGCGTTCGACGATGTCGCACGCCTGGCCGGCGCCGCACGCGCGGATCTCGGTGGAGCCCCCGTCTCGCTCGACCACCCAGTCGTGTTGGTGGGCCCCGAGGGAGGCTGGACGGACGCCGAACGGGCGGTCGATGTGCCGGTCGTGGCGCTGTCGGGAGCGGTGCTGAGAGCAGAGACGGCCGCCATCACGGCTGGTGCGCTCCTCGCAGCCCGGCGCGATCTCAGCCACTGATCACCACTCGAGGATCGTTCTTTGCTCGCTCCAGGGCGGCTGACCTAGGGTTCCGCCACGGTGCGTATTCGTTTTCTCTCGAAACGTGAGATTCGGATCGGGCCAGCGCGTTGGAGGGGGAGAGCACCGTGTCAGAACTCAGCATGACACAGGACTACAGCAAGCGGGTCGGCGAGCGGATCCGCTCGATTCGGCGGCAGAAGCGCCTGTCGTTGCAAGAAGTCGAGGCAGCGTCGAACCAAGAGTTCAAGGCGTCCGTGCTCGGTGCCTATGAGCGTGGCGAGCGGGCGATCTCGGTGCCTCGTCTGCAGCGTCTGAGCCGTTTCTACAACGTGCCCGCCGATCAGTTGCTCCCCGCCGATGCGGGTCCAAGCTTCGGCGTGAACGCAGGCGATGAGGGTGCAGCCGAGCTCGACGACCGCTCCGGTCGAGCCACCGCCGATCCAATCACGATCGACCTCACCCAGCTTGCTTCGCTCTCCGGCCCCGAGGCCGAGATGCTCACGCAGTACCTCACGATGATCCAGGTTCAGCGTCAGGACTTCAACGGCCGGGTGCTCACGGTGCGAGAGCAGGACCGTCTGGCGCTCGCCGCCATCCTCGGTGCGGGCCTCGACGGCGTTGCGGCCCGACTCGAGTCGCTCGGACTCAGCTACCAGCCGTAAGCGGCGGCAAATCCAGGATCTGGCCCGGCATGATCAGATCCGGATCAACGAGGCGGTCTGCATTCGCCGTGAGCAAGGCGCTCCAGTAGGCGGCAACCGAGCCTCGATTCGGTGTCGCACTGCGTTCAGCGATGACGGTCTCAGCGATCGCCCAAAGGTTGTCGCCGGGTTCGACCAACCAGCGGTCGGTGGTCGACGTTGCCGTGAACTCTGGGGGTGGCGTGGTCGCCGTCGGGTCGGGCGACTCGAGCCACGCCGCGGTCGAGGGAACGGGGGCAGGGCCCATGTCGTGCACCACGATCTCGGTGACCGAGGGTGGGGCCGCACCGATGTCGGTGACGACGATCATCGACTCGTCGGCGAGTGCCGGCGCCGTTGCGGCCGCAACGAATGCGCCCGCCGTGAGTGTGCGTCGGAGACCCGGTGTCGCCGCCCGAAGCACGGTGTGTCGGAGAGCTCCTAGCCGGAAAGCGTCGGCGAAGGTCACGAGCGTGGCGACGAGCGCCACGTAGGCGAAGCCGACGCTCGCAACGAGGTGGACGATGGTGATCGCCGCCGAAGCCGTGCCAACCGACTCCCACCACACCAGGAAGGAAGTCGGATTCGACAGGAGTCCGCCTGCGGCAGACGGGAGTACTGCGACACCGATAGCGATCGCGGTGGCGAACATGGCGAAGCGACACGGGAGCACGAGTCAGCCTTCCGGGACGTTGATGATTCGGGAGCCTCCGGTGGTGCGCACCCGGATGTTCGGGCAGGCGCGGCTGTCGGGCACGAAGCTCTCGGCGCCCTCGACAGTGGTGACGACCTCGGGCTGGATATGGGCACCGGGTGTCGGCCAACTAACGAAGACGGCAACCTCGCCGGTTTCTGGTCGAAGCACGGCAGGTGTCGGCACACCGTCGCAGGTCCAGTCGCCGAGGACGACAACGTCGCCGGCCTCGCCGACGGCGTAACGGCGACCCTCGTGATCGATGGTCGGAGCATCGGGGGCCGGCGCAGGAGGCGATGGCGGTGCGACCGGCGCTGCGGTCGTCGTCGGTGGTGCCGTTGGTGGTGGGGGAATCGTCGCAGTGACGGATCCGTCGCCACCGGTGAGTCGAAGAGCCCCTACGACGAGGAAGAGTGCGGCAGTGATGACGATGGCCGGCAACGCAAAGTGTCTGGGCTTGACGGCGGGCAGCCACCGAGGGACACGGCGGTTGGTCGACACCGGAGCGGACGACTGCATGTCGAGTCGGCGCACGACTGCGCGCAGCGAGACGGACGGATCCTCAAGGTCGGCTCGTGCCTGGGCGAGGAGTGCGTCATCGGTTCCGAGTTGATCGATGAGGGCGGCGAGTGCGCGGCGATCATCGGTGATACCGGCATCGCACGCTGTGCTGCCGTCCCCGAGGCCACACAGGATGGGTCGGTGCTTCTCGCCGACGAGGACGTGCGCTGCTTCGAGCGCACCGTGGGCGATGCCGGTCTCGTGCAGGTCGGCAACCGTGGCGATGAGCGCAGCCAGAGCCGGCGCCCGGAACTCGCCGACGGGGGCGTGACGCAGCCATGTGTCGGGACCGACGAACACCGTGCGGAGGACGGCGGGCGGGCCTTCGGTGAAGTCGACGAGGCGCACGACGCCCGGGTGATCGAGGCGAGACAAGAGGTCTGCCTCATGACGGAGACGGGCGCTGCGTGCCGCGTCGTCGGACGCTTTGACGGCGACGAGCCGATCGTTGTGGTAGCCGACCGTGATGTCCGTCATGAGATCGCTGCAATCATCATCATGAAACATGAAACTACATGAAAAGTATCCGAAGGCAACCGGTGTGCGCCGGCTCGGGGGCGAACGGGTAGCCTGTTTGGGTGAGCACGCCGCAGGTGGTGGCCATCGAGCCCGACTCACCCGCTGCTCGGGCGGGTCTTCATCCCGGTGACGAGATCCTCGCCATCGCCGGGGAAGTTCCGCGCGATGTCATCCGTTGGCAGATCTTGACCGACGACGCCGAGGTCAAGCTTGCGGTGCAGCGCGACGACCGACGTTTCGACATTGTTGTCTCCAAGCACGCCGGCGAACCTCTCGGGGCAGAAGTCCACGCGGCGCTGTTCGACAAGGTGCAGACCTGCGACAACCACTGCGAGTTCTGCTTCATCCACCAGCTGCCCAAGGGCATGCGGCGCTCGCTATACCTGAAGGACGACGACTACCGACTCTCGTTTCTCTACGGGAACTTCACCACCCTCACCCGCTTCACCGAACTCGATCTCGAACGGGTCATCACGGAGCGGCTGTCGCCGATCAATGTTTCGATCCATGCCACCGACCCCGACATCCGCGCCGACATCTTGAAGAACCGGCGCGGGGCCGTTTCGTTGCGCTGGCTGCGGGCCTTGCTCGACCACGGCATCGAGGTTCACGGCCAGATCGTTGTCTGCCCAGGGGTCAACGACGCCGATGTCCTCGACGACACCCTGGCCGGCGTGCTCGAGCGTTTCCCTGAACTTGCGAGCGTCGCCGTCGTCCCGCTGGGCATCTCCAAGTTCTCGACCCAGGAGCGCATGCGTGAACACACGCTCGCCGAGGCGCAACGGGTCGTCGACCTGATCGAGCAGTGGCAGCAGATCTTTCTCGACTGCTTAGGGCGCCGGATGGTGTATGCAGCCGACGAGTACTACCTCATGGCGCAGCGTCCGTTCCCGGCCGCGGAGACCTACGGCGGGTTTGAGATGCACGAGGACGGCATCGGCATGGCCCGCACCCTCGAACTCGAATTTCACGACGACTCGATCACCGAGCCGACCGGTCCCCGTGCCGGTTTCTTCGCATGGGTCGACGGTGCGCCTGCGGACGGTTACCGAGCACCGCGGCAGGGTTCTCCAGCGGAAGTCGTGTCGGCCGGAGATGAGAACCCGGCCCTCACCCCGGTGTCTCTTTCACCGCGCAAGAACGCACCGGTCGCCATTCTCACCGGCACGCTCGGCGCCCCGGTCATCGCCCCATTGGTTAAGGCGAGCGGTCGCAACGATGCCCGCATCATCCCCGTGCCCAACGACTACTTCGGCGGCAACATCGGCGTCACCGGCCTGATGGTCGGCGAGGATGTTGCCCGGGTGCTCGAAGGAGAACCCGAGGGACACCGCTATCTTCTGCCGGACGTTTGCTTGAGCCGTGGGGTCTTCCTCGACGGCATGAGCGTTTCCGATCTGCCCCGCCCGGTCGAGGTCATCTCCACCGACGGCGCTGCCCTCCGCCTCGCCCTGGAGTCCACCGCATGAGCCTGCCTGTCGTCGCCATTGTCGGTCGTCCCAACGTGGGCAAATCCACGATGGTGAACCGCATCATCGGGCGTCGCGAGGCGATCGTCGAAGAGCGCCCCGGCGTCACCCGCGACCGTAAGGCGGTCGATGCCGAATGGCTCGGCTATCACTTCACCCTCCTCGACACGGGCGGCTGGATGGCCGATGGCGATGCGCTCGACGACAAGGTGTCCCAGCAGTCCGAACAGGCGATGCGGGAGGCCGAAGTCATCTTGTTCGTCGTCGATTCGACCGTCGGCGTCACGCCTGAGGACGAACGGGTGGCGTTGCTTCTTCGTCGGCTCGATACGCCGGTCCTCGTGATCGCCAACAAGGTTGACGACGCCTCGCACGAGGCCGCCATCTGGGAGTTCATGGGGCTGGGTCTCGGCGAGCCGTTCCCGGTGAGTGCGCTGCACGGCAAGGGCACTGGCGATCTCCTCGACGCGCTGATCACCCACCTTCCTGAAGGGAGTGATCGCGAACCCGAGGAGCCTGTCAGCGATGATCCGGAGTTGTTCTCGGTGTCGCTCGTCGGGCGGCCGAATGTCGGCAAGTCCACCTTGTTTAACCGGCTGATCGGTGAGGAACGGGCCGTTGTTCACGATCGCCCCGGCACGACTCGCGACGCAATCGACACGATCGTGGAGACGCAGACGGGTCCGATCCGTTTCGTTGATACCGCCGGTATGCGTCGCAAAGCCAAGATCAATGAGGACACGGAGTACTACTCGCTCGTGCGGGCCCTCAAGGCCGTCGACGAGTCTGACGTGTCGCTCCTCGTCATCGACGCCACGATCGGTGTCACCCACCAGGATCAGCGTCTCGCCGAGCGCGTCGATGCAGCCGGTTGCCCGATCGTGATCCTGCTGAACAAGTGGGAGCTGCTCAACACCGAACAGCGCGAGAAAATCGGCGACGACGTCGAACGCAAGCTCGGCTTCCTCGGAAGTCCGCCGGTCCTTCGGATCTCGGCGCTGTCCGGCAAGGGGGTCAATCGGCTCTGGCCCGAGTTGCAGCAGGCGGTGGGTGACTACCGCACCCGCATCCCGACTCGCGACGTCAACAAGTCGATTCGCTCGGCCCAGTCCGCGCAACCCGCTCCGGGCGGTGCCCGTGTGCTTTACGCCACCCAGGGCGCCACCGACCCTCCGACCTTCACCCTCTTCGTCAACCGCGAACTTCCCAAGACGTACCTGCGTTACCTCGAGCGCTCGTTGCGGGAGGACTTCGATCTGGGTTCGACGCCGATCAAGCTGCGGGTACGGAAGCGCAACGACTGAGTTCGTCCAGCTACCATTGGTGCACCCTTGTCCACGGAGGTGACTCCCGTGATCACGTATGTTCTCGCTGCCACAGCGTTCCTGACGCTGCTCGCCACGCTCGTCTACATCCGATCCGCTCGTCTCCGTTTCCGGGTGGTGCGCCTCATCGATGCCGATGTGAACCGCGATGTGGAAGCCCACTCGCTGGCGTTCTCGGCCTACCGGAAGGAAGCCCACTCGGCGATCGTCTACGGCCTCCTCACCGCGGTGCTGGGGTCGGCTGCTGTCATCGACAACCCCGACGTGATCGTCGGGTTTGCAGTGCTGGCCGCTCCTGCCGTCGCCTCGCTGTGGTGGGCGCGTCTGTCGGTCCGCGAGGCCCGCATGGCCCGCAACCGTTGGGATATCGAGCGCCGTGCCGGTGAAGCCCTTGAGCAGGAACAGCTCGCCCCGAAGGCCTGGGCGGCTCGCCTCGCTCCCGAAGAGGTGCCGGACTTCTCTGGTTTCGAGATTGGGCGCGTCTACCAGGCTGGCTCGGGTCTGATGGCGGGTGACTTCTTCGACGTGCACCGTGTCGGCCCGACCCGTGTTGCGGCTGTCATCGGCGATGTCGCCGGTCACGGCATCGAGTCGTCGATCACCGCCTTCCAGGCCAAGTACCTGCTCCGGGTCTTCCTGCGTCAGTTCCGCGATCCGGCCCAGGCGTTCGAGGAGCTCAACGAGCAGCTCGCCGCCGGCGACCGGCACGAGGAGTTCATCTCGGCGGCTGTGGTCGTGTTCGACACCGAGGCTGGCACCTTGCGCTACGCATCGGCCGGACATCCGCCGTTCTTCTTGTTCCAGGAGGACGGCGTGCTTCCCTTGCGTTCCACCGGCCCGCTGCTAATGCTCGATCCGAAGGCGTCGTACTTCTCCCGAGAGATTCCGATGGAGTCCGGCGATCTGGTCGTGATGTACACCGACGGTCTGGCCGAGGCCCGCGCCGGCGGCTCGCTCTTTGGCGAAGACCGCATCATCAAGGCGGCCGAACGGGAGCTTGCCGCACCGCCCGATGTGCTCTGCAAGGCCTTGCTCGATGCTGCCAAGGATCATGCCGGCGGCGTCATCGACGACGACACCGCCATCATGGCGATTCGTCGCGACTGATACCGGCGTCGGAGATCGCATTCAGCTCGGTGTGGTGGCCGCTGACGGGCTCGAGGCCTCTAACCTCACCGTCGTGCCTTGGTGCGAGTCGTGCGACCGTTACTTCACCCCAACCTCGGTCGAGACCGAAGGCGCTTGCCCGACCTGCGGCGACCAGCTCGAGTCGGCCCCGGACACCGACCACGCCCCACCGAAGACGCCGTGGCACTTCTGGGCGGGAGTGGTCGCTGCGGGTGGGTATTTGATCTGGCGGGCATTCGAGGGCGTGCTCTCCATCTTTTGATGCGCTAAACGTCGCCTGCGCGGAGCGGCTGATGCCGAGCGCAGGGTCTGCAGGTGGGAGCAACGCCAGCCGTCCGGTACGATCCACCCCTCACACGGGCTGTGGCGCAGCTTGGTTAGCGCGTCGGTCTGGGGGACCGAAGGTCGGAGGTTCAAATCCTCTCAGCCCGACCCCTGAGAATCCCTGCTTCGGCGGGGATTCTCG
>Ga0255776_10006689_pt1 | contig 11719 bp, 13 predicted proteins | sample 071ome_19_FD_179974 | JGI IMG/M metagenome (GOLD analysis project Ga0255776, IMG submission 179974) | Coastal salt marsh microbial communities from the Groves Creek Marsh, Skidaway Island, Georgia - 071413AT metaG (version 2) | ecosystem: Environmental > Aquatic > Marine > Intertidal zone >...
CTGGACGACCGTTTTGGCCCAGCCTTTTCAGTAGCCTTGGGTGTAAGCGACGGCTCTTGGTGACCATAGAGATGCCTACATTCGTGGCTTAGAGCCATATTGTGGGAACAATGGTTGGTAAATCAGGTAGATCGGGGCAGTTCTTCCTGCTGTTCGGGTTCCTCTTCTTGCATCCGCTCTCTTGAGCGAAGGGCAGAGCGATGGTTAGTGGAGGGGAAGCCGCATCCGCCGACATTAGAGAAGCGGCGGTAGAATTCCATCTGCTCCTCCTTAGTGCTCTCTCCTTCCCAGACACTTATTCCAGGCTTCCATTGTACCCAAGGCATGATAGTTCTCCTCTTTAGTGCTTCGGCCACATGGCCAGGGCGCACAAGCTGGTTCTCAAATGCCCTTGGTCCCGCGAGGGACCAGTTTCATACAATGCGGAAAACACAAAGCCTCCCGCGATACATCACGAGAGGCTACGACCGAACTATTTGCTCACTGGCCGCATCATTTTACCACCGTTGCCCGGTAGGCTGGTTGGCGGGGTTATGCCCTCTCTGGATGCAAGTAAAATTGTATAAGGAATTCTTTATATTAACAAGAAAATTTTGCAGGTGCGTCTGATAGATATAGCTTCATCAGACCTCTCAGGCTGTAAGTGCTTTAAGGCTTCAGTTATCGACTTTCGAATTCTGGAATTCGGATAATGGTACTTGTCCAAATTTGGAATGTGCGCTTACGACCCAAATCGGACGATAAAGAAGAATTCCAAGTGCCCCGTCTCCACTTTTTTCATCGAAGGTGACTAGGTTTCACTCGGTCCCGCCGGACACTCTTCTTCGGCCCCATTTTAGCTCGCCAAAGCACTATTCGGGGCCCTTCTATTCATTTCGCTTTATCTTCTCGTCGAACTTGCCGTGATGATGTATGTCCGCTTTCCACTGTCCTTGCGGTAGGTCGAAGACCTTCTGCATGAACGAGGTATCGATATCAGCCATGAAGCGGTCCGATACTGGTGGAATCGGTTCGGCCCCGTATTCGCGGCCGAAATCAGGAAGAAGCGTGTCGCCAATCATCGAAACTGGACTCAATGGCGTTGGCACCTGGATGAGGTTTTCGTGCGGATCAATGGTGAAACCCATTACCTGTGGCGGGCCGTTAATCACGAAGGCGAGGTGCTTGAATCTTTTGTCACGAAACGGCGGAACCGCGCGGCTGCGCTGAGGTTTCTACGTAAGGCCATGAAACAATATGGCCGACCGAAGGTCGTCGTTACAGACCGCCTCAAATCATATCGCGCTGCGATGAACGTGATTGGCAATGCCGAATGCCAGGAGACAGGCAGGTGGCTCAACAATCGAGCAGAGAATTCACATCTACCCTTTCGACGAAGGGAGCGAGCAATGTCCAAATTCCGAAGGCACAAGACCCTGCAAAAATTCGTCTCCGTTCATGCTTCAATTCACAATCACTTCAACAAAGACCGCCACCTAGAAAGTCGCGAAAACTTCAAAGCCTACCGCTCCGCTGCCCTGGCAGAGTGGCGTCAACTTGCGGCATAGGATAGGTTGCTTTCAAGCACTTTTGTGCGCCACAGATTTAGTCTGATAATGCCTGCACCAGAAGTGGGCTTTCAGGGACTTGCTCTTCTCCACCGGCAGCTCTCTCTCCACCAGGTCAGCCTCAATGGAATTGGCCAGGTCCAGCCAGGCATCAAAGCGCGCCCTCATATTTCTGATAATGACATCCCGCACCGGCTTACTCCCCCTTTTCCGCATACTGCTAAAGGTTAACCCAATCCCGTGCTTTTCGGAAATTGCTGGTTGGATATTGTCTCCTGCCTTGTCCTCTATATTGCTGTGACATCAACACGCGTCGTCTCTAAGATGGCGCCACGAATAATGAAGGATCGGGGGACACTTCACCCATGACGGACGCAAATACTGGCTCTCTGGCTTTTGAGGGCGTGCGGGTTCTTGACCTTGGCCAGGTCTATCAGGCGCCTTATGCCACCTTCCTGATGGCACAGGCGGGTGCCGAGGTGATCAAGGTGGAACCGCTGGATGGCGAACCGGTGCGCAAGCGCTTCAATGTCAGCCTGGGGGCGGGCATCCCGCTGGCGCTGTTGAACAGCGGCAAGAAGGCGATCACCCTGAACCTGAAGTCCGAAGAAGGTAAAGCCATCCTGCTCGATCTTGTGAAGCATGTGGATGTGGTTGTGGAAAATTACCGCCCCGGGGTGAGGGACCGGTTGGGCATCGGCCATGATGTGTTGCGGGCACAAAATCCGCGGCTGATCGTGGGTTCTGCCTCGGGCTATGGCCAGTCTGGGCCAGACCGCGACCAGCCCGCCATGGATATCACCATTCAGGCCGCCTCTGGCCTGATGAGCGCAACCGGATTTCCCGATGGGCCGCCGGTAAAGTCCGGCCCGGCGGTGGCTGATTTTCTCTCGGGTACGCATTTGTTCGGGGCCATCGCAACCGCCCTGTATCGGCGCGAAAAAACAGGTGAAGGTGCTTCCATCGACATTGCTATGCTGGAAACGGTCATTCCCGCCCTGGCGTCTAATTTGGGGGCCTATTTTGGCGACAACCCGCCTGCCGTTGACCGCACCGGCAACCATCATGGCGGTTATGCGGTGGCACCTTATAATGTGTATGCGTTGAAGGACGGCTATCTGGCGATCATCTGCATTAATGAAGGCCATTGGCAGCGCCTGTGTAACGCTATGGGGCGCCCGGACTTGATCGACCATGAAGACTTCCGGTCGATGGCCCGCCGGGCCCGCAACATGGCCAAGACCGACGCCGTGGTTGAAGACTGGACAGCACAGCTGACGCAGGAAGAAGCGCTGGCGCTTGGCCAGGAATTCGGCTTTCCCTGTTCACCGGTCAAGACCATCGATGACATGCTGCACGACCCGCATCTGTGGGAGCGGGGCATGTTCCACAAGCAGGACCACCCGATCATTGGCGATATTACGGTGCTGGCCTCACCCCTGCGGTTCGACGGCGCGCCCGGTAGAGATCCGGGCTTCTTCCCGGATTTGGGTGGCAATAATGATGAGGTCTTGGGTGAATGGCTCAACCTCAGCGAGGCCGATATCCAAAAGCTGCGCGACGAGGGCGTGATTTAGGGCGTGCACGCATAAAAAACGCCGCCCCGGAAAGTCCGGAGCGGCGCTGCAAACGCAGATGCGTAATGCTTATTCAGGCTTTTCTTCGTCAGAGAAGTAAGCGCTGGCAACAAAGTCTGGGCCGTAGACCGGTTCTTTGAGGGTTACGCGATATTTGTTGGTTTCAGCACCCAGCAGGTTGTACTTGCCAAGGTGTTCGCGCATGTCGTCGTACCAGTGGTCGCGCAGATGCGCTTCAAGGTCTTCTGCGCTTTCCCATTCTTCGTAAACAACAACGCGACCAGGGTGGTTCAGGTCAGCGGTCCACAGATAGTGGATGCAGCCCTTTTCGGTATAGGCGCCTTCAATATGCGGCTTGGCCGTTGTCAGGGCTTCTTCACGGACTTCAGGCGGAAATTCCAACACGCCGGAAATGACAATACGAGACATTTTACTCTCCCTCGGAAGGTTCAATCAGAATTGATTCCCGGGATTTCTAGCATGAAACATTGAGTGCGTCAGTCTGCTTTCAACGAAAACGTCTCTATCTCCGGTCTGGCGCGCCGCGCTGTTTACAGTCTGTCCAATTGTTCGCATAGTTTGGGCCAAGGAAAAAGGAGACCATGATGCAACAGGCCAATGCTGCATCAGCCAGCGGGTTGGATAATCCGCTATCGCTGATTACACCAGAGGTGATCCGCCAATATCAGGAAGATGGCATTGTCTATTTGCCGCAGGCCCTGGCACCCGAATGGCTGCTGCTGATCGAACTGGGTATTACGCGTATCCTTGGTAGTGGTTCGCCCTATATCCAGACCTTCTTCAAGGACCTGCCCGGTGAATTTGTTGACTGTGTGCGGCACTTCGACATGACGCCGGAATTCCAGCGCCTGCTTTATGATTCGCCCATTGCAGACATGATCGCCGCGCTGATTGGCTCGGAGAATATCTGGCTGTTATTCGACCATGTTTTCGTAAAGGATGGCGGCCCGTGCCGGCGCACGCCGTGGCACCAGGACATGCCCTATTGGCCCGTCGCGGGCAGCCAGATTGCCTCTATGTGGATTTCGCTCGACCCGCTACCCAAGGAAGAATGCCTTGAATTTGTGCGCGGCTCACACCGGCAAACCATGTATGACGGCTTCTCGCCTGCGGACGCAGCAGAAGACCCGACCATCGGCTTTTATGGCAAGGACCTGCCGCGCCTGCCCGATATTGAGGCCGAACGCGACAATTGGGACATTGTCTCTTACGATATCACACCGGGTGATGTGTTGTTGCTACACCCCAACACGCTGCATGGTGGGGGTCATACGACGGAAGGCCATCGACGTCGCACGCTCTCGGTGCGGCTGTAGGGGGACGACATCACCTATGCCACGCGGCCAGACAGCAGACCCACGGTGCCACTGACGCCGGGCCTGTCGCGGCATCTGAAACTGGGCGACCCGCTGCGTAGCCCTTATTATCCGCGCCTCCGGCCCCTGCCGGAAACAGAAGCGGCACGATGGCAGTAAAGGGGGCAGTAGATGGCTGAACTAGCTTCAGGCCCGCTCAGCGGGGTCCGAATTCTCGACCTCTCAACGATGATATCCGGCCCCTTTGCGACCATGTTGCTGGGCGATCAGGGGGCTGATGTCATCAAGGTTGAAGCCCCAGGCGGCGACTATGTGCGTGCTGGCGGCAACCGGGTAGGGGGGCTGCATGCCACCTTTCACAACAACAATCGCAACAAGCGCTCCATCACGGTCGATTTGAAAGAACAGGCGGGGGTGGATGTCATCAAGCGGTTGGCGGCCACTAGCGATGTGTTCATCCAGAACTTCCGCCCCGGTGTGGTCGACCGACTGGGGGGTGGGCTATGACGACATCAGGGCCATCAACCCCAACATCATATATGTCTCGATCTCCGGCTTCGGGGCAGAAGGCCCATGGTCGCACAAGCCGGTCTATGACCCGATCATACAGGCGCTGTCGGGCCTCGCATCCATTCAGGGCGGGTCCGACCAACAAAGGCTAAGGCTGATCCGCACCATTGTGCCGGATAAACTCACCGCGGTGACCGCCGCGCAGGCCATTTCCAGCGCGTTGTATGCGCGGGAGAAAACGGGGCAAGGCCAGCATGTTACCCTATCGATGATCGATGCGGTGGTGCAATTCCTTTGGTCGTCCGACATGGGGGCGCAGACCTTTGTGGGTAAGGAGGTCAGCCAGCAGCGGGCGGCCAGCTTTATCGACCTCATTTACGAAACCAAAGACGGCTATATGTCGGTAGCGGTGATGAGTAATGGCCCGTGGCAGGCGCTGGCCCATGCCTTGGGCCACCCGGAGTGGTTGGAGGATGAACGGTTCAATACCCCGGCCCTGCGCGACATGAATATCAATGACCGGCTCGAGCTAACCCAGTCCGTGCTGGTGGACAAAACCACCGATGACTGGATGGGGATCCTCGATGAGGCAGGTGTGCCCTGCGCCCCGGTGCTGACGCGGAACGAGCTGATCAAGCACCCGCAGATTTTTGCCAATGGCACGCTGGTGGAATATGACCACGCCATTTCCGGCCGCCTGCGCCAGGCCCGCCACGCCGCGCAGTTTTCCGAGACGCCAGCGGATAATCTGAATGACGCCCTTTTCTTGGCCGCCGACACTGACGCTGTGCTGGCCGACGCCGGATTCGGAGACGATGAGATCGCGGCGCTAAGGGATGAGGGTGTTGTGGGATGATAGTGTAGTGGGACATTGAGCGCCCAGTTTGCTCTAATACGAATTGAAACTTGCCTGAAAACTGGTCGGTGTTAGGGACACGTGTTGTTCCAACGGTGGCCGCAATTCGAATGCTTTTGGTCGCCGAGCAAAGTCCCACAGGCGTACAAGGTGCCAATTGTCCTTGAATTGGTCTGATACAGCCAGTTCATTTCGGGAGATATGAAATGGCGTTCGTTCCCAGCCGTTGGTGGTCTTGACTTCAATAAGTCGGTCGTCTCCCTCGGGTGTGAAGCTAAAGATGTCGTAACCAGCGCCGTCACCATCTTCCTTGGATGTCCATCTAACTGCCTTGGCTAAGTCGTACCGGTCATGTAAGGCCAGAAACGATTTTTCGTACGCCAACACCATTGCTTCACCGGCTTCTCCCAGTTTGCGATTGCGTTCGTCCCGGCCTGCGACATCAAACTTTCTAGCGGTAGCCAATGTCTGATCCAATTAATCAGGCGTCGGCAGGTTGCTTTGGGTTGGAGCCGGGCCAATCCAGAGAGGTTCAGCTTCTTGCAGTCCACTGGGTACCGGAGTTTGCGAATTTCGTGCCAGCCAATCGTGCTGCCCCAAAAGGTGTTTCGCGACTGCTTCCTCAAGAGAGACTTGGTAGTTGAACAGTGGCTTGTAACCGTCGATCCAGACCTCGCCTAAAGCCTTGAGAACCGCGCTTATATTCTGATGTTTGCGTTCGATTGACCCCCTGCTGCGGTCGATCAGCCCCTAAAGGGCTCTATTGTGCTCGACCTCATTATAGTGCTCGCCTGAAAACTCAGCCGCCAACATCGAAAAATAATCGGCAACAATGAGTTCGTTTTCACGTTCTGACCAAGGCATTGATGACATTACCCCAAGTTAGTCCCTGTCGTAGATCGTGTCATCCCGTTCCTGGCGTTTAATCTCTCCCCGAATACCCTCGCCTGATCCGTCACATTGTGCCTGTCGTAGAATGTGTTTCCGTCACCAATCACGGTCGTCCGGGCAAGTCGATCATCTTGCGTCCCCTCACGGGCGGTACTACTCTCAACCGGACTCACCAATAGGAGACCTGAAATGAGCAAATTGTTTGGACCTGTTGTCCAGCAGGGCTACATCGTGCCCGATATTGATGCAGCCATGCAACATTGGCTGGCGCGCGGCGTTGGCCCTTTCTTTATCGAACGGCATGTCAGCCCGCCCTGTGAGCTGAACGGCGAAAAAGCCACCGTCGATATCACCGCAGCCTTCGCCTATTCCGGCGATCAGCAGATCGAAGTGATCATGCAGCACGACGACGTGCCCACAATCTACAAGCAATATCTCGACGAACACCCCGAAGGCGGCCTGCAGCACCTGGCCGTGTGGTGCGACAATATTGACGACAAATTGGCCGAGATCGGTGACGACTGGGTCGTGCATCAGCGCTATGGCGATGGTCATGCCTATCTCGACAACAAAAACGCCCCGGGCACCATGATCCAGCTGATGGCTCATTCCGAGGCAATGGACACCATGTTCGGCTTTATCCGCGAAGGCGCCGACACCTGGGATGGTGTGACAGACCCCATCCGGACTATCGATTGGTCAACGGGTTCGCCGGTCGTCAAGGCTGCGGAATAAAATTCATCACCTCTGGGAAGTGAGGGCTTGAAATGGGCCCTCACTTTTTTGCAAGCTGCGCCCAACAAAAATTGACCTGACAGGAGCATATAGTGTTTCAGGGACTAAACTTCCCGCCGCTCGACTTGCCGCCCGAATGCGAAGAAATCCGACAGGAAATCCGCGCCTTTCTGGCTGAAGAAAAAGCGCGTGGTAATGCCGGTAATATCGAAGCCATGGCGCGTTATACGCCGGAATATTCACAGCGTTTGGGCCAGGCCGGCTTTATCGGCCTGACATGGCCAAAGCAATATGGCGGCCATGAGCGCACAGCGCTGGAACGCTATGTCGTGACCGAAGAAATGCTGTCGGCAGGTGCCCCAACGGGTTGCCACTGGATTGCAGACCGTCAGTCTGGTCCTTTGTTGCTGAAATATGGCACGGAAGAACAACGCCAGAAGATTTTGCCTGGTATTGCCGCGGGTGAGCTGTATTTCTGCATTGGTATGTCTGAGCCGAATTCGGGCTCCGACCTGGCAGGCGCACAGACCCGCGCCACCAAGACCGATGGCGGATGGCTGCTCAACGGCACCAAGCTGTGGACGTCTGGCGCCCATGTTTGCCATTACATGGTTGCTCTGGTGCGCACCTCGCCTTTGGACCCTGAAAACCGCCATGCGGGCTTCAGCCAAATGCTGATTGACCTCAGCTCCGATGGGATCGAGATCAACCCGGTCATCAACCTGTCTGGTGAACATCACTTCAACGAAGAAGTGTTTACCGACTGTTTTGTGCCTGATGATTGCGTTATCGGCGAAATCGGCGATGGCTGGAACCAGGTGATGAGCGAGCTGGGCTATGAACGCTCTGGCCCGGAACGTTTCCTGTCGACCTTCCAGCTCTTTGCCGAGCTTGTAGAAGCTGTTGGTGACAACCCGACGGACCACGAAGCACAGGTTATTGGCCGCCTTTCATCGCAGTTGATCACCCTGCGGCAGATGTCCCTGTCTGTTGCCGGTATGCTGGGTGAAGCCAAGGTGCCGGTGGCTGAAAGCGCCATCGTGAAGGATCTGGGCACCAATTACTGCAAGCTGGTCCCTGAATTTTCCCGCACGATCATCGACACGATGCCGTCGCAGAAGTCGGCTGACCTTTATGCAGCGAAAATGGCCAGCGCCATCCTCACCGTGCCCTCCCTGACCATTCAGGGCGGTACGCGTGAAATCCTGCGGGGCATGATCGCCCGCAGCCTGGGCATGCGATAGGAGAGCGCACATGAGTGACGAAATGAACGAAATGCGCCAGATGATCGCCGACACAGCCGACCGGATTTTCCGCGACCTGTGTGAACCCGATGTCGTCAACGCAGCAGAGAAGGGCACATGGCCTGCCGACCTGTGGAACACCATCGAAGAATCCGGCATGACCCATATCGCCATTGCTGAAGAAAATGGCGGTGGTGGCGGCACCATTGGCATGGCCATGGCGGTGCTGCGGGCAGCCGGTGCCTATTCGGCACCCCTGCCTTTGGCGGAAACCATGCTGGGTGGCGTTGCTCTGGCCAGTGCAGGGCAAGCCATTCCTGCCGGGCCGTTGGGCTTTGCCCTGCCTGCTGAAGACGAAAGCGTTTCCCTGAGCCAGTCTGGCGACAATTATGTGCTGAATGGCGCGGTGGCTGCTGTTGCCTGGGCTATTCCGGGGGGCCAGCTTGTCGTGGTTGCCGATATGGGCGGCCAGCCGGTTGCAGCCCTCGTGGATGCCGACAAGGCCGACATTGAAGCCAGTACCAATCTGGCGGGTGAGCCGCGCAACAATGTCACATTCAGTGATGCTGTTGTTTCGGCCTGTGGCCCGCTTGGCAATGATGTAACGCCTGAAAGCCTGTTCAAACTGGGAGCGCTCGCTCGCTCCATCCAGATGGCAGGTGCACTGGAAAACATGCTGGAAATGACGGTGCAATATACGCTCGACCGCGTCCAGTTCGGTCGGCCTATTGCCAAATTCCAGGCGGTGCAGCACTCCCTCGCTGTAATTGCGGGTGAAGTTGCAGCAGCCAAAACAGCGGCCGATATGGCTGTGCATATGTTGGAAGCCGGTGACCCAGGCCTGCTGATCGAATCTGCCAAGGCCCGTACGTCAGAAGCCGCCGGTGTGGCAGCAGAGCTGGCCCATCAGGCACACGGTGCTATTGGCTTTACGCATGAGCACAATCTGCATCACCGCACACGCAGGCTTTGGTCGTGGCGCGAAGAATATGGCACCGAATTTTACTGGCAGCGTGCCCTTGGCCGTGCGGCCACGCAGTCGGGCGGCGAAGGCCTGTGGCGGATGATCTCCGGCACCTAGTACGTCGATACATCGCAGAAACAGAAAGGCCGGGGTGGCAAACCATCCCGGCCTTTTGATTGTTTGGAACTGCGGAGGCTGATTAGCCCAGCATTTCCTCGGCAACCATCTTGAGGACCTTCTGGTCGCGGTTACCCAGCAGCATAGAGCCCACTTCCTTTTTCTTGCCAGCGTCTTTCCAGGCTTCCAGGCGGCCCTTGATCCGGTCGGCGGTGCCGCACAGGGCAACTTCGTCGATCAGTGCATCAGGAATGGCAGCCATAGCTTCATCACGACGGCCAGCCAGGAAGGCGTCCTGGATTTTCACAGCAGCATCCGGGTAGCCAAGGCGCTTGCAGTAGTCGTTGTAGAAGTTCTTGCCCTTGGCGCCCATGCCACCGATGTAGAGCGCCATGCCCGGGCGAACCTGGTCGCGGCACTTGTCGATGTCATCGCCTTCAACAATGGTCACGAACGGGGCGACGTCGAAGTCGGCCAGTGACTTGTTATTGCCAGCCTTGGCAAAACCTTCGTCCAGATTTTCGGTAAAGACCGAGATTTTCTCCGGGTTCATCCAGATGGGGAAGAAGCCGTCAAACAGCTCAGCCGCCGTGCGGACACCACCCGGGGTGATGGAAGCTGAATAGATCTTCATGTCCGGGTCGCCGTGCAGAATGGACTTCAGCGGCTTGCCCAGGCCGGTGGTGCCGGGGCCCATATTCGGGATGTGATATTCTTCGCCCTGGAATTCCAGCGGCGCTTTGCGCTCCAGAATCTGGCGAACGATGGTGACATATTCACGCATCTTGGTCAGCGGCTTGCCATAAGGTACGCCGTGCCAACCTTCAGCCACCTGCGGACCAGATGGGCCAAGGCCCAAAATGAAGCGACCTTCGGAAAGGGCGTCGAGCGTCATGGCCGTCATGGCCGTTGCAGCGGGCGTACGGGCTGGCAGCTGCATGATGGCGGTACCCACCTTGATTTTGGTGGTGTTGGCCAGCACCCAGGCGGCGGGGGTTACAGCGTCGGAACCATAGGCTTCAGCCGTCCAGGCGGAATCGTAGCCCATGGCTTCGGCTTCTTTGACAAATTCCAAGCCCAAATCCATCGAGCCACCGGAATAGCCGAGCAATACTCCAAGTTTCATGTGTTCTTCCTCTATCTTTCACACAGCCTACGCACTCTGACGCAGCATGCGTGTACGCAGTAAATTTTGTTCCCAGTGTTTGTAGCGGAAGGCTTGGCGACTTTCACGCAAAAACGACGGAATTATGCCTTGCGCTGGCTGAGCGCTTGTGGTGCAACTTGGTTGCCTTTTTTGCACCCTCTTATAGGACGATCCGGCCCCATGCCTACCACTTGCCAACAGGATGAACTGGTTACCAGCGTGCTGGAAATCGACCTGGGGGCCATTGCGCATAATTATCGGGCCTATACCGCTCAGGTTAGTGACAGCACGCGGGTTGCCGCTGCCGTAAAGGCCAATGCCTATGGGTTGGGGATGGAGCAGGTCTCCACGACCCTTGCCAACGCCGGGTGCACAGACTTTTTCGTTGCGAACCTTGAAGAAGGCGTAGCCCTGCGGCAGGTGCTGGCCGACGCACATATCTATGTGCTCAACGGTATTTTGCCGGGGCAGGAACATGCCTTTGGCGCTTTCCGGCTCAGCCCGGTACTCAACAGTTTCGAGCAGGCCAGGCTGTGGCGGGACTATGCAGAAGGACGAGACGCGTTACCTGCACCACATCTGCATGTCGACACGGGTATGAACCGTCTTGGCTGCCCGGTGTCAGAGGTTGAAAAGGTTATGGCCCTGCGTGGTTTGATGCTAGGTGGGGTGATGAGCCATCTGGCCTGTGCCAGCACGCCGGACCACCCGCTGAATGACGAACAATTGCGTAGCTTTAGTACAGTGATGCGTATGTTGCCGGACCTGCCCGCCAGCCTGGCCAATTCTGCCGG
>Ga0255776_10006701_pt1 | contig 11699 bp, 10 predicted proteins | sample 071ome_19_FD_179974 | JGI IMG/M metagenome (GOLD analysis project Ga0255776, IMG submission 179974) | Coastal salt marsh microbial communities from the Groves Creek Marsh, Skidaway Island, Georgia - 071413AT metaG (version 2) | ecosystem: Environmental > Aquatic > Marine > Intertidal zone >...
GCATAGCTCCCGTCTTTGCAATTGCCGGGTCTAAGATAGATCTAATTTTAGATCCTTGAGCTGTAGCTTTTCTAACTTTTGATTCATTATCGAATAAAAAAGGTAAGTAAAAAACATCAACCTCAGGATTAGTTCCTGCAAACCTTGTAATTGATGCTACACCCGCTTCAATGGCTCCAGATCCAACTGCTTGTGGAACCTCTTTATCTTTATAAAGCTGAGCTGAGTCATAGATTTCAACTTTAATGTCTGACCTTTTTTCTAATTCCTTTTTAAAAACTAACAAGTTTTGACCTAAGTGAGCTTTTAAAGGAAGTTGTAAAGTTATTCTCATTTTAGTTTCTGCAAAAGATGCTGACGCAAATGAAACTAAAATTAATGTAAGAAATATTTTTCTTAATATTTTCATTTATCCCCCTTGTTTAAATAAAAGTATTAAATATTTTTTTTAATTTAAAGACAAGATTTATCTTTTCCAAGGATGATCTAAATTTGATTGAAATTGGTAAGTTTTTAAAGCATCCTCTAATTTATCTAAAGATATTTTGCGCTCTTCAAATAAAGAAAAGAGCGATTCAATAATAATATGTTTATAATCAATTTCAAAAAAATCTCTTAGATTGTCCCTAGTATCACTCCTCCCAAACCCGTCTGTTCCCATTGGAACAAACTTATTAGTACAGTAACTTGAAATCATTTGAGCATAAGCTCTGACATAATCTGATGTTGCAATGATAGGGTCATTATTACCTAATATTTCTTCTAAGTGATTTTTTTTAATTTTAGATGGGTTGTAAAGATTATGTCTTTTAGTTTCTCTACAATTCTTTTCTAACTCAGTATAACTTGTAATACTAAATAATTTTGATCCAATACCATATTCATTCTTTAAAATTTCACTCGCTTTTATACATTCTCTAAAAATTGGTCCTGAACCCATCAAATTAATATTAATGTTATCATTAGTATTATCTTTGAATAAATAGCCGCCTTTCATTACATCTTCTTTATTTGATAAATTGATTTCAGGATGAGAGTATTTTTCATTATAGACAGTTAAATAATAAAACTCGTCAATTTGATCTTGCATCATCCTTCTCATTCCTTCGTCAAAAATAATTGCGAGTTCATTTGCAAAACAAGGATCATAAGATCGTAAGTTTGAAATTGTAGATGCAAATAAATGACTTTGTCCGTCTTGATGTTGTAATCCTTCACCTGATAAAGTTGTTCGACCAGCCGTTGCACCAATTAAAAATCCTCTAGGCATTTGATCAGCGGCTGCCCAAATCAAATCGCCAACTCTTTGAAAGCCAAACATTGAATAAAAAATATAAAAAGGCATCATTGGAAAACTATGATTGCTATAACTTGTGGCCGCTGCACTCCATGATGCAATGGCCCCCGCTTCATTAATACCCTCTTCTAACAACTGACCATCTTTTGACTCAAGATATTTTAAAATAGAAGTTGAGTCCTCTGGTTCATATAACTGACCCTTTGGAGAATAAATTCCAATTTGACTAAATAAATTAGCCATACCAAAGGTTCTCGCTTCATCCGCAACGATTGGAACAACTTTTGGCCCAAGCGTTTTATGTTTTAAAATACTCCCTAAAGATCTAATCACAGATGTTGTTGTAGAATATTCACGATCACTTTTTTCAATCAAGAATTTTGAATGCTCTTCAAGCTTTGGTACAGAAATTGAAGTTTTTAAAAACTTTCTCTCTGGTATGAATCCACCAAGTTTTTCTCTTCTTTGTTTTAAATATTTAATTTCATCTGATTCATCTGCTGGCTTATAGAATTCTAAATTCTCTAATTTATTATCAGGAATATCTAATTTAAAACGATTTCTAAATTCTCTTAAAGCGTCAAAATCTAGTTCTTTAGCTTGGTGAGCTGTCATTTTTGACTCACCTGCTTTACCCATCCCAAAACCTTTTTTTGTTTTAGCTAAAATGACCGTAGGTCGTCCTTTTGTCTCTGTAGCTAATTGAAAAGCCGAGTATAACTTTTTAAAATCATGACCTCCTCTTTTTAACTTATCAATTTCATCATCAGTCATCGAAGAAACAAGTTTTAAAGCTTCTTCGTTTCTTCCAAAAAAATTATTTAAATTATAAGCTCCATCCCTAGCGCCTAAAGTTTGATAAGCTCCATCAACAGTTTCTGCAAAACGCTTAAGCAAAGAGTGATTTTTATCCATTAAAAAAATTTTATCCCACTCTGAACCCCATAATACTTTAATAACGTTCCAACCTGCTCCTTTAAATAAAGATTCTAATTCTTGTATAATTTGTCCGTTTCCACGAACAGGTCCATCTAATCTTTGTAGGTTACAATTAATTATAAATGTAAGGTTGTCTAAATTTTCTCTCGAGGCCAAAGATAAACCTGCTAAACTTTCAGGCTCGTCCATCTCACCATCCCCAAATACACCCCAAACTCTTTTATTAGTTTTTTTTAAGTTTCTATTTTCTAAGTATTTTAAAAATCTTGCCTGATAGATTGCGCTTAGCGGTCCAATCCCCATAGATCCTGTGGGAAAGCTCCAAAAATCTTTCATTAAATATGGATGGCAATATGAAGATAAGCCATCTTCTTTAGTCTCGTGTCTATAATTATTTAAATGATTTTCAGTTAATCTTCCCTCAAGAAAAGCTCGTGCATAAATCCCAGTAGAGGAATGTGGTTGATAAAAAACTAAATCAGCATCTTTTCCACCCTTAAAAAAATGATTAAAACCCGTCTCAAATATTTCTGCACAAGATGCATAACTTGCGATATGCCCACCTACTCCTCCATAATTTTTGTTAGCTTTCATGACCATGGCCAATGCATTCCATCTTAAAATTGCAGTTATTCTTTCTTCAATCTGCAAGTCTCCCGGATAAACACCCTGGTCGTGCTGTGAAATTGTATTTCTATATGGCGAATATGGAAGCGGGGAATATAAAACTCTTAATTCTTTTGCTCTTTGCTCAACAGCCTCTAGAATGACTTTAGCGCCTTCTCTACCTGATCTTTGAATTACACCTTCTAAAGACTGTATCCATTCGTGAATTTCCTCTGGATCAAGATGCTCAAAGATGTTTTGTTGTTCACTACTCATTTGAATAAAGTATATAACAACAATAAAAAATATTAAGCTTTATGAATTGGATAATTGTTACAATTTTTGCAGCCTTTTTACAAAATCTTAGGTTCACTTTACAAAAAAATATAAACAAAAATGTCTCAACTTTTGCATCATCTTACGTAAGATTTGCATTTGCATGCCCATTTGCTGTAGCTTTATTTTTTTTATATTTTCAAGATTTTTCAGTAATTACTGAAGCCCTATCACATAAAACTTTTATCATTTATTTTATATCAGCATCAATTGCTCAAATTATTTTTACCTTTATTATGCTTTATTTATTTCAATTTTCTAATTTTATAGTTGGAACATCTTTAAGTAAAACTGAGGTTATTCAAATTGTAATTTTAGAGTTAGTATTATTTGGAGATACGCTAAGTGCGCTTGCAACTTGCGGTGTTATAATTTCAACAATTGGGATTATTATATTTTCAGTAAAAAATCTTAACTTATTTTTTAAAAATTTATTTTCTAAAACAACAATAATTGGAATTATTACAGGGTTTTTTTTAGGATTAAGCGTAGTTTTATATCGAGGAGCAACATTAAGTCTTGATAGCTTCGACTCAAAATTTGAAAAAGCACTTTGTACACTATTTTTTGGAGTAACTTTCCAAACTATTTTAATGACAATTTATATTTATATTTTTGAAAGATCTGAGTTTAAAAAACTTTATGAAAATAAATATCAATGTTTAGTAGCTGGTTTTTGTAGTTTTTTAGGAACCTTATCTTGGTTTTATGCTTTCTCCCTCATTCAATCTTCTTTTGTTAGGGCTTTGGGTCAAATCGAATTATTATTTAGTTACTTCTCTTCAACAATTTTTTTTAAAGAAAAAGTAAAAATAATAGAAATTATCGGTATTTTGGTTTTTATTTTTGGAGTTACAATAATGTTGATTTATAAATAAATTATTTATTTTAAAAAAACATTTAAATTATTATCAAAATTCTTGATAAGCTTGAGTAATTCATTTCCTTTTTCTGTAAGTTGAATTCCAGTTTTCATATGACGATTAAACAATTTAAAACCTAAATCTTTTTCTAAACTCATAATATCTCGACTAAAACTCGACTGAGATTTATTTAAAATTTTTGATGCATGATTAAAACTTTTAAATTTTGAGATATTTTTAAATGTCTCTAATTTTTTCCAATTCATAATTCAAATGTACAAAAAAAAAAATTTATCAAAAATATTATTTATGCAACTCAGACATGACTAAAATAAATAAAAAAGGCCCGGGGTTAACCGGGCCTTAAGTTATAACTAAACTAAACGAGTTTAATCTCTAATTGAATAAGCAACGACACCAATTTCAGCAATATCTGTTCCTTTGGTCTCTGCTTCTTTACTTACTCGAATACCAACTGTAGCTGCTAATATTTTCCAGATGATAAACGACACCACAAAAACAAAGCCTGTAACACTAATGACACCAAGTAATTGTGATGCAAAATTAGTATCAGTATTTGTGATTGGAACTGCAAGTGTTCCCCAGATTCCTGCAAAGAAGTGAACTGGAATTGCACCTACAACATCATCTATTTTTAATTTGAATAATAGTTTTGTACCTACAACTACTATTACTCCACCAATCGCACCAATAATTATTGCTGTAAAAGGAGTTGGAGCTAAAGGTTCAGCGGTAATTGCAACCAATCCACCTAGAGCACCGTTTAACATCAAAATGACATCTGTTTTTCCAGAATAAAATCTTGTCACTAATGCATTGGCAATAACTCCACCGCAAGCCGCTAGATTTGTATTAATAAAAATTTTAGCAATTGCTGTTGCATCATCAACTGTCCCTAGAGCTAGTTGTGATCCTCCATTAAATCCAAACCAACCAAACCATAGAATAAATACACCAATCGTAACTTGTGGAATTGATGAATTTGCAAACGGAGGCATAGGTTTTTCAGCTGTAGATTTTGTAAATCTTCCAAGTCTAGGACCTAAAACAATAGCTCCTGCTATTGCAGCAGAACCACCTGCAGCATGAACCAAAGTTGATCCAGCAAAGTCTGAGAAGCCAGCAGCTGATAACCAGCCACCACCCCACTGCCAGCCCATTTCAATTGGATAAATGATACCAGTTAAAATTGCTGTAAATATAAAGAATGGCCAAATTTTAATTCTCTCAGCTAAAGTACCTGAAACAATAGAAGCTGTAGTTGCACAAAAGACCATTTGGAAAAACCAATCTGATCCGTCTGAATAACCAGTTTCTAAACTAGAACCATCACTCCATGGAGTAAGCGTTCCAATATATCCGCCCTCAGGAATACCGTATGCTAAGTTATAGCCAAACATCCAGAACATAATTCCAGCGATAGAAAATAATCCTATGTTTTTAGCGGCAATGGTTGATACACTTTTTGATGTAACCATTCCTGATTCTAACATTGCAAATCCTGGCGCCATAAACATCACTAGAAAACCACATATTAAAAACAACAACGTGTTAAAAACATATTGTGTTTCAGCCCCTACTGTACTTTCAGCAGAGAAACTGGGTCCCCCTAGAAACATTAAAGCCAAGAATGCAAAAGATAAGTAGTGACTTATTTTTTTCATATTTTTCTCCTTAAATAGTTTTTTTTGTTATGCGTAATTTAGATAATTCATAAGTTCACTAAAGCGCTAATAAATTGGATCAGGTGTTCTAAAATTAGATATCTAATTCTGGAATAGATGAGTTGATGAAATCGAATGTTAGAGTGTGCTTAAATTTAACTAACAGGGGACATGAAGTGAGCAAACTCAAGCACACGATTAATCACTATACCTATTCGTTTTATTTGTGAATCTAAGAAAACCCATTTCGCGTAAAACGATTCTTATCAATTAATTAAATAGCTATTTCTCTTACTTTTTGAATGTATCTTTCTCGTAATGCTTTTGTAAATTTTCCAGGTTCGCCTTTAGAAATTTTGTTATCATTAATTTTGATCACAGGCGTTACAAATGTCGTAGCACTTGTAATAAAAGCTTCATCTGCGTTTTGAGCATCTGTTACGGTGAAACTTTTAAAATTAATTTTGTAACCGAGATCTTTAGCGCATTCTGCTACTGTTTCTCTCGTTATTCCTTTTAAAATTAAATTATCTGCAGGTCGCGTAAAAATAACTGAGCCTTTAATAATCCATGCATTATTTGAAGTGCCTTCAGTCACATACCCATTTCTTATCATCCAAGTATCATCAAAACCTTCTTTGACTGCTTTCGCTTTTGCAAAAGATGGGTAAAGTAACTGGACAGTTTTGATATCACATCTGTGCCATCTTAAATCATCCATGGTCATAACTGAAATTCCATGTGTTGCAGCTTTGTTATTCACTAAATCTTTTTTTTGAGTAAATGCAGTCACGGTAAGTTCTGTCTTTTTGTCAGGAAAATTAAAATCTCTTTCCGCAACACCTCTTGATACTTGAAGATAGATTATTCCTTCATTTAAATTATTTTTTTCAATTAAAGCCTTATGAAAATCACGTATTTCTTTGTGATCTAATAGTTTTGGATAATCAAGTTCAGTCATTGAACGATCTAAACGCTTCATATGATTATCAAAATCTATAAGCTTACCATCAATAATGGAGGTAACTTCATATAACGCATCACTAAACAATAGGGCTCTGTCAAAAACAGAAACCTTTGCATCATGCTCTGGTATAAATTCTCCGTTTAAATAAACAATCCGACTCATATTTAATTTGCTATTTTAAATTCTTCATTAAGATAGTCATTCAAATTTTTTAATTTAAAAATGTTTCTTTTTTGTGTTGCATCATTTTTATTTGGGTAATCTGACCTATAATGTGTGCCTCGGCTCTCTTTTCTTTGTAAAGCGGCATAAGTAATAAGTTTTGAGACTATTAACATATCTTTAAGTTTGGCTGATAAGTTTTCAGCTTCTCTTTCAATTCTAAGAAATTCTACAAAAGCCTGTTCTAATGTCTTTTGGTTTCTTTCTACACCTACTAACTTGTTCATTGCTGAACGAAGTTGCCAAATATATTTCTTAGCTCGAATTTTGCTAATTGTTTTTTCTTTAGGAATATAATTTTCAATATTTATAAGTTTATGACTTTGTTTTAAGGGTTCGCTATTAATTTTATTTGCAATTCTTTTTGCATAAACAAATGCTTCCAATAATGAATTACTTGCTAGTCGGTTAGCACCATGCGCTCCAGTTGAACTACATTCCCCGCATGCCCACAAACCCTCAACACTTGTTTTTCCATCAATATCCACCTTAATTCCTCCCATATGATAATGAGCTGCAGGAATGATAGGGATTAAATCTTGATCAGGATTTATCGAAGACTTTTCTAAATAATAGGATGCAGTTGGAAACATTTTTTTAAAATTAATTTTAAAATGTCGACAATCTAAAAAGGTCGAATGACCATTTAACTTGTGTTGGTGAATTGCTCTTGAAACTACATCTCTTGGAGCTAATTCCCCAAGCTTATCGCTGTCAAAAACAAATCTTTTATTATTTTCATCTACAATAAAAGCACCTTCTCCTCTAATCGCTTCGGTTAAAAGTGGAGCTGGGTCAAGGCCCACATCAAGTGCAGTTGGGTGAAATTGAACAAACTCTAAATCAACAAGCTCGGCACCAGCTTGTGCAGCCATAGCAACAGCTTCGCCGTAAACATCTCTCGGGTTAGTCGTGTGAGCATAAATGCTCCCTATTCCTCCAGTTGCCAAGATGACATTTGGAGATTGAAAAAATACAAAATTATCTACAACTTCACTTTTGTGAATGTGTCCCATAATACCGTGACACACATTTTCTTTATGAATAATGTGATCAACTGAAACATCTTCAACAATTGTTGCATGACCTTGTTTTTTTAAATGCTTCATTAAAAATTCAACCAAGTATTTACCCGATTGATCACCATTAATTTTAAAAACCCTGCGATGAGAATGAGCTGCTTCTTTTGATAAACTAAATTCCCCATTAAATTTATCAAATTGAACACCAATACTCTCTAAAAAATCTACAATATCTTTTGCATCATTTGTTATAGTCTTGACTGCTAACTCATCGCTCAAACCTGAACTTGCTTTTAAGGTATCTTTAAAATGTAACTCTGGACTATCTTCTTTCGTAACAGCTGCAGCAATTCCACCTTGCGCCCAAGCACTTGAGGACATTTCGCCTAACTTTCTTTTTGTAACTAAAGTTACTTTTCTTGGATAAAGAGAGATTGCGGTCATTAAACCAGAAATACCTGATCCAACAATAACAACATCTGATTTGTAAATGCTTTCCATAATAATTTTGTAATATATATTAAATTTTATGAAAACTTTATTAATAATATTTTTGTCGCTATTTTTGTCACTACAAGCATATGCGGCAGGAATGGATGAAGATAATACAATCGTAAAACCAAGAGATTACAAAAAAGCAGTTAAGCTTATTAAAAAAGAAGACTACAACAGCGCAGTTAGGTTGTTAGAAAAAGTTCTAGAAAAATCTAAGTATCAAAAAGATCCTGATATTTTAAATGAATATGCATTTGCTCTAAGAAAAAGTGGAAACTTAGAAAAAGCTGAAAATTATTATAATAAAGCTTTAGACATTGATCCAGCTCATCGCGGAGCATTAGAATATTTAGGTGAACTATTTGTAGATACGAAAAGAATTGATGAAGCAAAAAAAGTTTTAGCTAAATTAAATGGCTGTTTATGTGAAGAATATTCTGAACTTAAAAGTTATATTGAAAAATCTAATTAGAAGCTTCTAATAATCTTAAAACACACTCTCCAAATTTTTCTGTTTTAGGTTTAAAACCTAGTTCCTCACATTGTTTTTTAAACTTTTCTAAATCTGCTGTTTGATTTGATTTTTGCTTTTTAGGTTTATCAATATCTTTACCCACTTCTTTTAAAACTTTAGCAAATTCATATTTGGAAAAGTTAATATATTTAATGCTACATTTTTCTGTATCCGTCACTTTTAATTCTTTACCATCTTCTGTTTTAAGATTTTTGACTTTTGTTTCATTGCAATGATCAAGAGCCATGTTTACGAATGTGTCTTTAGTTAACTCATCATCATTAACAACTTTTGGTTTTAAATATTCGCACTTTGCAAGATTAAGTGGTCCAAGTATTAGACCTTTTTTTCCAACACACTTTGATTTCTTGTCACCAAAAAAATGATGCTTACTATTATAAATATGCTGGTTCACTGTTGCTTTTCCATCAACTTTCATTTTTTGAGATAACAAGGCAAGGTATTTTGGCTTGACCTCTAAATGCTCTTCCAAAGTAAACCAATATGCTTTTGTTTTAGAATAGTCATCTGCGTATGCATCCTTCTTATTATAACCAAGGTCGACTAAAGCTTTTAAGTCATTTGGACCTAATCTTTTTTCCGCAAAAGACTGTGTTGAAAATAATATAAAGAAAATAAGTAAAAATCTGATCATTGATGATTTTTTTGTATCAATTGACTTTCTTTAGTCAACATAGTTAAATTATTCCATGTATCAAAATATCAAAGTTACTCCGAATAAAAATAATGTTGGAGCTATCATCGAGGCAAATTTATCAAATTTTAATCAAGAAATTATTGAAGAAATTAAAGATGCATTAGCAGAATATGGTGTTGTATTTTTTAGAAATCAGCAACTAGATTCACAAACTTATATTGATTTTGCAAAAGCATTTGGAAATCTTGCAGAATATCCAATGTTAAAAGGATTGGATGGATTTCCAGAAATTACCGTAGTTGAAAAAAAACCTGATGAGCAAATTATGTTTGGAGAGGGATGGCATACTGACTCGACTTATACTAACAAGCCGCCAAGGTTCACAATGCTCTATTCAATTAAAACTCCAGAAAAAGGAAAAGGAAATACATTATTTGCATCACAGTACAGAAGTTATGAAACTCTAGATAATGAGATGAAAGACAAATTAAAAAATTTAAAAGCTGTATTTAGTGCTGACGGACCCATTTCTAAAACAAGAAAAAATAGAGTTGATGAAAAAGGAACGGGCATTGATCCAAAATCGTTAAGTGCGATTCATCCTATTATAAAGGAGAATGAGAGAAATAAAAAAAAATCTCTTTATCTATCACCTGGACATGCCATTAAAATTTGTGATCTTGATGAACAGGAAAGTAAAAATTTAATGCAACAATTAATTGATCATCAAACCAAAGATGAATTTATTTACGGTTTTGAATGGGAACCTAATTGTTTAGCTCTTTGGTCAAACTATGCAGTATTACACAACCCAGTAAATGATTTTAATGCACACCGTGTAATGCATCGTATCACAATTCAATAGCTACCAAGGAATTTCTTTTTGATTAAAAAAGAATTTACCCGTAGGTCCGTCTTGATCTAAAGTTGCAGCCCAAACCAAACCTGGTACAGCTTCATCAATCGTTAATGATGCCTCGGACCCACCCATATCTGTTTGAACCCATCCTGGATGAATAGAATTAACTTTAATATTAAAATCTCTCAACTCTTCACTCACTACTTTTGTAACTGCATTAATTGCACATTTTGAAATTCTATAACTCGGCATACCCGTTGCCATACTTTCAAGTTGACCTAAAACTGAACTTATATTTACAATAACGCCATTTGAACTTTTCTTAATTAAACCCTGAAACTGCTGAATCATATAAAGTGGATTAAATAAATTGGTATTCATAGTTTGGTGGAGCAATTGGTGATCTAGATTTAAAATGCTTTCATTTCTATCATTTAAAATACCAGCATTATTAATTAAGGTATCAATATGATCATACTTTTTTTGAATTTCTTTTTTTAAATTAATAATCGAGTCTAAATTACAGACATCTAATTCGAAAAAACTAGCATTATATTTTTTTGCTTGAACCTCTTGTTCAATGGCTTTTAAATTATTTAAATTTCTTGATGTAAAAATAACTTCATGACCATGCTCACAAAGTTTTAGTCCTGTTGCTTTTCCTAAGCCCCGATTTGATCCAGTAATTAAAATAATTCTTTTCATTCTTTTTCTTTATAAATTTTTTTAAATAATATATCTTCTCTTAAATGTTAGACATTGAAAGCTCAATAGAAGCTCGAAAAATTATTAGACAAAATAAATATACAAAGCAAACTGCCGGTACTGCAGCTCGATATGTTCAAGGTAATGTTTGTATTTTACCGAGTAAATATGCACTCGATTTTGCAGCATTTTGTCAAAAAAATCCTAAACCATGTCCGTTAATTGGATTTGGAACTAAAGGCGATCCTATTTTACAAGATTTAGGAGATGTCGATATTAGAACTGATGTTCCACAATACCGAGTTTGGAAAAATGGAGAATGTATTGATGAACCGTTAGATGTAAAATCTTATTGGAACGATGACCTTGTTACATTTATCTTAGGGTGCTCGATGTCATTTGAACTCCCTCTTATTGAAGCAGGAATTCAAATGCCACATATAAAAAATGATACCACTGTTCCCATGTATCGAACTAACATTGATTGTGAACCGGCTGGACAGTTTTCAGGAAAACTTGTTGTATCGATGA
>Ga0255776_10006705_pt1 | contig 11694 bp, 13 predicted proteins | sample 071ome_19_FD_179974 | JGI IMG/M metagenome (GOLD analysis project Ga0255776, IMG submission 179974) | Coastal salt marsh microbial communities from the Groves Creek Marsh, Skidaway Island, Georgia - 071413AT metaG (version 2) | ecosystem: Environmental > Aquatic > Marine > Intertidal zone >...
TCATTTCATCGGATCTGACAAAAGCCGGCATTAATGTTGATTGCGCGCCTGTGTTGGATGTTTTGACTACCGGAACGCACAAAATAATTGGTGACCGAAGTTATTCTTTTGATGCAAATTTAGTTGGAAAAATTGGAGACTCTGTTTGTCGTGGTTTTATGGACGGAGGAATTATCCCCGTTATCAAGCATATCCCGGGCCACGGCAGAGCGGCAGTAGATAGTCACCTCGAGTTACCCAAGGTAGCAGAGAAACTAAAAAGCTTGAGAGATCGAGATTTCATCCCATTTCGAGGAATGTCGGGGGGGGTATGGGCCATGACGGCCCACATATTGTTCGAGGCAATTGACGCCGAATTTCCGGTCACCCACTCCAAAACAATTATTAGAGACATTATAAGAGGTGAGATCGGTTTCTCGGGTCTACTCGTGTCTGATGACATAGGAATGGGTGCGCTCAAAGGAAGTCTGTCAGAAAGGGTTCTTAAAGCTTTCGATGCTGGCTGCGACGTTGTTCTGCATTGTTCTGGTGATGTTTCGGAAATGAAGGAGATAGCCCCGGTCGTACCTTTGCTTGGCTCAAATGCTGTTGACAGAATAAAGCGGAGCTTCTCGGCATTGAGCGCGGGCTCAGATAGAGAGAATAGTTTCTCTATTACTCGCGCCGACGAGGAGTTAAAAGAGATATTACAAGAATTAAGCTAGCTTGAAATCATTAGCGAAAAAAGTATTGAGTTATTGGAGGGAAGTTTAAGGCGCGTTAATTTCTCATTCTGATAAACGACCGACAGTCTCGGTCACAGCTCTCTTCCTCTTTTAACGATTCGTGTAAGCGGTAGTATACTCGCGGATCTTTGGTTTGATCTGTACTCTTGTTCAAATATTTCAAGAAGACGGTAAAGACTTCTTGGGAAAGTAGAAAAACAACATAGTTTTTAGCAAGTCTTTTTGAGGACCCAAATCTGTATATGGCAACTCCCCCTGATTTTGAAGAAGATAAGGTTAAAGACCGGGCAGGCGAGGGTGCTCTGGTCGTTGACCTAGAAGGGTTTGAAGGTCCGATTGATATGTTGTTGACCCTAGCTAGAGAGCAAAAGGTTGACCTACTCAGCATATCAATTCTTGAACTTGCGGACCAATATTTGTCCTTTATCTCCGAAGCACGACGCTTAAAACTGGAGGTGGCGGCTGATTACCTCGTAATGGCGGCTTGGCTTGCCTACCTTAAATCACGTTTGCTTCTCCCAGCTGAAGAGACAGAAGATGAGCCGTCCGGGTCTGAAATGGCAGAAGCATTGGCATTTCAACTTCGACGGTTGGAGGCAATGCAGAACTCCGGGGGGAAGGTAATGGCCCTTCCCAGACTTGGAAGAGATGTGTTTTCCCGTGGAGCACCCGAAGGCGTAAAAATATTAAAAACCCCGGTATATGATCTCTCTTTGTATGAGCTATTAAAATCATATGGAGATCAATATAGCCGGGCTAAAGAAGGCCAGTTATTAGAAATAGCGCCTACTGAATTCTATTCCGTCGACGACGCTCTGGACCGACTTCAATTAATGCTTGGAAAAACACCAGATTGGACGATTCTCATCAGTTTTTTGCCTGAAGACATCTCCGAACCACTCGTCTGGCGATCAGCCTTGGCTTCAACTTTTGCAGCAAGTTTAGAGCTCGCAAAGTCTGGGCAAATAGAAATTCAGCAAGGACAAACCTTTGGACCGATGTATTTAAGATCTAAAGTAGAGTAAAGGAATAATTATGGACGGATCGCTGACGCCAAGTGATATTATAGCTAATAAACATGAAAAATTTAACAATATGAGCAGTGACCTTCGTGTTTTGGAAGCCCTGCTTTTCGCGGCGACTGAACCAGTTACGGAAAAATCGTTGCAAGAGCGCCTCCAACCAGGCGCTGACCTCGAGGATCTGCTAAATGTGCTTGCCAAGCATTATGAAGGTAGGGGCATAAATTTAATTCGAGTAGGAGGAAAGTGGGCATTTCGAACGGCTCCGGATCTTTCAGGTAAGTTAGAGATAGAAGTTCAGGTCGCCCGGAAGCTGAGTAGAGCAGCAGTCGAAACGCTCTCGATCATTGCCTACCATCAACCAATCACTCGAGCAGAGATAGAGGAAATCCGTGGAGTAGCTTTAAGTAAAGGAACTCTGGATCTCTTGCTGGAAATTGGTTGGATTAAACCAGTGGGGCGGCGTCGGACGCCTGGTAAACCTGTTACTTGGGGTACTAGTCCTGAATTTTTAAACCACTTTAGTCTTAATGAAATCGCTGATCTGCCTGGTGTAGATGAGTTAAAAGCGGCGGGATTATTGGACAAACGACCAGCGAAAACTATATTTGGAGAGTTAGCCGCTCATTCTGATGAAGGTCAATTGTCTATTGAAACCGAGGACGAAGAGAGCACAGAGCCCCTTAATCCAACGGATTAATATAACCAATGTCTCAAATTGATCTATCTCATGAGCACTCAACAAAAGCAATTCGCGAGAGATTAGAAGCCGGTTCTAGCCCAAGTTATCTAAGGGATTGGATTTATGGCGGAATTGATGGTGGTATAACTACTTTTGCCATTGTATCGGGGGTTATCGGCGCTAATTTTTCAACAAATGTTATCCTAATCCTAGGTGCAGCAAATATACTTGCTGATGGTTTTTCTATGGCAGCCAGTAACTACACTGGTACAAAAGCGGAAAACGACGAATTTGAAAGAATTCAAGCATACGAAGAAAGGCAGCTAGAAAAGGACCCCGAAGGAGAAAGAAGGGAAATCGAGGAAATTTACCGCAATAAAGGCTTTTCTGGAGATGATTTGGAGAGAGCAACCTCAATTATAACCGCGGATCGCAAACTTTGGATTGAAACCATGATGGTTGAGGAATACGGTCTTCCCACCGTCGAGAGGTCTCCCTATAAAGCGGCATTAGGAACTTTTTTTGCCTTCTTAGCCTGCGGTCTGGTCCCCTTAATTCCTTTTTTGTTGAGCCCTTGGTTGCTTGATCGGACATCTGCATCGATCATATGCGTTGTAATTACGGCGGCAACGTTTTTTCTTATTGGCTCAGCTAAATCCAAGTGGTCTCTTGCTAGCTGGTGGAAGTCAGGTTTAGAAACCTTTGCCATTGGGATGGGCGCCGCAGGAATAGCCTTTTTAATCGGCTTTTTGCTTCGGGATTTCGCCGGATAGACTTTTTACCTGTTCGTAACGTAGGTATTTTTAGGGTGTTGAGAGGAACTTTTCTTTGATTCCCATGAACAGTGGTCTTTAAGTTTGCATGCCAACCATTCAAGTAATATGACTATGGAGTGGACCCGATTGAAAATGATACCGAAATTCATTTTTTGGTTGTTTTGATGTGAGTGTTTGAGAGGAGTTGAGTTTAGATGGGAACTTTTAGTATTTGGCACTGGGTTATTGTGCTAGTTGTAGTGCTAGTTCTCTTTGGCGGAAGGGGCAAATTATCTCAGTTAATGGGAGATATGGCGAAAGGCATAACGGCTTTCAAGAAAGGCCTAAAAGACGAGCAATCAAATGATAGTGAGGCGAAAGTAATTGAGCGTTCTTCAGAACAAGATACTGTAGACGTTAGTTCAACATCGAATAAAGATACCGCTGCAAAAAGCTAGTCGGTTTGATCTAGAGGAACAAAGCCAGTGTTTGATATTGGCGGTTGGGAATTTCTTTTAATCATTATGCTCGCCCTTTTGATAATTGGGCCGAAGGATCTCCCGCTGGCTATTAGAACAATTACTCAATGGATTCGGAAGGCTCGATCTCTAGCTCAAGAATTTCAGTATAATCTCGACGATATAGCTACTCAGGCAGAAATCGATAAAGTCAAAACCGATCTAGTTGCCGATACTGGTTTCTCGGATATGAAAACTGAGTTAGAGGAATCATTAAGGGCTGAGATAGATCCTCAAGGTGATCTCGACGCCTCCATCAAATCCCTTCGCAACTCCGTTGATAACCAAGAAATTTTGGAAATTGACTCCTCCGAAGACAATATGAGTTCTGAAACAAACAGTTCTGACGAGGCTGGACAAAGAGATGTTGCGCTCAATCCAACTGGGAAAAGAAACTCTTGATTTTCTTTTCTAAACAAAAAAAGGCCTCTAATTCTGATAATCTTGAGCAAGAAGAGGGTAAGATGCCTCTTTTATCTCACCTTATTGAATTACGGCGACGGTTGTTATTTAGCGTCGCTGCATTTCTAGTCCTCTTTTTTATTTTTATACCCGCGGCTCCCTATGTTTACGGTTTTTTAATGGAGCCTCTTTATGAGATTTTGAGAGACCGGCCGAATGCAAGAATGATCTTCACCGGTCTCCCTGAACAATTTTTAACTGAAATAAAAATAGCATTTTTTCTTGCTCTAGCTGTCTCAACACCAATTCTGTTGTCCCAAATCTGGAAGTTTGTTGCACCAGGATTGTATAAAAATGAGAGAAAAGCTTTTCTTCCATTTTTAATTTCAACCCCTGTTCTTTTTTGTTCAGGCGCAGCACTTGTTTACTATTTAATCCTACCGATGGCCTGGCAATTTTTTATCGGTTTTGAGATGCCAGCGACTGATGATTCTCTCGCAATAGAACTAGAACCGAAAGTGAATGAGTACTTATCTCTGGTGCTTTTATTGATGTTTGCGTTTGGTTTAGGATTCCAATTGCCAGTGCTTTTGATACTCTTGGCTAAAGTTGGGATTATCACAGCAGATGGGTTGGCTGAGAAACGGCGCTATGCGATCGTTGGTGTTTTTATATTCGCCGCAATTATAACACCTCCTGATGTTATAAGTCAGATAGGACTGGCTGTTCCCCTCATTCTTCTCTACGAGGTCTCCATTTTTGCTGCTAGACTGATTGAAAAAAAGGCGAAAAAACTCGCATCTGACGAAGAGCCCGATGGCGTTCAAGACAGTTAGGTGTAAAAGAAACTAACCCAAAGTATTTCGGATGTTGCTATCGGATCATGTTGGACATTAAGTGGATAAGGGAAAACCCCTCAAAATTTGATGAAGCCCTTGAAAAAAGAGGAATTACACCAACGGCGGAGGAGCTTATTGACCTCGACCAGGCTAGGCGGAATTATCAGACAAAAACGCAGGCTATTCAAACGAGACGCAACGAAGCTTCAAAAGAAATTGGGAAGCTAAAGGGGGCTGGTGAGAATGCTGATGCCTTAATTCAAGAAGTAAGCGAACTCAGAGAGACTCTTCAAAACTTAGAGTCCCAGGAGAAACAAGCTTCTGAAGATTTAATCCAGAGATTGGCTTCCATCCCTAATATCCCTGCTGATGATGTCCCGATTGGAAGAGACGAAGAAGATAATTTAGAGATTAGAAAGTTTGGCACGCCCAGATCTTTTTCTTTTGAGCCATTGGATCATGTTTCTATTGGAGAAAAATTGGATGGAATGGACTTTGAGGCTGCTGCTAAACTCTCAGGGTCACGTTTTGTGGTTCTAAGGGGAAACCTAGCGAGACTAGAACGTGCGCTGGCCACGTTTATGTTAGATCTCCATACCCAAGAGTTTGGATACACCGAAGTTTCTCCTCCAGTTTTGGTAAGGGATAATGCCGTTTATGGAACAGGGCAGCTTCCAAAATTCTCTGAGGATTTGTTTCGTACGGAAAATGGATTTTGGCTGATACCAACAGCGGAAGTGCCGCTTACAAATCTTGTAGCAGATAAAATTCTTGAAGAGAAAGATTTGCCGATAAGGCTTACAGCTTACACCAATTGTTTTCGTTCCGAAGCCGGAGCGGCGGGCAGGGATACACGAGGGATGTTGCGGCAGCATCAATTCAATAAGGTAGAGCTGGTGAGCATAGTGCATCCAAAAGAGTCAGAGGCCGAGCATCAGCGGATGACGGAGGCTGCTGAGGAAGTTCTCAGGAAACTTGAATTACCTTATAGGGTAATGCTCTTGTGCTCGGGAGATATGGGTTTCTCTGCGCGAAGAACCTATGATCTTGAGGTCTGGTTGCCTGGTCAAAACAAATACAGAGAAATTTCCTCTTGTTCGACTTGCGGGGACTTTCAATCCAGAAGAATGCAGTCGCGGTTTAGACCTGAATCCAAGAAAGGGATAAATTTTCTTCATACTCTAAACGGTTCTGGAATTGCGGTCGGACGGGCCTTGATTGCCGTCCTCGAAAATTATCAAAATGAAGATGGGTCGGTCTCAGTTCCAGAAGTGCTCAGAAAGTATATGGGTGGTATCAATAAATTAGAACCTAATGCCTCTTGATCCCACCCTAATTCGTTTACTGATGCACCTGCGTCAGAACGGCATTACTAATAAAGATGTTTTGGCCGCTATCGAGAGAGTGCCTCGCGAACTTTTTATCCCAGAGTCATTCCAAGATCAGGCATATGAGGACATAGCCCTTCCGATTGGCTTTGGGCAAACAATTAGTCAACCAACAGTCGTTGGCTTCATGTCAGAGAGGTTAATGCCAAACAAAAAAGCAAAGGTGCTTGAAGTGGGGACTGGATCTGGCTATCAAGCTGCAATTCTATCTAAACTTTTTCGAAGAGTTTACACGATAGAACGTCATCGTGATTTGCTAAAATCAGCGGAAAAGAAATTTAAGGAACTAAGGCTAAATAACATAGTTCCTCTTTGGGCAGACGGAGTGATGGGGTGGCCGGAACAATCGCCTTTTGATCGGATTATTTTGACAGCGGGATTGGAGAGGGTCCCTCCAGTTCTTTTTGATCAGCTTGCAATTGGTGGGTATTTAATAGCACCAGTGGGTAAAGCAGGAGCTGATCAAAAATTATTATGTTATAAAAAAGACGATGAAGGTATCTGCAGTGATGAACTTTGGCCTGTTCGCTTCGTTCCTGTGATTCCTGGAACTGCAAACGATACGGAATAGCAAACGGTTCCATGACGTTTCAGCTAAGTAAGTTTAATTTTTCTATTATTTCTATGTTGGTCTGCTTGTTTTTGAACGGTTGTGGTCAATATCGCCTTCCAGAAGGCCCCATAAAAATTCCCTCTAATGCTAATAAAAGATCTGCTCTTAGCTCTGATTTGAGCTTGCAAAAGGTCAAAGTTAAGCGTGGTGATAGTCTGTATAAGATCGCTAAGCGGTTTAGGGTTTCTCTCCGAGAATTAATAGAATTAAACAAAATTGGAGCTCCGTATATTATTTATCCGGGCGTTGATTTAAAACTGCCCGAAAACGCTGTCTATACGGTGAAAAAGAACCAGAATATTTATGAGATTGCTCAGGAGCTTAACGTAAACCCAAATAGACTAGTAAGAAAAAACGAGCTGTTTCCCCCGTATAAATTGAAAAAGGGACAGGTTTTAAAAATTCCTTCGAGGAATTTCGGTTCTGGAGGAAATAATAGGAGGGACTCTTTTCAAAAAACGCATGGACGGGTTACGAGTAAAGTTACGAGAAATAGAAACTCATGGGGAAAACCTCAGGTTAAAAGGCTCCCCAGCCCTTCAGCAAGGACCGATGAGAGGTTTTTATGGCCCGTTCGGGGTAAGGTTGTAATCGGGTTTGGTGCAAGAGAAGGTGGCCTGAGGAATGATGGAATAAATATAAGGGCGCCTGATGGATCACCAATAAGGGCGGCAGAAAATGGAGTGGTTGCTTATTCCGGTAATCAATTGAGAGGTTTTGGCAATTTACTTTTGATAAAACATGCTGGAGGTTGGATGTCTGCTTATGCTCATGCGTCTCTACTATTAGTTCAAAGAGGGGACACCGTTCGTCGGGGCCAAGTTATCGCCCGTGTTGGGAAAACAGGAAATGTCGCCAATCCGCAACTTCATTTTGAGCTTCGAAGAAATAATGAGCCGGTTGATCCGAGAGAGTATTTGGCGCGTCTCGCAGAGAATTATAACCTAAATATCAAGACTTTTGCCCTGCTCTCCAGCGATGTCTTGAATAAATTGCCAGGCTACTCGCCCAGAGCGAGCGCCTCTAGTAACTGACCATTCTATAGCCTTGGAATGGAGTTCTTTTCTATTTTCCAAAAGCTCAAAGTGCTCCGCATAAGCGTCAATAATTTTTAAAAATGTTTCTTGATCGCAATTATGAAACCCAAGCCAAAGCCCAAATCGATCTGACAGAGAGATCCGTTCTTCAGCCGTTTCCCGAGAATTGATAGCGTCATCTCCAGTTTGCTCTGATATTTCTCGAGACATCAAATGCCGTCGATTCGAGGTGGCATAAAAAATTACATTTTGAGGTCTACCCTCTATTCCTCCCTCGAGAAGGGTCTTTAAGGACTTATAGCTCTCATCAGCGGCCTCAAATGACAAATCGTCACAGAATAAAATAAAGCGACGTTTTGTATCTTTTTTAAGAATTGGTAGCAGCCTAGTTAATGTTGATATGTCCTCTCTGTGGATTTCAACGAGGCTTAAACAGGGATATTCGACTAAAAGTGTACCATGGACCGCTTTTACTAGAGAACTTTTACCTGTTCCCCTCGCACCCCAGAGTAAAGCATTATTGGCCGGAAAGCCGAGCGCAAACCTTTTCGTATTGTCAAAAAGCGTGGACATTGAGCGATCAATACCTTTTAAAAGCTTGATATCTAGTCTGTTCACTCGCTCTACAGGACTAAGAAAGCCTCCTTCGGGATTCCAAATGAATGCGGTAGCTGTATCATTTGTCTCGGCGGATCGGGGCTGAGGAGCTAAAATTTCAAGGGAATTGGCAATCCTCTCAAGGGCAACAAGTATTTTCGATTCTAACATTTCTCTCACTAAATCTGCTCGACAAAACGAATTTACTGTGTTGAGTAGCCCAATAATTGTTGAGAAGGAAGCAATAAGAGCCTCATTTTACGCCGTCTGTGTTTGCAAGACGGGGTGAGGGAGGTATATTCCGCAGCCTTGGGTAAAAATAAAGGAGTAACCGATGTTAATTTCGCCTGCCCACGCCCAGAGTCTTGGTGGATCTGGAGCCCTCGAGTCTCTTCTACCTCTCGTTCTAATTTTTGTTGTGTTTTATTTTTTGCTAATTCGCCCACAGCAGAAAAAACAAAAGCAGCACCGAGAAATGTTGCAGGCGCTAAGACGAGGAGATCGTGTTGTTACTGCTGGCGGAATTATTGGACAAATCACCAAAGTTAATAGCGAAACTGAGTTAACTTTAGAAATTGCCGACGGTGTAAGAGTGAAGGTGGCCCGCGGCATGATCAGTGACGTCTTAGCTAAAACGGAAGACCAAGAAGACGAAGAAGATAATGAAAAGGAACCAGAAAGCGCCGATAAAGATAAAAAGAGCTAGAGTCTAATCTTCAATTAAATCAAAAGATTGAAAGGCAACCCATGGTTAGATTTCCCACTTGGAAGATCATATTGGTCTTTATTGTTGCCTTTTTTGGCTTGGCTTTCGCTGTTCCTAACATCCTCCCCTCCGGGGTCTTAAAACAAATTCCAAATTGGCTCCCTCACAAGCACATGAACCTCGGGCTTGATTTGAGGGGCGGTGCTCACTTGCTATTAGAAGCTGAGATTAACGTGGCTGTCAGAGAGTCCTTGGGCAGTTTGCGACAAGGGGTAAGAGATGAATTTCGACAAAAGCCTAGAATACTCCATCGAAATCTCAAGGTAGATGGAAATGGTATAACCGTAGAAATCGTCAAGGATACCGACATTGAAGAGGCGAGCAAGCGGCTGAGGCGAGTGGGTCAGGGAATGAACCTTGATAGCAATGGTAACGTGTTAGCTTTATCCATGACAGAGACCCAGCTCCGAGAACGCAGAAATGCTGTCATGGAGCAGGCAATGGAAATCGTCAGGCGGCGCCTAGATGAAACTGGATTGTCAGAGCCTAGTATTCAGCGCCAAGGCAGTAATCGGATCCTTGTTCAGGCCCCAGGGTTTTCTGATACGACTGAGCTTAAAAAGGTTCTGGGACAAACTGCTAAAATGACCTTTCACTTATTAGCGCCAGAAGTCGCAACAACAAATGCGAAAGAAAGACCTGGTCCGGGAATATTGCTTATTCCAGGAGCCCAAAAAGAACAAAATGATAATGGTGAGCGTTTATATTACCTGGTAAAAAAACGAGTAGAGGTCTCCGGAGAGAATTTAGTTGATGCTCAGCCAAGCGTTGATCAAAATAATAGGAATGTTGTTAGTTTTCGTTTTGACGCGGTTGGGGCGAGAAAATTTGGCAATGTCACTCGCCGAAACGTAAATAAACCATTCGCCATTGTCCTTGATGGTGAGGTGATTACAGCTCCTGTGATCCAAGAGCCGATTTTGGGCGGAAATGGACAAATTTCTGGGACATTTACTCCTCAAGAGTCAAAGAGATTGGCGCTCCTCTTAAGGTCGGGAGCTCTACCGGTCCCGCTGGAGATAATAGAGGAACGGACAGTGGGCCCAGGTCTGGGTGCAGACTCAATAGCTGCGGGAAAAATAGCAAGTATCTTTGGGCTAGTTGCGGTGATTGTTTTTATGGCCTTGGCTTATGGGCTTTTTGGTCTAATGGCTGTCGTGGCACTGGTTTTAAACCTTATTTTAATTGCAGCTGCATTATCCATGTTACAAGCCACCTTAACTCTTCCAGGTATCGCTGGGATCGTCTTAACAATTGGTATGGCAGTTGATGCAAACGTCTTAGTTTTTGAACGCATACGTGAGGAAGTGAGGTCAGGAAGGACACCTATATCCGCGGTTGATAGTGGTTACCAAAGAGCATTTTCGACGATTATTGATGCAAACCTTACAACCTTTATTGCGGCCCTCCTGTTGTACATGTTCGGATCAGGGGCAGTGAAAGGCTTCGCCGTGACGCTTGGTATTGGGATTTGCACCTCGATGTTCTCAGCAATAATGGTAACTAGACTGATGGTGGTTACTTGGCTTCGTCAAAAACGTCCAAATTCTTTGCCTTTGTGATCGGGAGTTAGAATTATGCGCCTTGTCAGTCTAGTTCCTGTGGGAACCAAAGTTAATTTCCTTCGTTTTCGGCAAATTGGTATGGGGCTCTCTTTGTTATTGTGTTTGGCCTCTGCCATTCTTTTCACGACTAAAGGCCTGAATTATGGGATTGATTTTCAAGGAGGAATCCTGGTTGAGGTGAGAACCTCGGGGCCGGCAAATATCGGAAAAATTAGAGGTCAAATCTCTGCATTGGGTCTTGGAAATATTGAAATTCAAGAATTTGGACAGCCTACGGATGTTCTTATTAGGATTGAGAGGCAGCCTGGAGGAGCCAAAGAACAAAATCAAGCCGTTGAAAAAGTAAAAAGCACCCTCGGAAGTGATGTTGATTATCGCCGAATTGAGTTTGTGGGCCCGAAGGTTTCCGGAGAGCTAGTGGAAGCAGGTGTAACGGCAGTCCTTTTGGCTTTGGCCGCTATGCTTTTATACATTTGGTTTCGCTTTGAATGGCAATTTGGGGTAGGGGCTGTGGTGCTCTTGTCCACGATGTTCTGCTAACCATTGGTGTTTTTTGTTTACTTGGTTTGGAATTCAATCTTTCAACCGTTGCAGCGATACTTACGATTGCCGGGTATTCCATCAATGACACAGTGGTTGTCTATGATCGCGTCCGGGAGAATCTTCGTAAATACAAGGTTATGGAACTTACAGACTTATTAAACCTCAGCCTAAACGATACGCTTTCTCGGACTTTATTAACGAGTATTACAACTTTGTTGGCGCTTTTTATCCTGTATTTTTTT
>Ga0255776_10006710_pt1 | contig 11692 bp, 7 predicted proteins | sample 071ome_19_FD_179974 | JGI IMG/M metagenome (GOLD analysis project Ga0255776, IMG submission 179974) | Coastal salt marsh microbial communities from the Groves Creek Marsh, Skidaway Island, Georgia - 071413AT metaG (version 2) | ecosystem: Environmental > Aquatic > Marine > Intertidal zone > Salt...
ACGGGTGAGAAACATTCGCCACAAAAAAAGTCCTGGTTTGAGGGGGTTAAACGCTTTTTTGAGGATATATAAGGCCTAGCTGCGTTGCGATTACTGCGTTAAAAACATTCCCTGAATGCTCATGTGCTACTTGTACACTGCGCTTCAGGGAATTTTTTTGCCTTGTACTCGCGGCCTCGCTAACGGCCTTGGCACCGTATTTTTCGCTTAGTCTACGGTCTGGCGCTTCGATGATGGCGTTGTTACGTGGCAAAGTGCTCACGTACTAAAGTACGCTCCGCGCTCTCGATTGAATTTGCCTTGTTCCGCCTGTCTCGCTTTAGTTTCTATTTTTCTCATTTCTCATTCATTTTTCTGTCGGCTTTGTTTCGCCATGCCGGAACTGGCCGGGTTCGGGGTTTGCACTTTGTAGTCGGGAATGAAAGTATCGCCTCCGAAATTCTAATGACGGTTGAGGTGGCTATTCAGTGCTTATTTTGAATAGCTAAGCCAATCGATGACATGGAGGATGTGATGATTAAGCGAATGAGTGGGGCATTATTTCTGGGGGCGTGCCTGGCATGGGTGGCGCCGAATGAATTACCAACCAAACACAATGGTTGGTCGCCGTACAAAGCGGCTGCGGCAGCAGACTTCACCGGTAGGATTAAACGGGTTCGTATTAAGAAGCGCCGTACTGGTACGTATCGCGCGGTGATGGTTGTTCAGAATCCGCCCGGCTCTGCGGTTGCGGCCGAACGCGTCGAGTTACTCAGTACACCGATGGACGGCAGCGAGCCGACGATCGTGCCGTTAGCGCCCACCCAAGTCGTCGCAAATTATCGTTTAAATGATCCGGTTGAAACCACCACGGTCACCATCGATCTGCAGATCACCTATCAAGATGCGGGTTCGCAGGCGGTGGTTGACGATAGTGACGGCTTTACTGCGTCGGTCACCCTTGAAAAGGGAGCGGCAAGCGGCGAAACCGATCTGGGTGGTATTCGGGTGAAAGCCATTCGTTCAGAGAGTGGGGCGGTGCGTCTGGCGTTCTCGGGTGCATCGGATGTCATGCAAGGCTTCTCTGAACCGGCGCCAGCGAAAGTGTTGGCCACGGTGACGCCTGAAGCGGATAAAGCTCAGCTGGTTGCCACGACCTATAAGCAGCAATCCGTAACCTGGCAATCGGACTGGGCCGAGCCGGTCAGTGGCGATGAGTGCGTACTCACGGTAAACATCTGCCATCTGCGCATTTTCGATGGCAACGGCAATCTGTTGGTCGAAGCAGAAGTCGCTGATAACGACTTGGTCATTGCGCCACCGGCGCCGGGCATTGTGAAAGCGAATATTCGTCGTAACAAACTTAAACAACGCCCGAATGGTATCTATCGTTCTATGATGACCAGCGGCAGCGACGGTTCAGATGAGTTTTCTGCGACAGTGGCGGAGGTTTCCCTGAGCCTGTTGGATGACGACGGCACGGTAACTGAAACAGCAACAAGCAAAACCGACTCGCCTTACAGCGTTCGTCTGAGTGGCTCGGTATCCGGTTATCCGGTAGGCAGCTGGGTGGCGCTGGAATGGAAAAGCCCGGTATTTGGTTCTGTCTTTGTCGATGCCCCAGTACTGCCGGTTGCTGACCTGCGGGAAGCTGATCAGCAGCCTGTGATTCTGTGTGACGGCGAGCAGGTCGACGCACGAGTGAAGGGGTGTCAGCCACTCACTATTGCCGTGGTGGATCGTAGCGGTGATGGTTCGCGTGTGAGTGTAAATGTCAGCGGTCGCCCGGGAGCCTTTGGTGGCGATGTAGTGACCAGTTCCTTGTATGGCGAAATTCTGATCAGTGGAGATCCGCTTGAGTACGATGAAGATCGCGTGTGGGTGGTCGAACCTCCGGTCGCGCTGAGCGGTGAAGATGACGGCCGTACTTATCGACAGACCAGCACGACCTTCAATGCCTTTGGCGAAACATTGGCGGTACATACGGTGGAAGGACAGGTTGGCTCAGAGGAGGTGCGTGCGCCGGCGTCACTCCCTCTCATCGGCGATGTTCAGTTACAAGCGAACGGCAATGGTCGTCTGACGGCCAGTGTGGTTGCTGACCTGGTGTTCGAGGAGCCGTTTGAGGGGCCTGAGCCAGATGAACTGTCTTATAGTTGGAAAGCTTCTGTTTATGACAACACGACGGGCACCCACTTGCTGACGGTGAAAGACACGCCAGCCCGTGGCCGCGAGGCTTACGCTCGTTGGGAAAAGCTGCAAGCCATCGAGCCGGATAACGTCGTGGACATGACCTACGACGTAACCTTCGAAATTTATGCACCGGGCGGTAGCTATCAGGAAGCAGTGACTTTGACTCTGGATGCGCAGGAAATCGCCACCGGTCAGGAAGCGGTAGTGACCTTCGCAGAGGGCGCGATAGCTGCCAGTCTGACCATGAATGACGATGGTGAAACCTTTACGCTGCAAGCGCGTACCGCGAATACTGCGGGGCAGCCATCGCGATTTGTGGGCTCACCCGGCTATGCGTTTCTGATTTCACGCCTTGAGCCTGAGAACGGCGGTTCTGAGTTTGAGTTCGATACCCTAGTACTGAGTCAGGCTGGCGAACGCTTGCGTTTTGATGCGGTGGGTGAACCCATAAAGCCGGGACAAACCATTGATGCCGCACGGGTGTCCATGAGCTTGTCTGGCCTCGAAGGCGTCGCCTCTGTATTGAACGCCGGGCTGACACAGTGGGTGGTGACCGAGCGCGCCGTGACCCTGAATCGCGGTAAAGGTATCGTCGCTGATACGCCGTTTCTGAGCATGGAAGACCTCGAAGACTGAGCGCTCTTGATGCAGGAGAGACCGCTTCAATTGGTCGCTCCTGCGCTTTTCCTCCTCGGGTGCCTTAGGTATCCTTGGGGCATTCCGTCAAAAGACTACAAAAAAGCAGAATGACAATGACCCGAATTGCTATCACCGGCGCTGCCGGTCGTATGGGACGCGTGCTGATCGAAGCCGTAAACAATGACGAAGCCGCCGAAGTGGCCGGTGCGATTGTTCTTGAAAATGACCCTATGGTAGGCGTCGATGCTGGCGCTATTGCTGGCTTGGCAACCACGCTCGGCGTCAAAGCCGTGACCTCAGTTGAAGAAGCGATTCCGCACTTTGACGTATTGATTGATTTTACTTCGCCTGAATCCACCATGGCCAACGTCGAGTTGTGCCAGAAGCATGGCAAAGGCATTGTGATTGGTACTACCGGCCTGACTGAAGAGCAGAAGTCAAAACTGAAAGCGGCGGCTGCGGATACTCGCATCGTCTTCGCGCCGAACTACTCGGTGGGTGTCAACCTGTGCCTGAACCTGCTGCGTATGGCAGCCAAGGTGATGGGTGACGAGAGCGATATCGAAGTTATCGAAATGCACCATCGTCATAAAGTGGATGCGCCGTCGGGTACCGCCTTGCGCATGGGCGAAGTGGTTGCAGAAACCATGGGCTGGGATCTGAACGAAGTGGCTTGCTACGGTCGTGAAGGTCAGACGGGTGCGCGTCCGCACAAGCAGATTGGTTTTGAAACCATTCGCGGTGGCGATGTGGTGGGTGATCACACTGTGATGTTCGCTACCGACGGTGAACGTGTCGAGGTAACGCACAAAGCGCAGAGCCGTATGACCTTTGCCAAAGGTGCGGTGCGTGCGGCGAAGTGGCTGACTGAACAGCCGGCAGGACTCTATGACATGCAAGACGTCTTGGGTTTTTAATTTCTGCGTGCTGAGCTCGCTGATACTGCGTTAAAAACTGCTTCGGAATGCTCATGTACTGCTCGTACACTCCGCTTCCTCATCAGTGTTTGCCTTGTCTCAGCGTCGCTCAGCAACCCAGAGGGAAGTATCAGTTTCCTTAAGTCAGTGCGGAATGTTCGTGTACTACTCGTACGTTCTGTTTCCTTGCTGACTTTTGGCAGACACAAAAAAGGCCGCATTAGCGGCCTTTTTCGTTTGACTAGCAATCAATCATCGTTCGGATCCAGTGGATCGCTATCGTCGATGTCATCAAGCTTGGCTAGTAGTTGGCGCAGTCCGTCTTTGTCTTCTGCGACACTGGACAGGTCATCGACGGTGGCGTCGCTGAAGTCACGCTCGCCATCTTCAAGCAGGTCGCGCATACCGCTCAGTGTGACGTATGGCGCGCGGCTTGAAACGGCATTAGCCAGCCATGAAGGTAGGCGTCCGGCCAGGTCCACGAAGGTGGTAAAGCGGATTTTGGTGAGGTTTTCGCCTAAGGGAGTAATTTCAAACAGGTTTGAGAATTCCTTAATCTTCACCATGTTGTCATGTTCAGGGCCGACATTGTTGATGTTGCGGCTGCTGATGTAGATGACGTCATCTTCAATCCAGGACTTACTTTTAATCGTGACGTAACGAGCGGCTACTGGCCAAACGCCTTTGTATTCCATGTAGCTGTAGTTAGGCGGCACGCTGGCGCTTTTACGACAGAAATACACCCACTTGTACAAATCGTCCGGAGTATCGATGGTCAGGAGTATGTTGAGTACAGGCTCTTCCAGAATGACTTCACCGCGGAACTGTTTCACGTCGGCACCCGGAACGGCACGACGCCAGGTAGAAATCTCGCCGACATCATCGCCGGTTGAGGTCACTTCCCAGGGAATGTTGTCGTCAATAACGGTCATCTGCGGGGCGTCATCGGCGTGCAGAAGGGTGCTGAAAACCATCAGGGTCAGTGCTGCAACAGTGGTGGCAGCCTTGGGGATCATGCGAAACACGGCATCTCTCTCTTTGTGATCGGTACTTGTTATTACTATTTACGTACGGAATGACAATTCAGATGTTCATGCTATGCAAGCAGTGGGGCGCCGTCCAGCGGCGATGCTGCCATCGCGCTGGCCGATTTGTACCTGTTATGACGCTTTAATACCCAGAATATGAGCAAAGCCTCGTGTCACCAGTTTGCGGATGGCGGCTTCGTCGAATTCGTTGGGGTTAAATACGAGCGTCACTAACATGTGAGCATTACCAATGGCCCAGCGTGCCCGGTCGGCGGCAGGGAGGCCTTCGGACAGGGTGCCTGATTGAATGCCCATTTCAATTTTCTTTTCAATTAAGGTCAGGATGTACTCCTGGAACGCCATGTAGCGTGGCCAGGTGTCTTCGCGAACGGAAGAGCTCCATTCCAGCCAGATTTTGATGTAGTCAGGGCTTTCGTGGCAGGCACTGATAAAGGTGGCGATGCATCGATCCAGCGTTTCTTCCGGGCTGGTCTGTGCATCCAGTGCGGTGACGGCAAGGTGTACTAAGAATTGCTCGACGTCATCGAGGACTTCGTTGACCAGAATGTCCCGGGTGTTGAAATAGTTAAAGACAGTCGCGACTGACACGCCCGCAAGTTGGGCGATTTCGGTGTGACCAGCGCGGCCTAATCCACGGCGAGCGAATACCTTGATGGCGTCTTGCATCAACAAACGTTTGCGCTCACTGGGGTCTAAACGGCGACGAGTTTCTGCTTCTCCGTGCATAGGGGATGTCCTGTTGTCGTTCTCTCATTGGCAGCGGACCAGGCGGTTGGTTCCTGTATTTGTCCAACTGGGTCAATATATTGAGTGTTAACTCACAATAAGTGAACTACAGATTAACAAAAGTTATACAAAAGTCTCATTTCGGACAGGGATGTCCGAAATTGCAAGTTGCCCATCGCCGTGGACATAAGCCACTGATTTCTGTATTATTCCGCGCAATTTAAGTGTGCAAAAAACGAGCGCCATGCGTTCGACAGACCAAACAGCCTGAGCGGGATGGAATCATCGGATCACCATCCCGCTTTTTTACGGCTCGGGTTCACAGGGTGGTTGTTTTGGCAGCCGGCCCGATGCACACGCACGCCAGTTTTATCGTAAATTTCGGGGAATGAGCCTTGTCTACGCCAGCGATTCTAGCTCTTGAGGACGGCAGCATCTTCAAAGGTACCAGTATTGGTGCTGAAGGTCTGTCTGTTGGAGAAGTGGTGTTTAACACCTCCATGACCGGCTATCAGGAGATCCTCACCGATCCTTCCTACGCCAAACAGATGGTCACTCTGACCTACCCACACATTGGCAACTACGGCACCAATGCCGAAGATGCTGAATCAGATTCAGTGCACGCGACCGGTCTGATCATTCGTGATCTGCCGTTGATTGCGTCGAGCTTCCGTAATGAGTTGGCACTCGACGAATACCTGCGTGAGAAGAACGTACTGGGTATTGCTGACATCGATACCCGTCGTCTCACTCGTATCCTGCGTGAAAAGGGCTCTCTGAACGGCTGCATGATTGCTCGTGCGGATGCGCACTCGGATGAGACCATCGCCGAAGCCATTGAGGCTGCGAAAGGCTTCCCGGGCCTGAAAGGCATGGATCTGGCTCAGGAAGTGACTGTCACTGAAACCTACAACTGGACTCAGACTGACTGGACGCTGGGTGAGGGTTACGGTGAACTGACCGACCCTAAATACAACGTGGTTGCCTACGACTTCGGTGTGAAACGCAACATTCTGCGCTTATTAGCTGAGCGCGGTTGTAAGCTGACGGTGGTTCCGGCGAAGACACCTGCCTCTGAGGTGCTGGCGATGAATCCAGACGGCATCTTCCTATCGAATGGCCCGGGCGACCCGGAACCATGTGATTACGCGATCAGCGCAATCAAAGAAATCCTGGAAACCGATATCCCTGTCTTCGGAATCTGTCTGGGTCACCAGCTGCTGGCTCTGGCGTCTGGCGCTCAGACCGTAAAAATGCCGCACGGTCACCACGGTGGTAACCACCCGGTACAGGATATTGAGTCTGGCAAAGTAATGATTACTGCTCAGAACCACGGTTTCGCAGTGGATGAGGCATCTCTGCCAGCCACGCTGAAAGCTACCCATAAGTCTCTGTTCGACGGCACGCTGCAGGGTATCGCCCGCACAGACAAGCCAGCGTTCAGCTTCCAGGGTCACCCTGAAGCAAGCCCAGGTCCACGCGACGTTCAGCCGCTGTTTGACCACTTCATCGAACTCATTGAAAAAGCCAAGGCGTAAGAGAACAGGACTAAGTCATGCCAAAACGTACTGACATAAAAAGCATTCTGATCATCGGCGCCGGCCCAATTGTTATTGGCCAGGCGTGTGAATTTGACTACTCCGGTGCCCAGGCCTGTAAGGCTCTGCGTGAAGAAGGTTTCCGCGTTATTCTGGTGAACTCTAACCCAGCCACCATCATGACCGACCCTTCGATGGCCGATGCTACTTACATCGAGCCAATCACTGTTGAAGCGGTTGCTAAGATCATTGAAAAAGAACGCCCTGATGCGCTGCTGCCTACCATGGGTGGCCAGACCGCACTGAACTGTGCACTGGGTCTGGAATCTGCTGGCGTACTGGAAAAATTCGGCGTTGAGATGATCGGCGCAAACGCTGACACCATCGACAAAGCCGAAGACCGTGACCGCTTCGATAAGGCAATGAAGGCGATCGGCCTTGAGTGTCCACGTGCTGGTATCGCTCACAGCATCGAAGAAGCACGTGAAGTTCAGAAAGGTCTGGGCTTCCCTTGTATTATTCGTCCGTCATTCACTATGGGTGGCACCGGCGGTGGTATCGCCTACAACAAAGAAGAGTTCGAAGAAATCTGTACCCGTGGTCTGGATCTGTCTCCGACTAACGAGCTGCTGATCGACGAATCTCTGATTGGTTGGAAAGAATACGAGATGGAAGTTGTTCGTGACAAAAACGACAACTGCATCATCATCTGTTCGATCGAGAACTTCGATCCTATGGGTGTACACACGGGTGACTCCATCACCGTAGCGCCAGCACAGACGCTGACCGACAAAGAATATCAGATCATGCGTGACGCCTCTCTGGCGGTACTGCGTGAAATCGGCGTAGAAACCGGTGGTTCGAACGTTCAGTTTGGTATCTGCCCGGACACTGGCCGTATGGTCGTGATCGAAATGAACCCACGTGTATCCCGTTCTTCGGCGCTGGCATCAAAAGCGACGGGTTTCCCGATTGCTAAAGTGGCTGCCAAGCTTGCTGTGGGTTACACGCTGGACGAGCTGCAGAACGACATTACTGGTGGTGCAACCCCAGCGTCGTTCGAGCCGTCTATCGACTACGTTGTTACTAAGATTCCTCGTTTCACCTTCGAGAAATTCCCGCAGGCGGATGGTCGTCTGACCACTCAGATGAAGTCTGTGGGCGAGGTGATGGCGATTGGCCGTACTCAACAGGAATCCATGCAGAAAGCGCTGCGTGGTCTGGAAGTCGGTGCGACTGGCTTTGACCCTAAAGTTGATCCTGCCGATGCTACGGCACGCGATACGGTGATCGCACAGCTGGTGACGCCACAGGCTGAACGCATCTGGTACGTTGCTGATGCTTTCCGTCTCGGTATGACGGTTGAAGAAGTATTCAACTTCACCAAGATCGACCGCTGGTTCCTGGTACAGATCGAAGATCTGGTTAAGGAAGAGCAGAAGGTTGCTGAAACTGCGCTGACTGCACTGGATTTCGATGCGGTTTACCGTCTGAAGCGTAAAGGTTTCTCTGACGCTCGTCTGGCCAAGCTGATGGGTATCTCTGAGAAAGCCTTCCGCAAGCACCGCCAGAAACTGAACGTGCGTCCGGTGTACAAGCGTGTTGATACCTGTGCTGCCGAGTTTGCTACTGACACTGCGTACATGTACTCCACGTACGAAGAAGAGTGTGAAGCGAACCCGACGGATCGTGAAAAGATCATTGTTCTGGGTGGTGGCCCGAACCGTATTGGCCAGGGTATCGAGTTCGACTACTGCTGTGTTCATGCGGCTTTCGCTGCGAAAGAGCTGGGCTACGAAGCCATCATGGTGAACTGTAACCCTGAGACAGTATCTACCGACTACGACACGTCTGACCGTCTGTACTTCGAACCGGTAACTCTGGAAGACGTGCTCGAAATCGTTGAGAAAGAAAAGCCAAAAGGTGTGATCGTTCAGTACGGTGGCCAGACGCCACTGAAACTGGCCAATGAACTGGAAGCGGCTGGTGTACCTATCATCGGTACTTCACCAGAAGCGATCGACCGTGCCGAAGACCGTGAGCGTTTCCAGCAGATGATCCAGCGTCTGGGTCTGAAGCAGCCGGTCAATGCTACGGTCACTTCTATTGAAGAAGCGGTAGCGAAAGCCACTGACATCGGTTACCCGCTGGTGGTACGTCCTTCGTACGTACTGGGTGGTCGTGCGATGGAAATCGTCAACAGCGAAGAAGCGCTGCGTCGTTACATGAACGAAGCCGTATCTGTGTCTAACGATTCTCCTGTTCTGCTGGATTACTTCCTGAACCGTGCAGTTGAAGTCGATATCGATGCAGTGTGCGACGGTAAAACCGTCGTGATCGGTGCCATCATGCAGCACATCGAGCAGGCGGGTATTCACTCGGGTGACTCTGCATGTTCTCTGCCTCCGTACAGCCTGCCTGCTGATGTGCAGGATAAGATGCGCGAGCAGGTGGCTGCGATGGCGATGGAACTGGGTGTGGTTGGTCTGATGAATACCCAGCTGGCATGGCAGGATGGCGAGATCTACGTGATCGAAGTTAACCCTCGTGCTTCCCGTACGGTTCCATTCGTATCTAAGTGTATTGGTACGTCATTGGCGGCGATTGCGGCGAAAGTGATGGCGGGTAAATCACTGGAAGAGCTGGGCTTCACTGCAGAGATCGTACCGCCGTACTTCTCGGTGAAAGAAGCGGTATTCCCGTTCAACAAGTTCCAGGGCGTTGACCCGATTCTCGGCCCTGAAATGAAGTCCACGGGTGAAGTCATGGGCGCTGGCAAAACCTTCGGCGAAGCTTTCTATAAGGCTCAGCTGGGTGCTGGTGCAAATCTGCCAGAAAGTGGCACTGCATTTATCTCTGTGCGTGACGCTGATAAAGAAGGTCTGATCGCGGTAGGCAAAGGCCTGATTGAATGCGGTTTCCGTCTGGTATGTACTGACGGTACTCAGAAGGTTCTTGAAGCGGCAGGCGTTGAGTCTGTACGCGTTAACAAGGTGAACCAGGGCCGTCCGCACATTGTCGACATGATTAAGAACGACGAAATTGATCTGATCATCAACACCACTGACGGTGTTCAGGCGATTAAAGACTCGGCCGACATCCGTCGCAGCGCACTGCAGCATAAGGTGTACTACACCACGACGCTGGCGGGTGCTGAAGCGGTTGTTGAAGCGCTGCGTTCAGAAGGTCTGAACGAAGTGCGTCGTCTGCAGGAGCTGCACGCACTGGTGTAAGTGCGGCGCTTGCTCTGCAATTCATAACCTGTGATGCCCGGTGCGAATGCTCCGGGCATCTTTGATAACAAAAGGAGTCAGTTACGATGCAAAAGTATCCAATGACTTTGGAAGGTGAGAAAGCGCTGCGTGAAGAACTGCAGCAGCTGAAAACGGTTGAGCGTCCTACTGTCATCGCGGCCATTGCTGACGCACGTGAGCATGGCGACCTGAAAGAAAACGCTGAATATCACGCAGCGCGTGAGCAGCAGGGTTTTATTGAAGGCCGCATTCAGGATATTGAAGGCAAATTATCAAACGCTCAGGTCATCGATATTAAGTCGATTCCTCATTCAGGTAAGGTACTGTTCGGTACGACCGTCACCATTATCAATTTAGATAACGACGACGAAGTTCAGTACAAAATCGTGGGCGACGACGAAGCGGATATTAAAAATAACCGCATCTCGATTTCCTCACCGATTGCTCGTGCGCTGATTGGTAAGGAAGAAGGCGACGTTGTTGTCGTGCAGATTCCTAGTGGCACTGTTGAGTACGAAATCGATCAGGTTGAACATCTTTGATCGGTTATTGCAGTGCTTTTTCAAGAGTACATAAAAAATGCCCGCGTCCTGCGGGCTTTTTTATGCAGGGTGCGAAATGGGTTTAAGGTCTTAAGCCGAAGACGCTGTTTTAAGAACCTGCCAATAGGATGGTGGCTCTGGAAGTACTTGGTGCCGTTGCAGAAGTTGATGCAGTTTGGGGAGTTGCCACCAGGGGACAGATACCAGAGCGTGATGTTCTATATGAAAGTTAACGCGGTAGGGAGCAAACAAGGCCCGGCTGATTATTCCGGCTTTTGTTGTTCGGGTGTTCTTGAGCATATCCCCCGTACGCTCGGTGACGGCATGCTCGGCGATTGCCCGGACGCGAATGCAGAAGGGGTAGGCAAACAAATAGCCTGCCCACCAGAGCACAAATATTTCTGGCATACCTGCCGCCAGTGTCAGTAGCAGAAATAACCCATGGAATATCAGGGTGCGCCGACTGTTTTTCACAAGCTGAATCATTGTACCGAGAACCGTAGTGGGGCGGTCAGTCAGATAGTTCACGACACCGGTAACATTCCACTGCAGAATGCCAGCATTCATCATGCCGAAACCGACCAGAGATTTCAGCCCAGTTTGCCCTGACAGGTCGCGAAATAGTTTGCGAGCCAGAGACAGTCGGGTGGTTGGAAAACCTTCAATGAGTGGTAAGTCGACATCCTGTTCCGTACCCGTATGTACATGATGTTGGGCATGGTGTTTGCGGTATTTAATCAGGTCAAGATAAACCGGGGCTGCACACAGCCAATGTGTGACTGTGTCGTTAAGTTGGGCATTGGCAAATAAGGTGCGATGGGCGCCTTCGTGGGTCAGAATTGCCAGAGCCAGGAT
>Ga0255776_10006713_pt1 | contig 11689 bp, 11 predicted proteins | sample 071ome_19_FD_179974 | JGI IMG/M metagenome (GOLD analysis project Ga0255776, IMG submission 179974) | Coastal salt marsh microbial communities from the Groves Creek Marsh, Skidaway Island, Georgia - 071413AT metaG (version 2) | ecosystem: Environmental > Aquatic > Marine > Intertidal zone >...
ATGGCTTTAAGGTATCGGCTGAGCCGACGGTATGGTCCACGCTGACGAGCGAGGGGCCCCGGGTCCGCCTGACCGGGCGCTACGGTCGCGCCAAGCCCTGGTCGCCAGAGGCCCCCACGCTCTATCGCCTCGTGCTTGAGCTTTTTGATCCCAGGGGCGCATTGGTTGAGGCGATCGCGCCGCGCCTTGGCTTTCGCACCGTGGCCATCGATCAGGGAAAACTCTGCGTCAACGGCGTTCCGATTACGGTGCGTGGGGTGAACCGCCATGAGCACCATCCGGAACGGGGCAAGACCCTAAGCACGGTGGAGCAGCGCGCGGACCTGCTGCAGATCAAGCGCTTTGGCTTTAACGCCGTGCGCACGGCGCACTATCCGAATGACCCAGTGTTTTATCACCTGTGCGACGAGATCGGGCTCTTCGTTTTTGATGAGGCGAACGTGGAGTGCCACGCTCGGCAGCACAGCCTTGCCGCGGACCCCCGCTTTGAGGCGGCCATCTCCGCCCGCATCCGCCGCATGGCTCAGCGGGACCGAAATCATCCCTGCATTATCGCCTGGTCCCTCGGGAACGAAGCGGGCTATGCGCCGGTGCACGACGCGGAGGCGGCCTGGCTTCGGGCCTTCGACCCCACGCGCGTCATCCATTACGAAGGCGCCATTCAAAGGCCCTGGGACGCGCTGGAAGGGGGGCCCCTGGCGCGGCGTCTGGGTGCCGGGCGGGGCTTTGCGGTGCCCGCCACGGATCTGATCTGCCCCATGTATCCGAGCCACGAGGGGCTGGTGCGGTTCGCTGAGGCGCCGCCCGTGGACGCTCCCGTCATTCTCTGCGAATACAGCCACGCCATGGGCAATGCGAACGGTGGGCTGGCCGATTACTGGGCCCTTTTCGACCGCTATCCGCAGCTCCAGGGGGGCTTTATCTGGGATTGGGTCGACCAGGGGCTCACCCTGCCGGGGAAGGGAGCGGAGGCCCGGGCCTATGGCTACGGCGGGGACTTTGGGGATGTTCCCAACGATCGAAACTTCTGCCTAAACGGCTTGGTCGACCCCGATCGCCGACCCCACCCGGCGCTTTGGGAGCATCTTGCCCTGGCTTCTCCCCTGCAGCTGGAGGGCTTTGACGTCCGCCGCGGGGTCCTGAAGCTGCGCAGCCAGCAAGATTTCACGGAGACGAAGGGCCTAGTACTTCGCTGGGCTTTGGAGCGCGATGGCCTTCCCGTGCAGCGAGGAAAGCGCTCTGCACCGGTTCTTGCGCCAAGGCAAAAGGGCGTGCTCACCATGCCGTTCAAAGCGCCGACCCTTTCCCCTGGGAGCCAGCTCTGCCTTCGGATCCGCGTTGAGCAGGGGCAGGGCACGGAGGCCGTGCCGCAAGGGTGGGTGTTTCGGGAGGCGAGTTTCCCCGTGGCAACGGGGCCGAAGCCCAAGCGATCCCGGATGGCTCGCCGACCCTGGACAGACGGTCCCCGGGGCCCGACGCTGGTTCTTGAGGACGGGCTCACAGCACGTTTTGACGGCGTGACCGGCGCTCTCCAAGCCCTGGGTCCGGGTGAGGGTGCGCCCTGGCTGTCGGCGCTCGCCCCCTCGCTGTGGCGGGCCCCCTTGGACAATGACGGCATCCCCCGGGGCAGCGTGCCCCAGGGCCCCCTTCGTCGCTGGAGAGCGCAGGGTCTGGCTGCCCTCACCACGCGCCTCGAGGCCGTGGAGTGGCAAGGGGATGGGGTGCTGCGTCGCGGGTCCCTGGTCACCGCCACGGGGCTTTCCCTGCCCTATGCGCAGCGCTGCTATGCCACCGCTTCGGGCTGGCTTGTTTTTGAAGAGGGGCTCGTGTTGGAAGAGGCGCTGGCTGACGTGCCTCGGGTGGGGGTGTGCTGCACCCTGCCGAAGCGCTTTGACCAGGCCACCTACCTGGGCCTCGGCCCCGGGGAAAATTACCGGGATCGGCGCTTTTCAAGCGCCTTCGGGCGCTACAGCGCTTCCATCGATGCCCTCTCCGAAACCTATCTCGCCCCGCAGGCCGCAGGGAACCGCAGCGACGTGCACTGGTGGGCGCAGCGGAGCGCGGGGGGTGAAGGCCTCCTCTTTCTCGCGCCGCCAGGGGGAGAGCTCAGCGTGTCCCATTTCAGCGATGCGCAGCTGGAAGCGGTGGATCACCGCCATGGGCTCCGGCCCGAGCCCCGGCTGACGCTGCACCTTGATGTGCAGCAGCGCGGCGTGGGCACGGGCGCCTGCGGGCCCGACGTACTCCCCAAGGATCGCATCCCCGCCGGCACCCATTGCTGGCGCTGGGCGCTCCGGCCCCTAGGGGCGGGGGGGAAGCTCGACGATGCCCTCGAGGACGCTGCGGCGCTCCGCGCCCTGGCGAAGCCGAGGTTGTTCCTGTGACGCGCTGCGGGATTTTTGTCCTTGCCCTTCTCCCTGTCCTGCTTGGAGGCTGCGCGGCGCCCGGGGGCGATGGCGTGCCTCCCCTACGCTTCGTACAGGGGGCCATGCCCACCTATCCCGCCGCAGCGAAGGCCGCCGGTCTTGAGGGGTGGGTGCGGGTGCGCTACGCCGTTGGGGCCGACGGCGCCGTGGGGAACCCGCAAGTGGTCGAGGCGGCTCCGGAAGGGGTCTTTGACGCGGCGGCCCGGGCCGCCGTTGCCCGCTGGCGCTATGCCCCGGATCCCCGAGGCCTGGGCTGGGAAGGCGTGGAAAGCGTGGTGCGCTTCGAGCTGGGGGAGCGGGTGTTGCCCTAGGTCGCGCGCCTAGCCTCGGAGCTTGACGGCGTAAACCCCTTCGAAGCGGGCGCAGCACTCCGCTTCCGTGCCGTTGACGAAGACCGCCAGGGTCAGCCGGGCCCGGCCCTCGCTGCGAAGGGTGTCGCAGAAGGCCGCGCGCTCCGCAGCGCCTAGCATGGTGTGGATAGCCAAGGCCTCCGTCACCGGGCGGCGATAGCGAATCGTGCCCTCCGCAATCACCAGTTCCCCATCAAGCCCCGCGGCCTCTAGGGTGAGGGCAACTCTGCCCCAGCCGCAGAGCGCGGCGGCGGCGTAGAGGCTGCCGGCGAAGCCCGTGCCGTGCACGTTCCGGTTCGGCTCAAGGGGCGCCTTTAGGGTTAGGGCGCCGTCATTGCCATCCACAATTTTCAGGCCCATGGCAGCGCTGAGGGGGATCTCTTCGTGCCATCGGCGTTCGAGGGCGGTGAGGGCAGGACTTAGCATGGTGCGCTCCTTTGCAGGGGGCAGTCTGCCCCCTTTCGCCGAGGAGGGCTACGGCGCCCCATAAGCCGCTTCCGGGTGGGGCGCGGTGGCAGGGAAGGTCAGCACCTTCAGCACCAGCGCGGCTCGAGGACCCTCCTCGAGGGTGTCGAGGGCGCGCTCTAGCCGCTCCCAAAGCACAGTCCTAGGCCCTTCGATGCGCGTGCTCATGGGGCCCACGGTGACCGTGAGCTCAGGGTGCGCCAGGGCGGCAATAAACCCCTCGATCGCCGGGATGTAGCGTTGATCGAGAGGGTAGAGGCTCGCTTCTACTGACCAGAGGCTCATGGGCTCACCATGTCAGGGAGAGGCGGGCGCCGACTTCCCGAGGCGCGCCGAGCTGGAGATATTCCCCGGTCGCATAGCCGTTGCGCGGATCGTTGCCGAAGCCGCCGAAGCCTCGGGTGCCATAGCGCTCATCCGTGAGGTTACGCCCATAGAGGGTGAGGGTCGCGGGCCCCAGGGGCAGGGTCAGCTGGGCGTTCAAGCGATACAGGCTCCGAGCCCGCGCATCGTGAGAGTCGGACCAGTAGAAGCCATCTCGGCCGAGGGCCGTGATTTCTAGGGTGCTGCTTCCCGGTAGCCTTTGCTGGGCCCGGAGGGAGAACTGGTAGCGCGGGGCATGGGCCTGGTCACGTCCCGTGAGCGTATCGCCGGCGCCGTTTTTATAGCGATCAAAGCGGGTGGCCAGCAGGCCGAGCGTGCCCTGGAGGCTCAGCCCGTCCGTTGCTTGCCAGCGCCCCTCCGCTTCGAGGCCGTAGTTGCGCCCCTCCGCCGCATTGCCTGTGAAGTCGATGAATTCAGCGCTACCGTCGTCACGGACGCGAACGATGGAGGTGCTGATCTGCTGATCCTCGCGCTGCATCCAGAACAGGGTGAGGGCGCCGGCGAGGGTGCCATCGGCGTTTCGGCTTCGGACCCCGATTTCCCCGTTCCAAAGCCCCTCGCTGCGGAAGCTGCGGAGATCCTCCGGGAGCGTGCCATCGCTATTGAAGCCCCCGGCTTTATAGCCCCTGCTGAGCGCGAGATAGGCCGTCCAACTTCCGTTGCCGTCAAAAAGCATCGCGGCGCGGCCGCCGAGGAGCGTTTCCTGGGGGCGGAAGCGCACGGCGGCGCTGTCGTCGTAGCGGTCTTGGCGCTGCTCGAGGCGAAGTCCCCCCTCAAAGCGCCAGGGGCCGTTCAGCGTCTGGCCCAGCGCTCCATAAAGCGCGCGGCGCTCCGTTTCAAACTGACTCGTGAAGGGGCCGGGGGCGAAGGTGTAATCCCGCAGCAGGTCTACCGTACGCTGGTGTTGGTACAGGCCTAGGGTCCAGGGCCGATCCCCCTCTAGCTGCTGGAGGCGCAGTTCGGCGGTGCGGGTTTGCCGATTCCGGCGATAGCGATCCTCCGAGCTGTAGCCATCGGGGTGGAAGCCCTCAAAGGTCCAGTCTTCGTCGTACCCGTAATCGCTGTGTCCCTCGCTTCCGGCGATGAGCAGCGTGGCCCGAAGGCCGCCGGGGAGATCGGCTCGGGTTAGGCGTAGGCTGCCGAGCGTGCTGTCGAGGGCGTCTTGCCCCGGCGCGTCGGCGAGGCTACGCCGGCTGTTATCGAAGGTGAAGCCGTCATAACCGTTATCCAGTTCTAGCCGGCTTAGGCTGAGATCGAGGTTCCAAGCGGGCGCGAGGGCGTAGGCCAGGCGGAGCCGGGCGCCGCGCTCGTCGTAGTTTCCCGTGTCGTCCTTGCCCAGGGTTTGGTTCCGCATCCAGCCATCGCTTTGCCGATCAAAGGCCGCTACCCGTACCCCCAGGCGGTCGGAAAAGCGCGTGCCGAAGGCGCCCGCCAGGCCATAGGTGCCCCGGTTGCCGCCCTCCGCCGTGAGCGTTCCCGTGCTCGGGGCCCCGGGCGCCGGGGGCGCAACGCTCTCAAGCACCATGAGCCCCGCGAGGGCGTTGGCGCCATAGCGTCCCGGTTGGGGGCCGCGGAACAGATTCACGGCGTCGAGATCAAAAAGCTGGGCAGCGCCGCCGGCCCCGGACAGGTCGACGCCGTCGAGAATCAGGCCCACGGAAGGATTCAGCGGTTCGCTGAACTGGCCCCGCTCCCCGATGCCGCGCATTTGGAAAAAGCGCGCGCGCCCTCCGCCGTTGGCAGCGTTGACGTTGGGGCTCTCGGCGAGCAGCCCTTCAAGGTGACTCTGGCCCCGGGCCTCCAAGTCGGCTTGGGTGAAGACCGTAACGGCCGTTGGCAGCTCCTCAAGGGTGCGGGGTTGCAGCGCGCCGGTGACTACGATTTCCTCCAGGGGCTCGGGGCTCGCCGTGAGCCCGAGGGGGCTCAGGCTAAGGAGTAACGGGCCTGCGCGAAATAACTTGGACAGCATGACAGGCTCCTTCTCTCGTGAGATGAAGACCCGGAAGCGGTGAGGTGAGGGGCATAGCGAAAATGGCCACCTATCCCTACGCCGGTGCTAACCGGATCAGGTTCAAAGGGTCCGTTTTCGCGGAAAACGTCTCAGGCCTGCGATCGCTCAGGCCACCCCTTAGGCGTTGCGAGAGGAATATTAGGTAGGCCCCGCCCGCCACGCAAGGGCGAGGGCGCGCCGGGCCCCTTGCCCTGGACCCGCTGGGGGCGAAGAATGGGGGTCTCTCTTCCGGAGCGGGCGCCATGACCGAGGGCGATCAACCCTTTTCCCTTCGCCGCTGCGATCCGCGGCAGGAGCGCGCGGTGCTCGTCGAGGCGGTGGCGGCGCTCCAGGATTTCGAGCGCGCGGTGGAGCCGCGCCTTCCCGAAGGCGCCGCGGTGGCGGCGCGCTATGTGGACGCCATGGTGCAGCGCTGCATGGCGTTTCGCGGAGCGATCTTTCTTGCGGAGCGAAAGGGCCAGGTGGCGGGGTTCTGTTGCGTGCTGGCTCGGGTTACGGATAGCGCTCTGGCGGAGGGGCAGCGCACCTACGCCAGCCTCGGGGAACTCTTCGTTTACCCTGCTTTTCGGGGCCAGGGCGCAGCCCGGGCGCTTCTGTCCGTGGCCCAGGCCTTTGCCCGGGAAGGGGGCAGCGCCACCCTTCGGGTCCAGGTCCTTGCGGCCAACGAAGGGGCGCGGGCCACCTACGGCCAGCTGGGGTTTCGGCCCCGCCTTCTTGAGCTCGAGAAGCCCCTCACCCCGTGACCGTGCAGATACGCAGTGCGCTGGCCTTCGACCTTCCGGAAATCCCCGCCCTGGAGCGCGCAGCGGCGGAGCGATTTTTAGAGACTGCCCACCCCGAACTGGCCGCCGCGCCGCCCTCCATGACCGGCGCCGTGCTTGACCTTGCGCTGCGGGAGGATCGGCTCATTGTCGCCGAGCAGGGCGATGTGCTTTGTGGCTTTGCCCTGCTCGATCAGCGTGGCGAAGACGGCTGGCTTCGGGAGTTCGACGTGCCCCCGGCCTTCGGTGGCCGAGGCGTGGGGCGGGCCCTTTTGGCGTTCAGCTGCGCCTGGGCCCGCGGGCGCAGCTGCACCCGGCTCACCCTGACAACCTTCCGTGCCGTGCCCTTTAACGGGCCGTTCTACGCGCGTTTCGGCTTTTGTTTTCTAGAGGAGGCTACCCTGCCGCCCCATCTTGCGGAGGCCCTCGCTGCGGAACGGGACGCCGGCCTTCGGGACCGCTGCGCCATGGCCATGGCGCTCTAGCGGCCTCCGAGGGGCGTGCGCCGGGCGTGGCGCTCCCGGTTGTCCTGCCGCTTTTCCGCATTTTTTCGAAGCAGTACATAGCAGGCGCCATAGCCGCCGTGGTGGCGCTGGGCGCTGTGAAAGGCGAGCACCAGGGGAAGCGTCGGTAGCCAGTGAGCGACGTAGCTTTTGAGCCGCCCGGGGGTTTCGCTTCGGTCCCCCCGGCCATGGGTGATGATGACGCTGCGAAGCCCCGCACGCTGGGCGTCGTGCACAAAGCGCCACACCGCCTCCCGGGCTTCCCGGACCGTCATGCGGTGCAGATCAAGGGTCGCCTCCTGGGGATAGCGGCCGAGGCGAAGCTTGCGATACACCCCGGTTTGCACCCCGTCCCGCTTGAAGGCGATTTCATCGAAGGGGTCGACGGGGGGGACTTCCCCGAGGGTGAGGGTGTTGTTGTCCTTCGCCGCATTCGAGGCCGCCTGGCGCCGGGCCAGCTGGGCCAGGGAGGGGGCTTCGGGGCTTTCCGCCCGCACCCGCAGGTGGCTCTCCGCGAGGGGCGCCACGCCGTCCATTTCAGCGAGGAAGAGGGCGTCATCTGAGGTCATGGGTGTCCTCCAAAGCGGCCCGGGATGCGAGCGCGTGCCCGCAGCGCAAGGGTCGCCGAGCTGCCTCGCCATTTCAAGCATTCAGGGAGGGCTTTTTCCTCGGCGGGCGAGAAAGGCCCGTTCTTCCGCCGTTGAGGGGCGACCTAGGGCCGCGTTGCGCCAGGGGTCGCGCCCGAAGCGGCGAAGGCGCCCCTCGAGGCTGGCCGCGCTCCGATCAAAGTCGAGGATAAGCGGCGCCTGGGCATGGCCCTCCCAGCGGCGCATCCAGGCGCGGTAGCGTTGGCGCAGTGCGCAGACCCTGGCCAGGGTTTCGCTGTGGCGGAAGGGCATGGTCAGAAAGAGCAGCTGCGCCGGGGCGTGGTGGGCTTCATCGCCTCGGGCGAGGGCGGCCTTCGCTTCCGTGCGGGCCAGGGCATCGAAGGCGAAGGCCCGGGCCTCGCCGCGAAAGCAGTGGCGCGGAAGCTGATCCAGCAGAATCACCCGGGCGAGCCGTTCCCGAGGGGTATTTCTCGGCCAGCCATCTCCGGTGGTTGCGGCCTCCAGCGCCGGGAGGAACGCGTTTTGGAGCCGAGCATCCTCGGCTTTGCTGGCGCGGAACCAACGCCTTCTGATCTCGGTAGGGGGAAGGGCGGCGGGCGCTGGCCCAAACCAGAGGGCCAGGAGCGCCTCCGGATCAGGGAAGGGGCGGCCAGTGGTCACGATCGCCGCCCTGGCCGTCGGTCAGCGCAGCGAGGGCCTCGGCGCCTCGTACGCGGAGGGCCTCGGCTAGGCGCGCTTGCGTCGCCGGCGTCTTATTTTGCCCCAGCTTGAAGGTTCGGCGGAGGCTTAAATTGCCCAGGCGAAAGACCACAATGCCGGGCAGAAGCTGGGTGATAAGCGCCTCGCTTACCGTGGGCGCATGGGGCCCCTCTAGGGCCTGGAGCTGAGCGGCGAGGGCTGCGCGCCGGGCCGCTTCGTCCTCGAGGACGGTCAGGGTGCCCTGTGCCTCGAGGCGTACCGTATTCCAGGTGGGAACGGCAGGCTCGGGGGCATAGTCCTGGGCGCTGATATAGCCGTGGGGCCCCTGGAAAATCGCCAGGAGAGAAGCGCCCTCGCTGAGCCCGAGGCGGCGCCCCGTGGTCCGTGCCAGGTGGCCCTCGAGCATGCCCTCCCCGGCGACCCGCAGCGGCGCGGCGGCCACCTGAAGCTCCGGAGTAATTAGCGTGGCGAAAGGATAGGCCGCGAGGAAGGGGCGGTCCCGATCCTCCAAGGCGCTCATCCTAGGGTTCCCAGCATTCCAGGTCGTTAGCGAAGAGCACGGCCCCCTTGAAGAGGGTGCCAATTTCCCGCCGGCTTTGAAGCTCCCGGCCCCGGGTGCGGGGCGTGCGATGGGAGAGGATCAGCAGGGTGGCGTCGGCCTCCTCGGCCAGCTTGGCGAGCTGGGAGGGGGGCATGTGCTCGTCGCGGGCGAAGCCCCGGACATTTTCCGGTACGGCGTGGTGCCCGACGATGATGGTCGAGCCCTCCGCCAGGGTCTTCACGGTTTGGCGCCGGTTCCCCGTGTCCCCGGTAAAGGTGATGCCGACGTCGCCCACATCCACGCGCCAGGCGAGGCTGGTGCCCGGGCCGTGATCCGTGGCGATGGCGGAAAGCGCGATGCCATCGCGGCGAAAGCCTCGCCAGGGCTTGCGCCCCGTGCTATCGACCTCCTCCTGCAGCACTTCGAAGCCCCCCTGGGAGAAGGGCGAGAAGAAATCGGCCAGGTGGGGGTAGGCCCCGTTCGGCCCGAGGAGCCGGCGAGTCCAGGTTTTCAGCCCGAGGGTTTTCTCGCCGTCGCTAGGGCCAAAGATTGGGAGGTCTTCCTTGCGCCGGAGGAGCGCTGCGCCCTGCAGGAAGGCGGGCAGGTCAGCGCTATGCTCAACGTGGAGTTGGCTAAAGGCCACGGCGATGAGGTCCTTAAAGTCGGCGCCGGACTCTTCGAAGCGGAGCGCCGAGCCGGGGCCCATGTCGATGAGGACCCGAGCCTTCCCATCGACCCAGACCAGATAGCCCGAGCCCGCTTGGGCGTCTTCGAGATCGTCAGCGCCGGCCCCCAGGACCTGGACGTAGACCCCCCGGGTACCGCAGGCCCGGCGATCGATCATCACCTCGAAGGGGCGTTCCGTGACCGTCCGCGCCAGCCGAGGATCGTCAACATTCATACCCCCGCTCTGGGCGTTGGCCAGGGCGCTACCCATCAGCAGCAGCGCTGCCCCGAGCCCCTGGGGCCTGCGAAGAATGCTCGCCATCTCACCCTTTCCCTGTGCGTCGTGAAACGGCGTCGAGCTTATCATCTCGGGGTTAAGGAAAGGGTCATCTAGGCGGCGTATAGTCGGCACAACTAATGCGACTGAGTGTCTCTGTGAGCCGACTGTTCTCTCGCCGATCCGCGCCCCGCTTGCGCACCGCCCGCTGCATCCTCCGTTCCGGGGATGACTTCCTGATGGTGGTCCATTCCGGCGTACGCAACTTTAAGCGCACCCATTGGGGCCTTCCCGGGGGACATATCGAATACGGCGAGGACCCCGAGGATGCGGTGCGCCGGGAGCTTCAGGAAGAGCTGCGCATTGCCGTGCCCTCCCTCGGGGAGGTCGGCGATTACCGCTACAAGGGGGCCTTTCATCGGGTCTACACGGCGGTGATCGATCGCACCATCGAATGGTTCGACCGGGGCGAGCTTCTCGAGGTGGCCTGGCATCCCTTGGAAGCCATCGAAGGCTTTGCCCGGGAGCAGCGCCTCCATGCCGGCTATGAGCTCGATGCCATTCGCCTTCTTGCCCTCGATACGCGCCGGACGGCTGCTCGGTTCTAGGGCCCTTTCCCCCTCCGGCGATTTCCCCCACCATCCCCGCTCCCGGTTTTGGAGGGTTGTCCATGCGCTTAAGGTTTTTTGGGGTTTTGGGATCCCTGGTCCTGTCGGCAGCGGCGTTTTCAGCTCCGGCCTTTGAGCCGGCGCCCCCGGCGCTCGACGCCCGCCTTTATGCCCTTGCGGAGGCGCCGTCGCCGGCCCGAATTGAGGCCGATATCCGGCAGCTGGTGGCCTTTGGTACGCGCAATACCCTGTCCGATACGGCGTCTGAAACGCGGGGCATTGGCGCCGCTCGACGCTTCGTGCGCGATGAGTTCGAGCGCATTAGCGCGGCCTGCGGCGGATGCCTTGAGGTGCGGATGCAGCGCACCCTCGTTCCCGGGGATCGGGCCACGCGCATTCCTGTGGATACGGAAGTGGTGAACGTCTTCGCCATTCTTCGCGGTCGTGACCCTTCGCGCTATGTGCTGATGGCCGGGGACATCGATTCCCGGGCGTCGAACCCCAGCGACGGCGAAACGGACGCCCCGGGCGCCAACGACAACGCCTCCGGTCTCGCCGGCGTGCTAGAAGCGGCCCGGGTGCTGTCCCAGGCGGGGCCTCGCTCGGCGTCCATTGTCTTCGCGGCGCTGTCCGGGGAGGAACAGGGGCTCTACGGTGGCGCCCATCTAGCCGCGCTGGCCCGGGAGGAAGGCTGGGGCCTTGAGGCGGTTCTGAACAACGACATGATCGGCAATATCGCCGGTATCGACGGGATCATCAGCAACGCGGAGTTCCGCGTGTTCTCCGAAGCGATTCCCGTGCCCGAGTATCGCCCGGAAGGGTGGAACTATCGTCGCTATGGGGGCGAAGTGGACGGCCCCTCGCGACAGCTGGCCCGGCGCGTCGCGGCGCTCACGGAGCAGTTTTTCCCCAAGCTCAAGGCACGCATGGTCTATCGCCTGGACCGCTTTGGCCGGGGTGGCCATCACACGCCCTTTAACAACGCAGGCTTTCCCGGGGTGCGAATCATGGAGAGCCACGAGCACTACGATCGTCAGCACCAGGATCTGCGTACGGAGAACGGGGTGTTCTACGGCGACACCATCGACTTCGTCGACTTTCAGCACGCCGCTGCGCTCACCGCGGTAAACGTGGTGACCCTCGCCAGCCTCGCGTCGGCGCCCCCGGCCCCGACGGACGTGAAGATTGGGGGCGTTGTGGCGCCCGATACCTGGCTCAGCTGGACCGCTGCGGAGGACCCGGAGCTCGCGGGCTATAAGTTGCTATGGCGGGAGACGGACGCACCGCAATGGACCCACGCGCGCTGGCTGGGCAAGGTTGATCGCGTCACCCTGGAAGGCATGGTGATTGATAACTATCTCTTTGCCGTGGCCGCCGTGGCCAAGGACGG
>Ga0255776_10006714_pt1 | contig 11689 bp, 9 predicted proteins | sample 071ome_19_FD_179974 | JGI IMG/M metagenome (GOLD analysis project Ga0255776, IMG submission 179974) | Coastal salt marsh microbial communities from the Groves Creek Marsh, Skidaway Island, Georgia - 071413AT metaG (version 2) | ecosystem: Environmental > Aquatic > Marine > Intertidal zone > Salt...
CTTTTCCGCAGCCAAAAAGGTAACGTACCAGTCCATAGCCTCATTCAAGCCCTCTAGAACGTGATGTGTGGGCTGATAACCGAGTAATTTCCTCGCTTTTCCGATGTTGGCGAGCGAGTGTCGCACGTCACCTGCCCGGAAATCGCGATAGATGGGTTGAGCAGCCTTCAAATGTGGAAAGCGCCCAACAAGCGCATCCCGCAGGTGAAAGTAAAGCTGCTTCAGGCTGGTGCGCTCTCCGACCGCCACGTTATAGACCTGATTGATTGCAGATTCATCTCTAGCTGCAGCAGCCAGCAAGTTGGCCTGAACGGGGTTGTCGATGTAGCAGAAGTCGCGGCTCGTTTCTCCATCGCCATTAATGAAGACAGGCTCATTTTTGATCATGGCAGCAATCCATTTTGGAATCACTGCGGCGTAGGCCCCCTCCGGGTCTTGCCGCCGACCAAATATATTAAAGTAACGCAAGCCAATCGATTTGAACCCATACGTCCTAGCGAATACATCGGCATAGAGCTCATTGACCAGCTTGGTGACAGCATAGGGCGAAAGTGGCTTCCCGATCTTGTCTTCAACCTTGGGTAAGTCCGGGTGGTCGCCATACGTTGAGCTACTTGCAGCATAGACAAAACGCTGAACCTCGGCATCGCGCGCAGCGACCAACATATTCAAAAAGCCATCAATATTATTTCGATTTGCGATGATTGGATCTTCAATGCTGCGTGGCACGGAACCTAGTGCTGCCTGGTGAAGTACGTAGTCCACATCATCGCAAGCACGGTGGCAGGTAGCCCGGTCGCAAATGTCGCCTTCAATAAACCTGAACTTCCCCCACTGTGCTGAATTGACCAGTTGTTTCACTTCATCGAGATTACGTCTATGCCCTGTACTGAAGTTGTCCAACCCTACGACCTGCTGATCGAGTTTGAGTAAGGCTTCGAGTAGGTTGCTACCAATGAAGCCAGCTACGCCAGTAATAAGCCAAGTTTTGGGCTCGCCCTTGAGCCGCTGTTGTAATTTTTCGTATGTAGTCATGGTCACAGCCTCAAATCTGATTCCTGTGCCGTGAGCACGTACTTCAAGTCGTAGAGAACTGAAATGGGTTTTCCCAGGGCGCGGATTACGGCATTCCCCATGTCTTTAAATTGGTAGTGCGCAACGGCCAAGATGATAGCATCGTAACTTCCGGCTTTTGGTTCGATGATGGGTGTGATTCCGTATTCATGTAGAGCTTCTTCGGCTGTGACCCAGGGGTCGAAAACGTCGACATCACAGTTGTAGTCTTTCAGTTCAGCGACAATGTCAACCACACGAGTGTTGCGAAGGTCGGGGCAGTTTTCTTTGAAGGTTAACCCCATCACGAGCACCTTAGCGCCATCAACTTGGATGCGCTTTTTGGTCATGGCTTTGACCAATTGGGCGACGACATAAGTCCCCATACCGTCGTTCAAGCGGCGGCCCGCGAGAATGACCTCTGGGTGGTAACCGATTGCCTGGGCTTTATGGGTGAGGTAGTAGGGGTCAACGCCGATACAGTGCCCACCCACCAGACCAGGGCTGAAGGGCAGGAAGTTCCATTTACTGCCGGCAGCCTTGAGGACGGCCTCAGTGTCAATTTCCATCTTATTGAAGATGAGAGCTAGCTCGTTGACAAGCGCGATATTTAGATCGCGCTGGGTGTTCTCGATGACTTTGGCGGCTTCTGCGACCTTGATACTTTCAGCCCTATGGGTTCCTGCCGTGATTATTTCGTTGTAAAGCGCATCAATCAGGTCAGCAATTACAGGCGTTGAGCCGGAGGTAACCTTTTTGATAGTAGTAAGGCGATGCTCCTTGTCGCCCGGGTTAATTCGTTCTGGACTATAGCCGCAGAAGAAATCCTCGTTAAATTTAAGACCAGAGTGATTTTCAAGTACAGGAACGCAGTCGTCCTCCGTACAACCAGGGTAGACGGTGGATTCATATATGACGATGTCTCCCTTCTTGAGCACTTTTCCAACGGTTTCGCTAGCCTTAATCAGTGGCTTGAGGTCAGGGCGCTTGTGCTCATCGATAGGTGTGGGAACAGTGACGATGAAACAGTTGCAGCAGGTTAGATCATCTGGGCAGCAGGTGAGGGTCAGGTTCTTGGCAGTCGTGAATTCTTCTTTCGTCGTTTCAAATGTGACGTCGTTACCCGCGTTTAATTCATCAATACGGCTCTGATCTATGTCGAAACCGATTACCGAGCGATAGCGGCCAAACTCGACAGCCAATGGTAAACCAACGTAGCCTAGTCCAATAATGGCAAGTTTGATGTCTTCTAGCCGCATAGTTATTCGACGCTGAAATAGTCCCGATACCAAGCAACAAATTTGGCGACACCCTCCTCCACAGGGGTCGTCGGCCTGTATTGGAACTGTTCGACAAGGTCGTCGACTTTCGCATACGTATCGAGTACATCGCCCGGCTGCATGGGCAGCAGGTCCATGTCGGCCTTCCTACCCAGCGCCTGTTCCAGCGCACCGATGTAGTCCATCAACTCGACCGGGCAATTATTGCCGATGTTGTACACCCGCCATGGTGCCCTGCTGGAGCCGGGGTCAGGTTTGGAGCTGTCCCAGTCTGGGTTAGGAAGAGCAGGACGATCGAGCACACAGATCACGCCCTCGACGATGTCGTCGATGTAGGTGAAGTCGCGGCGATGCTTACCGTAATTGAAGACTGGTATCTTCTCACCGGCCAGGATGGCCGCGGTGAATTTGAACAACGCCATGTCCGGCCGCCCCCAAGGACCGTAAACGGTGAAGAAGCGGAGACCAGTAGTGGGCAGGCCATAGAGATGGCTGTAGGTATGAGCCATCAGTTCGTTACTCTTCTTGCTGGCGGCGTAAAGACTCAAGGGATGATCGACGCTGTGATGCACTGAAAAGGGCATCGTCGTATTAGCACCATAAACACTGGAACTGCTGGCATAGACAAGGTGCTCGACACCGTGGTGGCGGCATCCCTCAAGGATGTGGGTGAAGCCTAGGATATTACTGTCAATGTAGGCAAGAGGGTTCTCGATCGAGTAACGTACCCCAGCCTGTGCGGCCAGATTCAACACGCAATGCGGTTTGTGGGTGGCGAAGCACTCCTCTATTGCCTCGCGATCACTGAGGTCGATGCGCAAATGGGTGTAGCTCGGGTGCTTCGCATAGCGCATCAATCGCGCCTCCTTGATCGCTGGGTCGTAGTAATCGTTATGGTTGTCGATACCAATGACCGCATTGCCCCTCTCGAGCAGACGCACTGCCAGGGCTGAACCAATAAAGCCGGCAGCGCCGGTGATCAATACTTTCATGAGTCGCCCCCGAACAAATCGCGGGTATAGACCTTGTCCGCAACGTCGGCGAGAGCATCGGCGTTACGATTGGCGATGATGACGTCAGCCTCTTGTTTAAACTGCGCTAGATCCTTAACGACTTTGGATTTGCAGAACTCTTCGTCCTTCAGGGCCGGCTCGTAAATGATGACCGGGATGCCCTTGGCCTTAATGCGCCGCATGATGCCTCGAGTGCTTGAGTCACGGAAGTTGTCCGACCCAGCCTTCATGATGAGACGGTAGACGCCAACCACTTTCGGTTTGCACTGGATGATCTCTTCAGTAATGAAGTCCTTGCGCGTGGCATTGGAGTCGACGATTGCATGGATTAGTTTTTGAGGCACATCGCGGTAATTAGCGAGGAGCTGCTTTGCGTCCTTGGGCAGGCAGTAGCCACCGTAGCCGAAACTGGGATTGTTGTAATGCGCACCAATACGCGGGTCGAGGCAGACGCCATCGATGACCTGGCGAGCATCGAGACCATGGCGAGCGGAGTAGGTATCGAGTTCGTTGAAGTAGGCGACACGCATGGCCAGGTATGTGTTGGCGAACAGCTTGATCGCCTCGGCCTCAGTGCTGCTAGTAAAAAGAACCGGGATGTCCTGCTTAAAAGCACCTTGCTCGAGTAATTTAGCGAAGGTTTTGGCGCGAACAGATTGTTCGCCAACCACAATGCGCGACGGGTACAAATTGTCGTGTAAAGCTTTACCCTCGCGCAAAAACTCGGGGGAAAAGATCAGATTTTTCGTGCCACGGGCCTCACAGATACGTTCAGTGTAGCCGACTGGGACGGTGGATTTGATGACCATCGTCGCAACCGGATTGATGACCATAACGTCCCCAATTACTGATTCAATGGTTTTGGTATCGAAATAATTGGTCTCAGGATCGTAGTCAGTGGGGGTGGCAATAATGACGTAGTCAGCACCAGCATAGGCTTCCTCTGTATCCAAGGTGGCTCGAAAATTTAATGACTTGTGCTTCAAGAAGTCTTCAATATCGGCATCTTGAATCGGCGATTCCTTGCGATTAAGCATGTCAACTTTTTCGGCCACGATATCAAGGCAGACTACCTCGTTATGCTGGGCGAGCAGGACACCGTTCGAGAGCCCCACATAACCCATGCCGGCAATAGCGATTTTCATCGCATGCCACCCTTCGCAGAATCCATCTCGACTCTCAAAGTCTCGATTTCTGCTTGTAGCGCCTCGTATTCCGCTACTTTGCGCTTCAGGAATTCCGCCGTTAACTTCGATTTTTCGGCCACCCCGTCTGGCGTCAGTAAATAAGCGTAGCGCAACTTATTTTTGCTTTGGCTAAAGTTCTGCATCTTGACCAAGCCTTTTTCAACCAGGGCTTGAAAGCAAAAATTAATCGTGCCAAGCCCAACCCCGAGATCCCTGGCCAGCGCACGCTGACTGACCTCTGGCGTCTGATGCAAACGGCGCAAGACTTCAAATTGGATTTCCTCTTGGAAACCCGCCAATTTCTGTATTGGGGATACGAGACTCAAAGTGATTTTGGCACGCTACCGCCGTGCCGTTTCACGATCAGCAAGCGCGGTTGACGAGTTTTATCAGGAAGTTCGAAGCGGCAAAAAGCCCTGTCGCGCAGAAGATATTGTATCAAGTTCGGCGGACGAACACGATGGTATCACACCGACTTAACTTTGAGAAAGGTTTCTCGCCAAAAAGACAATAATCAGCGCAGGTCTCTCAACTCGCCTTGCGCAAACTACCCGCCGCGACACGCACCGCCACTGGCTTATTCAGCATCTCGATCAGCACCATGACGCGACGCTCCCCGTCGGCCATTTGGTAAATGCCTTCTATCCCGGCAAACGGTGCTTCAGTCAGCCGCACGCGTTCCCCGCTGCGGTAAAGGGGCTTTGGCTTTCTTTGTAACGATGCCTCCTCTGTTTGCAACAGTTCGATCAGGCAATCATCCACCCGCGCGGGTTCGATCCCGAAGCTAACCAGGCGGCTGACACCCTTGGTCGAACGGATCGGTGCCCAGCTCTTGGCAGAATCGCGATGACCCAAACGGATGAACAGGTAACGCGGAAACAGAGGCTCATCCGCAATGGTCAGCCCCCCTTGGTGGAGCCTCTCGGAGGGGATCGTCGGTAGGTAGCAATGATAACTCTGACGCTGGAGGTTTTCGAATGCACACCTTTCCTGTCTGGGCTTGGTATGTAAAAGATACCAGTGCATCGCTTCCTCCGAAATTTATGTTTCTTCTGAATATTTTACCCCTCGGTATTGCAGTTTGGCAATTACGTTTCCATCGCTCATATGGTTTGGATTTTCTATTGAGTGGCGGCGCTATTTCGTGGTGCTGGGACTTCGTTGTAATTTTTGAGTTCAAGATGTAAGGTCATTAGGAATAGCTGAATCGTCGCTACCCAGATCCTCTTCGAACTTATTATCGACCCTCAAGTATTGCAAAATTTCTTAAATGCTAGCGATGTTCACCGCCAATTAGAAATACTCTAGGACTTCGGGTTCATGGAAGGTGATGTAACTCTTGACAGTATCGTTATCTAGCGACTTAGTTAGGTAACCTTTTCCTAACATCAAGTTCATCAGGTCGGAGCCATAGGTTCTTCGCCATCTCTCTACTGGGGCCGGACCTGGCGCATTTCCTTTTCGATTTCGGCGATCTGCTAGTGGGACCCCAGTTGCCGGTAGCACTTAGTGGGCTTGAAGTCGGTGCGTTTCTCGGGCGGCCTTCATGTTACGAAACGACCGCGTCACATCCGGAGTGAACTGCGTGTCCTGTAATTGGGCGATCGCGTCCAGGTAAATCCGTGGAAGCCCGCAACGGCCACTCGCAGTGCCCGCAAATGTTTGTAAAAAAACCCCAACTCACAAGAGCTGGGGTTTATAGATTTGGTGGCCAAGGGCGGAATTGAACCACCGACACAAGGATTTTCAGTCCTCTGCTCTACCAACTGAGCTACTTGGCCACATCGCGACGGCAAGTTTACAGCAAAAGGAGGGCGCTTCCAATACGCTGCCATCTATTGATCGAATAAGTCAGCTGATTGCTTTTTCGGCATTGTGTAAACAGAGGATAAAAAGATTACCAAACACAAACCAAAGAAAGTCGCTGTGACCTTCAAATTGAAAACTTGTATTGTTAAGCTTGATAGAAAAAGCGTGACGATAAATCCCAAAAAGCCAGCGGATTTAGACGTATTGGCATCAATTTCTCTGCGAATCCCCTTGAGAATGATATATGACGGATAAATAAAATAAAATACTAAAGAGAGTCCCCCAAAAATCGCGCCCTTCTGAACCATCTGCGACAAGAACTCTGAATGCGATCCGGAGAGTCTCTTAATGTTGTAAATTTCTTCGTTTAACAGCGGTATTTTTAGCGCCAGTTCATCGTACGGTGGCATGTCTTTATCTAACGTCCCGAACCAAAAGTTATCGTGAAGCAGCCGAAGATCAATAAAAAATGAAACGATCCTGTGACCGATGGCGGAATTTTGAACAACGGTATGAAACTCCTCCGAACTCCCTTCAGCAAAAATGGATAGGACCGAAATAACATCGCTGATACGAACTTGGATCACATCCGAGAGCTTATAACTGACGATACCCACTGTAATTAATAACAGTGGCATCATACAAATCTGGATCCAGTTGCTGGGCCTCTTGTAAAAAATCCAAACGACAATCAACCCAACAAAAGCTAACCAAGATGTTCGGGACTGTGACTCAAGAATCACGAAACTTGTCATCAACAGCAAACTAGTATTTAGTACATATTTAATTGTCGGGTTCTTGCGTACAGGATCTGCGAAGATAAAGATACCCATCAAAGCAACCACATAAACCGGAAGCGTAATAGGATCTATAAAATACGTGGCGGCTCTATACCCCCAATACTGCTCAGGAAACATCACAAGGGAGCAAAAAACAAGAGTCACTCCGACTAACGAACCAAAAGCAAGGGCATTGATTAGTCTATCCCGATCAAGCCTTAGCATATAAAGATAGACGGGAATGAACAGTAACAACCTAGATGGGCCGTCGAAGTCGGAAACCTTAAAACTTAGTTGACCGAGTTGCGACAAAATTGTTGTGCTCAGTGGAGCGCACAGACATGCAATCACAGGCCATACGTTACCAACAATTCTCCATTTCGCCCCCCCATGTGCCCGACTTATCAATAACCAAATACATGAAAAGCTCAGGATAAAACTAAGGGTGTTAGTCGCCCCCTTCAATACAAGTAATAGAGCTGCGGATAAAAACACGATCAACTCAATACCTAGAGTGGGCGCGTCGACCGACCTGAGACTGGCTATCAGGTCTCGCTCATTATTTATTTTAATAGGCATCAACTATAGAGGTTACCCTAGCTCCCGCAAAAGCGGGCGCTAGGGCACTTAAAGCAAAATACAATCAATGTGTCACGGCGCTTCCTGAACCTCTGGGCACTCTAATGTCTTCAACTAGAGTTTGAATATTTTGAGGCGGAGGGGCGGTAAGTCTCGAGACTACCGTCGCAGAGGCAAAATTCATCAAAGCTCCAACCGCTCCAAACGCCTCAGGCTGAATACCGAGGAACCAATTGTCAGGGGTATTTGGCAGACTATTCGTACCCGGAATGAAGAACCAGCCCTTGAATACAAATATGTATGCAAGCGTAGAGACTAGTCCCACAACCATACCGACGATAGCCCCCTGACTATTCATGCGTTTGTTGAAAATGCCCATCATCAATGCCGGAAAAATCGAGGATGCCGCTAAGCCGAATGCTAACGCAACCACTTGGGCTGCGAAGCCGGGCGGATTCATGCCAAGGTACCCGGCCACACCGATGGCCACCGCCATCGATACCCGAGCGGCCAACAACTCTTTTTTCTCAGATATATTTGGCGTAAAGACACCCTTCATCAGATCATGAGACACTGCCGACGATATTGCCATCAACAAACCAGCGGCCGTGGAAAGCGCCGCAGCCAAACCACCAGCCACCACTAACGCAACGACCCAATTTGGCAATTGAGCAATCTCAGGGTTGGCCAACACCATAATATCTCGGTCAATTTTCGTCATCTCGTTGCCCTTCCAGCCATACTCCTCAGCCTTGGCAGCGAATGATTCATTCTTGTCGTTGTAATACTGAATTCGACCATCACCATTCTTATCTTCAAACTGCAGGAGTCCAGTCGTTTCCCACTTCTTAAACCACTCCGGCCGCTCATCGTAAACTAAGTTCGTATCAGGCTTGCCGATCTCACCGGGCTGAATTGTATTGATCAAATTGAAGAATGACATTGCCCCGACCGCAGGTGCAGTTGTGTAAAGGATCGCGATGAAGACCAACGCCCAGCCAGCCGAGGACCGCGCGTCTTTGACTTTGGGAACCGTGAAAAAGCGAACAATCACATGCGGAAGACCCGCCGTGCCGATCATGAGGGATAACGTCAGCGCCACCATATTCAACGACGTTCCTTTTTGAACGGTATATTGCGCAAAGCCTAACTCAACCAATACGCTGTCAAGTTTTCCTAAAAGAGAAGTGCCGTCTGCTAATGATCCGCCGAGTCCTAATTGAGGTAACGGGTTACCCGTGATCTGTAATGAAATAAATACAGCCGGCACTGTGTAAGCAAAAATGAGCACACAATACTGCGCGATTTGGGTGTATGTAATCCCTTTCATACCGCCCAAAACGGCGTAAAAGAACACAATCAGCATGCCAACGACTAGGCCCGAGTCGTAGCTAACGTCCAGAAATCTCGAGAACGCGACACCGACGCCCTTCATCTGACCAATAACGTAAGTAATAGACGCAACGATCAAGCAAATGACGGCAATAATCCTCGCAGTCTTCGAATAGAAACGATCACCAATAAACTCTGGAACCGTGAACTTTCCGAACTTCCTAAGATAGGGAGCTAAAAGTAGCGCGAGCAGCACGTATCCACCGGTCCATCCCATCAGATAGACCGATGCGTCATACCCTTTAAACGCGATCAGTCCTGCCATTGAAATAAACGAAGCTGCAGACATCCAATCTGCCGCCGTTGCCATCCCGTTTAAAACCGGGTTGACGCCCTTTCCTGCGACGTAAAATTCACTCGTGCTTCCGGCTCGAGCAGCAATGGCAATTCCGATATACAACGCAAAAGTGATACCAACAATGATATAGGTGATTGTTGTTAGATCCATTTTTGCTCTCCTCTACTTTTCGTCGACGTCAAATTCGCGATCAAGTCGATTCATTCGCTTGACGTAATACAAGATCAGAACCAAAAAGACATAAATTGAACCTTGTTGTGCAAACCAGAAGCCCAGTTTGTATCCTCCAATCGTTACCTGATTCAACTGATCGACCAAAATAATGCCGAATAAGTACGAGCAAACGAACCAAACGATGAGACACTTGATCAGGATGCTGACATTTGCTTTCCAGTAATTTTGAGAGCCGCTCATACTCCCCCCTATAGTAAGTTGTTATTTTTCTATTGTTCGTGCTTAATAATAACACTCGATACCCGTCATACATAGTACGATTCGCGAGCAAAAAAAAGCCCGGCATATAGGCCGGGCTTTTTTCGAGTACTAAATGGACTTTACATCATGCCGCCCATACCGCCCATACCGCCCATGCCGCCCATGTCTGGCATACCACCACCAGCAGCACCCTCCTCTTTCGGAGCCTCAGCAACCATTGCGTCAGTCGTGAGTATTAGGGCAGCAACCGATGCGGCATTCTGAAGCGCAGATCGTGTGACCTTAGTAGGATCGAGAACGCCCATCTCCACCAAGTCCGCATACTCGCCCGTCGCCGCGTTGTACCCAATGTTGCCCTTTGACTCAGCGACCTTGTTCAGGACGACAGACGCCTCATCACCAGCATTCTTGGCGATTGTACGAAGTGGCTCTTCAAGTGCTCGAGCAATGATCCGGATGCCTGCATCCTGATCTGCATTCGCACCCTTAACCTTGTCGATCGCGCTTCTCGCTCTGACAAGAGCTGTTCCACCACCTGCGACAATGCCCTCTTCAACCGCAGCACGTGTCGCGTGTAACGCATCCTCAACACGAGCTTTTTTCTCTTTCATCTCAACTTCCGTCGCTGCGCCAACTTTCACAAGCGCGACACCACCGGCAAGCTTTGCAACTCGCTCTTGAAGCTTCTCTCGATCGTAGTCGCTCGTAGACTCTTCAATCTGTTGGCGGATCGCCTTGACTCGTCCCTCGATACCGGATTGCTCGCCTGCGCCGTCAATAATTGTTGTCTCTTCCTTACCAATTTCTACCTTTTTGGCTTGTCCTAAATCATCAAGGGTCGCCTTCTCTAGGTTCAATCCCACTTCTTCAGCGATCACGGTTCCACCTGTCAAGATAGCAATGTCTTCGAGCATGGCTTTACGACGATCACCGAAACCGGGGGCCTTAACAGCGGCAACCTTCAGGATTCCGCGAATGTTGTTCACCACCAAAGTAGCCAGCGCCTCACCCTCAATGTCTTCAGCAATAATCAAAAGAGGTTTTCCCGCTTTTGAGACCTGCTCGAGCACCGGTAATAGATCTCTGATATTCGAGATTTTTTTGTCGTGCAACAAGATGTATGGATTCTCAAGATTCGCCATTTGCTTGTCAGCATTATTGATGAAATAAGGTGACAAATAACCCCGGTCGAATTGCATTCCCTCAACGACTTCAAGCTCGCTTTGGAGTCCTGAGCCATCCTCGACAGTGATCACACCCTCTTTTCCAACTTTGTCCATCGCGTCTGCGATGATCTTGCCAATTTCTTCGTCAGAATTGGCAGAAATCGATCCGACCTGTGCAATCTCTTTACTCGTTGTACAAGGCTTAGAGTTTTTCTTGAGCTCTTCGACGACGGCCGCTACGGCCTTGTCAATACCGCGCTTTAAATCCATTGGATTCATGCCAGCGGCTACGTACTTCATGCCCTCTTGCACAATCGCTTGAGCCAGCACAGTCGCTGTGGTTGTTCCGTCACCTGCAACATCAGAGGTCTTAGAAGCAACCTCCTTGACCATTTGAGCACCCATGTTCTCAAACTTATCTTTGAGCTCCACCTCTTTTGCAACTGACACGCCGTCTTTCGTGATTGTTGGTGCGCCGAACGAGCGCTCAAGCACAACGTTTCTTCCCTTAGGGCCCAGGGTCACCTTAACTGCGTCTGCCAAGACGTTGACGCCTGCGACGATTTTCGCTCTCGCTGAGTCGCGGAATTTAACTTCTTTTGCTGCCATGTTTTTACTCCTAAAAAAGTCTGTCTAAATTCGTAAATGTTGACCCTAAGGGGTTACTCCAACACGCCCATGATGTCCTCTTCTCGCAT
>Ga0255776_10006723_pt1 | contig 11683 bp, 8 predicted proteins | sample 071ome_19_FD_179974 | JGI IMG/M metagenome (GOLD analysis project Ga0255776, IMG submission 179974) | Coastal salt marsh microbial communities from the Groves Creek Marsh, Skidaway Island, Georgia - 071413AT metaG (version 2) | ecosystem: Environmental > Aquatic > Marine > Intertidal zone > Salt...
CCCGTCCGAGGTTCGGTGTCCCGGTCGTAATGCGCTCGGCACCCGTCGTCGTCGTCGAAGTAGAGTCGCTCGGCACCCGCGGCCCCACCCACCTAGGCGTGGAATCACGGGTCCTCACTCGTCAATCCCGTCCGTCCGATCGCGCCGTCCGTCCGATCATCCGTCCGATGGCGTCACCCGGGTCGTTTCGATTGGTGTGCGCACGTCACGCGAGTCGTGAACCTTCAAAACGACGGACACGAGACGGACACGAGACGGACACGACGACGAGGTGAAAAAGGCGACGATCGGACAATCGGACAATCGGACAATCGGACAATCGGACGACCAAAATCCATAACGGATTGAACTCGCGTGACCGGGTGGGTGTCGATCGATCGATCGATCGGAATACGTCGAGCGAGTGAGACGTGGTGCGCGCGTGCGTGTTGTTTTCGAAGGGGACGGGACGCCGGCGACGCGAGCGCCATCGCGCGTCGCCGGTTGAGGCCGGGTGAGGACGGAACGCGCGCGCGTCGGGGGCGTTTCGCTCGACGGTGGGACGCGGGTGACGTCGAGGGCGACGTCGACGGAAAAATCGGCGGTATTGGAGAGGCAACGCGCGCGGGTTTGGAATTCATTGGTTTGTTTGCGACGTCCGAGAAGTGGACGGAATACGACGGAATATGACGACGGAAACGGACGACGGGGCGCGGAAGTCGCTGGGAAACATGGCCGAGCGCGAGTTTTTGGTGGATTTGGTGCGTGATCGCGGGAGAGGGCGACGGGAGAGGGCGAATTGGACGATATTAGAGCGATCGCCCCGCGCGCGGGGATGTCCGAGGGCGTTTGTTTCGGCGCGCGCGCGAAGAGGACGCGGGCGGATGGATTCGTCGTGCGCGTGGGTTGGAACGGTTGACTGACTGTCGCATCGCGTCGTTTATATCGCGTAGATTAAACACTTGAAGACGGATGAGGTTGTGGCCAAGGAGGTTCCGGATGGTATAGGTGCGTACAAATTTGAGCGTCGGCGTTCTCGAGCGCTCGGAACGCTCCTAGGAGTCCGCGCGCGCTTCGTCGTCTCGGTATCCCGGATTTCTCGTACTGACGGTGCACTCGCGCGCGCTCGTCCGTTGGTTTGAACGCGATGATGTACACAGATTTAGCGCAGTTTCCGCAGCGTACCGTGAATGGGTTCAAGCTCGACCTCTTTGGGTTGTATCACAACGTGTGCGCCAGAGGCGGGTTTCCCGTCGAGACGAATGGTTCCGCGGCTAAGGTTCCATGGAGTTGGAGCAAAGAGATCTTCAAGGGCATGGCCAACTACACGGATACGCACCGGTGTACGTCGGTGGGTCACGATTTGATTCAGAGCTATAGGAAGTACTTGCTCTCGTACGAGCTGGCGCACCCAGAGGATGTGAATAAGAGCGGCGAGGTGCCGGCGGAGATTCCTCGCGGCGAGCGGCAGGTGCGGGTGAGGATGCCAAGTGCGGGTTCTGGGTCGAGACGGCGACGAACTCCGAGTGAAGGCGGCGAAGGTGGTAGAGGTAGGGGACGGGGTAGACCCCCCGGTGGGAGAGGCCGACCGAGATCGTCAGCCGGGCCGAGATCGTTACCGCCGCGAGGCGGGAATAATTTCAATTTTTCCGTGGGCAATCGTTTGCGCGTGTACTGGCCGAGTGACGCGGCGTGGTACTCTGGCATGGTTGTCATGCAAGAGACCACGCCAGAAGGGGTTGTGTATAGTAAAATTGACTACGACGACGGAGACGAGGAGGTTCTCAACCTGGCGAACGAGATTTGTGAATGTTTGGATGTTGACGACGACGGCTTGGTGTATCGTCCGAGGCCTAGCGCTAGACGGTCTGGAATGAGCCAACCGGGACAACTCGCCTTGGAATACCAAGGAGGTCACGAGCACGAACAGATCCGTCAACCAATATCTATGGAGGAGGTTCTTGAAGCCATGAATCGCCGAGAAGCTGCGCGAGGCTTGTACGAGCTGTGCGCGGAACCTCACGAACCTCAAGAGACGTTTCGGCTGGGGTACATGATGGGAGTTCGTAGAGCGGCGAATAAAGCGGTGGAAATCATGCAGACGATGCTCGCTCGAGCGTTCCCGGAAGGGGATCCGATGCGCGATCTCGTGACGAAGGACGATTTGCACACGGCTGTCGTCGATGGTACATACGAGGCGGACGCGGAGAGCGACTTAGAAGACGTCGAGGAGGACGCGGTGGAAGAACCGCAACGCGTTCGTGAACACGACGCCCCTTGGCCAAAGGATGAGAACGTTCCCAGCGAAGAGGATGTGAAGAAGGAATTGGAGCAGATGCGCATCCGCGCGCAGGGTACCGTGGACATTTCACAGGCTGGCGACGCCGAAGGCAAGAATAAGCTTGTCGTCAAGGTGAAGAGAGGCAGAGAGGACGAAGGCATCGACGATGAAGAAGATCAAGACGCGAAACGCATCGCTCCGGAAGCCACAACCGCAGGTACGCTCGGAGACCAGCGTCGCATCGCGCTCAACAAGGTGGTCAACGTCGAATACGGCGGAGACAAGGTGGTTTTGCGTTGGCTCGACACCCACGGCTGGGGTCAATACGCTGGAAATTTCGCCCACTACGGCGTCACCCGTCGCACTCTCAACCACCTCAACATGACAGACTTAGAAAATCTGTACATCGACACCGAACACAAGTCCGCAATGGCCAAGGCGATCGATCGTCGTCGCAAACGCAACGAAAAATACCGTCTTCACGGTACCTAGTCTCGTCCAACGCGTTTGGTTTCCCTCAATAACACATTGAAGAAAGGTTCATATACAGTAAAAACAATCATCACGCAACGACGACGCTTGTTCACCCACGCCCGCGGTTTGGTTTATCATCATCATTATCATCATCATCATCATCATCATCACCGCGGCCTTTTTCCTCTTCCACCCCTCGGTGCGCGTCCATCACGAACACAAATTAAAGTCGCGTCAAACGCGCCAAGCAAACACACCTGACTTACTCGCCTAGTTGATCCTTAAACCTCGACTTGCGTACGCCGTCGTCATGTCCACCGGATGGCTTCGAGGCGTGGTCAAGGCGGTCCCGAGCGGGGATCAAGTGGTGATCGTCGCACCGGGCGCACCAGGGGTACGTCGTCGTCGTCGTCACGCGCGCGTCGTCGTCGTTTTCGAGGCGTTCGTTGGCTGGAATAGTAATCCATCAGATTGAGATCTATCGCGACGCGTGACGTCCACGGCGATGGATGACGACGGCAAAAAGAGACTGACGATGGAGTTTTATTGTTCATTTCCTGTGCGAATCGTAGGCGGGTCCTGGACCGGAAAAAACATTGACTTTGGCGTCGCTCGTGGCACCGCGAATGGGCCGCCGCGACGGAGGCGTGGTCGCGGAAGCGTTCGCGAACGCGTCGAGGGAAAGCCTTCGACGGGCGTGCGCGGGGAAAGAGGTGACGTTTAGGGTTGAATACAAGGTGGAGTCTATCAATAGAGAGTTTGGGGTGGTGTTCACGGGTAAAGGGGAGAATGTAAGCCTGATGCAAGTATCCAACGGGTTTTGTAAGGTGCGCAGAGGAGGAAGCGACCGAGCGAGCAACGTGGATGAATTGGAAGAGGCAGAGAGAACGGCGCAGACGAAGGAGGTGGGGATGTGGAGTAAAGATCCGGCAGTTTTGGCGGCGGCGAATCGACCGCAGGCGGAACCGGTGAGCGCGGAGGATATTTTATCTGCGGTCAAGATGACGCCGACGCCCGCCGTCGTGGAGCACGTGCTCAACGGAGGCATGGTGAAGCTCGCCCTCACTGGGGACGGTGTCGTGAATAATCAGGTGATCACCGTCTCCATCGGAGGAGTTTCTGTCCCCTCTATGGGTAGAAGAGGTGCGAAGAACGAGGATGGGACGGATCAGGGTCCGGAACCGTTCGCCGTTGAGGCGAAACATTTCACAGAGATGTCTCTCTTGCATCGCGACGTTCGGGTAATCTTGGAAGGTTTAGATCGGAGAAACAACTTTATCGGGTCCATTCTTCCGGCTGACGTCAACGATACCGATTTTGTCAACGTTGGTGAGGGTCTCTGCAGGTTGGGGTTGGCGAGCGTGCACGACGCGAGCGCGGCTGCTTTAATCGGCGGCGCTGGTAAGCTTCGCGCCGCCGAAGCCGTCGCCAAGACGCAAAAGTTGAGACTCTGGCGCAATTACGTGCCTCCCGTTTCGTCAATCAACGCGGTAGCTTTGACCAACTACCAGGCGCGGGTCATCGAAGTAATCTCTGGCGATTGCATCTCTGTCGCGCCAATCTCGGACGGTGACACGTCAGAGCGTCGGATCAACTTGAGCTCGATTCGAGCGCCGAGAATGTCAAACGGGCGAGACGAAAACGCACGTCACGAACCTTGGGCCGTGGAAGCGAAAGAGTTCCTCGTCTCCCGCTTGATTGGTCAGACGGTGTCCATCAGCATGGATTATGCGAGGAAGATTGGAGAGGGCGCAAACGAGCGCACCCTTTATTTCGCCACCGTCAAGGTGCCGACGTCGGATAACTCAAAGCATCTCAACGTTGCCGAATTGCTCCTTGTGCGCGGATTGGCGTCGTGCAACCGTCACCGCGGCGATGAAGAGCGCGCCGCAGATTACGACGAGCTCATTGTGGCAGAAAAGAAGGGTATAGATACCAAGAAGGGGATGCATAACAAGGGTCGAGAGGCTCCTGTTCATAGGAAAAATGACTTTAGTTTGAACGCGCACAAGGCGAAGACTTTCTTGCCGTTTTTGCAGCGCGCTGGAAAGTGTACCGCCATCGTGGATTACGTTGCTGCTGGACATAAAATTCGTGTTTCGATTCCGAAAGAGGGCGCAGTTATTGCATTCTGCCTCGCCGGCGTTCGCTGTCCGCAACGTGACGAACCCTACGCCGCAGAAGCGTTGGCGTACACGCGCAACATGATTCTTCAACGCGAGGTTGAAATCGTCGTCGACTCGGTGGATAAAACTGGCGTCTTCCTCGGAACCTTGCTCGCAGATAACGGGAAGGTCAACCTCGGCGAAGAGCTTCTTCGCGTGGGATTGGGAAGCCTGCACCCAATGTTCCCCGTGGACCGAGTTCAAGGCGGCAGAGCACTCGCCGAGATTGAAGCCGCGGCAAAGGAGATCAAGGCGGGACTCTGGAAGGATTGGAAGCCACCCGCCGTCGAGGCGGAGGAGCCGGTCGAGAACGCGCCCGATAATACCCTGGTGCACGTGGGCGTCACTGAATGCCTCGCTGGCGGTCAGTTCTTCGTGCAAAAGCTCGAAGGATGTAAGATTGGAGAGGTGACAGACAAGTTGGCTGAACTCTACGGAGGCGTCGACACGAGCAAGCCGTTCGACGGAATCTTCGAGCCAAAGGCTGGAGACGTCGTCGCCGCCAAGTTTACCGGCGACGACAAGTGGTCCAGAGCCATCGTGATGCACAAGCGCGTCGGGGATAACCCAGTGAGCGTCTTTTACTGCGATTTTGGCAACTCTGAGGATTTGCCATTTAATCGGCTCCGACCGCTCAAGGACTCCAGCATCACCATCGCGGCGATTCCCGCCATGGCGCTCCACTGCAACCTCTCCTTTCTCAAGGTGCCTCACATAGACTCTGATTACGGCTATCAAGCCGCGTCGCACATCGGCTCGCTCATCTCTGGACGCGCCTTTCACGCGCGCGTCGACCACAGAGAGCGCCGACCTTCTGCCAAGCCCTGGGAAGCCGAAGCCATCCCAGCCTTCTCTCTCACCCTCTTCCCCGACCCGGATCTCTCTTCCGCCTCCGTCTCGCGCGACATCCTCGCCGCCGGTTTTGCCCGTCTCGACCGTCGTGCCGCCGCTCGCCGTCTCGATTCGGCTGAGACGGACGCGCTTCTTGAGTCTCAGGAATCCGCGCGACGCGCGCGGCTCGGCGCTTGGGAATACGGCGACGCGTTTGACAGCGACGATGAACGTTAGATCATTATTAATGATACTCGTACCGGTACTACGCACACGAATCAATCAATCAATCTTTATTCATCCTCACTCCGCAACCCGTTCGCCGTTTCCGAGCGCTCTTCCATTCTCTCGCTCGCGTTCACCAGTCGACGCATTTTGTCCAAAACCAATCGACCGCACCCACAATCGACGAGTCGTAAACCATGAAAGACTGGAACCAGCCGGGTTTCAATAAATTTACAGTGTCGACATTGAGGCATTTAGTCATGTAAATCCACGAGTAATGAACCGCCAATGCATGGGAGGGATGCCACCAGAATAGCGAAGCCCCGATCGACATCGCGTCCGATCGTTATCCACACGACCTCGCTCGCGTTCGGTGCGTCAGAGCCGGACGACGCGACGAGGGGAATCGCGCGCGCGTCGGAACGAACGGGAAAAGCTTTCGTTTCTTCGTAGGATCGAGCGCGGAGGTTTGTGAAGCGAGAGACATGCGGGCGACGACGACACAAAGCACGAGCGCGGTCATCAGCGGAGCGCGTTTGAAAACGAGCAAGAGGAGAACGACGACGACGGTCGCACCGCGACGCGCGACGACGACGACGACGACGCGAGCGTCGGCGGGGGGTGATGTGGATCTCTTGAACGCACGCGGTAAGAAGCGCGTGGTGATCACGGGGATGGGTGCGGTGACGGCGCACGGCGATGATGTGCACGCGATGTATGAAAAGCTGTGCAACGGAGAGAGCGCGATATCTCCGATTGAAAAGTGGGACGTCGGTGAGATTGGAACGACGTTTGCCGGGGAGATTAAGGACTTTCAGTGTGGTGAATACATGAACAAGAAGATGGCGCGTCGTGTGGATCCGTATATTGCGTACATGATTGTTGCGGCGAAGAGGGCGTTGGAGGACGCAAAGGTTAACTGGAATGACGAGGAGGGTGCAAACTACGTGAACAAGGCGCTGAGTGGATGCCTCATAGGTAGTGCGATGGGTGGTATGCAAACGTTCGCCACGGCGACGGAGAACCTTTTCACTCAGGGACACAAGAAGATGAACCCGTTCTGTATTCCGTTTGCGATTACGAACATGGGTAGCGCGCTCACGGCGATGGATATCGGTTTCATGGGGCCAAACTACTCGATCGCGTCCGCGTGCGCGACGGGTAACTTTTGCATCTTGAACAGCATCATGCACATTCAAAATGGTGAGGCTGACATGATGCTCGCCGGCGCTAGCGATGCGGCGATCATTCCGAGCGGTATGGGGGGTTTCTCTGCGGCGCGCGCGCTCAGTACGCGCAACGACGATCCCAAGGCGGCGTCTAGGCCGTGGGATGCCAACAGAGACGGTTTCGTGATGGGTGAAGGTGCCGGCGTGCTCGTACTTGAATCTCTGGAGAGCGCTCTTGCGCGTGGCGCCCCGATCGTCGCCGAAGTCTTAGGTGGTTTCGCGACTTGCGACGCGCATCACATGACTGAACCTCGCCCAGACGGCGCGGGTGTCAACTTTGCTATTGACAAGGCTCTTGAGGTCACAGGTGTCAAGGCAGAGGACGTCAACTACATCAATGCCCACGCCACGTCCACTCCGGCGGGCGACATGGCCGAACTCCGCGTGTTGCAAAAGAAATTCAAGAACTCGGGAGCCAAGATCAACAGCACCAAGAGCATGTTGGGTCACTTGCTCGGCGCCGCCTCTGCTGTTGAGGCTGTCGTGTGCATCAAGGCTATCACCACTGGTGAACTTCACCCGAACATCAACCTTGATACCCCTGATGAAGGCGTCGATGTCTCCATGTTGGTGGGCAGCGCTCGCGAAAAGCACGAGGTCAAGGTGGCGTTGAGCAACTCGTTCGGCTTTGGAGGTCACAACTCTGCCGTCTTGTTTGCTCCTTACAAGCCGAAGCGTGTTTAGACTAACCTCTCCGCCGAGAGGCAATCATTGTTAATAATTCGACGTGTAGCTTCTATGCCTAAAACAATCAAATCATCCTTGACTAAATGTGTGTTTACACTCCTACTAGATAAGCTACGTGCTGAGAAATCAAATCAAATCGAGACCGAACACCGCACTGATAACGAACAAAACACCAAAGGCGAGAGCTACGGCGCTCGAGCCGCGAGCAATGTAGCTGACAAACTTTGGATTGTTCTTTTCAAGTGCGGCAGTACCCGCACCAATGCAGTACGTGTACGTTCCCATGGCAATGATGGTTCCGACAAAGAACGTCGCCAAGAAGGAAATAGCCTCGACTCGCGGAAGTGCAAGGGCAGGCAGCAGTAAAAACAGCGCATCGGGCTGCAAACCGTGGATCGTACCGGTGATGTACGTCCAGGAGATAAAACTACTATCGCGTTTCATCGGCATGCCCGAGTCCCCGCCATGCGAATGTGAATGCGAGTGAGAATGCGAATGTGAATGTGAATGTGAGTGACCGGAGACGCTCTCCCAGAAACCCATTGCCCCGATAATAATGAGCGTCAAACCGACGATACCTTGACCGAATTGTCCAATAATTTCCATGTTGAGCGGCAACTTGTCTCTCAACAAGATGAAGATGCATCCAAACAGGATTTGACCCGTGTTGTGGCCAAAGCCCCACAGAGCGCCCATGAGGGCGTTTTGAGCTCTGCTCGGGCCGACGGTCAGCGGCGTGAGCGCAGCCAAGTGATCGGGCCCAGTCAAAGTGTGCAAGCAGCCAGCTAAAAGGCCTGCCCACGCAGACTTGAACGCAGCGGCAACACTGATCCAGTGCGCGACGTGCAAGTGACTAATCCAGATGGCAATTGCTTCGCTGCACACCGTGTACGCGGCGCCGAGGCAGCAAAACACGGTGAACGCTGTGAGGGCGAGAGTCGTGCTCTTTGACAATGGTTGGCGACCAAAGGTGACGAGCAAACGAACTGAGTTCATGGCAACCATTAATGTCGCACCTTCGTGCAACAAGACAGCCAACCACAGCGGGAAAGCGCCAAAGAGCGCCGGGATGGCTGAGCCGACAATCGAGACAACGGCGAGCGCAATGTTTTGGCGCAAGACGCGTCGCGTGCGCTCGGCGATGGAAAACAACTGCGGAAGCTCGGCGATACCGCCTTCATCCTTGGTGAGCAAGAGGACGTCCGCAGCGCTCGCTGCGGCATCGCTCGGGGTGGAAGCAATCGCGACGCCAACGTCCGCCGCCGCCAACGCTGGCGCGTCATTAATGCCGTCGCCAACCATGGCAACGCGCGGGTTTTTGTTCTCCTTGACCCGCTCTCTGAGCTTTTCGACGAGTTCGAGTTTTTGCGACGGGGTCAATCCCGCATGCACATCCTCTTGCTTGAGATTGATGGCTTCTGCCATGGTTATCGCGCTCGTGGCGTTATCTCCTGTGAGCATCACCAACTCCATGCCGTTTGATGCATTCGCCGGCTCCCACCAGTTTTGTCTGCACTTACCCGACCGCAACAGCGAGATAGCTTCTGGAGCCTTCGGGTTGAGGGTATCGGTAAACGTGAAAAGCGCCGGGTCTTCACCCTCCACGGCGAGCACCGCAATCACCTCACCCTCTTGCTCATTCACCGCGGCGGAGCACTCAGAAGTGCTGTTGTCGCACACCTCAAGGGCGAATTCGGCGCTGCCAAATCTCGCACGTCTGCCATTAAATGTTCCCTCAACGCCACTTCCAGCGACCACCTTATAGTTGGTCACGCTTCCAACATCGGGAAGATTGATACCTCGCGCGGCTTGCGTCACGGCGGCGGCGATGGGATGCGAAGAACCTCGCTCAAGGCTCAAGGCGTACGCGAGCGCCTTGGATGATCCGCTCGGATCGGATTGAATAGTCGCACCGTTTTCAAACCGCGTGATGTTCGTGCAGCTCATTTGTCCAGTGGTAATGGTGCCCGTCTTGTCCAACGCGACCGCGCCCACTTCGGCGAGCGCATCGAGGGTCAAACCACCTCTGATGAGCACGCCTCTGCGCGCCATGGCGCCGATGGCGGCGACGTACACCAACGGCGACATGAGTAGTGCGCACGGTGCCGCAGCCGATAAGAATGCAAAGCTTCGGTACATCGCTCCACCTCTGCCGAGAAAGGGAATGCCGAGCGCCATCGGCGCGATGGCCATGGTAATAAATGTGATGGCGAGAATAGCCTTGCTGTAGCGATCGCCAATGCTATCCAACATGCGCGAAACCTTGGGCCGGCGCCGCTGCGCCGCTTCGGTTAGCCGCGCGATGCGCGCCGGAGTGCTCTCTTCGCTCGATCGCAGGCTTCGCACGACGAGCACGCCATCCGTGTTCATCGCTCCAGCCGGAATCTCATCGCCGTATCGCTTCATCACTGGCAAAGCCTCGCCGGTGATGTGCTGAATGCTCACAAAGGCGCTTCCGTGAACGACGACACCGTCGAGCGGTACTTGCTGCCCGGCCTTGATGAACACCGTCGTGCCGACGAGAACGTCTGCCGCGGCAACCTCTTGAATACTGCTCATATCTGGCGTTCCATCCGCGTTGAGCGTCACAACCTCCGCTGTCGTCGGCACCGTGCCCCAGAGCGCCTTCAAATCTCCTCTCGCGTGCAGCGTGAGCCGATCCTCGACAAAGTGCGCCGACGCAAACAAGACGAGCAAGAGCGCCCCTTCCATCGCGCATCCAAGCATCACGGTTCCAAAGACGGCGAGCGTCGTCAACACGTGAATATTCACGTTACCCACGGCGAGCTCGTACGTCACGTCAACGAATTCTGGCGTCCCCGCCAGCGCATACACCAAAACCGTACAAACCTTACTCACCAACGCCGCCGTCGCCGTCTCCACCCCGCCCACGGCGCCACCACCACCGGCAGCCACGTGCGTCGCCACGTGCGACACCCCGGCGACGAGAAACAACGCCCACGCCACCGCCGCCACCGCCGCGTTCCCCCTCAAGAAATCCGCCACCCGTCCGATACCCGTCGCGCTAAACACCGCATCCAACGCCCGCACGATCTCCCCCCGCACCCCTTCCGCCGCGGACCCACCGAAACCGACGCCGTCCACCGACCCGCTCGCCATCATCCCCGCCTGCGACACGAACTCGTCCTCGTCCGAGCTCACCGCCGCCCCGTCCAGCGCGCTCCGCCGGCTCCCCGGGTCCCTCGCCCGCGTGCCTCCGTGACTGTGTCCGTGTCCCCCGCACGACGCCGAGCGAGCGACGACGACGACCCGTCGCCGCCGCCGCCGTCCTCCTCCGTCCTCTGTCCCGCTTCCCTCCATCCTAAACGCCGCCCGCGGGGCGACGGCCACGACCCTCGTCGCATTCGTCGTCCTCCCTCGTCGCCGCGCGTCCCATCGCGTTCGTCCACCGACCACCGCCCTCTGCGTCGTCGCCATCGCCGCCGACGTCGCCATCGCCGATGGAGAACCGCGTCGCGTCGATCGATGCGGGTCGGGCGACCGACGAGACCCTCAACCATGCGCGCGGGCGGGCGGGCTTCGGACGGATCGGATGACGTTAGGGCCCGTTGTGTAAATGTATCATTCGGTGTCTCGGTATCTCGGGGCCCGTTGTGTAAATGTATCATCGGTATCTCGGTATCGGCCCGTTGTGTAAATGTATCATTAGGACGCGCGCTGCCGAGCGCGGGCGTGAGACCCGGGCGCGTGGAGAGGCGCGCGTGGAGAGGCGACGACGTCGATACGACGCGACGCGAGCGCGCGGCGGTTTGATTTCACTCGTTTCGTTCGTTCGTGCGTCTCGTCGTGTC
>Ga0255776_10006724_pt1 | contig 11683 bp, 13 predicted proteins | sample 071ome_19_FD_179974 | JGI IMG/M metagenome (GOLD analysis project Ga0255776, IMG submission 179974) | Coastal salt marsh microbial communities from the Groves Creek Marsh, Skidaway Island, Georgia - 071413AT metaG (version 2) | ecosystem: Environmental > Aquatic > Marine > Intertidal zone >...
GAGCAAGAACTTCTCCAGTTGGGGTTACGGGATTTACCTGCAGATAAAAGGGAAAAGTACCTGAGCGATCTGCTTGAACGCCTCACAACAGAAGAACAGATCCAAAGGTTTCTCAAAATAGACACAAACCTTGCCTTGAGCCATCCTGCTCTCACTCGAATTCTCCTTCAAAAAGCTCTGGCGTTAGGTACGAATGTACATGATTCAGTCGTTCAAGCCCTGACTTCAAATCAGGGGATGCGATCTTCTTCGGATTCCATTCCCGATCCTGAGTGGAAATCCTTACTGGAAACTGTTGAAAAATATGCCCACAAGTATGCCAACGACTCGACTTTGGGGCCAATATATGCCCGAATCGCCAACATGGAACGTGGAAGGATGGAGTTTCACATGGAAAAAGCAGGATAGTGTTCTCAACATTTGACTGTGAAACAACTTTTCCTCATAGAGGCTGCAATCAGTTAGGAATCTTTTGAAAACTTTTCGTAATCTTTTCGTTATTACCCAAAGTCTGTTACTGGCTTCCATCTTGCTTCTGCAAACCGGATGTGAGGGGGAGACCACGGTGGACAAGGCCACTCGGGAAGGGATCTTCCTGATGGGAAATTCTGCGGAGCCGAAGGACTTGGACCCGCACATTGTTTCCGGGGTACTGGAAAATAATATCATTTCTTCGCTTTTTGAGGGGCTGGTGTTGGAACATCCTTCGAAGGATGGGGTGGCCTTGCCGGGAGTGGCGGAAGAGTGGTATCCTGAGGATAAGGAAAATCCGACCACATGGATCTTTAAGCTTCGAAAAGAGGCAAAATGGTCGGATGGTCATCCGCTCACGGCGGAGGATTTTCTGTTTTCCTTTCGCCGGATTCTGACTCCGGAGCTGGCTTCGGATTATGCGTTTATGCTTTTCTACATTCGGGATGCGGAGGCGTACCATAAATCCCAGCGGGCCTATTTGCTATGCCGTGAGGAGGAGGACTTTCCAGTGGAGTGGGAGTCTTTGAAGGACGTGGATTTTGGTCCAAATGATGAGGCAGAGGAGGATTTGTTTAATCGCAAGGGTTTGGATCTCCTTACCGCGAAGGAGCTGGAGGAGTTGATAAAGGAGCCGAAGCTGTTCGAGTGGCCGGAAAGTGTTACTGAAGAGGTTCGGAATCTGATCCTTGAAAAGAGTCTGGAGTTTGCCAAATCTGGTAAGAAGATATGGGATCTGATCGATTTTGGTGCTACGGCTCCGGATCCACATACATTGAAGGTGGAGTTGAATGCACCTCTGCCTTTTCTTCCGGAAGTCACCAAGCACTACACGTGGTTTCCCGTGCCCAAACATGCGGTGTTGAAACATGGCCGCATGAGCGAAAGGTTTACGGATTGGACCAAAGCGGAAAACCTGGTCTGCAACGGGCCGTTCGTTTTGAAATCCTGGGTCTTCAATGACCACATCGAAGTGGAACGAAACCCGAAGTACTGGGATGCAGAAAATGTGCAGCTCAATGGAGTTCGGTTTCTTCCGATTGCGAACCTTTTCACGGAGTGCCGGATGTTTTTCAACAATCAGCTGCACGTCACCTATACCCTTGCACCGGAGTTGATCGAATATGCCAAGTTGCATTATGCCAAAAATCTCCGCAATGAACTCTACTTGGGCACTTATTTCATTCGTACCAATACGACCAGGAAACCTTTTGATGATCCCAGAGTGCGGCTGGCCTTTTCCATGGCTCTGGACCAGAAGGCGATCATCGACAATGTGCTCCAGGGCGGGCAAAAGCCGGCGACAGGGCTGGTCCCGGCGTTCTCGGGTTATCCCGATGCAAACATGGTGAAATTCGACCCGGAAGGTGCCAAAAAGCTTCTGGCAGAAGCCGGATACCCCGGCGGGAAAGGGCTTCCGGATATCGAGTACCTGACGGTCGACAAAGAGACGTCCAAAGCCGTGGGCGAAGCCATGCAGGCCATCTGGAAGGAACACCTTGGAGCCAACATTGAAATCGTGCAGATGGAATGGACTTCCTACATCACCAACATGTTTGATTTGAACTACGACCTGGCAGCAGGCGGATGGATCGGGGACTACATGGACCCGCTGACCTTTCTCGACATGTGGATGAAGGGTGCAGGCAACAATCGTACCGGCTGGTCCAGTGAAGAATTTGAAAACATTCTGAAGGAAGCCTCCGCCGCGACCAATGCAAAGGACCGCTACACCCTGCTCTCCAAAGCAGAAAAGCTGTTTCTTTCCGAACGCCCTATTCTCCCTCTCTACTATTATTCCAGAAATTATCTCCTCCACAAGGATGTGAAAAACTGGCATCCGCTGCTGTTGGATCACCATCCCTGGAAATATGTAAAACTGCAACGGGATTGATCAGTCACGACCACCGATGATTCGCTTTATTTTCAATCGTTTTCTCCAGGGCCTGTTAGTTCTCTTTGCCCTCTACACGATCACGTTCTTCCTGGCCAAAGCAATGCCGGGGGAACCTTTCACCAGCGAAAAAAATGTTTCGGAATTTACCAAGCAGAACCTTCGCAAGTTGTATGGCTTGGATAAGTCATTGCCGGAGCAGTACTTTCGTTACCCGTACAGAGTCCTGACGCAAGGGGACTTCGGCGTTTCCAGCAGCAAAGGAAAACCAGTTCGCGACATCATTGCCAACTCCTTTCCGGTTTCGCTGGTGCTAGGGCTTGGAGCCTTGGGGTTTGCGGTAGGAATTGGGATTCCTCTGGGCATTCTGGCCGCCATTCGAAAGAATACCTGGGTGGATTGGGGGTTAATGGGGTTTGCCATGATTGGGATATGTGTGCCGGCCTTTACGATTGGGCCGTTGTTGCAGATTCTGGTCGCCGCCAATGTGCCATGGTTGAAAGTGGCGGGGTGGGGGAGCCCGCAGGACTTTTTGTTACCGGCGTTTACTCTTGGGCTGGTGTCGGCAGCTTATCTGGCCAGGCTTACCCGTAGTGGAATTTTGGAGATTCTTTCGCAGGATTTCATTCGCACAGCCCATGCCAAAGGCTTGTCCCCGACAACCGTCATCCTCAAACACAGTTTGCGGGGCGGCCTGTTACCTTCGGTCGCTTACCTGGGGCCTGCGTTTGCCGCTCTGATCAGTGGTTCCTTCATTGTGGAGTCGATCTTTCTGGTTCCGGGCATGGGGCAACATTTTGTCAATGCGGCAGTCTCCAGAGATGAGTTTCTGCTGCTCGGAGTCTCCATGTTCTTCGGTTTTCTGATCATTGTGATGAATCTTTTCTCCGACATTTTGACGGGAGTTCTCGATCCACGTGTGAGAATGGGAAAGGAGGGTGCATAAATGGCAACTGCGGAACAAACCTCCGAACCCCAGAAAGCTGAAAACATGCATAGTGCTCCTTCTTCACTCTCGAAGGATGCCTGGCTGCGGATGAAGAAGAACAAGGTCGCCATGGTGAGCCTGGGCGTCTTCATCGTGATGATCGTGCTCTGCTTTGCAATGGCATGGAAATGCAAAGATCCCAACATCATCAACCTCACCAATAAATTTGCCGCTCCGTCTGCAGAACATTGGTTTGGGACGGATGCCTTGGGCCGCGACCTCTTTTCACGCATCCTCTACGGCGGGCAAATCTCGATGCTGGTTGGCCTGGTGGCCACGTTTGTGTCGGTTTGCATTGGTGTGACTTATGGCTCCATCTCCGGATTTGCCGGAGGCCGCACAGACGCCTTTATGATGCGGGTGGTGGACATTCTGCTTTCGATCCCGTTTCTGGTGTTGGTCATTGTTTTGCAGGCAGTGTTAAAGGATTGGTCCTCCGACACCTCGGCCTGGTTTGTGGAAACCTTAAAATGGAAAAAGGACTTCTCCGATCGGTTGACCAATATCATCCCACTCTTCTTTGCCTTGGGCATCTTTGGTTGGCTGACACTGGCCCGGATCGTCCGGGCACAGGTGTTGAGCATCAAGGAACGGGAGTTCATTGAAGCCGCTCATGCATTGGGATATTCCAACTCCCGGATTCTCTTTCGCCACATCATTCCCAACACGCTGGGACCCACAGTAGTCTACGCCACGCTGACCGTGCCCAGCTTCATCATGTACGAGGCCACCCTTTCCTATCTTGGTCTCGGAGTGAAGCCGCCCAACAGCTCCTGGGGAATTCTGATCAAGGAAGGAGCCAACTACATGGAAACTCACCCCGAGCTGCTCCTGCTCCCAGGTTTCTTCTTCTCCCTCACTCTTTTCGCCCTCAACTTCCTCGGAGACGGTCTCCGGGACGCACTGGATGTCAAAGCTTCCAAAGACTGATCCCCTTATCTGAACATGCCCATTCTCGATATCCAGAACCTCAAAACCTACTTTCACACTCGTACCGGCACGACGAAGGCGGTCGATGATGTTTCCTTCTCCCTGGAAAAAGGGGAGATCCTGGGAATTGTCGGAGAGTCCGGGTCAGGGAAGTCCGTTACTTGCTACAGCCTTCTGGGCCTGTTGCCACAACCACCGGCCAAAATTGAAGGCGGCTGTGTACCTTTTGATGGAGAAGACTTGCTCCACGTGGACCCGGCCATCCAACGCAAGATCCGGGGCAAACGCATTTCCATGATTTTTCAAGACCCCATGAGCTGCCTCAATCCGTACCTCCGGATTCTGGACCAGGTCATGGAACCCATGCTGGCTCATGAACCGGGAGCCACCAAAGAACAGGCTCGGGAACGGGCCATTGAAATGCTCAAGAAAGTAGGGATCGCTGATGCAGAGGAACGAGCCCATTCCTTTCCTCATGAGTTCTCGGGAGGAATGCGGCAGAGAGTGATGATTGCCATGGCCCTGGTTACGCATCCCGACATTCTGCTGGCCGATGAACCCACCACCGCTCTCGACGTCACCGTACAGGCCCGTATTCTGCGACTGCTCAAGGAATTGAGAACGGAGCTCGATGTTTCCGTCATTTTTATCACTCACGACCTGGGCGTGGTGGCAGAAGTGGCAGACCGGGTCGTTGTCATGTACCGGGGCAAAGTTGTGGAGGAAGGAACCGTCCGTGAGATTTTTGATACTCCCAAACACCCCTACGTAAAAGGGCTTTTAGCTTGCCGACCCACCTTTCAAACCACCAGCCGGATGCTTCCCACGGTAGAAGACTTTCTGGAAGGTAAAACCACCATTGAGGTACAGGAACCCAAACCCGCCGAAGACACCCAGGAAGAGGCTCCGCCGGAACCCCTCATCGAAGTCAAAAACCTCAAAGTGCATTTCACCCAGTCGAAGGATCATCAGCTCATCAAAGCCGTCGATGATGTGAGCCTGAAAATTCCCAAAGGGAAAACCCTGGGTCTGGTGGGCGAATCCGGCTGTGGAAAAACCACCACGGGCCGGGCCATTCTGCAATTGGTCAAAGCCACTTCGGGACAGGTCTTCTATGACAACCATGACTTGTGCCAGCTTCATCGTGACCAGTTGCTGCCCTACAGAAAGAAACTGCAAATCATCTTTCAGGACCCCTACGCATCCCTGAATCCGCGGATGACGATCGAGCAAGCCCTCTCCGAACCCATCCGCTTTCACCAGATCTGCACAGGAAGGGCCGAAACCCGGGATCGTGTGGTCTCCCTTCTCGAAGAGGTCGGACTCAGTGCCGAACACCTTCGCCGCTACCCGCATGAGTTTTCAGGAGGGCAACGCCAGAGGCTTTGTGTGGCCCGTGCATTGGCTGTGGAGCCGGAATTTATCGTTTGTGACGAGTGCGTAAGTGCGATGGATGTTTCCATTCAGGCTCAAGTCCTCAACCTGCTGCGCAATCTTCAGGACTCCCACAACCTGACCTATCTCTTTATCTCCCACGACCTGAGTGTTGTGAAGTTCGTGTCCGATTATGTCGCCGTAATGAAAGCCGGTAAAATCGTGGAGCAAAATACCGCCGAAGATGTGTATCGGAATCCGCACCAAGACTACACCAAGGAGTTATTAGCGGCAGTCCCAGGAGAAGGTTGATTTTACTGCATTCCATGCTTGCAATGGTGGAGGGAGAGAATTGTCTATTAATTTCTCTTTTTCTCGATAGAATTTCCCCCAATCCTTCAGCTCGATGCTTCTGTATACCAAGCCCAGTCTCTATGCGATTCGTGCGTTGATTTACATTGCGGAGCGTAAAGATAAAGGCCCCTGTCTGGCCAAGGACATTGCTGAGTTTGAAGAAATGCCCAGGCATTACCTGTCGAAAATTTTAAAGGATTTGGTGGGAGCCAAGATTCTGGAATCCAACATGGGTCCGGGAGGTGGATTTGCCCTGAAACGCCCCACTTCCAAAATCAGTTTGCTGCAGGTTGTACAGGTTTTTGACGACATTCATACCGACCTCAAAGCCTGCGCCATAGGCTGGACCCGATGCTCGGATGACAAGCCCTGTTCTCTGCATGATCGGTTCAAACCCCTTCGGGAAGAGATCCAGGAATACCTGCGAACCACGACATTGGATCAATTGACGAAGGCAGACCTGAGCAAGGTAAAAGTACGGGAATAATTTCCGTGCGGGGTTTCGCTCCTGTTTCTTTGAGGCTATATTGTTATTGGCTGGAATAACCAGCTATACAAAAACCCAAAAAGAAGGAGCAACGATGAAAACCATGACCCCGAACAAAATTCCTCATCGGACTCATGCCCCGAACGACTCCATGTACGACATGCCCCACTCTGTGGAATTGCCCAGGTTGTCGATGTCGCTCGACAGGCAAGTGCGTCTGTTAGCAGGTTTTCTCGTCATCCTCGGCGTCGTCCTCAGCCAACACGTTAACCCCAACTTTGCTTGGTTGGCAGGCTTGGTCGGAGCCGTTTTGGTGTTTTCCGGGCTTACCGACACCTGCGGAATGAAGATGTTCTTGGCCAAAATGCCATGGAACCACTGATCGAGAGATCAATCCGGCACATCCAATCCGAGTAACGGCATCGCTGCCTGCATGCGCAGATCTGTCGTGCGGACCGTTTTGCAGTTGGCACGCAATGCCGTTGCAAGGTCGATGCCATCCAGGCTCCGGAGGAAGACCGGAGGGTCCTGCTCGAAACAAATCCGGGCGACCTGATGGGATTGGCGATGAATGTCATCCCCAATTGAAATCAATTTGATCCGTCCCTTTTCAACATCATGGAGGAAGGGTTGGAACAATTCGTCCACGCCTTGACCAAACGTCTCATTTCGAAGAACTTTTTGGCCCAAGGCAAAGTATAGCTCTGTCTTTGTTAAGGAAGAGGTAATGATTGGGCTATCGAGGCGAATTCTCGAAGCATAAGCCAAGGAATCCTCCTCATGACAATAGAGTTTGAGTAATGTACTGGTGTCCCAGTAATCTGTCATCAAAACCGTTCTTCTCTGAGTTGATCTATAATTTCCTGAGAGGAAGTACCCGGTGCGGGAGGTTGCTGCTGGGCAAGCCTGGCACTGATTTCCTTACCCCATGCAATTTTATCCCGCTTGTCATTGGAGCCTTGGATCGGCACTAGCTTCGCAGAGGGTTTTCCCCGAACTGTAATGACCACTTCCTCGCCAGAATTCGCCAATGCAACAAATTCACTCAGACGGGCTTTGGATTCACGGATGCTTGCGATCATGTAGTCACAGTAGTGTCGTTGCTCTGGACAGTCAAGTTTCGTGAAAAGTGTGTAGGTTCACAAACCTTTGCGGAGGCTTTCCAGCGGTACGCCAGACTTGCGGGATGCCTGCACACGTTTACGCAGCTCTTTCGAAAGTTTGGCCTCTAGCTCAGGATTGCCTTGCACAGAGGTCAGCTCTTCGGGGTCGGCTTCAATGTCGGTTAGGACTCGGTCCATGACTTTGTCCGTCTTCTCCGACCACCATTCGGTATAGCGGTGTTGTGAAGTGCGGATGGAATGGCCGATGAGGCGTTGTTGGTGGCCCGAATGCGGATAGGAAGAGTAGGCAGAGTCTCGATGGGAAGTTTTGGGATCTTCCAACACGGTGCGAAAGCTAGTGCCTTGTACATGCTTGGGTGTTTCCAGCCCACAGAGATCACAAAGGGTGGGGTAGAGGTCGATGAGTTCCGTGAGAGCAGAAGTTTTGCCTTGAGCATTGCAGATACCAGGATGCCGAATGATCAAAGGAACTCTGGTATCGCACTCAAAGTTGGTATGTTTGCACCAGCTTCCATGGTCGCCGAGTTTCCAGCCATGGTCTGCCCAGAGCACGACAATCGTGTTGTCCGCCTTTCCGGATTTCTCCAATGCCTTCAGCAATTCCCCGATATTTCGATCCGTGTAGCTGACACTGGCATGATACCCGTGTATCAGCCGGTGATTCAATTCGGGGGAAAACTGGCTAGGCGGATCTTTTAAGGGCACATCCGAGTAGGCATGAATCTCTCCGGCAAAACGGTTTCGGGCATAGTCCGGATATCCGGGAGGGACGCCAAGGTTTTGCGGCATGGAGAAATCCTTACGTTGGTACAGCTTCCAGTACTTTTCCGGGGCGATGAAAGGAAGGTGAGGTTTGGTGAAACCCACGGCCAGGAAGAAGGGTTTCTTCTCTTTTGAGAGCTTCTGGATGTATTCTGAACCCAACTTGGCACGTTGCCCGTCATGATGAAAATCATCTCCAGCCTTGGAGGCTTCTGTCGAGGGGCCGCGATGTTTGCCACGTTTGCGGGGAGGACGGGTAGCTTGAGCCTGTTTCTGAGCCTCAAAGCTTTCCGGATTAGCATACTCCTTACCCTGTGAAGGCTTGTCCCAAGTCGTCCAATTATCCGGATCCACTCCAGCCCCACCGCTACCATGATAGACTTTACCCAGACCAATGGTGGTGTAGCCATTTGCCTTGAAATGCTGATTGAGGGTCGTCACTCCTGCCCAGCGTTTTCTCCAATCGGTCACATGGTAAGTGCGTTCCTTGGTAAACTCCGGATAGAGTCCTGTCATCAGGGAAACTCGACTGGCTCCACAAACCGCCTGATTGCAATACGCCCTGTCAAACTGCAGGGCGGATTTGGCAAACTTGTCGATGTTCGGCGTCACTGCCCGACTGCCATAGCTGCCAAGTTCCGGTCGAAGATCATCCACCGCGATGAAGAGAATATTGGGCTGTTTTGCCTGGATGGGAATGAGTACACAAAGGAGTAACAGGGAGGACAATATCTTCATAAACTTAGAATTGGCAGATTTGGGTATAGGTGTGTAAGTGAGAGGGCATCATGAATAGAAAAATGCAGATGAAAAGAAAGACTTTGATCGGAGTAACCTTGGTGAGCCTGTTTTGCTCCGGTATCGTGAGTGAGGCAGCAAAAGTGGAAATTCAGACCCTGTTTGAGAAGCCTGTCTCGCAGGGAGAATATCGGATTCCCGGGATTCTGGCCTTACAGAATGGCACGCTGGTGGTGACCTGCGGAGACCGGAAAGGTCAGGGGGATTTTGGTCATGATACCACCAATGTCATTCGCCGCAGCACAGATGGTGGCAATACTTGGAAACCGGAGCAGGTGATTACAGCAAAGGCGGGTATCGATATTCACAATGGTCCGATGGTACAGGATCGGGAAACCGGAAAAATCTTCAAATTCTGCCGGTATTGGCCAGGAACCAAAGACGGGAAGAACATTGTCCGCTCCTGGAACTACGGGCGGATGGCGAAGAAGGGGTTCATTGACTTTGTCCAGACCAGTTGTGATTCAGGCAAAAGCTGGACCGATCCCCAAATTCTCTCACTCCCATATCCGGAGAATGTAACTAGTGCGGCGACCGGCAATGGTGTCCATGGCATTCAGCTGCAAAATGGACAACTCGTCATTCAGGGTGGTTACAATGTCATGCGGGACGGCAAACCTGCCCGACAATGCTGCACTTTTACCTGCAACCCTGACGGCAATAACTGGCAACGTCTCTCTGATTTTGATACGGCGAATCTCAAGATTGTCCGGGAGTTTGTCATTGCAGAAAAGCAAAACGGGGAAATCTACCATAATTTCCGTTCCGTCCTGGGAAACCGATGGACTGCTGTCGGGAAAGGGGAGTTAGCGGAGGAGAAGCAATTGCCGGACGTCGAGTGCCATGCAGGTTTAGGGGTTTGGAGACGGGATGGGGAGTGTCCGGTTTGGTTTTTCAGTCATCCAAGTCCTGTCGGCAAGGCTCGGGAAGGGAATTTCAGTCAACGCCGGCAGAGACTGGTGCTACGGATCAGCCGTGATGAAGGGAAGACCTGGGGCGAAGAGATCCTGATCCATGAAAAAGCGGCCGCTTATTCGGATGTGGCAGTGCTGCCGGATGGTACAGTCTTAGTTGTTTTTGAAAATGGGGATCGCATTGGACATCCTTACCAGAGGGTCAGTGTTGCAAGGGTGCAGTTGGAGTGATGATTCTGTCCGCACGTGAAGCAAAGAAGGTATTTATTACACTCAGTTATGAAACTCCATTCTACTTTCGTTACATTTGTTTTGTTACTGCATCAGGGAATGAATTTGCAGGCATAGCGTCTTATTTCTTATAATTTGGAGGAGCCTTCCAAAGTGTCCCTGGCGATCTACAATGAAGCCGAACAGCAAGTCAGAAGGTTGCTGGTGGAAAGCCAGAGGGAAGCTGGAAAGCATCCAATGGTTTGGGATGGATTGAATGATCGGGGAGAGCCAGTGCCAGTGGGTGAATATGAATGGCGGTTGGCGTCAGGACAGGGGATCAAGTCGCAGTTCAAGATGCTTTTGGGAACCAGCAAAGGGTATTTGCATTGGCCTGAAGCTCATCAGGGGCCTGGCACGGTGGAAGTGGTTGATGGAGTTGTGATGATGGCCTCTCATTTGATAGAAGGCAGTTCTCAGCACATTGCTTTTGATCTGAAAAGGGGGAGATGTGAAATACCGACAGTCCAATGCATCTGGCTTCGGTTGGGTCAACAATGTGGCAGCAGGGAAGAATAAGCTTTTTGTAAATGGCTACAGTATTGGGGCGAACAAGTCCGAATTGCTGACGCTGGATTTGAAGACAGGATAGTACGGCACATCCCTTCACGGGAAAAAGCGTTCACTACAGGCCAGAAAGTAGACATCCAGATCAAGGCTCAACGCACTTCCAAACAAGCTCTCTTTCTTTCCTGGGAATCCCCAGCTTACACTGCGTTGGTTGTGCCGTCGGAGTATCTGTATTCAGCCAAGTAAATAGCTTCAAACTCAATAAAAGCAGCACTGAAAAAACTGACTTTGATACTTGCAGCAAAATCAATTTACCGCATTAGTTTCCCCGTCAGTTTTACCAACTCTTCTTATTGAAGAGAAGAAAATCCCTAAATAAAGAAAGCAAAATACACATGAGAAATATTGGCGGCACATTGTTCTTTTTTGGAATTGGATCCATGGTCCTGCATGTAGCAAACTACGAATTTGTAATTCTCATGTGGATTGACATGTGGGGCCCAACCGTTGGTTGGATTATCCGAATTCTCATGGCCGTTGTAGGTGGTGGTCTCTGGCTATTGGATAGGTCCCAGGAAAGCCAACAGCAATAAGGCTGACTATAGCTCCGTACCTTCCAGGAACGGCTCACTGTTCTCAAACCTCTCAATATTGGAGATCGTGCTTTTAGCGATTTCCTGAAGGGCGTCCTGTGTAAGGAAGGCTTGATGGGAAGTGATGAGGACGTTGGGGAAGGTGAGGAGACGGGAGAGTTCGTCGTCCTGCAGGACTTCGCCGGAAAGGTCCTCGAAAAAGACACCTTCCTCT
>Ga0255776_10006729_pt1 | contig 11680 bp, 6 predicted proteins | sample 071ome_19_FD_179974 | JGI IMG/M metagenome (GOLD analysis project Ga0255776, IMG submission 179974) | Coastal salt marsh microbial communities from the Groves Creek Marsh, Skidaway Island, Georgia - 071413AT metaG (version 2) | ecosystem: Environmental > Aquatic > Marine > Intertidal zone > Salt...
TTGGATGTCTCCCGCCGCGAACGCCGCTCAGAATTCGGGCCTGGGGAAGAGCCTCTCGATGCCGTGACGCGGGTGAACGTCGCGGTGTCCTGGCCTCTCAGCCAGCAGTGGGAATGGGGCTTAGCCTGCACCAACTGCGCAGATCAGACATTCTATGGAGCGGCGGATGACCGCGCGGCACTGCAGCCCGGGCGCGCCATCGCGGTAAATTTTGCTTGGAAGCGGTGACGGCATGCACCAAAATACGACGCACCAGAATAAAGAATCATTTTCCACGATGCGCCCGCCAACTCTATGGTTTGGCCACTGCACCCGCACCCACTATGATCTCAAGGACAATTTGATGACTCCGTTTCGCTCTCTAGTTTTGGTTTTATGCGCGGCTTTTCTTGGGCTAGGCATTGCGTCAAAAGGCGTCGCCGACGACGAGTCATCTCTGGCGGGTCTGAAATGGCGCAATATCGGCCCGGCTTTTATGTCTGGACGCATCGCTGACATCGCTTGGCACCCCCAAGACCTGAGCGTTTGGTATGTCGCCGTTGGTTCCGGTGGCGTATGGAAAACCAGTAACGCCGGCGTCACCTGGAAGCCGATCTTTGACGAGCAAAGCCGCTACTCCATCGGTAACGTCACCGTCGACCCGTCCAATCCGCATGTTGTTTGGGTTGGCACAGGAGAGGACGTCGGTGGGCGACACGTTGGCTTTGGCGATGGAATTTACCGATCAGAAGACGGCGGTGAAACCTGGGTTAACAAGGGCCTGAAAGACTCTCAACACATCTCCACAATCATCGTGCATCCCGAAAATTCAGACGTTGTCTGGGCGGCCGTCCATGGGCCTTTGTGGTCTCCGGGTGGTGATAGAGGTCTCTTTATGACCACTGATGGTGGTGAGACCTGGACGAAGACGCTGGGTGGCGGCGAGTGGACCGGGGTATCCGATGTTGTGGTCGATCCTCGCGATCCCAATATTTTGTACGCCGCAACCTGGCAGCACCACCGCACTGTCGCAGCCTATATGGGCGGTGGTCCGGAAACCGGTATTCACCGGTCTACAGACGGAGGCCTGAGTTGGACTGAGTTAGAGACCGGGTTGCCTGAGGGCGACATGGGCAAAATTGGATTGGCGATCTCAACGCAGAATCCAGACGTGATTTATGCAGCCATAGAGTTGGAGCGTCGCAAAGGTGGCGTGTGGCGCTCAGCCGACCGCGGAGCAAGCTGGGTCAAGGGAGCCGATGCGGTGGGAGGCGGTACCGGGCCGCACTACTATCAGGAGATCTTCGCCAGCCCTCACCAGTTTGACCGCCTCTACTTGGTGGGTCCTACCGTTCAGAAATCCGAGGATGGGGGAAAGACCTTTGCGCCCATGGAGCACCCCAATCAGCATGGCGACATGCACGCCATCGTTTTCCACCCCACCGACCCCGATTACATCATGATGGGGACGGATGGCGGGGTGTATGAAAGCTTCGACCTCGGCGCGACCTGGCGATACATGGAAAACCTGCCGGTGACCCAGTACTACAAGCTCGCGCTGGATGACACTGAGCCTTTCTACAACATTTACGGTGGCACGCAGGACAACAATACTCAGGGCGGCCCGTCGCGGACGAACAACGTGCACGGCATTCGCACAGCCGATTGGAAAGTGGTGCTGGGTGGCGATGGCCATCAGCCGGCAACAGAGCCGGGCAACCCCGATTTGCTCTATGCGCAGTGGCAGCAAGGCAACATCACGCGAATCGATTTGCCGACCAGCGAGTCGGTCTATATCAAGCCACAGCCGACGCCCGGTGACCCCCCGGAACGCTTTAATTGGGATTCACCGATTCTGGTCAGTGAGCACGAATCCAAGCGCCTCTATTTTGCCTCCCAGCGTGTATGGCGCTCTGACGACCGAGGCGACACGTGGACAGCTATCTCTGGAGACCTGACCCGCGACCAAGATCGCATGTTGCTACCGTTGATGGGGCAGACTTGGAGCTGGGATGCGTCATGGGATATGTCGGCGATGTCCGACTACAACACCGTAACGTCTTTGGCAGAGTCGCCTTTCGATGAGAATCTGCTCTATGCCGGTACCGATGACGGTTTGATTCAGGTAACCGATAACGGGGGGAGTTCCTGGAAGCGCATTGAGGTGGGTGATCTGCCCGGTGTGCCCGATACCGCGTTCGTTAACGATATTCGCGCTGATCTGCACGATGCCGACACGGTTTATGTGGCCTTGGATAATCACAAATACGGAGACTTCACCCCCTATCTGCTGGTCAGCCGCAATCGAGGTCGAAGCTGGCGAAGCATTACTGAAGGCATACCCGACGATCATCTGGTTTGGCGGGTTGTGCAGGATCACGAGCGCGCAGACTTACTGTTTGCGGCCACTGAATTCGGCGTCTTTGTGACCATGAGCGGTGGAGCGCAATGGCAAAAGCTGGATAGCGGTATGCCCACCATCTCGATTCGTGATATCCGCATTCAGAGGCGGGAAAACGATCTGGTCGCCGCCAGTTTCGGTCGAGGATTTTTCGTTCTCGACGACTATTCGCTTCTGCGTAGTTTTGAATCAGACGAACAGATGCCCGAGGCAACGCTGTTCGAAACACGGCCAGCGCGGTGGTATTTTGAGCGCCCCGTGCTGGGTGCCACACGCAAAGGTTCACAGGGTGATCAGCTTTACGTGGCCGACAATCCGCCCTTTGGTGCGGTGATCTCCTATTACCTGCGAGATGGCTACCCCACCAAAACGGATGCGCGGCAAAAGTCGGAATCAGAGGTCCTGGAGGCGGGTGATACGGTGGCCTTCCCGGGATGGGAGATGGTTGAGGCCGAGCGCAGAGAAACGGCACCTGCTCTGAGAATCGTCATTCGCAATCGAGACGGTGCGGTTATCAGGCGATTGGATGCGCCCACCACCAAGGGTCTGCATCGGGTGGCATGGGATTTGCGGCACCCCTACTACGGTTCGGTGGAAACGCCGCCCAACTGGCAGGGTTTGTTGCCAAGCGGTTTTATGGTGAAGCCCGACGCTGACTACACCGCCGAACTCGCTTTGATTGCCGAGGGTGAGACCCGAGTGCTGAGTGGGCCGGTCACGATTCGCGTCAACCGAATGACAACCCCTGCGTTACAGGGTGCCGATATCGCCGAGGTGACGGCGTTTTGGGATGAATTGGCGGAGGTGGGCGGTCAAGTGAGCGCCGCGCAGTATGCGCTCAGCGATATTTTTGAAGATATCGAGACCCTTCACAAAGTGTTGGAGTCATCGGGCGTGCAGCCGGGCGCAATCGAACAGAAACTGGCGGTATTGAAATCTGAAGCCTACGAGCTGGATCAGGCGCTGTCGGGAGATAAGTCCAAGGGAGAGGTCGGCGAATACGATATCCACCGGATCACCAGTTGGCTGTGGCATGCTCAAGGCGGTGTTGCCAACTCGACTTACGGGCCTACGCCTTCGCACAGGACCAGTTTGAATCATGCGCGAGAGGCGTTGGTACCTGTAGCGGAGGCGATCAATCGGATGCTTAGCGAAGACCTACCTCAGTTAAGATCCGATCTGATGGCGGAGGGTGCACCCTGGGGTCGTGGCCAGCCCGTCCCTCAATGACCGTTACAAAGAGGGGCACTGATCCTGATGCGGTGAGGCGCCATAGCAACTTGCCCACGGATGGTCGTTCTACTGTGGCGTGTCGGCGTGATAAGGTCGCGCCGCTGAGTGCTGAAGAGAATCTGAAATGACCCGCGCGTTATTGATCAAGCTGCATCTTTATCTTTCCGCTTTTTTTTCCGCCGCCATTATTTTGGTGGCGGTGTCGGGCGGTTTGTATCTGATTGGCATCAAGGGGTCGGTTAAGCAGACCTCGGTGGCTACCCTTAGCGCCGGCCAGCAGTTGTTGGCAGATCCTAGCCAGAGCGCTGTGCAGGAAGCTTTAGCCGAGGTAGGTGTCAGGGACTTCAGCTTTGATTACGTCAAGCAGAAAGGCACGCAATTGATTACCCGCCCGACCACGCGTCCCTTTTATACGCTTGATGTCGCGGGTGATGAGATCGTTATTCGTTATAACGAACCCTCGCTTCAGAAGCGGATGATAGAGCTGCACATGGGTCATGGCCCTTCCGCGTACAAGGTCTATCAGCAAATTTTTGCGGCCGGCATGTTGTTTATTATTTTAAGTGGACTATGGCTAGGTTTATCGTCGGATAGATTGAGGCGGGCAACCGCAGGTGTCTGCTCAGCCGGTGTGCTGCTGTTTATCCTTCTAGCGTTATGAATCGTCTCCGCTACTCGACCGGGCGGTAGCGGGTACCTGCACGATTGGGCGTCTCCTCAGACTGAATCTTGAAGTTTTGCGCGGCTTCGTCCCAAGTGAGGGTCACGGAATGTCCCGCGCGGGGGAAATCCTCGACTACGGTGGTAGCCGTTTGGCCTCTTAGAAATTCTCCTGAGCTCAATTGGACAACCCGGAATGTCTTACGGGCGAACTCCTCGCCGCCGGCAAGCACTTTGATGGTGTGCTCCCCTGCACCCAGATTGTTGAAATTAAACAGCAGACTAAATCCGTTGTCGGCGTCACCGCAGACTGCACGAGTATCCAAACGGTCCGTGCCATAGGCGGCGGGCATGCGGGTGCCATTGGGTAGCTCAATTTCAATACTGGATGCTTCGCACTTCCAGCCTGAGAAGAGGCCAATGCCGCTGGCAGTGGCATTGAGCGCGGGCACTTCGAATACACCAGACTGCGAAACGGTCGCATTGGAGTAGGGGTCGTTAGGGTCTGTGCCGGCAGCCACCTCTTGCCCGTCACTCACGCTGTCTGCGTCAGAATCGAACAGCAATGGGTCAGTCCCCAGCCCGATTTCCTCAGCATCGGTCAGTCCGTCATCGTCGCTGTCGGCGTCTGTCGGGTCGGTGCCCATCTGCGTTTCTTCGCTATCGGTTAAACCATCGCCGTCAGCGTCCGGATCTGGATCTGGAGTCTGATCCACGACTGGCGCAGACGACGCGGGCTCAAAAATACGCACATAATCGACAACCATTCTCTGCGGGAACTCAGTCGTTCCATCAGGATACCCGGGCCAGTTGCCGCCCACGGCGACATTGAAGATCAGAAAGAATGGCTTGCGAAAGGGTGCCAAACTGGCGCTGTCGTCGATACTGAATTGATAGTAAGGCACATCGTTTACCCGCCATTCAATCTGCTCGGCGGTCCTGATAATGCTAAACACGTTGAACCCGGCGCTGAAGTCACCAGAAGTGAGCGCCCCACCGGTGTAGGTGTGTGCGTAAGGTGCTGAAAGACCGCCAATGTTCCAGTGAACAGTGCCGTGGACGGTGTCCTCGCGACCGCTGCCGCCGATCATCTCCATGATGTCGATCTCGCCGCTGTAAGGCCAGCCCACGGCTGAGAAGTTGGTCCCCAGTGCCCAGAGGGCAGGCCATATACCCTGACCTCTGGGAAGCGCGGCGCGGATATCAACGCGGCCATAGGTGAACTCGACTTGTCCTTCTGTCTTGATCCTCGCCGAGGTGTAATCGCTGTTGCTTTTGGTCTCACGTCGGGCAGTGATCACCAGATAGCCATCGGTCAGGGCAGCATTAGATCGCTGGTAGTACTGCCACTCGTTGTTACCCCATCCAGAGTTACCGATGTTGTAATTCCAATAGCGGCTATCGAGTTGTGAGCCCGCAAACTCATCTGACCAAACTAGCGAGTAGCCAGCGTAGTCCAGAGGTGAACTGGGCCCGCTAAGTTGGTTGGGGTCAAAGTCCGGATCGGGGTCTGGATCAGCCACGTCGACAACAGGATCGGCGGTTCGCCAGACCACATTGTCAATTTCAAGCGCGGTCGCCACGCGATCGGCGGGCCAAAAGACCAGCCCCGTATCGACATATCCGAGCTCGAGGCCACCCGAGACAAGCTGCGAAATAGGAACACGAATCGACTGCCACTCGGCAGTGATTCGATTGGACAGCCGTTGGTCGCCCGAAGTGCACGGCCAAACGCAATCAATCTTCATGACGAGATCTACGGCGCCTGAAACAGTGCGAATGTCAAAATCGACCGTGCCATTAGCGAAAGCCGAGAGGTCTTGGGGGGTCGAGGACTTGAAGTAAACTCCGGCGTGCTGGCCGTTATCGACCCATGTGGCACGCAGGACTGAGCCCCTGTCAGCATGAGTTATCCAGCCCCAGTCGACGGTGGGGCACCCTGCGCCCCCGTCGTCAACGCAATCTCCGTAGCCAATCGCTTCATCGAATGCGGCGATGCCGACATCCCACCTCGCTGAGAGCGCGCCGTTTGTCAGAACCTCCTCGGTCACCGGCTGGCTCATCGCGAAGGCTGAACATACGCTTAATAGCCAACAAAAGAGAAACCGCTCCTGCGAATGCATGCGCCGTCCTTTGCGACTTGAGTTGGGCTTTTGCATGGCTGGACCATACCACCAGATGTTGGAAGTGAGTCAGTAAGGAGGGGAAAAAGCGTTAGCAAGGTGGCTAGATGGGCTGAGTCGGAGAATCTCTTTCTTGCGTGTTGATTGGCGCATCTAGGTTCATGTGGTGCTAGACAGGCAGCGCCGGCGCTGCGCACTCGGGGGAGGTAATAGATTTCGAAAACAAAAAAGCCGGGCATGGCCCGGCTTTTAAAAGAGTTGTAGAGGTACTTAGCGGATTAGAAGTCCCACTGGAACTCAACGCCGGCCGTGCGGTAATTACCCGGTGTGACAAATGCGCCGCCGAATTCGGGCGCCATGATCACCTCGCCCACGTACTCCTCGTCGAAAAGATTGCGGGCAAAAGCGGTCACTTTCCATCGCTCACCCCCCACGCCTATGCGCAGGTTGGTAATGCCGTAGGCGTCAACCTTGGTCTTCGAATAACTCGTGGCTAAACCTCCGAACAGCACTGCGGGGACTTCGTACGGGAGCCCTTCAAAGTCATAGGACTTTGGCACGTCCAGATCGCTACCCTGAACTACATGATAGAAAACATCCCCTTGGAAGGCGTACTCAATTCGTGCCATCAGGTTCAGGTCTCCGAAGTTTTGATCCCACGTGAGGGCCACGTTGGCGGTGAACTCGGGCGCATTCGGAACGTCGTTACCCGCTACGTAGGGACGAACCGTCATGGCGTCAATTTCGCCGTCAATTGTGCTGTAGCCAGCGTCCAATCTGAGGCCATCGGTCATTTGCCACGAACCGCCGATTTCAAAGCCCTGAATAGTGACTTCGTCAATGCCTTCAACTGTTCTCAAAAGACCAAATGGGCCGACATAAAATTCGAAGAACTGCATGTCGTCCACTTCGGTGTGGTAAGCGGCACCGTTCAGTTGCAGATTACCGTTCAAAAGCGTCGTTCTGAAGCCTATTTCAAAAGAGCTTGAGGTCTCCTCTTCGTAGATCTCTGGTGGAGCCACTGGCAAGCCATCTGGGTTCACGAGGAACAAGCTGATGGTTTCCGTGCCACCCAGGTTGTTAAAGCCGCCCGTCTTGAAGCCCACACCCCAGCTACCGAACAGTGTCGTACTGTCAGACAGGTCGTATGTCAGGCTGATTTTGGGCTGGATGGCATCAAACTCCTCACTACGGTCTGCGACGCGGGCACTCACCGCGCCGGTTGATAAGTCGATAAAGGCCGGGTTCCAAGGCGTGCCTCCGAGCGGCGCACCGTTTAACGTACAGCCGCCCTCGAAGAACGCGCCGCAGTAGTTGATATTAGTTGAGACGTATCCATCGGCTGGGCTGGGCACGGCATTGCTGACCTCTCGATCCTCAATGTCATACCGCAGGGCAAACGACAGTTCCATGCGATCAGTGATGTCATAGTTAATAGAACCGAAGCCTGACAAAACGGTGGTCTCAAAGTCATCGAGTACCAAAGCGTCCGTCAGCTCGTTGACGAAGGATCGAGGTAGGTTTGCTCTCCCGTCATCTTCTAGCTGCGCTACGCCGACGCGGCGGTCGATATTAAGGAAGTACATGCCAGCCTGCCAGCGCAGTCGTTGATCTGCATCAGATGTCCATTGCAGCTGGAAGCTGATGTCCCGCTGGTTACGTTCCTGATACTGATATCCATCGCAAGTAGTTGGGCTGTAGGGCGGCAGAAATCTGCCAGCCGCAGTGCCGTCTAAGTTAAATGTTGGCTGCTGCATAGGCGTGTTGTCGCCCAAAAATAACGATCGCGCGGCGGCTGATTGTTGGCAGTGCCCCAAATTATCGTAAAAACCAAACGCGCCCGAAGTACCGTCTGCAAGGAAGTACTGATCCTGGTCAGAGTAGAGCGCCCACGCTGTGAGCGTGCCGGTATCGAACTCTTTGTCGACCTTTATTGAGACTTCCAGCGTGTCCTGCTCGTTCTCAGGATCTACGTTGGGGCTATACACCCATTCGAAATCGTTCACGTCAATTGAGGCAGCAGTGTTGTCTACGCCAAAGCCGGTTACGCCCTCAAGCGCGCCGACAAAAAACGGCAGCTCAAAGGCGGCGTTAAACGCGATCGAGGCAGCTGATACTTCCGAATAGCGGATTTTGGTGTCGATCGACAGGGTGTCAGTGGGATCAAAGACAATGCGGCCACTCACCGCGGTTTCCTCGTAATCATTGACGACGTCATCATTCAGATACACGTTTTCGAGGAATCCATCTGTTTTTCGCGAGGTCACGGTCAAACGACCTGCGACATCGCTACCCAGGGGGCCAGCAATGGTCGCGGTGCCGTACATGGTGCCGTACTCAGCCGCGCCAACTTTGATACTGCCTTCCATTTCCTGAGTGGGGCGCTTAGTCGACATAATGACTGCGCCAGCAGCGGCCGAGCGGCCGTACAGTGCGCCCTGTGGCCCTTTCAGGACCTCGATCTGTGCAAGGTCGGGATACTCACGGTTGAACGCTGATGGATTGGTGTAGAGCACGCCATCAACAATAAAGGCAAAGTTGGTCTCTGCGTCGCGCGCACCATTAATGCCGCGTATGGCCAGCTGACTGTCTCCGACCTCAACAGAGTTCACGAAAGTGACGCCTGGCGTCATATAGACAAAGTCCTCTGCACGAGCCACGCCCATATTTTCGATTTGCCCCTCGGTGAAGGCAGTGACCGTTGCAGGAACGTCTTGCAGAGATTCTGCCCGCGCTCGCGCGGTAACAACAACTTCCTCCAACTGCGCCGAGGCGACAGATGGCAACAACAGCGCGGAAGTGGAGAGCGCCGCAGAGACTGCAGCCGATAAAGGGAGTGTGGCCAGTAGCTGGCGACGGCGGTTGAGTGGGGTGCTGCTCCTCATGGGTAGCCTCCTTCGGGAAATACTTGCTAAGGGCTTGGATCTCATAGTTTTACAGCGAGATAAACGCTTCAGATCAGCGCGTCTCTCCTACAAAAACAAACGTTGTCCGGACATTGCACTACAACCGGTCCAATATCGCCTCACGATCGGTTTCGGTCAAGTCCAGTTCTTCGATAATTTGCGCTGTTTGGGCACCAATTCCCGGCAATTCGGTGCAGATGTGGGCCGGCTCGTGGGTAAATCTGATTGCAGAGCCGACATGGTCGTTACCCTGGGAATCTTGGAATCGCATGCCTCTTTCCCAAACATGGTCCGCTTGCCAGGCCTCATGGAGTGTTACGACCGGGCTCCAGCAAATATCCCGACCCGTAAACCATGCCTCCCATTCATTTCGCGAACGGGTTCGAAACGTGTCACGCAGGAAATCGATGGCGGGCCAATGGCCCTGTCCCGCAGGGCCCGTTACCGCGTCGATGAATTCCGGGTGATCCAAGCCTTCGAAGAGGGCAGCCACAAATTTATGTTCACCACCGCCGAGCGCGATGAAGTGCTTATCTGCGGTTTCATAGATGTTCAGCATGGCGTTGCCACCATGCGTACGTTCTTTGAGGCGTTCCGGCGCTTGATCGCCACCGAAGACAGGGCCGAGAATATTCGGGCTTGCGGCCAGCACTGATTCGAACATGCTGATGTCGACGAAGTCCCCAAGGCCTGTGATAGCGCGGCGATACAAGGCCATCATGATGCCCGATAACGCCAGGTAAGAAGACAGCATGTCGCTAATCGGAACGCCAATGATCGCGGGCCCCGAGTCGCCCTCTGGAGAGCGTGTTACATCCAATATGCCGGCTGCAGCGACGGTTGCAGTGTCGTGTGCAGGCCTGTCACGCCAGGGCCCGGTTTGACCAAAAGCAGAAATAGAGCAGTACACCAAGCTTGGATTGACCTCTGACAGCGCGTCATAATCAATGCCCAATCGCTTGGCCACCCCGGGACGAAATGCTTCGACGATGACGTCGGCTTTGCGCGCCAGAGCGAGCAGTGCTTTCTTGCCCGGCTCGGTTTTCAAATCCAGGGCGATACTCTCTTTGCCCCGCTGGGTGTTGCGGAACATCACGGTCTCGTCTCCCTGTTGCCAAGGGAATGCGGCGGCCGAGCGCGTGGGCTCGGGGGCGCTCGGATTCTCGACTTTGATCACGCGTGCGCCGTGATCCGCCATGATCTGCGTGGCGGCGGGCCCGGGCAAAAATAGCGACAAATCAATGACTGTCAGCCCGTCCAGTTTCATTGGGGAGCGCGCTTAACTGGTGACGCCGTTGGCGCTGAGACTGGTCAAGTCGTCCTCTGACAGGCCCAGCAGATCCCCGAGAATCTCGGCGTTATGCTGCCCGATCTGGGCGCCAGGCCAGTCTGTGCGGCCGGGGGTCTCACTGAGTTTGGGCATGATCGCGGGGATTTTGAGCGGTTCACCGTCGATCTCGACGGTTTCGAACATGCCTCTGGCGATGTAGTGCGGGTCAGTCATCATGTCTTCGACACTGTAGATGGGGCCAACCGGCACACGCGCCCCTTCCAGCTTACTGATGATGTCAGCCGAGGTATGTTCGCTGCACCACTTGGCTAATGCGGCATCAATTTTTTGTTCGTGGATCACGCGCCCCTGGTTATGCTCCAGTTCCGGGTCATTGGCCATGTCCTCGCGTCCGGCCTCTGTCATCAAACGTTTGAAGATCGAATCGCCGTTGCCGCCAATCACCACATGTTTTCCGTCTGAGCAAAGGTAAGTGTTTGTTGGCACAATGCCGGTGATTGTCGTGCCCGAGGGCTCTCGCACGACGCCGGCGCCATCGAACTCGGGGACGATACCCTCCAGTAAATTGAAGATGGATTCGTACAGGGCAACGTCAACGACCTGACCTTTGCCACTCTTGTTGCGCTCGATGATGGCAAAAGCCACACCCAGTGCTGCGTGAATCGCGGCGACAGTATCGCCAAGTGAGATATTGGGTCGCACTGGCGCTTTGCCGGGCTCGCCGTTGATATATCGAAAGCCACCATAGCCTTCAGTCACTGAGGCATAGCCGGGCTTTTCAGAGAACGGCCCGCTTTGGCCATAGCCCGAGATCCGTGCATAGATGATGCCGGGATTTTTTTCTTTTACCTGCTCCGGCCCGAGACCCCAACTCTCCATTGCTCCGGGGCGGAAATTCTCGATCACCACATCGGCTTTGGTAAGCAGCTCAAAAGCCAGCTCGCGGCCTCGCTCGGATTTTAAATCCAGCGTCACGCTCTTTTTATTGCGCGCCAGAGAGTGATACCACAGTGACATGCCGTTGCGGACCTCACGCCATTGTCGGATGGGATCGCCCGTAGGCGGCTCAACTTTAATCACCTCGGCG
>Ga0255776_10006739_pt1 | contig 11667 bp, 9 predicted proteins | sample 071ome_19_FD_179974 | JGI IMG/M metagenome (GOLD analysis project Ga0255776, IMG submission 179974) | Coastal salt marsh microbial communities from the Groves Creek Marsh, Skidaway Island, Georgia - 071413AT metaG (version 2) | ecosystem: Environmental > Aquatic > Marine > Intertidal zone > Salt...
CGCAGTTTGCTTTTTTTTTCCTCGTTTTTATTCTCTCAACAATCTCTCGGGGCCTATTACTCATCTGTTGCGGCTATTCCATGCCGCGCCGGACCTTTCACGGGCCAAAATTAACGTTTGTCCGGCGCGCACGCATGCAAACCGCGCGTCGGACGCCGCTGGAGTTCTAAGGGTCGTGGCTTCGCCTCGCCTCGTTCCTGTGAGCCAGCCAACATTTCTTTCATCCTCGCGCATCGCATCGCGTGCGTGTCAATCGATGCGTCGATTCATCTAAACTAACCGTTTTGTCTCTCTTTCTCTTTTCGCAGTCCTCACAGGCGAACAAGGAGCCGACAAAGAACGACGCCTTGGTGTCCATCCCGAATCCACCAGTTCGCGAAAACGCCAGCGTATTGAACCTCGCCAAGGATTTGAACGCTGGGGCGCTCGTCGCAGAGGCGATGAAGACGCTCGGCGATTCTTTAAATGACGAAGACAAGGCAAAGATTACGCGAGGCATGGAGATTCAATCGGAGGCTGACGTCAAGATGTTCAATGAACTCGCGTCGACGATGGTTGAAAACTTTGAGCGCGTTGTCGGGACGGAAAGATCGGCGACGGATGAGCTCATCGCGGCGATCAATGTGCTCGAGGCGCGCGCCGAGGAGGCTACGAGACGGATTGAGAGTGTCAAGGCGCAAGCAGCGCGAGACAAGGCAACGGCGCTCAAGGAGCAGGAGTCGAAGATGAAGACTGAACACGCCGATTTCTTGGTGGCTGAGCGCATCGAGCGCATCAAAGCGCTCGATGACGAGCGACTACGCGTGAGCGCGCTGCGCAAGGTTTTGACCAAGCGTCGCGAGGCGCTAGAACGCGCGTACGCGGTGCAGAGCTTTGAGCTCGCTGTCATCGATCTCGGCGCTAGGTTGGAAGACGGTGAAGCCTTTGACGAGACGCTCAAATTGCTCAAGACGTGTTCCAAGGATGATCCATTCGTCGCCACCATCGTGGGTACCTTGAGTGATTCCGTCGCCAAGTCTGGTGTGTCCACTCGGCTTCAGCTCGCCGAACAGCTCGAACGCGTCAGACAGACTGCTCGTCAACTCTCGCTCGTACCCGCCGAGGGAGGCGGAATGTTCGCGCACGGTTTAGCGTACACCGCCTCTCTACTCCGAATGAAAGATAGCTCGGAAGAGGGCGCTCAGGGCATCGAAGGCGCCATTGCCCGCGCCGAGGCGTTTTTGGCGCAAGGTAAATTGACCGCCGCCGCCGCGGCGCTCGCCGCCGCCGCTAAGGGCACCAAGGCGGAGCCATCCGTCTCCAATTGGGCGCAAAACGTCAAGAACCGCGCCAATCTCGAACAAGCCCAGGCTGCGCTGAGCGCGCACGCCCAGTGCAGGGCGTCAGCATTAGTTTAAAACGCTCGCATATTCAAATTGCTTACATTGTAACGGCTACGCACCAAACATTTGATTTCCTTGGCATCGCGTTTGATCTTCACATAAAGCCGCGCCTTGTGAAATGTTCGCGCTGCTGCTCGTCATCGTTTCCACCCTCGCGCTCGCCGCGCACGCCCGCGAACTCGTCGAAACGTCGACGACGGTTTCTGTCGATAACACGGGCATCGTGCGAAACGCCGCGGTGACGAATGTCGTTTCGTTTAACGCGTTTTGTGAATTCGTCTTGCCGTTTCTGCTCGAACGCGGATACGAACCGCCGAATTATTGGTGCAACTAAGTAGCCCATCTCAGAATTATAATTCATCTCTATCACCTCGCGATGCGTACAGCTCCTCTTTACTCGCGCGTATCATCGCCACGTCCGCCGCTTCGCGCGTCGCCGCCGTCTTGCCGTGTTTACTCACCATGGTTAAAACATCCGCGAGCGTCGGCGCCGACTCCCCCGTGATGTACTCGCCAGCCGGCGTTCTCAGCGGTATCCACCTCGGATTTTCTTTTTTCCTCGCGCGGTAAAACAAAACCGATGGGGTCTCAACCATGTCCGCGTACGGCGGCGGGACGTCGTTCTTCTCCACGTTGAGTTGCCCGACGAATAAGTCTTCGGCGTCCTCCAACGCTTCGGCGACGCGCGCGTGCGTCTGCGAGTACGCCTCGTGAAACTCCTTCGCCATGGTGGGGTAGGAAAAGTACATCAACGCATCGCGATCTCTGTCAAAAATGACGCGTTTGTAGAAATCCGAAGCGACGATTTTCAAAACCGTACCGACGGGTTCCTTTTTTGTAAGCGCCTCCGCCGGTTCGCTCTTAAATTCCTTGGCCGTTCCCGGCGCCTGTTCGTGATCAAAATCAAACACCGAAACCTTTCCAGATTCCACCTCCAACACCTCCAATTCCGCCGTCGTCCATCTTGCGACGTCATCATCGACGCACGCTCCGCCTAACGCCCCTCGCGGTCCACACAAGGCTTCGCCCAACGCCCCCTCTTCCGCGCCGTCGCGTAATCGAGCCCCCGCGGCGTAGTACAACGCCACGACTTCGTCCTCTGATTTCTCAATCATCCTTCGACACGCCGATCGAATCGTCGCGTTGAGCGCGATCGATCCCGCGGCGCACACCTCTGGCACCGCTTCTTCGATAACTTCTTCCAATTCGCCGTACTTGGACGCGAACGAAGAGGAAGGAGACGCGCGTCGGCCGCTACTACGCTTGGCCGCGTCCATCAACGCGAGCATCAAATGCTCGTCGTACCACGCGTACATCTTTTGACACGTCGCGCACTCGACCGATCGCGCACGGAAACGCGGGAGCGCCGATGCGAGCCATTCCGTTTGCGCGCCCGTTTCCGTCGTCGTGCTCGTCGCGCCCGTCGTCGTCGGATCATCGGCATCTTGTGCGAAACTAAAACGAGTAATCGTCGCGAGAAACACGACGCACGCGATCGCACAGAGACGCACAGAGACGCGCGATCGACGGCGCATCATCATTTTGGCACCGGTGCGTGTCACTCACCGGTCGGGGTCGGGTATCGCTCGATGGGTGCGCGTCGAGGTGTGAAGAATGCGTGAAACGCGCCGTGGTTGTTACGCGTACTCGTTACAAATTACTTGCGTCGCGTGCTGAGACAAGCTTCGAAATCGCGCTGAAGCTCGGCGCGATCGAGGTCTTTACCGATGAAGACGAGCTTGGACGACCGCTTTTCATCCTCCTTCCACGCGCGATCCGGCATGCCTTCAAAGAGGGCGTGTACGCCCTGGAAAACGTAACGTTCGTCGCAACCTTGAATGGCGAGCACGCCCTTCATGCGGTAGAGGTCTTCCCAACGCTCGTTGAGGAGAAGACCGAGCCAGTCGTTGACGAGATCGAGATCGAGGTCGCCCTCGAGGGCGAGGGAGACGCTGCCGACGGCGTCATCGTGGACGTGGTGCGAATGCGAGTGGCCGTGTTCGCCGCAGACTTCGCATTCGCCGTCAGCGCCGTGCGAGTGCGAGTGCGAGTGCGAGTGTTCCTCCTCTCCGTGTGAGTGTCCGTGCCCGTGGTCGTGCCCGTGATCCTCGCACTCGTCGCAGGATTCTTGGCCCGGCGCGTGCGAGTGTCCGTGCGCCTCGTTGGTGGTTGCCTTTTTCGGCTCGTCGCCCAGGACTTGGTCCTGCACGCGTTCCAAGTCGAACCCGCCGACACCGAGCACGAAATCCAAATCCACGTTCGCCATGGATGCCCGGCCAATCTTTGCCAAGTCGTTGATGGTTCTCAATCGGTACTCGAGCGCATCCGCTTCGGCGTCGGTGACCAAATCCGTCTTGTTGAGCACGATTCGATCCGCAAACGCCACCTGTTCGAGCGATTCGTTCACCACCCCCGCCGGTTTCACCTCATCCAAGTGCATCCCCGCGTGTTTCGCATCCACGAGCGTGACGACCCCGTCCAAGCGAAGCGAATCCAACAGCGCCGGTTCCAAATAAAACGTCTGAATAATCGGCGCCGGGTTGGCCAACCCCGTCGTCTCGATCAATATGTGATCAAACGCGCCCTTTTTTTCATTCACCAACCTCGTCAACATCTCCACCAGATCCGACCGCACCGTGCAACACAAGCACCCGTTATTCAACAGCATGATATCCTCCTCCCCGCTCTCTCGAAAAGCCACGAGTTCGCCGTCGATGTCCACCTCGCCAAACTCGTTTTCGATCACCACGATTCGCTTCCCGTGTTCCGCCCTCAACACGTGGTTCAACAGCGTCGTTTTCCCGGACCCGAGAAACCCGGTGAGAATCGTCACCGGCACCCTATCGTCCTTGATCACCGATCCGCTCGGGCTCGCCGCCGCCCGCGTCGTCGCCCGCGTCGTCGCCGTTCGCACTCCTCGACGTCGTCCCTCAGACCCAAGCCTTTGCGCGCATCCCCCCGTCGGCGCCTTCACCGCGTTCCGCCGCGCCACCGGTACCGCCGCCGTCGTCGCCGTCGCCATCGTCACCATCGTCGTCGCCATCGTCGTCGTCGTCGCGCGCACCGAACCGATCGCGCGACGCGTCGCGGAGTGCCTCCCTCTGCATCGAAACCGAATTCACAAAAAGTGCGCCGTCACTCCCGCGCGAGCCTCCTCAGTCGCCGCCGTCGCCGTCGCCGTCGCGAGCGATGGGCGTCCACGCGGACGTAGACGACGCGTCCGCGACCGGTGGACGAGTCGTCCGCACCGTCGCGTCTGCGTCCGCGTCCACGGGCGGTCGTCGCGCGTCGTTACGTCCGATTCAAGCGCCCCGAGGCGCGCGGTCGATCGCGCTGCCGACTTGGCCCGATGCCCCATCCGTGATGGTCGGGAACGACGCGACGACGCTCGGATTCACCGACCCGGCGCTGCCGAAAGAGATCGTCTCCGTCGCGCTAAAGTACGAACCGGAAGTCGCGGTGGAGCTGCGAACGACGCCGAGGACGGAGGTGTTCGTGCAAGATAAATTCGGGGCGCTGCGAATGCTCAAGGCGAACGCGCGCGCGTTTCTTAAGCGGGGAGAAGTGCTCTTCTTGGCGTGGAGTAAAGCCAGGGGGACGCGGTTCGGGTACGTGCTGGAGTACGAGGAAAACGGGCGTAAGGGGGGTGAGAGGGGAATGCGGGTCGGGAAGACGACGGGGACGACGGAGGGTGGTGGACGCGCTACGGAGGACGCGTTTGTGGACGCGACGAGAAAGCCAAAGCCGAATGAGAATCACATCATCGACGACGACGACGATCGGGATGCCATCGTGATTGATATCGCGTCGGATGATACGGAATCCCCGCCGGTGAAACGACGGAGGAGATCGAGTTCTTTGGAGAGCCCGACTGGGGTGGACGGGAAGGAACCGGCGACGACGGAGGACACCACCGAGGACGACGACGAGACGACGGAGGAGGAAAAGGAAAAGGCGAGAGATCCGTCGTCTGAGAGGACGCGAGGAACGACGGATGCGTCGGGGACAGGGAGTTTGGGGAAGAAGGAACAGGCGGAAGGATGGCGTCGCGTGCGGTCGTACGCGTCCAAGGCGCGCATGGAGCGAGAGCGCGTCGCCGACGAACAGCGCCGCCGACAGGCGGAGTACGCGCATCGAGACCCGCCGAGCGTTTGGGGTGGGGCGAACGCGGAGGAGATGCGCAGACAAACGGACTCGTCGAGGATTCCGCCCGAGCCCCCGGAAGGTTTGCCAGATGACCCGGAAGAGTTGAAGAATAGCAGAGCGGCGTTGAAGTGCGCGCATAAAAGATTGGTGACGGCGCTGCACACAGAGGTGGCGATGCGGCAGACGTTGGCGCAATCGCAGACGGATTTCCAGCGCACGATGCGTGGGAACGCGGATTGGTCGCTGCGACAGTGGCACAAGGAGAATTTGCAGGTTGTCGCTGGGAAGTACCAACAGAGTCAATTCGCGGCTGCGGCGGCGCGCTCGCATTACCAGCAAGCGTTGCAGTACTTTCACGCCACGGTGGAACGGTGCGAGAACGGCTTCGAGGGCGACGCGGGAGCGGCGTGGGATAAACGTCAAACCGCCAAACCGGGCGCGAAAGCGACCACCACCGCCGCCGGCGAGCAGACGACGTCTGAAAAGACGTCTTGGAAGGATGAGTGCGCCGCATGGGAAAAATTAATTTCGACGTGCCCGCACGACATGTCTCTCAAAGACTTGAAAATGTGCGTCACGCGCTTGTCGTTCAACGACACGCACCTAGTCGAACGGGAAGATTACATCGGCCTTCTCATCACGGAGCGCGAAACCGCAAAAGAACGATTCGAAAAGCGCAAAAGGGATCGCGCGGAGCGAGAGAAGAAGGAAGCTGATGCGCGAACGGCGCAGCGCAAAAAAGAAGACGAAGAATCCGCAAAGCGCGACGCCGTCCGCCAAGTCGCCGTCTGGGCCATGCACGCCGATCTAAGGCTCTTTTTACACCGTTGCGGGCTCAAGGTGGAGCAACACGGTCGCTCAAACAAGCGCACGCTCGCAAAAATCTACCGACAGGCGATGCTCAAGTACCACCCCGACCGCGCGAGACAAAAGAGTGTCCGCGAACAGGCGCTCGCGAGCGAGGTCACGAAATGGATCACCCACGCCTGGCAACAGATGCCGCCTTGAATGACGGATTTTAGATTTGACATTTCTTTGTAAGATTACGACGACACATTGTACAGCAGCGCGAAGACTCAAAAACTCACACGGACGCTCGCCAAGCGCTGACGCGACGGCCACCCTCCCAAAGCAACCTCACAACCCAACGCCGCGCGTCGGTCTCGCCGCGACCCGGAACGACGACGACGAGGACGACGTCGCGTCGCCATGGTTCTCAAACGCATGTTCTCGCGCAACTCGCTCGCTAAACCCCCCGAGGCGCAGGCGAAGCGACGCAAACGCAGTCGTAAGACGACTCAGAACGAACAAGAGGCGGTGCGAACGCTTCGGTCTCGTGGACGGAAATTCGTCATCGTCACCACCGCGGCGCTGCCGTGGATGACGGGAACGTCCGTGAACCCTCTGTTGCGAGCGGTTTATCTCGCGCGAGGGGACGAGACGCGAGAGGTGACGCTGCTCGTGCCGTGGTTGGCGACAAAGGACCAGAAGATCGTTTACCCGCGAAGAACGCTGTTTGAAACGCCCAAGGAACAAGAGGAGTACATCATGGAGTGGGCGAGGAAACGGGTCGGGTTTGAACCGAAAATAACCATCGCGTGGTACCCAGGGAGGTACGCGACGGATAAGGGATCGATCGTGCCGGTGGGGGATATCGCGTTGAGGATTCCGGCGGAGAACCGAGACGTGGCTATTTTGGAAGAGCCGGAACACTTGTGTTGGTATCACCCGGGGGCGAGGTGGACGTCGAGGTTTAAACACGTGGTGGGGATCATCCACACCAACTATTTGGAGTACGCGAGGCGAGAGGAGGATGGTGAACGTAAAGAACAGATACTGCGGTGGATCAATCATTTGACGGCGCGTTGCCACACGCATAAGGTGATCAAGCTGTCGGACGCGGTGCAGGATTTCGCGCGGTCAATCACGCAAAACGTGCACGGCGTGTCGAGTGGCTTCATTGAGGCGGGTAAAGACACGGCAAAGGCTATTCGTAAGGAGGGAAAAGGCGCGTTCAAGCGAGGCGCGTACTTTATCGGCAAGTGCGTTTGGGCCAAGGGCTATTCCGAATTGATGCACGTCGTCGGCGATTTCAACAAACAGTACGCCACGGGCAAAGAGCGTCTCGAGATGGATGTTTACGGTGACGGCGATGATTTCGTCGAGGTGAAACGCGCGTTCGAGGAGAAGGAACTACCGCTGACGTTGCTCGGACGTCTCGATCACGCCGATCCAAAAATTCTCGAGTACAAGGTGTTTGTCAATCCTTCGTTGTCAGACGTCGTGGCGACCACCTCTGCCGAAGCTCTCGCCATGGGCAAGTTCGTCGTGTGCGCTGAGCACCCTAGCAATGCGTTTTTCGCGACGTTTAGCAACTGTCGCACGTATTCGAACATGGATGAGTTCGCCAAAGTGATACGCGAAGTCATGTCTACGACGCCACAGCCGATGACGGATGCCGAAATTCACCGTCTCACGTGGGAAGCTGCGACGGAGCGACTCCTCGACGCCGCCGAACCGTGCGACGTGACAAAACAACCAATCACCGCTCACGTCGCAGACTGGTTTAGCGCGCGATTCCACTACGCCGTGACGAAGAGCGAGGCGGTGCGCTGTCTCATTGGCGGCGGCGCGGGAACGCTCAAACCTCCCGCGGATCTCTCCAGCTGGAAGCCAGACTCCTGGGGTGGAGGTTTGATGGACCGCAAACCATCGACAGTTGATTTGCAACAGTTATAGTCGCGTTCGATCGAACAAGTAGTAGGATTCGTAGCCGCGAAGAAATTTTCTTCGCTTGTGCAAAATAAAAACGACAGACAAAAACGTAAACGTCACCTTCTCTCTTCTCCTTCGATACAGTTACATTACACAGAAATAATAATCTTGGACTCACGCATCTCCACCGCCCTCGTCCTCGCCCTCGTCCTCGCTCCCCTCCTCCTCCTCCTCCTCGCTCTCCGTCTCCCCCGGAACCTTTACCTCCCGACTCAATTCAGCCAACTCGGGCGGCTTCTGACACCCCGGACACAACCCCTGTTCCTTCCCGCACGGATCACACAAACTCCGATACGCCAGTTTTACCGTCTGTTTCCCGCAAGAATTACACCGCCCGCGCGTCCCCGCGCGCTTCGGCTTGTACTTGCCCATCTGAAACCTCCACACCACTTTTTGCCGACACCGTTTACACACGTTTTGACACGCGAGGTGTCGCAACGCGGACTCCTTTTCCCGATCGCCATCGTTGCGCTTGATGTCGCGCTTGGCGACGAACGGGACGCGGTTTTGGTGTTTCTGTTTTCGGCTGTGTCCAGAGCCGCTCATCGTCGGCGGCGCGCGCGCGCGTCGGTGTCTAAAGCGTCGAACGAATCATCGTCGAGTCGACGGGCGCCGCCACTTTTTGTGTGTGGAGTGTTCGGATTCGTTGAGACATGAACCGTCAAAAATGTGTCTGTTTATCTTCACAATACGAAATGACGCGCTCACGAGTCTCCTTCGCCTCGGTCTTCGTCTGCGTCGATGAGGGCGTCGGCGTAGCGCCGAGCGACGGCGAGCGGCCAGACGACGTCGGCGGGATGGGCGGCGACGATGCCGAGATCGCGCGTGGAGAGCCGGGTGATGAGGATGTCGTCGACGCGATGGACGAGGGACGCGTTGGACGACGACGATCGACTCGGACGAGGCGCGGCGATGGGACGCCACGCGCGGTCGCGAGGGAGCCGGGAAGATTCGAGCGTACCGCTGAATGGGTTGACGCGGATGATTCGGTCGTAGCGTTTGCCGTTGCGGGCGAGTTTGGTGATGACGACGCCGCGCTCGAGTTGACGTTCGGCGGAGACGGCATGTAGGCGAGCGGAAGCGTCGGCTCGGCGTTCGGCGGTGAGCGCCGCGGCGCGGGCGCGGGTGAGCTCGCGCGCGTGGCGGACTTCGTCGGCGCGCGCGGCGGATTTGGCGTCGGAGAGGTGGCGAGAGACGACGGTGTTGTCTCGCTCGAGCGCGGCGAGAATCGCGGCGCGCTCGGTCGAGCGGCGCGCAGCGGCGCGTCTCGCGATGGAGTATCGCGCGCGTAAAGCTTCGGATCTCGCGCAGCGTCTGGACATGACGGCCATGGACTCGACGATGACGACGCGGAGTGCGAATGACTTGCACTTTTCGTACCGCAGATTGACAAAGGTTGCCAAGGATTCAGAGCTCAGCGCGCAATGCGCGTCGAGGATGGACGAATGCGCCGATTCGAGCGAAGAGTACCTCCGTATCAACCGCGCGTTATCGATGCGATGGATTCCAACAGCTCTGCGCATGCGCACGAGTTCGCGATCCATTTTCGCGTTCGATCGAGCGTAATCTTCGTTCGTCTCTCTAAGCTTGAGCGTCGAGGCGCTCAACTGCTCGACGCGCTTGAGTGCGTGCGAACTCGAAGCCCGCTCGGCGATCAACTGCGCCTCGATCTTGCGCACGTTTGACGACATTATCGACGACATCTTTTCGTTTGCCGTGCGTTCCAACTTCAAATCCTCCACGGCACCGTTATACGTGACAGTCAACGCGCGGAGCCGCGATGCAAATCCATCTCTCTCGCTTTGCGCCGATTCGAAGGCGACAGCCATGCCGGCGCACTGCTCTCGAATTTTCTCTAACTCCTTCTTCGTGCGTCCCAACTCAGCCTTGGCGCGGTCGAGCTCGCAGCGTAAACCATCGCATGTCTTCTTCATCACCTCGACATCGGCTTCGCACTGCTTTGTTGCGTTCGCGAGCGTTCGCCGCAGACATGTCGCCTCGTCCACCAATCTCGCGATGGCTTGGTCGTCGTATTGACCGCGCAATCGCCTCGTTAATTTTCGAGGATCAATCTCAACCATTGAAGACCGCACTTCGGGCGTGGTCGTAATTCGCATGGCGCGCGTCGCAAACTCCAACGAATTGGCGCTCTCATTCACGTGTTCGCCTTCTGCGCTGACGCACACGAGGAGCACCGTTTGACTTTTCCCGCTGAGACTCGGCTCCAAAATTTTTGTCAAGGTAGAGTCGCGATACGGGATGTGGCGATGACCAGACGCGAGCGCGCTCACTACGTTTCCGAGTGCAAAAAGACTAACGTTGACGTTCAGGGCCTCCTTGAGTCGCGCGCCGACGCTATGGGTTTTCTTCTGACGTTCGCTGCCAGCCAAATCTACGATGGTCAAATGCCCAACGCGCTTCTCGACGGTGACGTGTGGTGGCGAGTCTTCGATCGAAGAATCCGCCTCGAGCTCTATCGGTCGTTCGAAGCGCTCAACCTTCATTTGGAATATACAGTGCGACCGAGAACTCTGCTTGTTCATGTGCGTCTCAGCGTAGACGAGCCCAGACCTCCCGCGTTGAAAGACGTCCAAAACGTCTTCGGCTGACTCGCATGGCGTCCAAGACAAAGCGTCAATGTCCCATCCCGTCGACCCATCTGACGCGGGAACCAACTTTAACCCAGTTCTCTTCGACACCAAATCATCAATCTGTTCGTTGTAAATTTGCACCATCGATACCGAGACTTCATAAGCGTGCTGCACGTCGCTCGCCACGTGGGCGAAGCAATCCACGGCGATTCTTGGCACCAAGCCCAAATCGTCCTTCCCCTCCTCATCATCCGCGCAGTTTAACAGCGAAAACGTCTTCCCAGAGCCCGTTTGCCCGTACGCCAACACGCACCCGCGGCATCCGCGTCGCACCGCCTCGAGCACGGGCGCGCCCGCCGAATCAAAGACGTCCCTCTGTGTCGCCGCTCCGTCCAACGCTCCGTCCAACTCAAACGTTCGCGTCTGCGCCCCATGCGTCGCGCGTGTCCACACGTGTCCACGCGAATCCACACCCACACCACCACCACCACCACCATCATCATCGTCATCATCACCCATCGTCGTCGTCGTCGCTCTCGGTCGTATCCTTGCGTACACGCGCACGCGTTGTCTCTGCTGCTGCTGAAACTGGGGAGACTCCTCCATCATCCACCTTCTCTGCGAACGGTACGAAAACACGCACGCGCGATCCGTCCCCCGCACACACAACCCCGTCGTAGTCTTCGCGTTCTCCCGTCTCTCCCCACACCGCGTCGTCGTCGTCGTCCTCGTCGAATGCGGACGGAAACGAGAGCGCGTTGACTCCACAAGTC
>Ga0255776_10006747_pt1 | contig 11657 bp, 6 predicted proteins | sample 071ome_19_FD_179974 | JGI IMG/M metagenome (GOLD analysis project Ga0255776, IMG submission 179974) | Coastal salt marsh microbial communities from the Groves Creek Marsh, Skidaway Island, Georgia - 071413AT metaG (version 2) | ecosystem: Environmental > Aquatic > Marine > Intertidal zone > Salt...
GAAACCGGATTCACCTACACTGATCTTCCTTTTGATGGTGAAAGTGGCTTAACCTTGGTTTATTCCGAAGACGCGGATGGTTTTTTCATCGAGTGGGGGAATGCAATCGTTCAATCAGTTACCGAAGAGTTTGAGTTAGAGTATTCCGGAGTGCTTGGATGGAATGAAGGATTCGTAAGCGAGGGGCATGATGGTTTAAATCATTTTTCCTTGGGAATTAGCACAGGGCGGCAGATCAGTTCTTTTGCTGCGTTAAGTCTACATGCGGTCCAGACTTGGCCTATCAACCGGGATTTGAATATGGCGGATGACCTGCTTTTAAGAGAAACCTTTCATTTCGGGATTTCTGTGGAGGCCAACTTTTGAAGCCCAAATTCGAAACTCAGAAATAGAATTATTCGAGACAATCACTTGCGGACAAAGTACTGGGAAGCATTTTCCCTCCGTCCCAGGCCTGGATTAATTGATTGTTGTGCCAGCGATTCACCCGGTAAAGAGTGGCGAAATCAAAGGCACATGCCTGCCCACCCTGTCCGCCTACCACTTCGCTTCCCCGCCGGACATTGTCCTGCATCCAGGCTGGCAGGCGAAGATGAAAAGGATTTCGCTCGAGTTCTCCACGATGATGGGAGAGGGCTCCGATTAATTCGGCCACTTCATCAGCGGTATTTTCCACCATCAGGTTGGGTTCTGGCATTTGTCCCCAGTATTCCGTTTCTATGACCCAGGGTGAAAACTCACTGGATTGTTTGAGTGCAGATAATGCCAATAGATGAACCCCAAGATGGGTTTGGTTCCAGTCCTTTGAGTGAGGGACGAAAATGGCCATGGGGTTATATTTAGAAAAAATTCCACTTAGGATATTCACGCATTTATTCCAATGTACTGGGTCTTTCTCGGGAGTTTCGGGGCGGATTGGATCCAGCCCGTTTTCCCCCGTAAGTTCCAGATCAAAACCTATCCATTCACAGGCCTTGCTTAATTCGGTTAATCGCTCCTCCTTTCTCTGAGGATTACTGCCCAGTGTGATGGCCACATTTATGATGCGAATTCCACCTTCTTTCATCAGACGAAGAGGTAATCCTCCAATAATGCACTCATCATCCGGGTGAGGAGACAGGATCAAGGCCACTGGTGCATCTTCGGAAAGATGAAGAGGGGTAGGCTTAGCGAAATTTCCATAGGGTAGGTTACGGCCCTCGGAGAAAAGTTGCTGCACCGAGTTTACATAATCAAGATATGGGTTGGTTGACATTGTGGATACGAATTATTCTAGATCACCTTTAAATCGTCAACTTTTGCCTCCTTCGTTAATAAGAATATTACATTAAATTACATTAATTAAACTTGTTTCCCAATTTTATGTTAATACGATAATAAAATATGTATAAATCGTCCTATTTTATGCCTTTCCTCTTTTGTTTTGCCTCGCTCTTAGGCTTTACATGTTTTGCCGCAAATCTGGAAAAAATGCCCAACAAACTTGGCAACTTTAAAGGAGTCAGTTTGCATGAGTCTTACCAAGGCCACACCTGGGTGGCTGCTCCCCATTTGAAAGGACCTGCCAGTATAGATATCGATCCAAAGGGCAGGGTATTTGTCAGTGAAGCGAGAAGAATGGGGAAAGGGGTGCCCGATAATCGTCGGGTCGACTGGAGAATTTACGAGGATTATCGTCTCCAAACAGTTGAGGATCGATTAGTTAGTTACCGCCGTAACCAGCACCGTATCCCCATGGAATGGTATGAACAGGAAGCCGATCAGGTCCTTCGCTTTGTCGATGCCGATGGTAATGGGGCACCCGATCAGTACTCGGTTTTCGATGATCGTTGCCGGGGAGCTGCGGATGGCATTGGTTTTTCCCTGCTGGCGGAAGAGGATGCAGTTTATTTTACCTGTATTCCTGCCTTACGAAAATTAGTCGACAAAGATGATGACGGCATAGCTGAGGAGCACCATCGGTTGGTCGAAGGCTTTGGAGTAAGGGTTTGTTTCAAGGGGCACGATTTACACGGCATTACCCGTGGACCTGATGGGCGGCTTTATTTTTCGGTTGGTGATCGGGGCTACAGTGTGATCAATAATCAGGGCGAGCGTCTGGCTGCCCCAAGCAGGGGAGCGATTTTTCGCTGCGATGATGATGGGTCTAATTTTGAGGTATATGCACATGGGCTCCGCAATCCGCAGGAGATTGCTTTCGATGAGTATGGCAATCTATTCACTTTTGATAATACAGGAGACTTTGGCGATAAGGCACGGGTGGTCTATGTGTTGGACAATACGGATTCCGGTTGGAATGCAGACTATCAATCCCATCACCAGCATGTCACTTATTTGGACTGGGGGGATTTTCACCTTTGGCAGTCGATGTGGGTAGGCGAATCCATGTTTGATTTACACCAGGAATCATCTCCGCAATGGGTTTATCCTCCTATTGGTCATGTTGGCAATGGACCTTCCGGGGTCACCTACATGACTGGCCCTGCAGTTCCGGATTCCCTCAGAGGAAAATTTCTGATGTGTAATTACCGTGGCTCTCCCACGAGGTCCGAGGTGCTTACCATTCCTATCGAGTCCAAAGGAGCAGGATTTTCAGTGGGCGAGGTTACCCCTTTTATTTCGGGACTGAATGCCTCCGATGTGGAACTTGCTTACGATGGTAAGGTTTATCTAGTGGAATTCGGATCGGGTTGGTCTCCGGACGACAAGGGAAGCGTACAGGTGGCACATCTAAAGGATCAGAACCTAACCAAAGCAGGAGATGCGGTTGCCAGATTATTTGAACAAGGGTTTAAGCAGCGTTCCATCGATGAACTCGCAATCCTGCTCACTCACAGCGATCAAAGGGTAAGGCAGTCGGCTCAGTTTGCATTGGTTAAGAAAGGTGATTCGGTTCTCCCTTTATTCAAAGCAATCATTGCCAGGGCTAAGCCTGATGAAATAGCTCCCCTGCATGCCCTCTGGGGAGTCGGGCAGTTTGCCCGTACGGGTAATGAATCTGCCCAGGCTGAATTAATCGAATGCCTCGATCACCAAATTATGGAGATTCGTGCCAACGCTGCACGCCTCTGTGGGGATCTTTGCCTTGTGCAATCCAAAGCCAAATTAATCGGTCTGTTAAAAGATTCATCGCCCCGGGTTTCTTCGCTTGCAGCCATTGCTCTGGGAAGAGTTGCTTCAGAAGGGGATAATGAAATGTTCTCTGCCTTACTCGATTTGGCCGCGAGAAATCGCGAAGGGAACTTAGATATTACCACCCGCCATGCTATTCTATCTGCCCTTTGCCGATTAAGCGGAGCGGAAAAACTTTCCACCCTGGCTGGCCACAGTTCTGCTGAAGTTCGATTACTCGCTGTAATCGCTTTAAGGAGGATGGAGGATCCTACTTTAGGCAAGTTTCTTCAGGATGAAAATGAACAGGTTAAGTTGGAGGCATTGCGGGCGGTCTTTGATACTTCAGTGGTAGATACTGCCCTGGGGCAAGAATTGCTGAGGATTCATTATGGTGGACTTCCTCCTTTTATTCAGGCTCGTTTGCTTGTAGCAGCTGCGAGGCAGGGAGATGCCAATGGCTTTGCCTATGTTATGAAGATGGCAACCGATAGTCGGCTAGATTCCAAAGTACAGAAATTGGCCCTTCATGCTTTGCAGAGGTGGGATACTTATCCTGAGATGGATCCCTTTCTCGGTTCCTTGCGTCCAGTGACTCATGACCGTTCTCCGGTCGATCAATTGGTAGCAAAACATGGTGATTCCTTTCTTGCATACCTGAAGCAAGAAAAGCGAGATGACTTTGCCACTCTTGCGACTGAGGTTTCGGCCACATTGAAAATCCGTTTGGACGCCGATCATTTACGGGCACAGCTGTTGAATCAAAAGTTAAGCGGTTCTTTACGGGTATCCTTCTTTAACCGTTTACTGGAAACTGATGATGGAATGCCAGATGATCTGGTATCTCGTTTGTTTGAAGATCCTTCGGAGCAGGTGCGGGCTCTGGCACTGGGGCAGGGCTATTTGCGGGAGATTGATACGGCTTCCCAAGCACTTACTGAAGCAGTACGATCTCAGACCGATTGGTTGGTGACCAGAGAAGCGATCAAGAGGATAGGGGAAAAGCACCCTGAGCAGTTGATTGAATTTTGGACATCCCGTTCCAAAGGAATTAACCCTGCGGTTTGGCTGGATTTGTATGATGCGATGACCGAGTCTCAATCGGAAAAGGTGAGAAACTTTGCCAAATCTTACCACGGCGGAGATCCAGCAAGAATTTATCCTATGACGATCACGGGTGGAGATGCGGCCAAGGGAGAAGCCGTTTTTCGCAACCAGGGAGCCTGCGTGCAATGTCATAAAATGAACGGGGAGGGTGGCGAGCAGGGACCTGATCTGAGCCTGGTGGGAATTCGATTGAAAAGGCAAAAGCTCCTGGAATCTGTGATTTATCCAAGTGCTGAAATTACCCCGGGATATGGATTATCCACCTTGCAATTGAAATCTGGTGATATGGCTTCGGGCCGTCTGATCTCAGAAAATAAAAAGGAAGTGGTGCTCGCTGCCTTGGATGGGAAAGAAACGACTTATCCGCGCACTGAAATCGCTGAACTGAGTCCGCCAATTTCTGCTATGCCCGCAATGGGAGCCACTTTGGCCCCCCAGGATTTAAGAGATCTGGTTTCTTATTTAGCCTCAGCGAAAAGCTTCAAAGTTGGCAAGGTTGCTCCACTTAAGCACGGAGAGTAAGTCATTAGATAGAAACTGAAATCTTTTTGGCGAGTTCCGGTTTCCCGACTGGTTGAATCTGAGGGATGACCACGGTTTCCGGTCTGTTCTCCCCAGATTTGATTTCGTGTATGTCCATCGAATACACTTTGGGCTGAAAGGATTTTCCCTGAATTCGTATGGTGTACAGCACCTCATTGGTTTTCTTGTTGGTCACCTGCACCACTTGGTTGGGCTTGCTAAAGGTAAGCTGAGGTAACCAGCCAACCGCTTTGCGTCCATCATTGTCTGACATATTGTGCGTAACCGGCCATCCGGGGAACTGTGCTTTGTCCCCTGCAGATACATCGGCAAAACGTGGCCAGCATTCGTAGGTCACGCTCCGTGCTTCCTTATTAAAACGGGCTATGCCAAATCCATCGGCCCGATTTTTGACATCCCTTCTGTCTGCGGGAGGGTTGGCGTAGGCATGCATGGTGATTTTGTTCCCCAATCCGTCCTCATAGTCTCCGGTCCATGGGAGAGGGCTTTCGGGAATCGGATGGTCACCAGCAAGATCATTCAAAGGGTGCCACCATCTGCCATAAATCGAATTAACAATGGCCGGGCTGGTAAATGCGAAAGGACCATCTCGATGACTGTTGATTCCATGTTGTACTACCACGGCAAGGTGCTGATCTCCACAAAGGTGAGGGGCCCATGCTTTGCGGATCTCCCGAAGGGCTTTTTTCCTGCCCGTTTGGGGCCAGCCATTAGAGTCCAGGTCAGCGAGCAGGCGATCATTGGGCCGTCCATGTATATGAACTGCTCCACAAAAGGCAGTTTGGGATAAGGCCGCTTTCATTTGAGCCCCAGTCCAGTCCTGAGACCATTGGGAAAGAAAGGTTAATTGCTCTTCACCCAAAAGGTTAAGCCCTGGCAGATCCACTGAACTGCGGTCATAAGATGGATCATTGATATGATCGGGGCGTGGTCCCATTTTGGGAATCTTCCCTTCAGGGCCACTCTTGAACTTTCGGTCCTCCAGGATTGCGAAATCCACACCTCCTATCCGTAACCTGGTAAAGTAAGTGGATAAACCGCTTTTCAGCTTACCTTTATAAGCGGCATCTGGGAGGTGCCAGGTTTGCTGACGCTCGACCATGCTGACATATTTTAAAGGGTAGTAGTATCCACCGCTCGGACCTTGTGGGTTTTTTGCCCGTTTGCCGTACTCTCCCCACAGGTTTGCCTGTCCGATGTCATGGTCATCGGGAATGGTGATGGTGGGCCGGTCTTTCATGATTTCCCTGAATTGGAGACCGAATTCGATCCATCCAGAAGTGTGTTCAGTATGATGGTAGGTTTGATCACCCGCAAAAAAGAGCAGGTCGGGGTCTATCTTTTTGAGATTATTGACGATGTTGGTCCGCGGTCCTGGATCCCGGCTGGAGTTGCAGGATAAATTGCCGACTACGATTTCTTTTTTATTGATCGGGTCCCGGCGTATTACTCCCTCAAACACTGCTTTTTCGCCGTGCCTTACCCGATAAGGATAATTTCGGGAGGCATCCCAATCTTTGAGACGAAAATGAGCACTCCACCCCGGATAGGTTATCTTCACCTTAGAGATTTCTTCCCAGGCCGTTGCTTTTTTTACTTCGAGTCGAACTTCACGGGATTCTTCCGGAAGCAATGGATAGAGCTGGGCGGTGAGTTTGAGTACGCCTGCATCATGGGTGTAGAGAGCAAAGGCAATTACCTGATGCCGTTCGATATTCAGTTTGCCGGGGGTTCTTTGTCCTTTGTTTTTACCATAGACAGCGTCTGGGTCTGCTTTCCACCATTCTCCCGTTGCCAGATGATCCAAATGAGGGAACCCCTTGCCAAATACATCTGTGGAGGATGGTTCCGCTTGAACCAGGTAAATGGGCAGGATGAGATAGAACAGACAAAGAAGCTTTTGTTTCATAGAGGTTCTGAATGAAGTTTGGCAGGGCAATACGCAATGAGAAATCAATAAAAAGGCTCGGTTTTGTTGCTTTGCTTTACACGAGACAATCTAGTTGCGTGATAATTCATCCTCAATAGGCTAGTGGTATGAAATTTTTAAGTTTCACCCTTTCCTGTCTCTTTCTTTTTGCTTCGTTTCTAATCGCCCAGGAGGGCGACAAGAAGGAAAAGAATCTCAGCCTCCTCGACTCACTCAACTGGAGGGAATGGTCTCCCGGTGTGGTTCCCCTGTTCACCCCAGAGGAATCCTTATCCAAATTCAAAGTTGCTCCCGGCTTTCGGGTTGAGTTGGTGGCAGCAGAACCTCTGGTCAAAGATCCAGTTTTTGTGAACTGGGATGATCAGGGAAGAATGTGGGTGGGGGAATTCCGTACCTACATGAAGGATCTGGATGGTACTGGGGAAAATGAAAGAGCGAGCCGGGTAATGGTGTTGGAGGATACTGATGGAGATGGCCGTATGGACAAGTCCACTCCTTTCGTCGATGATATGATTAATGTACGCAGTATTGCCTTTGTCGAAGGAGGGGTATTAGTCGTCGAAAGTGGAGCAATCTGGTTTTGTCAGGATGATGATGGTGACCTGCGCTGTGACCAGAAAACCAAGCTTATGGATTTTGCCACCGCGGCATACGACAATATCGAGCATGCCGAGAATGGTCTGAGTTACAGTTTGGATAATTGGATGTATAACTCGAAGTCATCCCGCAAACTTGCCTGGAAAGAGGGTAAGTTGGTGGAGTCTCCCGCAGACCCACGAGGACAGTGGGGGATGGCTACGGATGCCTATGGTAGGTTGTACCACAATAGTAATAGTGTTTGGTTTCAGGTGGACTGGGGAATGTATGACCGGGCATGGCCAGCCACAAAAAAAGCTGTGGGCCCACCAACCAAGGAGGTGTTTGCAATTCGCCCGAACACAGCTCTGAACCGGAATTATAAACCAGGATCCTTACACGAAGATGGTCGTGTAAAGCGGATCACTACCATAAGTGGTCTGGCAGTTCATAGCCAAGGTGCTTTTGGAAAAGAGTGGGAGGGGGCGATTTTTTCTATGTCCCCAGGAACCAACACCGTGGGTGCCTTTGTGCCCGTTGGAAGCTTTCCGGAATCCGAGGAATACCGACATCAAACCTATACCGACCCAATCTGGAAAAAGCGTGAGTTCCTTGCCAGTACTGATGAACGGTTCCGGCCCGTTAATGGTGCTTTTGGACCAGATGGTTGTTTGTATGTGGTCGACTTTCACCGTGGGGTTATTCAGCACAAGCGCTTTCTTACTTCCTATTTGCGCCGTCAATCTGCAGAGCGTGAACTGGATAAGCATATTGGTTATGGACGCGTTTACCGCATTGTACCAGATGATTATAAGTCAGCAGCCAAGCCTGCAGATTTGGTCGCTGGGCTCTCGCATCAGCATCTCTGGTGGCGCTTGCGGTCGCAGCAAAGGATTGTTGAAGGTAAGCGGTTGGATTTGGTGGATTCCATTCGTCAGTTAGCGACGAACAAAAAGGAAAGTCCCTACGCCCGGGTGCATGCGATGTGGGCATTGGAAGGTCTTGGCAAATTAGATCCAGATATCGTTGAAGAGAATCTGCAGGACGATCACTGGTTTGTCAGTATGACTGCTCTGCGCTTAGCCGGTGAGGCACAGGGCAAGGACAGTGTCTTTCCTGATATTTTCAAACCATCAGCTCAGGCAATATCCAAAGGCAAAACTCTTCCTGTGGTACTTACGAAATATGCCGGGGAGGTTTTTGCCAATGGTTATCCCAAGCGCTCGGCGGACGTTTATGTGGATAAGGTTGCCGGCTGGGTTAAGCAGGACAAAGAACTAATGGCCTCCTATCAAAAAGGACGCGATTTGTATGGAACGAGCTGTGGTGCCTGTCACCAACCCCATGGTAAAGGACTGGAAAACATGGCACCGACCTTGGTGAAAAGCGATTGGGTGAATGGATCCGTATCTCGTCTGATCGGTGTTGCGGTGCACGGGCTTTCAGGTCCCATTAAAGTTAATGGAAAACCCGTTAAGAATGTTCCCCCCATTATGCCTCCCCATAGCTATATGAAAGACGAACAGTTGGCTGATATCCTAACCTATGTTCGTAATGCCTGGGGGAACCGTGGAGAACTCGTACAAGTGGATCAGATTTCACAATACAAGGCAGCCCATGAAAGAGTGCTTCCTTGGACAGAAGAAGAGATCACAGTTTTGGACTGATCCAAAAAAAACGCCGACTTATGCCAGCGTTTTAATTGAAAGAAAATATAGAAATTTACTTAACAGTCATATTTCCTCGCATCATAGCGAAGTGACCGGGGAAGGTGCAAACATACTGGTGTACACCTGGTTCAGATGGGGCGGTGAATGTAATGGTGTCAGATTCACCCGGTCCTAAGAGCTTAGTGGCAGCCAGGACATCTTCTTTGCTCGCTTCTGGAAGTGGGTTGGTTGCACTGGCACCCATGCCCATGACCTTCTGACCAAACTGAATGCCGCTAATGCCAGCTTTGAGGACAACTAAGTTGTGACCCATGGCAATTTTGGGCAGGTTTCCTGTGTTCTTAAATTCAAGCTCCACTTTTTCGCCCGCAGTAACAGTAAACTCCTTGATATCAAATTGCATCAAATCGTTTCCGGAAATGGTGATCTTTTGATCGGCGTGTAAAAAAGCTCCGGTTAGCCCAAGGGAGAGGTAGATAAAGAATTTTTTCATAGCATATAATCTATTTCATTAAGCGAGGCACCCAAGACGAATAAGTAGAATATACGAAAATTTTAATTTAGGTAATGAAACTGTGGAATCTCAATAATACCGATTATTTCTTCTTTTTTCTGGGTGCCATACGCCCATCAGGCCCAAGCAAAGGGAGAGTGGCAGGTTCTTGGGTAAGCAGATCCTCCGTGGGTAACTCAACGATTTCGGGGTTATCCGGGCGATTCAGGTTTATGTTCAGTTTCTCCAAGGTAATGGGCTGGGAAGGTACTCCATTAGCTGGGACTTCAACCCGGGTTACCCAGGCAATGGTGTTGAGAATGAGGGTCCGGTAATCATCGATGGCCCAATTGCGGTGATAATGCCCGCCCACAAAACCGGCTCCACGGGCTCCCTGTTTGGGGTCTTTACACCAGAGAAGGGCTTGAGCGGAGCCTAATTGTTCTTCCGCCTGACGGTTCCAGAATTTACTGCTGCCATAGCGAATCACATTTTTCTTGGTAGGAATCGCGGTAGCGAGTGGATAGCAACGGTTGCAGGATTTATCGAAATTTAAATTGTAATAAAATTCATCGTAGGCACGGATTGGTTTGGACAGACCACGGGATACTGGATGTCCTGCCTTGGGAGTCATGTCCGCAACCCAGCTTGGATTGACTGAAAAGTCATCATCATAAAATCCTCCAATCCATTGGTTGTAGTATTTGTTACCTACTTCTTTGGTCGGGTGTACTCCGTAATGCATAAACATGATGCCCATGCCGGCTTTTACTTTTTGGTGAAGAAATTCGTATTTCTCTCCAAACTCTCCACCACCATCTGCGTAAATAATACAGGCATCCACACCATCGAAAATAGATTCATCTTCCGGCCAGCCATACCAATGAACCTTTGCTTCGATGGGGAGTCCGCTGGTATTGAGCGCATCTGCCAGCAGAATACATCCTGCCTTGTATTCATGAAACCCGTGGCGGTGCTTGGTGTTTCCCGCAATGAACAAAACTGATTTCCTGGGTTTATCCTTTTGCTGGATGGATCTACGAATCTCCTGAGCAACCGCGTTGGCAAGGACTCGTCTTCCTTCCTGGTTATAATGCACATCATTGGGGCCTTTCTGGTAAACCTCTCTCTTGTTTCCGATGACCGAGTAAAGATCATTAATCCTAACTCCATTTTTATTCATCACATCCCGCGCTTCCTGATTGAAGCGATTGGCCCGATCGAGGCTAACCATAAGTTTGGAGGATCGTTCTTCCGTGATGCAGGGTGGGGTGGTCATCCCAAAAATGAGGGATGCACCGGTAGCCTGTAGTTGGGTGACAATGTTTTGTAAATTTTGGGCGTAGGATTGCGGGGTTGCCTTGTTTTCCTGCTTCCACCCGTACCAGTCCCAAAGTCCAAAATTGAAGTGGATCACATCCCATTGTTCTGAACCTATCCAGTTAGGCAGCTCAGTAGCTCCAAACTCAGACCAGCGGCAATTGGTGGCTGGTCGATGCACATTGGCTTCATCCTTAAGCAGACCCCGAACCAGAGGGGTGTATCCAATGGAAATAGAATCTCCAAGGATCAGTACCCTAGGTAAGTCGGGATTGTCTGCCGGATTGGTAAAGGCATGAACGAATGGATCGCTATTCTTTGGAGTTCCAGATAAAAATGCGGAAATTAGGCCAAAGACAAATAGCAACCTAACCATGTATAAGAAGTTGGTTTTCATAAAATTGGCTTCCCACGCTTAGTGTGGGAGACGGTAATCGGGAGTTATTTAAGAACCTTACGGGCTTTTAAATTATTCAGCCTTCGGGTGACATCGATGATGCCATCCACCACCGTGCGGTCGTAGGTACGACCATCGGTGGTATCAACTCCGTGTCCTTTGACTAATTTACGCAATGGCTCAAGAGCAGCGTCTTCGTGGTGGAAGAGTTCAATAAAGACATGTTCCAATTTGCCAGTCTCCGCACATGCGGTGAGCAAAGCACTGATCCAACCGTCATCGGTGGAAAGGCACCCACGGGTGGTTTTGGCAGATGCGTGAAAAATTCCGAGGGCGTCGGCCTTGGCGAGGTCCTTGATCACAGCCTCATTCTCTGTGATGGAGAGATCCGAGTCACCACAGTGAGCGGCATCGATCATCACTTTGAAGAATTTCTTACGAATCTTCTTATTGATTGCTTTGACCACTTCGGCAGCTTTTGCAGCGTTGGTGAAATTCTGGAATTCCACT
>Ga0255776_10006751_pt1 | contig 11655 bp, 8 predicted proteins | sample 071ome_19_FD_179974 | JGI IMG/M metagenome (GOLD analysis project Ga0255776, IMG submission 179974) | Coastal salt marsh microbial communities from the Groves Creek Marsh, Skidaway Island, Georgia - 071413AT metaG (version 2) | ecosystem: Environmental > Aquatic > Marine > Intertidal zone > Salt...
GCAAAGTTTACTTTCTTCTTCAAGATTATCGGAAGACTGAGAACGCCGCCGCTCTTTTTACCACCGCCTTCCGCTCTCGAAAACGCGGGCATGGTTTCTTCGTTCTATTTTATTGTTGTTGTTGTTGTTGTTGTTGTCGTATTTCGGACGATACGTGTAAATTTACTGTGGGGGAAGAGTTTTTTTTACGCGAGAGAAAAAAACACGAACCTGACAAACAACACAAACTCGCACGGCGGTATATTCATATACACACATACATACAAATATATAAACACAGAAAACGAGACATTTAGATAAGATACGCTCGCGCGCATATAGTGATTAATAATGCCAGTGCGAATACGTCTCGCTCGTTTTGGGCAGAAGAACAGACCATTTTATAGGATATTCGTCGCCGATTCGAGAGCGCCGAGGGATGGGAAACATTTAGAAGTGGTCGGACACTACGACCCGATCCCTTCCAAGGACTCACACAAACACGTTGGTTTAAACATAGATAGGATTAAATATTGGTTATCGGTAGGAGCGCAGCCATCGGATACGGTGAGACGGATATTATCGCAGGCTGGGATCATCCCAAAAGCTCCAGTCAGAGGGACCGCCGCAGCCGCTTTAGAAAAATAAAAAAGGAGAGTAGAGAGAACAGAATTTACCATGAGAGCTTGTACTATTATATATATACTACGATATTAAATCATCATCATCATCATCACGAAAACTACTATTTATTATTAATTTACACTTCATCTTTTCACGTACGTGCCGTGCAAACCGTGGGATATTCTTTCGTTCAGTTTTATCGTCGCTACCGGACCGCTTTCCACTTTCGCGCCGTCTAAAATAAACAACCCGGACTGACCGTCCGGATAGTCGTCTTGGTGAGACGAAAACATCCCGAGCAACCACACGTCGTCTTCGTTTACTCCATCGTCTTTCGGGACCACGACTATTTCTTCACAAAACGTGCGATTACCTGCCCACCATACTTTTCTTTCGCCTGTTTTCAAATCTATTTTGACGTAACCAAGAGGCGGACCGCTAACGCCTCGAAAGTTACTCAAGGAAGCGTATACGAAACGACACTCGCGTTTTCCCTCGTATAACGGATTGACGTGCGGGTGATCTATACAAAGCGATTCGCAACCAGGTGCTGCGGTTCGTTTAATGGTTTTCTTCGTAATGTTCACGACGTATCGCCATAAAACGGTCGAGTCTATGTTGTTGAAGTCAGGCGTTAAATTTGAGGCTATTGGAAAATCCCACTCTTGGCTCGCGCCCCATTCGCCGAGGAACGTTCCCTCCTTGAAATCATCCCATCCCGCGGAATATAGCGTAACAAATTCGTCATTCGCTTCGTTTGGAGGTAACACAAACGTCTCGTCTATGGGTACGCCGTCGTGCGCGAATGGCGTGTGGATTTCAAACGCTTTCGAGGGACCTTCGATTACAGTCGGCGAGGAAGAACCGTCGCGAGGGATTAGGTGAAACTTGAGAGGCAAATCTGGTTGCGAGACCAAACATTCTCCGGCTCCTTTTAATCCCGCAATATATGGCAACGGGTCAATTGTGAGATTATTCACAGCCATGACGTAATATTTTGGCGTCACGCCAAAATCGTGCGGCGCTGCTTCACATCCTTCTAACCTAGCGACGATCGTTTTCTCCGGAACGAAGGAGTTTCGAGGAAACTCGTGAAAAGAAATCTCGACCGCTTTTTCCGGGTAGACGAAACTTCTCCAACACCACGCGCACAAAACATCCTTGGTTGGGTCGACGTGTGGGTGCGCAGTGAACGCTTTCCCGCCCAAACCAATTTTAGATTCAAGCTCTCTGGGTAAACCAAAACTTAAAACTTGGCCTTCTGGGACTAACCCCTCGAAATCGAATTCTTCTTTTCCAGATTCTCTCGTATTCAGAGTTTTTCCATCGATTTCCACCGGACGTCCAGCTTCATACAAAGCAAAAACACGGTCGTTCCAACACAAAACATTCGTATTTGCGAGGTTTTTTGTTCGAATATCGCCAAAATTGTTCAGAATGCCGCCCTCTCGCATGGTTCCGAATGTGCCCCGGTACTGAATTTTCCCGCTCGCTTCTTCCTCTTTGAACTCTTTCGTCCGAACAAACTTGGAGAGAAAGTGAACGCTACCGTCTTTATTAAACTCAAAGCGTAAAGCGAGGCCATCACCGTCTAGCATGTGTTTGTACGGTGTCTCTCGTTCGAACTTCCCGGGTCCTACGCGGTACAAAATACCTTCGCGTAATTCGCTAGGTATTTCTCCGACAATATTTTCAGCCGCGACGGTGTATTCAGATTCTTTTCTCGTGGACGCGTACGCGTGCGACCAATCGGCGTGAGAATATATGCATTCACCAAACGTCGACGGATCGTTCAGAATATCCAATTCCGTAGGCGCGTAGTTTCCTCTTCTTCTTTGTCTTTCGGTATTTCGCTGTACGCCTGTGCTCTGTTCTTCTTCTTCTTCTTTCTCTTCTCTTTGCGTCGCGATATCTGTTTTGGGGGATGACTTCATCGTCGTCTGTTGTAATCTTCTTCCTCTTCTTGAGGACGACGCGATGTTAATGCTAGCAGCGCGCGAAGAAGAATAAGATGTTGATGTTGTTGTTGCTGCTACGTTCATTCTTTTATAAATAAATGGATGAATAAATAAACATAAAACCGCGGTGCCGTGCGCGCGTAAGAGGGGAGAAGGAGGAGGCGCGCAAAGCAGATGAAGATTTTTTTATTTTTGGAAAAAAAGAAGAAGAAGGGCGAAAAAGAGTGTAAAAGTCGCTCTCAAAACAAGAAAGAGGGAAAGAGGGGAATTCGCGCTTCCCTCACGTCAAACATTTTTTTAATATCGAGCGCGGAGACTGGAGTAAGAACGAACTTGTAACCGCACTCGCCCCCGCCGCTCATCATTTTGGCTTTGTCTGTATTCTGTGTTCAAATTGTAGCAGCATAACCCCATATATAATCATTTCAATCGGAAGAATAGCTTTTGGAGATGGGACGCGCAGCTAAATCGAAAAATAGCTCCGGTGGCGGCAGAGGAGGAAGAGGAGGAGGAGGAGGAGGAGGAAAAGGGAGAGGGAAAGGCAGAGGGAATAGTCACAGCAGCGGGGGGACGTTAAATCCACCGTGGGCGAGGAACAGTCGAGGATTTGGCGGTGGGTTTTGTTCGTGCGTGAATGAAAACTGCGAGAGACGACACGAGGGCGACGCTGAGGACTACGAGGACGACGACGACGTCGAGGAGGAACAAAAAAGAAAAGCAACTACTTTTCCAGTGCCGTTGGCGATGTGGGATTTAGGCCAGTGCGATCCAAAAAGATGCACGGGAAGAAAATTACACAGATTAGGTTGCTTAAAAGAGTTGCGTTTGTCGCAACGGTTCCCTGGAGTCGTCTTAACGCCAGATGCGACGGAACACTTATCGCCGGCGGATTATGACTTGATTCGCTCGGACGGGTTAGCCGTCGTGGACTGTTCGTGGAACAGACTCGAGGATGTTCCCTGGAATAAAATTCATGGGGCAGCACCTCGATTGTTACCATGGATGGTAGCCGCGAACGGTGTTAATTACGGCAAAGCCTGTAAGCTATCGTGTGCGGAAGCCTTAGCCGGTGGGCTGTATTGCGCCGGGTACGGCGACGCCGCGAGACAACTGATGAACAAGTTCAAATGGGGGCACGGATTCATCTCTTTAAACGAAGAACTTTTGGAGACGTATTCCGAGTGCGCCACCGCCGAAGACGTGAAGAAAGCGCAAGACGATTGGCTGGCAGGTCCGAAACTACAAGAAGGCGAGTTGACGAGGGAAGAGCGGATACAACAAATGCTTTTTCCGCCGAGCGATTCGCCCTCATCCGAAGAGGAGGAAGAAGAAGAAGAGGAGGAAGAAGAAGAAGAAGAAGAAGAAGAAAAGGAATTGAGTGATAATGACAACAACAGTATTAATAATAGTGACGGTAGTGATAGTAATAGTGATAACGATAGCAAAGCGATTGGTAAAGGCGTAGAAAATCTCAAAATATAACGGTTTAGGTTGTGTAATTCAATAGTGATAAAATTTACAGCGGCTTGGATGCTAACACAGTTCGGTGTCTCGGATCCGTTTGTTCTTGATGCGCGTGCTCGAACCCGTTCGCTTTTAGCATGTTCACGACATTAATGGTGTAGTACTCGTTCGAGTGCGGCTCCGTGGATTTCATCAATGTAAATAAGGCGGGTGGAAGCTTTTGGATGACCGCCGATTGCGGGTTGTTATCTGTCATAATGAACGTGCCGCCCGGACGTAAAATGCGAAACGCTTCCTTCATCAATGCATCCGTCGCCGCTTCCGGACACTCGTGAATCACAAACGCCAAGGAAACGACATCGACGGAGTTTTCAGCCATTTTTGTGTCTTCACCTTTACCGTGAATCCACTCGCGCTGACTCGAGTCGGGCTCTTGCTCGTCTCGTAACGACGCGACCGCGAGCATGTGTGGAGACAAATCCATGCCGATTGTTTTCGCAGACGGAAACTGTCTCGATATGTACCTCGTGCTCATGCCCACGGAACAACCAATATCCACAATAATCTCTGGTTCGACATTCGTAGCGTTGTATTTTTCGCGATGATCTCGCAAAGCTTCCGTGTACGAATCACGCAACCGTTGCTGCGCATCCATAGCAGTGATTCGTTCTTTCGGATATACTCTCAACGCCATCGAGTACGTCGCCGACTCGGCTTCGCACGCCGCTAACCAACACAAGTTCCCTTCGGTGTAAGCGTGAAACGGTTTTAAATAATATTCTGGGTATTCGATCGAGCTGTTTTCAATCTCGTTAAATTTAGTTTGCAAGCGTTCGTCCTTTTGTAACTCTTCCGCGACTTCTCTCCACTTGATGCCGTTCTTTTCCGCGGTATCAATCAGCGTTTTCCTCGCCATTGGCTTCATGATGACCTCGTAAAGAAACTTGTTTGAAATCGCCGCATCGACGGCTTTGGATAAGATGTCATCCCCGGCCCAATCTGGTTTTAACTTATCTTCTACGATCTGATTGTTGCTGTTAGTGCCGTAGGAAGCGTAGACTTTAATACTATTCATCTTTTTTCCTCCGTTCCTCGACGATGATGCTTTTTGATGTGAAGACGAACATCTTCGCGTGTAAGTAGTGTTATCTTTACTGCTTCGTATCGTCGCAGCGAGGGATGATGGTAGCGATGAACGAAGAGACATTGTAAAACGGATGATCTCTTGTTGCTCGTTTTGATGATTTGTCGGCGTCGGGTAACTTTTATGGCGACGACGAGGACGACGACGACGAAGAAGAGTGAAGAAGAGAGAAGAAGAGAGAAAGATATGTTTTCCACAGTTTTTCGTGGTCCTGTCACCCTGTGGATGATGAGAGAGAATCTCGCTTTGAAAAAAAAGGACCAGAAAAGTAAAAAAAGTTTGTACGAGTACCACATCAAGCTTTCTTGTTATTGTTATTAGTGTTACACAGAGATATATATTGAAAGGAAAAAGATGATCGATGAGATCAATTCCTCGCGGATTAATTCGTCGTGCTCGTCTTTTTCTTTTTCTTCTTCTTGTCCGTTGCGGCTGCCATTTTAGCGCTCTCTTCGGCGTGTATTTTCACTCCAAACTTTTCGTCCTTCCGTCGCAACCTTTCTTGAACTTGCTCCACGTACTTTCTGAGTTTTGGTTTTACTTTACCCATGTGCTGATCCCCGGCGATACCTCTCACGTTCACGTAAAACTTATTGAATGGATTCTTCATCTTTTCCTTACGTCGCACCCATTTATCCATCTTCTCTAACCGTTCGTACTCTTTAACTTCTAAATATGCCGGCTCGACTGGGCTACCGTAGTACTTGTCGAAAACGTTTCTACGCGCGTACTGTTGAAACGGCTGCTTCGTTCCAGAGAATTTACTCCAATCGATCGTATACGGGGATATTTCTCCACCGTTACCCATGCACGTGGTACATAAAATAGTACCCCGGCCTCTACAAAATCTACACGGCCAAGTGTCGCCTTTTTCAATCTTGCTATCCCAACCTGTTTGTGTGTTTCGAAGAAGAAAAAACAATGGGATTTTTGACGTTGTGAGTAAAAAGCGCTGAAACACAAAAGCAAATATAGAATAAAGAGAGATAAAACAGACGAGATGTTGTGACGCACCTAAAAACCGTCCCTCGTCGTCGAACTCATCCTCTGGAAACTGACCGACGACTTTTCCGAACCCTTTGCACTGTTTACACTTCATCTCTTTGCACCCTCCGCACTTGTAACAATCGTGCCATTTCGCAGCTTTGAAGACATCTTTCATCGCCACGACGGACGTTCCCATCGCGCACACCTGCGTGTTTGTCGTCGCATAACATCAAAGAGATAAAGAGAAAAGTCAGAAATACTCGCACAACGTCGTGTCCTCCACGAAACAAACACGGAATGGTAGAGAGAGAGATAAAGAGAATACACAAGAAGCAAAGTAAACGACGAGTCTCCTAAACTCCTCCTCCTCGGCGGCTGCGTTTTTTGAACGACGACGACGAAGGAAGAAAAAACCTCTAAAACGATAAAAGGAAAGAAAAAAAGAGTATGCGTATTGTCGTGTATCTCGCGTGTGTTTTGAAAACCGAAAGACACGCACCGTTCCTAAGGTGACGCAGATCTGCGCTATGGGGTCCTCCGGCCCTTCCGGTGCACCCTCTACTCCCATTCTTTATACGAAGTGTATGTTTTTTTAAATGACGCAGATAAAATGGTTCCACGCGTTTTTGGTTTTCTTTTTGCTTCGTGTTGTTTATTTTTATTGTGTAGGCCCACACGACCAAAAAAGCGAAGAAAAACAAGAAGAGCTCGCGCCAAAAAAAAAAGAAGAGAAAAGAGAGAGAAAGATCGGCAAGCCGTCAAAAAAAAACTCCCCTCGTGTATCAATCACTCAAGCGCGCGCACGCGACTTAAATAAAAAAAGAGATCGTTACACAAATACGCAGTAAAGAAGAGAAAACGACGAAGAAGAACACCGTTCGCGACTGTTTTTAAAGAAGAGCACGCCAATATTATATAAATATATCATCATTATGGGAGGAGGCAACAACAACAACAAAATTGACTTCGATGAAGACAAAAGAATGAAATTCGAGACGTCGAAAGAAGTAAACGTGACCTCCACGTTCGATGGTATGGGGATCAGAGAAGATTTGCTCAGAGGATTATATGCGTACGGGTTCGAAAAACCATCCGCGATTCAGCAAAGAGCTGTTCTGCCAATCACGAGCGGGAGAGATGTCATCGCACAAGCGCAGTCAGGCACCGGGAAAACGAGCATGATTTCCTTGTCTCTGTGTCAGATGGTCGATATAACGCAAAGAGAAGTGCAAGCGTTGGTGTTATCCCCGACGAGAGAATTAGCGGTACAAACCGAGAAAACAGCGTTAGCGCTCGGAAATTACATGAACGTGCAAGTGCACGCGTGCATTGGTGGACGTTCTATAGGCGAAGACATTCGAAAATTAGACTACGGCGTGCACATAGTTTCCGGGACGCCGGGGAGAGTCTTCGATATGATTAAAAGACGCAACTTGAGAACGAAGAATATCAAAACGTTGATTCTCGACGAGGCCGACGAGATGCTAAACAAAGGATTCAAAGAGCAAATATACGACATATACCGCTACCTTCCGCCGGAGACGCAAGTTGTTCTAATCTCCGCGACGCTTCCGAATGAAGTTTTAGACATGACGTCAAAGTTCATGACGGATCCGATTCGAATTTTAGTTAAGAGAGATGAGTTGACGTTGGAAGGTATCAAGCAATTTTTCGTCGCGGTAGAAAAAGAGGAATGGAAATTTGATACGCTGTGCGATTTGTACGATACTTTAACCATCACGCAGGCGGTTATATTTGTAAACACGAAGAAAAAAGTAGATTGGTTGACGGAAAAGATGCGACAGAATAATTTTACGGTGTCGTCTATGCACGGCGACATGCCGCAAAAGGAGAGAGAAGCCATCATGGCGGAGTTTAGAGGTGGAACGACGAGAGTGTTGATCACCACAGACGTTTGGGCCAGAGGTATCGACGTCCAACAAGTCTCTTTGGTCATAAACTACGATTTGCCAAACAACCGAGAAAACTACATCCACAGAATTGGTCGTTCCGGGAGATACGGCAGGAAAGGCGTGGCGATTACGTTCTTGAAAGCGGAAGACACGCAGGCACTTAGAGATATCGAGCAGTTTTACTCGACGCAAATTGACGAAATGCCCGTGAATGTAGCCGATTTGATTTAAAAAGTTTTACATGTTTTATTGATTTCCATCAGCGTTTTTTCAAACATCGAGCTCGTCCTCTCGACCTCTCCTCCTCTTTTTTTGACTCTTTCTATACTACTCGTACTTGTAAAAATCGACATTTTTCCGTCCGTCACACAAACACTCAGCACACTCGTATAATAGTTATAGATACATCCACATAGACGCTTTTTTTACGAGTTACTGAAAAATGAGTCATCATTCACGCGGTGGCGGAGAAGGCGACGGAAGAGGGCAGAACGTCCAGATCGTCGAAGAGGACAGAGGAGACGTCCTCTCTCCCGAGGAGATTTCTGATTTAATCACGAAATACAGCGGACATGAAATCGTAAAGAACGTGTTGGAGTGTGCCTCTTTGGAGGAACTCAACGAGAAAGCATCGATTGCGAACGATCGATTGCACAAGCTCGAGAGCGAATCCATCAAAGATCACGCGAAAGAGTGCGATAATCTGGTGCTTTTGCAGGAGAAGATTCAAAACTGCGACGAAACGCTCGCGCACATTGAGAACGTTTTATCAAACTTCCAAACGAATTTAGGCAAAATCAGCGGCGAAATTTCAAACTTGCAAAGCTCATCCAGTCACGTCACGCAAAGGTTAATGGAGTGCAAAGAGACAGAACTAGCACTCGGGGAGTACGTGGAGCAGCTGACGATATCGCCTGATTTAATCGCAAAAGTTCTGTCCACGGAAGTTGGCGACGGTACCGAATACATACACGTCTGTAAAGCGCTTTCAGAGAAACTCATATTCAAGAGAGACGTGAAAAGAAGAGGTGGCCAAGATGCGACGTATGCGGCGTTTGCGGACATTGAATCCGAACTCGAGCGATTACGAATCAAAGCTATCCAGAAAATTCGCGACTTTTTCATCCAGAAGTTTCATTCATTGAGAAAGCCAAAAACAAACATTCAATTGTTGCAAACAAACGTCTTGAAAAAGTACAAACCTCTCTTGGATTTCCTGCAAGTGCATGGCGCGGATATTTTTCGAGAAATCAGAGCTTTATACGTGGAAACTATGGGTAAAGTGTTGAAGGCGGCGTTGCAAAACTACATTTCCGCGCTTAGCGTTCTCAAAATCGAATCGGGTCCCGGTTCAAGGAACAGGAACGGTCAATACATCGGCGACGTGGACGCGTCGGCTTCTTCCGCCTCTTCTTCTTCTGCTACGTTGTTATCTGCATCGACGTCTTCTAATAACGCCAATACCGGTAAAGGCGCAAATGGCCACTTTTTATCTTCTCTCGGACAGGCAAGCGGTATTGCTGGCACGGTATCGACGAGCAAAGACGGGAAAGTCGCGCACACAAACTTCTCCTTGGGAAAGCGCGCAAATATTCTCGCGAACATTGAAACGGCTGCGCCAATCATAGCGCACTCGAGTTCGGGCTCTAAACTTCACTGGGAAGCAATCTTTCGAAGTTCTCAAAAATTGTTAGTCGACATGGCGACATTTGAGTACTTGTTTTGCATAGACTTTTGGAAAGGCGACTCACAAATCTTTCGGGACGTGTTTGCGCAACCGCTACAAGCGATGGATGAATACGTGCAAAGTGGAATCAATACAAATTTTGACGCCATTGGATTAGCGCTGGCTATATTGATTAATCGTGGCCACCAGAAATTGATGCAAAAAAGAAGAATTCCATCTTTGGATTCGCACCTAGACAAGGTCAACATCATGCTGTGGCCCAAGTTCAAGATGGTCTTCGATGCGCACATTAAATCTGTAGTTTCGGCTTGCGAGAATGCAAAAAATCAAACGAAATTGTTTGTCGATGATGTTTCCGCACATTATGTCACTCAAAGGTACGCAGAGTTTACGGCATCCATGACAGTTTTATCAAAGTTAGAGGGTGGCGATAACCAGTTGCGAAATAACTTGGAGCGTTTGCGAATGGCGCAGTACGATTTACTGGTCAAACTTGCGGAGCGATTCACCACGCCGAAACGTCGTTCGTGTTTTTTGTTGAATAACTACGATTTGATCCATCAGATTTTGAGCGCAGATGAAAATTTAGAGCACGAACTCGGATTCTTTGACGAGCAGCTGATCATAGAAACAGATGCGTTCGTCCAAATTGAATTAGAAGCCCATTTTGGCGACGCGTTGCTCCAAATTGAAAAATTAGAGTTTGGGAAGTCTTCGCCGGACGCCGCGGTGGAACAATCGATACAGATTTTGAAAGCTTTCTCGGAACAATGGAAACAACAAATTACAAAAATAAATAGCGAAATAGTGTCGCTCTTTTCCAACTATAATCGCGGCATGGATATTTTGCAGCGCACGTTGAGTTCTTTGCTCGTCAAATATACGGACGCGTGCGAGAAAACGAGCGCGAGTGGAGAAGAGGCGAAAAAATCCGTGGACGCCATTCGAGTGACCAACGCAGCGTTCTTGTTTGAGTGTAAACGATATGCTCGCGCTACTAAGTAGAACACGCGCGTAGATAGAGATGATGTATAGATAGAAATTGTAAACTATGACAACACCCTAAGCGTGAAGGGGGTAAACAACATCCATTTTCTTCGAATGTGCGCCGTTTTCACTCAAACCAAAGCATACTTGACATCAATAGCATCCGTACCGATCCATAAATGGTGTCGTTTGATCCAAAAAATGCAAAGAGCGATGGAGACATGGACGCTGTAAATTTATGTTAGGTGTTCAGTTTCAGCTCAGAAAGGTCAAAAAGATGATTACTTATTCACAACGAAATCGCGCTGACACGCGTGAAACGAGCGGACGCGCTAACGTGAAGTCTGCTCTTACCGCTCTGGACTTCGTATTCGCAGGCTAACTTTTTCTGCGAGGCTATATTATCTACTACTAAACACTGTTCTTTCTCGTTCGATAGAACATAAGCGCCGACGACAGCGTTGAACGCCGCGTCGTCGTCCCCCTCCTCTTTGTTTGCTCTTGTATTTTCGCTCTCGTACTCACGCTGTATCGAATCGATAAAGAGACGTTCGACGATAAAGTCTAACTCGCTTTTTTCGCCTATATGTTTTCGCAAAGATGCCGCGCGACTCGCCGACCTCTCGATAAGTTGTATTTCGTAGGCAGCTTGAGCGAAATCTTCCCTCGTCGCTTTTTTTACGTCGCGAAACACAGATGCGCAAACATCTCTACATCTTTGTAGTTTTTCCTCTAAGAACGAATGGATCAATTCCGCGCACCGTAAGTTGTCGATGCACGATTTCGCGTAGATATAAAATGCCCCATTGGCACCAAGCGCACACAAATATCGCAATATCGTATCGAACTTGGCCGTCTCTAACAAATGCAAAACGCGCTCGCCTTCTGTAATCGGATCAAACAAGAGCTTTT
>Ga0255776_10006769_pt1 | contig 11633 bp, 10 predicted proteins | sample 071ome_19_FD_179974 | JGI IMG/M metagenome (GOLD analysis project Ga0255776, IMG submission 179974) | Coastal salt marsh microbial communities from the Groves Creek Marsh, Skidaway Island, Georgia - 071413AT metaG (version 2) | ecosystem: Environmental > Aquatic > Marine > Intertidal zone >...
ACCCGTCCCGGCTCAGTTGCCAGCCAGTCCTGCAGACGCTGCAGAGGTTGTTCCATCCGCGAGTCGACAGTGAGGTCAGGAAGCTTGCTGGTGGTAAAAGCCACGCTGCCAGCCCGGTCTGGCAGGGCATCTGAGTGCAGCTGAACCCTTGGGTAGCTATTCAGTTCGCGGAACAGCTCGTCCTTGGGCAGAAAGAGATGGGCCGGGCTGACGATGGGTCGTTGAATATCGTAGCGGCGGCTTTCATAGCGTGCCTCAACATCGTCGCGGAAATGCTGTGCTGCGTCTTCAATGCCTGAGTCATGCACGACCAGCGTATTTTTCGGCAGGTGATCAAACAGGTTGCCAAGATCATCACTGAAGAACAGTGGCAGGTAATACTCGACACCCGCTGGTGCGATGCCCTGACTGACGTCCGTGTAGACGCTGCAGGCCTTAGGGTCCTGATCGAAAAAGTCGAACCAGCGGGCTTTGAACGTACGGATAGCGTTGGTATCCAGTGGAAATTCACGTGCCGGAAGTATTCTGACCTGATCTATCTTATCGAGTGTGCGCTGGTTGTCGGGATCGAAGGTACGCAGAGATTCAATTTCGTCGTCGAAGAGTTCAATGCGGAAGGGCAGTGGCTGCCCCATCGGAAATATATCGACGATGGAGCCCCGAACCGTGTACTCACCGTGTTCATACACCGTATCTACGTAGTGATAACCCGCGTTTTCGAGCTGCAGGCGGGTATTCTCGACGTCGAAGGTGCCACCGACATCCAGAACGAAGGTCTGCCCCTGATAAAAGCTGGCCGGAGGCAACCGGTGCAGCATGGTGGATACCGGGATGATCAGCACGCCCTTGCGCACGTCGTGCAGCTGGCTGAGCGTAGCGATACGTTGCGAAATGATGTCCTGATGCGGAGAGAACACATCGTAAGCAAGAATTTCCCAGTCAGGGAAGTGCATCACTGGCAGTTCTGGAGCAAAGAAGCGTATTTCGTCTTCGAGACGGAGCGCTGCACTGGTATCGGTTGTAATAACCAGAGTCAGACCGTCATGGCGGGTAGCGGTATTCGCCAGAGCGAGCGCCTGTGTTGCCCCTTCTAGTTGTCCCCAGAAGCGGCGCTCGCCGGAACGTTGGGGAAGTTCGGGGTGTAAAGGGCTGACCATTGCTGCTCCGTCACCGAGGTAAAAGGGCGGGTAGTTTACCCAAACCGGACTGACCTGTTAACCAATGGGGAGGTTCGCTGAAAGTCGGATAGGGCGCGCCGCGGAAAGATTTGTCGTGGAGGCGTAAAATCGGCATAATACGGCCCCGATTTTTCCACTTATTTCATTAACTTCTTTGTAAGGTGACCCCGTGAGCAAAGACATGCGCGACGCCTGCCTGCAGGACTGGATGGACCGTGAAGCCATCGCTGAATCCATGATCCCTCTGATTGGTGCTCTGTACCGTCAGAAAAGCATTGTTTCTTCAATCTATGGCCGTCCGGTTATCAATCGCTCTGTGATTGACCTTCTGAAAGCTCACCGCTTCGTGCGTCACATGGAGAATGAAGAGCTCTCAGTACAGGATACTTATCCTCTGCTCCAGGCTCTGACTGAAATGGACGTTGCCCAGGCACACATCGATCTGGGTAAGCTGGCTGTTAAATATCGTCAGGAAGGTAACGGCAAAGACGTTAAAGAATTCCTCGCTGGCGAGCTGAGCAGCCTCAATGGTGACGCTGGCGACAGCGAGAACCGTGATGTTGTTCTGTACGGTTTCGGTCGTATCGGTCGTCTGCTGGCCCGTATCCTGATTGAAAAAGAAGGCGGCGGTAACGGTCTGCGTCTGCGTGCTATCGTAGTTCGTCGTGGTAAAGGTGACGATCTGGTGAAGCGTGCTTCACTGCTGCGTCGTGACTCTGTACACGGTACGTTCCGTGGCTCAATCAGCATCGACCACGAAAACGAAGCCATCATTGCTAACGGCACCTACATTAAAATCATCTATGCCAACAATCCTGCAGAGATTGATTACACCGAGTTCGGTATCGAAAACGCTCTGGTGATTGATAATACGGGTGTATGGCGTGACGAAGCTGGCCTTGCTCAGCACCTCGAAGCGAAAGGTACCGCGCGCGTGCTGCTGACAGCACCAGGCAAAGGCGACCTGAAAAACATCGTTTATGGCATTAACAACAAAGACATCGACGCGTCTGACAAGATTCTGTCTGCCGCTTCATGTACGACGAATGCCATCACTCCGGTACTGAAAGTAATGAACGATCAGTACGGTATCGAAAATGGTCACGTTGAAACTGTGCACTCGTACACCAACGACCAGAATCTGATCGATAACTACCACAAAGGCGATCGCCGTGGTCGTTCTGCACCACTGAACATGGTGATCACTGAGACTGGCGCAGCGAGCGCAGTAGCGAAGGCTCTGCCTGAACTGAAAGGTCTGCTGTCAGGTAACGCAATCCGCGTTCCTACGCCTAACGTTTCAATGGCTATTCTGTCACTGAATCTGAAGAAAGAAACCAACGCTGAGGAAGTTAACGAATTCCTGCGCGATCAGGCTCTGCACTCTTCAGTACAGAAACAGATTGACTGGGTGAACTCTCCAGAAGTGGTTTCTACTGACTTCGTTGGCAACAGCCACGCAGGTATCGTTGATGCGAAAGCCACCATTGTTAACGGCAATCGAGTAAACCTGTATGTGTGGTACGACAACGAATACGGCTACAGCCGTCAGGTTGTCCGTATTGCCCAGCAAGTCTGCGGTGTAGAGTATCCGACCTACCCATCACGCGGTTAAGCGGATAACAAAAGAAGCCGTTGCCCACTGGCAACGGCTTTTTTTTGTCTAAGATTTATACAATTTGAGTCTGATGCGCACTGATATTGTCCAGTACGGTGAGATTGACCGTAACGCCGGTGGATAAAAGTCAGTTGCGTCATTATACTTAGCGCGATTTTTTACTTGGGAAATGGGTAGTCACCACGTAGATCCGTGCGTGAGCCTACAATGTGTGATATCCGGCCAAAAGCCGGATTTGCATGAGGGCGTGCGTCAGTTCTCCGGGCGGCAGAATCCAAACGTGATTAGGCGAGGCATATGATCAACATAAAGAAAGGTCTCGACTTACCAATCACCGGTAGCCCTGAACAGAAAATTTCGGACGGACCAAACGTTACTCAGGTAGCGGTGGTTGGCCCGGACTACGTTGGTATGAAACCAACGATGGCTGTTCAGGAAGGTGATCGAGTCAAGAAAGGCCAGGTGGTATTCACCGACAAGAAAACCGAAGGTGTGCAGTACACAGCGCCTGCCTCCGGTGTGGTGAAAGCTATCAATCGTGGCGAACGCCGCGTTCTTCTGTCTGTTGTTATCGAAATAGATGGCGACGATGAAGAAACCTTCGAGAGTTATTCTGCAGATAAGCTTGGTTCGCTGAGCGCTGCTGACGTCGAGAAGAATCTGGTGGCGTCCGGTCTGTGGACGACACTTCGTACCCGCCCTTTTTCAAAAGTGCCTGAACCGGGTAGCCGTCCAGAAGCGATCTTCATCAACGCTATGGATACCAACCCGCTTGCTGCTGACCCTCAGGTGGTCATCAGTGCTGATGCCGAAGCCTACAAACAGGGCGTTGTGGTACTCAGCCGCCTGACCGACGGCAAGACTTACGTATGCAAGGCGCCGGGCGCTTCTGTACCGTCTGCTGGTGTTGAACAGACCGAAGAATTCGGCGGTCCACACCCTGCAGGTCTGACCGGTACTCACGTACATTTCCTGCATCCTGTCAGTGAAACCCGCACCGTATGGAGCGTAGGTTATCAGGACGTCATTGCTATCGGTAAACTGTTTACCACCGGTAAGCTGGCGACCGACTGTGTTATTTCTCTCGCTGGTCCTCAGGTGAAATCACCGCGTCTGGTGCGCACTCAGGTTGGTGCATCACTGGCAGAGTTGACCAAAGGCGAACTGAAAGACGGCGATAACCGTATTGTTTCAGGTTCTCTGTTTGGTGGCCGCAACGCCGCTGGCGACCTGGGCTTCCTCGGCCGTTACCACACTCAGGTGTCGGTACTCGCTGAAGGCCGTGACCGTCCGATGCTTCATTACCTGCGTCCTGGTTTTAATCGTTTCTCGGCAATGCCGATTTACGTCACCAAGCTGATGCGCAAAATGTTCGACTTCACGACCACGACCAATGGTTCTGAGCGTGCGATGGTGCCGATCGGCACGTACGAACGCATCATGCCACTCGACATTCTGCCAACTCAGCTGCTGCGTTCGCTGATTGTTGAAGATATGGAGAGTGCCATTGCTCTGGGCGCACTGGAGCTGGATGAAGAGGATCTCGCACTGTGCAGCTTCGTCTGCCCGGGTAAGTACGAATATGGTCCGATTCTGCGTAAGAATCTCACCAGAATCGAAGCGGAGGGTTAATTATGGGCCTGCGTAGTATGCTCGACAATATCGAGCCGCACTTTCTGAAAGGTGGCAAGCTCGAGAAGATGTATCCGCTGTATGAGGCAATCGACACCGGTCTTTATTCGCCTCCAAGCGTAACCAACAACACTGCTCATGTGCGTGACGGCATCGACCTGAAACGCATCATGATCACCGTATGGATGTGTACCTTCCCGGCCATGTTCTTCGGTATGTATAACATCGGTTTGCAGGCGAACGACGCCATTGCTGCCGGTGCCGGCACGCCGCTTGAAGGCTGGCGTGAAATGCTGATCGCTATGCTCGGCGGTGGTGCACACGATGCATCAAGCCTCTGGGATAACATGGTGTTCGGTGCGGCGTATTTCCTGCCAGTGTACGCGGTGACTTTCATCGTCGGTGGCTTCTGGGAAGTACTGTTCGCGACTATCCGTAAACACGAAGTGAACGAAGGCTTCTTCGTGACCTCGGTGCTGTTCGCTCTGACTTTGCCGCCAACGATCCCGCTTTGGCAGGTTGCCTTGGGTATTTCGTTCGGTGTTGTGATCGGTAAAGAGATCTTCGGTGGTACTGGTAAAAACTTCCTGAACCCGGCGCTTACTGGTCGTGCATTCCTGTTCTTCGCCTATCCGGCCAACATGTCCGGTAACGCGGTATGGACAGCGGCTGATGGCTATACCGGTGCCACTGCACTGGGTATGGCAGCAGAAGGCGGTGTAGAAAACGTAGTTAACGGTGGCATCACCTGGATGGACGCATTCCTCGGTTTCGTACCGGGTTCCATGGGTGAAGTAAGCACGCTGGCCATCATGATTGGTGGTGCTGTGCTGTTGATTATGAATATTGCGGCCTGGCGCATCGTTGCTGGTGTCATGATTGGTATGGTGGCGACCACACTGCTGCTGAATGGCATTGGTTCGGATACTAACCCGCTGTTTGCGATGCCCTGGTACTGGCACCTCGTAGTCGGTGGTTTTGCCTTTGGTATGTTCTTTATGGCGACGGACCCTGTGTCTGCGTCCATGACCAACAAAGGTAAGTGGTACTTTGGCGCACTCATTGGTGTGATGGTGATTATGATCCGTGTGATCAACCCAGCCTATCCTGAGGGCATGATGCTGGCGATTCTGTTCGCTAACCTGTTCTCACCACTGATCGACCACTTTGTGGTTCAGGCAAACGTCAAACGGAGGGTTGCACGTGTCAGCTAATAACGACAGCATCCAGAAAACTCTTATTGTCGCGGTCCTGCTGTGTCTGGTCTGTGCGATCATCGTTGCCGGTGCAGCGGTATCGCTGAAGCCTCTGCAGGTAGCGAACAAGGTTGAAGACAAGAAGAGAAATGTTCTGGCGGCCGCAGGCATGCTGGAACCAGGTAAGACTGTTGAAGAACAGTTCAAGAAAATTACGACCCGTATCGTAAATCTGGAAGAAGGTCGCTTTGCGACTGAAGCAGAGCTGGCTGAGATCAAAGCAGCCGGTCTGGACCCTCAGAAATACGATCAGCGTAAAGCATCTAAAATGCCTGAATTGTCCAAGCCGCTGAAAGCAGAGAACGATCCTGCAAGCATTAAGCGGAAGGAAAAATACGCCGAGGTGTACCTGATTGAAAAAGAGGGTCAGATCGAGAAAATCATTCTGCCTATCCATGGCTATGGTCTCTGGTCGACTCTTTATGGCTTTATTGCCCTGAAAGGCGATATGGACACCATCGTGGGTCTTGGTTTCTACTCTCATGCAGAAACTCCGGGGCTGGGTGGCGAAGTCGATAATCCGAATTGGAAATCACTCTGGGAAGGCAAAGAGCTTTACGATGACAGCGGTGACGTTGCTATCAAAGTCGTGAAGGGACAAGCTGAACCGGGCAATCCTTATCAGGTCGATGGACTCTCTGGTGCTACCCTGACCAGCCGTGGCGTAAGTAGCCTTGTGCGTTTCTGGGTGAGTGACCGGGCTTTCGGCAGTCTGTTAACCAAACTGAAAGAACAGGGAGCCTGAGATGTCACAGATTAAAACTGTTCTGACTGAACCGCTCTTCAGTAAGAACCCGATTGCAGTCCAGATCCTTGGTATCTGTTCAGCGCTGGCGGTAACGACAAGTCTGCAGGTGACACTGGTGATGTGTCTGGCACTGACCTCGGTAACCGCGCTGTCAAACACGGGTATCGCACTGATCCGGAATCACATTCCGAACAACATCCGTATCATTGTTCAGATGACTATTATTGCCTCGTTGGTAATCGTCGTAGATCAGGTGCTGAAAGCCTTCGCTTATGAAATCAGTAAGCAGCTGTCGGTTTTCGTTGGTCTGATTATCACCAACTGTATCGTAATGGGTCGCGCAGAAGCCTTTGCCATGAAGAATGGTCCGGTTCTGAGCTTCTTCGACGGTATTGGTAACGGTCTGGGTTACTCCGTTGTTCTGATCACGGTTGCTGTGATTCGTGAACTCTTCGGCGCGGGTAAGCTGTTTGGCTTCGAGATCCTGCCATTGGTCACTGATGGTGGCTGGTATCAGTCGAACGGCCTGCTGTTGCTGCCGCCTTCAGCGTTCTTCATTATTGGTGGGTTCATCTGGGTACTGCGTACCTGGAAGAAAGACCAGGTGGAAGAATCTGAATTCAAAATCCTGCCAAATACTGAACACAGCGGAGGTCACTGATGGAACATTATATCAGCCTGCTGGTTAAGGCAGTCTTTGTAGAAAACATGGCGTTAGCCTTCTTCCTTGGGATGTGTACCTTCCTGGCCATCTCGAAGAAGATTCAGACCTCACTGGGTCTGGGTATTGCTGTTGTTGTGGTGCTGGCGATTACCGTACCCGTCAACAATCTGATTTATACCTATCTCCTGAAAGAGGGCGCACTGGCCTGGGCCGGAGAAGAGTTCGCGTCTGTTGACCTCAGCTTCCTGGGCCTTCTGACGTACATCGGTGTTATTGCAGCGATGGTTCAGATTCTCGAGATGGTGCTCGATAAGTACTTCCCATCACTGTACAACGCGCTGGGTGTATTCCTGCCGCTGATTACCGTGAACTGTGCGATTCTGGGTGCTTCACTGTTCATGGTCGAGCGTGATTACAGCTTTGGCGAATCTACCGTATACGGCGTAGGTGCTGGTGTCGGTTGGGCGCTGGCGATCACTGCACTGGCAGGTATCCGTGAAAAGCTGAAGTACAGCGACGTACCAGCAGGCCTCGAAGGCCTTGGTATTACCTTCATGACGGTTGGCCTGATGTCTCTGGGCTTCATGTCATTCTCTGGCGTATCACTGTAAGGAGTCGATTGTGGAATTAGAAATCATACTCGGCGTTTTGATGTTCACTGTGATTGTACTGTCACTGGTGTTCATCATCCTGGGGGCGCGCAGTAAGCTGGTTAACTCCGGTAAGGTAAAAATTCTGGTGAACGGTGAACGTACCGTTGAAACAGAAGCCGGTGGCAAGCTGCTCAATACCCTCGCCGCAAACAACATCTTCCTGTCATCCGCATGTGGTGGTGGTGGTACCTGTGCTCAGTGTAAGTGCATTGTGAAGTCTGGTGGTGGTGAAATGCTGCCAACGGAAGCATCGCACTTCACCAAAGGCGAAGCCCGTGAAGGCTGGCGTCTGTCGTGTCAGGCGCCTGTGAAGCAGGATATGGAAGTAGAAGTACCCGAGGAAGTGTTCGGCGTTAAAAAGTGGGAGACCACCGTGGTTTCTAACCCGAACGTTGCGACCTTCATTAAGGAACTGACTCTGGAACTTCCAGAAGGTGAGAACGTTGATTTCCGCGCGGGCGGTTACGTTCAGCTGGAGTGTCCTCCGTACGAGATCAACTTCTCTGACTTCGACATTGAAGAAGAGTATCGCGGTGATTGGGAACGTTTTGGTTTCTTCGACCTGAAAGCGGTCAACAAAGAAGACACCATCCGTGCGTACTCGATGGCCAACTATCCGGAAGAGAAGGGTGTTGTTAAGTTCAACATCCGTATCGCGACACCACCTCCGGGCAGCAAAGATATCAACCCGGGTATCATGTCGTCTTACGTCTTCAACCTGAAGCCCGGCGACAAGGTGACTGTTTACGGTCCGTTCGGTGAGTTCTTCGCGAAAGATACTGACGCTGAAATGGTGTTCGTCGGCGGTGGTGCTGGTATGGCGCCAATGCGATCGCACATCTTCGATCAGCTGAAGCGCCTGAACTCCAAGCGTAAGATCAGCTTCTGGTACGGTGCACGTTCACTGCGTGAGCTGTTCTATCAGGATGAATACGATCAGCTTGCCGAAGAAAATGATAACTTCGAGTGGCACGTCGCTATGTCTGACCCGCAACCAGAAGATAACTGGGAAGGTCTGACCGGCTTCATCCACAACGTACTGTATGACGAGTATCTGAAGGACCATCCGGCACCTGAAGATTGCGAGTTCTACATGTGTGGACCACCGATCATGAACCAGTCAGTGATCAGCATGCTGGAAAATATGGGTGTTGAGCCCGAGAACATCATGCTTGATGACTTTGGTGGCTGATTCAGCCGCACTGTTCGAAAAACCGCGCTCAGGCGCGGTTTTTTTATGTCTGTGGTTTTGTTGTTAATACAGGCCGGATATTTATGCGTGAAAGGAAATAGTCATTTGAAATCGGTGGATTTACGCCAGAATTTACACTAAACAATGACTTAACACCCGATTCAGGACATCCATAACTGACTAAATCCGGTATCATGTCGCAACAGTGTAATGCTGCATCGCTACACTGCTAGAGTAGAAATGACGTAAACCAACTGAGTTGTTTATGAGTAAATCAGTAGAAAAAGAAAAAGCACCATTGAATTGGACAGCCACCACCATGTTTATCATAACCACTGGTGTTGCTGTGACTCTCGTCCCCTGGTACGGAATCACCTACGGCTACGAAACGTCTGCCTGGGTAGCGTATCTGGTGCTGACCTGGCTGACAGGTATGGCTATCACTGGTGGCTATCACCGCCTGTGGTCTCACAATTCGTATGACGCTCACCCAATTCTGCGTGTCTGGTACGCGCTCTGGGGAGCGGCGGCACTTGAAAACACCATCCTCGACTGGTGTTCTGGTCACCGGGTACATCACCGTCACTGCGATGATGTCGATAAAGACCCGTACTCCGCCAAGCGTGGTCTGTGGTTCTCACACATGGGCTGGATGATCCGCGAGTACCCAAGTGGTCGCGTGGACTTCGCGAATGTGAAGAACCTGATGAAAGATCCTATCGTTATGTGGCAGTACAAGTACTACGTACCTATCGTGTTCGCTATGAACATCGGTGTACCGATCGCACTTGGCCTGATGTTTGGTGATGTCTGGGGCATGTTATTGCTGGCAGGTTTCCTGCGTATCGTAACGACGCACCACGTAACCTTCTTCATCAACTCCATTGCGCACAAATGGGGTTCTCAGCCATACACGGATGAGAACACAGCCCGTGACAATGCTTTCTTTGCGTTCCTGACGCACGGCGAGGGTTATCACAACTACCACCACATCTTCCAGACGGATTACCGTAACGGCATTCGTTGGTTCCACTGGGACCCAACAAAGTGGTTTATCAAAGCATGTTCTTGGGTTGGATTGGCAAGTAACCTGCGCACGGTCCCGGATTTCAAAATCCGTCGCGCCATGGTGAAAATGCAGTTCAAGCGTGCTCAGGAGAAGCTAGCTAAGGCTGAAAACTCAGAGAAATGGTCAGAGCTGCTGGAGAAAGAATACGAGAAATTCCACCAGGTGCTTAATGAGTGGAAAGAAGCTCAGGCTGAGCGTCTTGATGAGACTCGTAAACACCTGAAAGAGAAGTGGGAAAAGAACGGCATCCGCCAGCAGTACCACGAACTTGAAGAGCAGCTGCATCAGCAGAGCCAGCGCCTGAAAGCGCTGATGGCTGAGTACAAGGCGTCGATGGCTTAAGTCAGCGCTGAGTACCGCTCAAGACCTGTAAAGAAAGCCGCATCATGCGGCTTTCTTTTTATGTGAATTTTATACCGTTATCTATTTTGCCTTTAATATACGTCTCGCGCTGTTGCACGTGTTGTTATGAAGGCGCTGCTTTCTGCTCAGGCAGGGCAGACGTCCACCGTGTTTATCGTTAGACTGAGCGCCATCAGAGACAGGAGATGAAGTATGGCGAACATCGTAATCACAGGAGCTAACCGCGGCATTGGTCTGGCGCTGGCAAAACTGTATGAAGCTCGTGGCGATTCTGTCACGGCGGTCTGTCGCGAAAGCAACAATGAGATTGAAGAAATAGCCGATCAGGTATTGTCTGACATCGACGTCACAAACGAAGAGCAACTGCCGGGCATTGCCATGGTTCTCGACAGAATACTTGATGACCCGATTGATGTGCTGATCAATAATGCGGGCCTGTTTACGAACGAAACACTTCACGACCTCGACAGTGATCGCATTCGCCAGCAATTTGAAGTGAACGCTATTGCGCCGCTTATGGTTACCCGCGAATTGCTGCCACTGATGGCCGAAGGCACAAAGATTGCGAATATCACCAGCCGTATGGGGTCTATCGAAGATAATACCTCGGGCGCTTATTATGGCTACCGTGCATCCAAAGCGGCGGTGAATGCCATCGGAAAGAGCTTGGCGAATGACCTGAGGGAGCATGGCGTTATGGTTGCCCAGATCCACCCTGGTTACGTTCAGACCCGGATGGTCGGCTTTACCGGAGACATTTCTCCAGAGCAGGCGGCAGAGGGTATCGCAGCCCGCATTGATGATCTGACGCTCGAAACCACAGGTGGCTTCTGGCACTCTAACGGTCAGCCGCTCCCTTGGTGATGGCCTTTTTAAAAACATTCACTAATAAGGATTTCTACCATGAAACCCCGCATTCTTAAGAAGCATCACAGCCGCTATCTGGCCGAGTTCCTGGTGGAATGCAGTCAGAACCCGGAGTGGAAAAAGAAGCTTCAGGCTCTGAACGAAGAGAACAAACTCGATACTGCTGTTGAAGGTCTTCCTGCAGAGTTTCTTGAAGATTTCCCTGAGGCTGCCCCGTATAACCTTGCCTACAGCGTCGAGCGTGTTGAACTGGGCGAAGTACCACGAGCGGCTTCTTGCTGGTGGCCGGTAGATGACGCCACTCACTATTATGTTGCGTATCCAACGGCGTTCCCGGAAGCCAAGTTATACCTGGCTATCGACTTCGATGATCATTCCGAGTGTTGCCACTAA
>Ga0255776_10006773_pt1 | contig 11624 bp, 9 predicted proteins | sample 071ome_19_FD_179974 | JGI IMG/M metagenome (GOLD analysis project Ga0255776, IMG submission 179974) | Coastal salt marsh microbial communities from the Groves Creek Marsh, Skidaway Island, Georgia - 071413AT metaG (version 2) | ecosystem: Environmental > Aquatic > Marine > Intertidal zone > Salt...
ACCTAACCTTCCAATCATTTATTAATACGAGACAACACCATGTCCCATTTATTTATTCATCAAGGCTGGCATCGCTATGGCGTCAAGGCCCTTATCTTGCTCTGCATTCTATTTCACGGCACGGCCCAAGCAGCGCTCACAGCGAGATTCACAGCAGACAAGACTCAAATTCAGTCGGGCGAAAAAGTTCGATTCAAAGATACCTCCACTGGATACCATGATTGGTGGGAATGGGAATTTCCCGGCGGTACACCAAGGTACAGCGAAGCCGTTAACCCCGTCGTCACCTATGATCAAGCGGGAGACTTCGACGCCATCTTAACCGTATGGAACGGATACTATCGCCACAGCACCAAATTCAAGCGAGATTATATTCAGGTGTCTGACACGCCACCTTCCCCCAAGCAGATTCGCGTTCCGGCAGAATGGGAACCACAAGAAGCCATTTGGCTGCAATGGCCAGGTCGCTGGGAAAAAGTCTACGAACCGTCGTTTGCCAAAATGGCAAACGTCATTGTGCAATATGAGAAACTGCACATTCTTGTGGATTCTCGCACCATAGAAAACGAGGCACGCAGTGCCATTGCAAACGAAGGTGGCGACCCAAACCATAACAACATCGTGTGGCACACCATCGGAAACGACAACGCATGGATGCGCGACAACGGCCCTATCTACGTGATTCAGGACGGGGAAATGCGCATTCAAAACTGGGAATTTGACGCGTGGGGTGGAGCCTTCGGAGCCGATGTCACCTATGCCAAAGACAATGTTGTGCCCATTGCCGTGGGTGCGTATCTCAATATGCCGGTTGATCCCGTTAACATCGTACACGAGCGAGGCAACTTAGAATTTAACGGCGTAGACACCGTCATTTTAAATTGGAGCACCATTGGCGACCCCAATCGCAATCCGAACTACACCAAAGCGCAAGCCATAGAAGATATGAAAACCTATTTCGGTGTCAGCAAGGTGGTGATGGTAGAAGGCATCCCAACCGGCGACTTAACCAAGGGGCATATTGATGGCATCGCCCGCTTCATAAATCCAACCACAGTGGTGGTACCCGATTGTACTCTCACGTCAAAATGCCAACCCAATGATGGCGTAGACGACAAAGTCTATGACGAAGCAGCTGCCACCATTGAAGCCGCTGGCTTCACCGTGATTCGCGAGCCGCTAGAAGGCACGGCCAGTTACGAAGGTGGCAACACCTTCGATACCGATTACATGAACTGGATCGTAGGAAATGGCTTCGTCATTGCGGTGGGCTTTGACAACCCTGTGACCGATGCGGCAGCCAAAGCTCGCCTTGAAAGCTACTACCCAGGGCGCGACGTCCACATCATAGAGATGCTCGCCTCTTGGAATGCTGGTGGTGGTGCCCATTGCCACACCAATGACCAACCGAGCTTACAGATCACACAATAGTATTTTGTCAGCATCTCTTCCAGCAAGCGAAGAGATGCTTCCATAAAAATTTTTCATTTATGCGTAGAAATTTCATCAGCAGTTAAGGCTAAAGCCCTGTGCTACTGTGAAGCCGCAATCATAAAAATCTCACAACGCAGGAACACACTATGAAACACATCATCACCGGCGGACTCATTGGCTTATGCCTACTCAGCAGTCAAGCTCACTGCCAGGCGCAAAAAACGCTTAATTTCTATAACTGGTCGGACTACATTGCCGAAGACACCATAGAAAAATTCGAAAAAGAAACCGGCATTAAAGTCAACAGCGACGTCTTCGACAGCAGCGAGGTGTTGGAGTCGAAGCTATTAACAGGCCGCTCCGGTTACGATGTTGTGGTTCCCAACGCCGCCTTTATGGGGCGTCATATTAAAGCCAACCTATACAAGTCACTGGACAGCCGTCGTTTAGAAAACTTCAAATTCATGGACAAAGATTTACTCAAGGCCGCAGCGACACAAGACCCGAATAATCAGCACGCGGTACCTTACTTATGGGGCACCACAGGGATTGGCTACAACCTAGACAAAATAAAAGAAGTCCTCGGGGAAGACGCCCCACTAAATAGCTGGAGCCTAATCTTTGACAAAAACAATATAGAAAAACTGGCTAAATGTGGTGTCAGCGTGCTGGACACACCAGACGAACTATACCCACTTGCATTGAACTACTTGGGCAAAGACCCCAGCTCAAAGCAGTACGCCGATTACAAACCTAAAAGCGAAGCCGCCCAACTATTGCAAGACATTCGCCCTTATATCGGCCACTTTCATTCGTCTGCCTACATTAACAATCTCGCCAATGGCGATATCTGCATTGCCATTGGCTATTCAGGAGACATACTTCAAGCCAAAGCACGGGCAGAAGAAGCCGGTAACGGAGTCCACATTGAATACGTTATTCCAACCGAAGGCACCGCCGTGTGGTTCGACCTATTAGCCATTCCCAACGATGCAAAGAATCTTGAATCAGCCCATGAATTTATTAACTTCATGATGCGTCCCGACATCATTGCCGACGTGACAAACTATGTGAGCTACGCCAACGCCAATACAGCGGCCACAGAACTGCAAAGCCCAGACATTTCTGGCAACCCAGCGATTTACCCTAATGATGAAATTAAAAAGAGATTGTTCATGACAGATGAACGCAGCGACAAAATCACAAAAGCGCTGACTCGCTTTTGGACCAACCTAAAAGCAAACCGCCAATAATGGCGGTTTAAGAATCTGGGCACGCATAGAGCAATCACTCATGTCCCTCAGCCTCTATGCGCGCCCAACCTTTTCATGTAATTTTTTGATCCATTGAATCAGTCAGTCGAGCAACCAACAGCACAGTACAAAGAAACTACAGCCCCATTTGCTTACTGATGATTTCATTCATGATTTCACGGGTACCACCGCCAATCGAAAGAATACGATTATCTCGATAAAGACGATCCACCGGCCCCTCTCGCATTAATCCCATACCACCAAAAATTTGCACCGCCTCGTAAGTAATAAAATCACTGGTATCCGTGGCAAAGTTTTTAGCCATGCTAACTTGCTTCACTTGGTCCACACCATTTTGCATATTGGCTGCCACCTGATACATCATGGTGTTACTGACTTCAAGGCGCGTGGCCATTTCAACCAGCTTATGCTTAATCACTTGGTATTTACCAATGGGGCGACCAAACGTCTCACGCTCTTTGACATAACTCATACAGGCTTCGAGTGCCATTTGTGATGTCATGTTCGCCATAGACGTCAACATCAAACGTTCACTTTGAAAATTCGCCATAATGGCAAAGAAACCTGTGTTTTCGACACCGATTAAATTTTCCGCTGGCACCAAGCAATCTTCAAAAAACAGTTCTGCCGTGTCCGACGCCCACCAGCACATTTTTTTCAAATTGCGCCCAGTAGTGAACCCCGGCGTGCCTTTCTCAATCATCAGCAAACTAATGCCACCATAGCCCTCACCACCGGTACGCACCGCCACAGTATAATAGTCAGCTCGCATGCCAGAGGTGATAAAGGTCTTACTGCCATTTACCTTGTAATATTGTTTGCCGTCTACCGTCACTTTTTCGGCTCGGGTTTTGATGTTGGCCACATCGGAACCGCCACTGGGTTCGGTAATCGCCAGCGCCGCAATTTTTTCACCTGAAATGACCGCCGGCACCACACGTTCTTTTAGCGCTAAGCTCCCCCACTTCACAATGGGCGGCAACGCAATATCCAGCGACCCTAAGCTGGCCACCAAGCCACCACTGGTGCTGCGCATAATTTCTTCAGAAAACACCAATTTATGAAACACATCGCCCGGCGTGCCGCCAAGGGCTTCTGGAAAACCCAAACCTAAAAAGCCCGCCTGCCCCGCTTTTTGATACAACTCACGAGGAAAGCTGTTTTGCTCTTCCCAGTCATCCACATGGGGCAATATTTCTTGCTCCACAAACCGACGCACACTGGCGCGAAGCGCATCATGGGTTTCATCAAAAAACGGGGGTAATGGGGTTTTCTCAGTCATGCTTCCGTATCCTTTTCTTGCGCCTCTATTTATTGTTATGGCGCGTCACAATGTATGAGTCGATTCGGGTCTGGTGCTTCCTATTCGCCCTATTATCACGCTTGAAGCTTGACGCGTGCAGCGCAACAAAGGGCGCGACCAATAATGTTTTAAGCCGGTTCTTCTATTGGCGCTTCCAATGAATTCATTTCGACCAGCAGCTGGCGACCTTTCACCTGATCTCCAACCGACACCAACACCTGTTTCACCACGCCGTCCATGTCGGCTTTCATAGCGTGCTCCATTTTCATGGCTTCCAGCACCACCAAGGTTTCACCCTTTTTAACGGTTTGGCCATCGCTCACCAGTACATCCACGATTCCGCCATCCATAGAGGCCTTGATCAAGCCACTGCCCTCGGCATCAGCCCCTTGCGCTGGCGCATGGGTCAGGTCGTTCACCACCACACAGCTTGCATGGGTTTCAATAAATAACTGACCATGTGAATCTAACGCGTAATTCACCTTGGTGTTCACGCCATTTAGTTGGAATGTCAGATGTTCGTCATTCAGCTCGATCAGTTTCAGTTCAAATTGATCACCACCCACATCCATGCGGAAAACACGATCGTTAGAAGACAATACATTCACCGCCACCGACGACTTAACCTCACCTGAGGCGAGATCAAACCAGGTGGGAGCCGGATTGGAATTTCGCCAAAACTGTCTCGCCGGGTCTTGGCTGTATTTTTGCGACGCCTTTAGATAAAACACCCACGCGGCCAGAGCTTGCTGATATGGCGTGATCGCTTCGGTTTGTATGGTTTCATCGTCTTTGAAGTCTTGCTCGATAAACCCAGTGGTGGCTTCGCCTTGTGCGAACACAGGATTTTGCAAAATGTTATAGAGGAAGCCGCGATTGTGTTTCACACCCAACAAAGTCAGTTGCTTTAAAGACGACATTAATCGACGGCGTGCCACACCACGGTTTGCACCATAGGCAATGACCTTTGCCAACATAGGATCATAAAAAGGTGTGACCATCTGCCCCTGCTGAATACCAGCGTCCATTCTCAAGCCATCGTCATCACGGTATTGCCAACGCAAAATTTCGCCGGTTTGCGGCATAAATTGCGCGGAAGGGTCTTCTGCGTATAAACGCACCTCCATGGCATGTCCGTTGATCTCGATCTCGTCTTGAGACTTAGGCAAAAGGTCACCCGCTGCAATCATTAGCTGCCAGGCCACCAGATCCACCCCTGTCACCAGCTCGGTAACTGGGTGTTCCACTTGCAAGCGGGTGTTCATTTCAAGGAAGTAGAAGTTGCCTTCGGCGTCGGTTAAAAACTCCACCGTACCAGCACCCACGTAATCACAGGCTTTCGCTGCGTTCACGGCAGCCTCACCCATTTGTTTACGAAGTTCTGGCGTCACGAATGGCGACGGCGCTTCTTCTACGACCTTTTGGTGACGACGTTGCACAGAGCAATCACGTTCACCTAAATAAATGCAATTGCCATGACGGTCGGCAAAGACTTGGATTTCGATATGGCGAGGATTAATCACCGCCTTTTCCAAGATTACCTCATCACTGCCAAAGGCATTTTTCGATTCTGATTTTGCGGTTTTCAATTCAGCTAAAAACGAAGACGCTTCCCACACCACGCGCATACCACGACCACCGCCACCGGCCGCCGCCTTGATCATGACAGGAAAACCAATAACGTTCGCTTGTGCTAGCAAAGTTTCGTCAGATTGATCTTCCCCTTCGTAACCAGGAATACAGGGAACGCCAGCGGCCAACATTTCGATCTTAGCTAAGCGTTTATTGCCCATCATCTCGATGGCTTTCGGATCCGGCCCAATGAAGGTAATGCCATGGCTCTGACATGCCGCGCAAAAATCGGTATTTTCAGATAAAAAACCATAACCCGGATGCACGGCATCGGCTCCGGTTTGCTGGCAGGCGCGAATGATATTGTCGATGACCAAATAGCTTTGATTCACTTGCGCAGGTCCAATGCACACAGCCTCATCGGCAAATGCCACGTGAGGCGCATCGGCATCGGCTTCGCTGTAAACGGCGACGGTTTGATACCCTAACGCCTTCGCGGTTTTCATTACTCGCAGAGCAATCTCACCGCGGTTTGCCACTAAAACTTTTGTAAACGCGACCATGTTGTCTCTCCCTTCCCATTTCGTTACCCATTACGAAATGGGTCGTTAATTTTTATCTAAACCCGCGCAGCCTTCACACCACTGCGCATTACCTAGCCATGACACATTGAATTTACAAACACGCAATCACTCTGCCCAAGGGGCTGGCTTTTTCTGTACAAACGCCATCGTACCGGCCACGCCTTCCTGACTTTGTACCGCCGCACTAAAGGCACGGGCGGCCTCATCAATTAACGTTTCCGCCTCTTGCTCGGCGGCTTTTAAGATCAGTGCTTTGGTCATGGCATTGGCGGCTGGCGCACAATTTTTGACTTGATCTAACGTTTGCCCAAGCAAACGCTCCACTTCGTGATCGTCTTGCGCATAAAAGTGACTGATCCCCAATTCAACCGAGGTTTGACCATCAAACTTGGCGCCCAGCAAAGCAAGGCGACGCGCTTGAGTAAGCCCAATACGCTTCACCACAAACGGTGCAATCTGTGCTGGGGGAATACCCAAAGACGTTTCAGGTAAACCGAATTTTGCCGTCGGCGTCGCAATGGCCACATCACTCACACACGCCAATCCAAAGCCCCCACCTAACACGGCACCTTCGAGAATGGTAATCACCACTTGAGGAAGGCGATTCATCAACGCAATCAATTCACCAAATTGCTTATTTAGCTCGTAGTAGGGATCAATTCCTTGCTCCGCTGACTTGGCAGCACTGCTGCGTGCCGATGCCATGTCTTTGATGTCGCCCCCTGCACAAAAATGCCCGCCTTCGCCGCGCAACACCACGGCACGTATGGACAAATCGCTTTCAAGCGCACTGAATACCGAACCCAACTCCTTCACCATGGCTAAACTCATGGCATTGCGCGACTGCGGGCGGTCCAAGGTGACATGAAGCACCCAATCATTCTTTTCAAGTTGTATGCAGGTATAGGCCGTGTCTAAAAATGCGTGTGTCATGATGCTGCCTTTTATGGGTTTATTTGTATTGAATGACTGACTCGTTACTTTGCCTTTTTCGGCAAAATGTCCATGTACTTACAAATAATGCCCAACATAATTTCATCTGCCCCGCCGCCAATCGACGCCAATCGGCCATCGCGGTAAACCTGCGATACTGGGTTATCCATGGTAAAGCCCATGCCACCCCAATACTGCAAGCAGCTGTCCGACACCTCACGAATCAAGCGACCGCCTTTCAACTTACACATAGACGCAATCTTGGTGACGTCTTGCTTATCCATCATCAGTTCCACACCGCGATAGGTCAGCGCACGTAGCAATTCGATTTCGGTTTGCAATTCAGCCATACGGAAATGAATGGCCTGGTTATTAATCAGTGGCTGACCGAAGGTTTTGCGCTCACGGCAATATTCAATAGTTTGTTCAACACAGCGCTCTAGCGTAATCAAACCACTTGCTGCGCCCCATAGGCGTTCCTCTTGGAATTGCAGCATTTGCAACATAAAACCCGTGCCTTCTGCACCGATACGGTAACGCTGTGGTACACGGACATCATCAAAGTACACAGGGGCAGTGTCGCTGCAACGCATACCGATCTTGTCGATCTTTTCACCCACCGTGACACCCGGTGCATTGGCAGGCACCACAATCAAGGTTTTATTTTTGTGCGGCTTATCATCACTGGTGTTAGCCAACACACAGAAGAAGTCCGCTTGAGTGGAATTGGTGATCCACATCTTTGAACCATTGATGATGTAATCATCACCGTCCTTCTTAGCTGTGGTTTTTAGTCCGGCCACGTCTGAACCCGCACCGGTCTCAGACACCGCAATCGAAGCAACAAACTCACCTGCAATGGCTGGCTTCAAAAATTCTTCTTTTAGTTCTTTGCTGCCGTAACGCGAGATAGCAGGGGTCGCCATATCCGTTTGCACACCGATGGCCAATGGCACCCCACCACAATTGGCATAACCTAGTGCTTCGGCTGCGTACAAGTGGTAGCTGTAGTCTAGCCCCATGCCGCCGTACGCTTCTTCTTTGTTAATCCCTAGCAGGCCAAGGTCGCCCATTTTCTTGAACACTTCATGGGCAGGAAACGCACCGGCCTTTTCCCACTCTGCCACGTTTGGGTTGATTTCATTCTCAATGAAACTTTTAACCGTCTTAAAAATTTCTTTATGCTCGTGAGTAATTTTCATTGTTATATTCCTTTACCCTTTAAAACCAATTCGATGAAAAATGTTTACAGTCTGGCCACGCCAAACGAGTTTGGTTGTAACTCTCTTGCTTGAGCCTCTTTACACACACTCAAACAAAAACCCAACACACGGCGAGTGTCACGGGGGTCGATGATGCCGTCATCCCACAAACGTGCCGTGCCAAACAAGCTAGTCGAACCGGCATCCAGCTTTTGCGCCGTGGCTAACTCAATGGTATCGAGCACCTTCGGATCAGGCTCCATACCCATCTTGCGTTGTTTTTCTTCTGTAACGATACGCAATACCTTACCAGCCTGCGCCCCCCCCATAACCGCAGTACGACTGTTTGGCCAAGCAAAAATAAATCTTGGATCTAAACCTCGACCACACATGGCGTAGTTACCCGCCCCGTAGGAACCACCCACGTTAATACTGATCTTGGGTACCTTGGCATTGGCCACCGCCTGAATCATTTTTGAACCGTGCTTAATCACGCCGTTCTGCTCACTATCGGTGCCCACCATGAAACCGGTGGTGTTATGAATGAACAACAGAGGCGTATTACTTTGCTCGCATAGCTGAATAAACTGGGCGGCTTTGGCAGCACCATTGGGCGTGATAGGACCGTTATTACCGATAATGCCTACGGCGTGCCCTTCGATACGAATACGGCCACACACAGTTTGCTGATCGAATTCATTTTTAAAATCTAAAAACTCAGAACCGTCAGCAATGCGCGCTAAAATTTCACGCACGTCATAGGGCTGTTTGGTATCAGCAGGTACCACACCGATTAATTCTTCAGGTGAGTATTTAGGCTCGGCATACAACTTTGGCTGTAAAACCGTTGGATCAGACAGCTGATCATTCCAAGGCAAACTGGCCATAATGTCACGTGCGAGGCGAATGCCGTCGGCATCGTTTTCTGCAAGGTACTCACCCGTACCAGCGGTTTGAGCGTGCATTTCTGCCCCGCCCAACTCTTCATCTGTGGCCACTTCGCCTGTCGCGGCTTTTAACAGCGGCGGCCCCGCCAAAAACATTTTTGCTTTGCCTCGTACTAAGACCACCCAATCGGATAACCCAGGCTGATACGCTCCACCGGCGGTCGCGTTACCGTGCACCACCGTCACTTGCGGCAAACCCTGCGCCGACATGCGAGCCTGATTGGCAAACGCGCGTGCGCCTTTCACAAACACATCGGTGGCGTAATTCAAGTTTGCACCGCCACTCTCAGACAAACTCACCACAGGTAAATTATTTTCTTGCGCGATGTCTTGTAAACGTAACGACTTATCCAAACCCGCGGGTGAAATGGTGCCGCCCTTGATGGCGCAGTTATTCACCACGATCATGGAACGCACCCCTTCCACGTAACCGATGCCTGCAATCACGCCGCCACCGGCTCCGCTGCCGTCTTTATCGTCGTACATTTTAAATCCGGCTAACGCCATCAACTCTAAAAACGGCGTACCTGGGTCAAGTAACCGATTCAAACGTTCGCGCGGCAGAAGTTTTTCACGCTTGATGAATTTTTCTTTACTCTCGAGTTCTTTATCGACCACCTTTTGCTCGATGGCACGAAATTCATCAATACTGGCTTGCATGGCTTCGCGATTAGTCGCAAACCCTTCGCCATGCACGTCAATTTGGCTATCAATGACCGTCATGATGTGGCCTCCTCGTTTTCTTCTGTTTCCTTCAGAACATCAGGCATCACAGCGCGATGAAACCCGTTATAGGCGGCGTTGTTTTTCGCTTTTGGCAAAGGCCACATGCGATTACCCAGTGACGCAGCCCCATCGATGCGCAGCGTCGCACCGCTCACAAACGCCGCTGCCGGACTAAACAAGAACGTCACCGCGCCACTCACTTCTGATTCTGTGCCCATACGCTGTAGCGGCACGGCTTGTTGTAACTTAGGAATGATGGCTTTGAACGCGCCTTCGTAGGTGTCCATGCCACTGGAAATGATCCAACCCGGCGCAATGGCGTTCACCCGCACACCAGACTGACCCCATTCGAACGCAGCGGTCTTGGTAAAGTTATCCATGCCCGCTCGGGCCGCACCCGAGTGCCCCATGCCCGGCATACCACCCCACATATCGGCAATGATGTTCACGATGCTGCCGCCTTTTTTCACCATGCATTGGTTGTAGGTTTCGCGGGCAAACAAGAAACCGCCCACCAAGTTGGTACGTACGACGGTTTCAAACCCCTTTTGATTGATGGCCGCCAGCGGCGATGGATACTGCCCGCCCGCGTTATTCAGCAGACAATGAATTTGCCCATGCTCTGCCAGAATGGCCTTCACGGTAGCTTTTACGGATTCTTCTTCACGAATATCGCAGACCCAGTAGTCAGCACGGCCACCGTCTTCGATGATTTCAGCCTGCACAGATTTAAGCTTGTCTTCTTTGCGGCCTATCAGCACCACATGGGCACCTAGGCTCGCTAATTCGTGGGCACAGCAACGGCCAATACCGCTGCCACCGCCGGTGACCACGTGAACTTGGCCTTTATATAGGTCGGAACGAAAGATACTGTCGTAGCGCATTCTTATTATCTGCCTATGGTTCAATTTCTATGTTTTCTCACACTACCAAGCAAGCGCTTGGTTTACAATACCAAATCTTTCAGAAATAATGGCCAAACATTCCAAATCTGCCCACTAGGTGAGAATTGCCTATGACCGACGCCGTGCTACAAGCCCTAATCAATGAAGGCCGAGTGACCGACCCCAGCAGCGCCAAAGGCCGGCTGATGCGCGCCGCCGCTCACCTATTTAAAACCAAGGGCTATGAACGCACGACCGTAAGAGAACTGGGCGCCGCCGTGGGCATCCAATCGGGCAGCTTGTTTCATCACTTCAAAAGCAAAGAGGCCATTCTGCTGGGCGTAATGGAAGAAACCATCGTCATCAACATGGCCCGCATGCATGAAGCGTTGAATCATGCTGACAGCCCCAAAGACAAGTTATTGGCATTGATACACTGCGAACTCGACAGCGTACATTCCGAAACTGGCGAAGCCATGAGCGTTTTGGTGTACGAATGGCGCAGCCTGAAAGAAGACAAGCAAAAGTACATTTTGCAATTAAGAGATGAATACGAAACCCTGTGGCTTAACACCATTCGGGAATGCATCAGCGCAGGGCTTGTACAGCACGACCCATTTATTCTGCGCCGATTACTGACTGGCGCCATTGGTTGGTCTACCACGTGGTATCGCCAAGATGGCAATCTCAGCCTCGACGCCCTTGCAGAACAAACGCTCAAGCTGGCGATTAAGTCCTAGCGGCCAGCCAAACAAAAAAGCCGTT
>Ga0255776_10006778_pt1 | contig 11621 bp, 8 predicted proteins | sample 071ome_19_FD_179974 | JGI IMG/M metagenome (GOLD analysis project Ga0255776, IMG submission 179974) | Coastal salt marsh microbial communities from the Groves Creek Marsh, Skidaway Island, Georgia - 071413AT metaG (version 2) | ecosystem: Environmental > Aquatic > Marine > Intertidal zone > Salt...
TATTCTATATATATATATATATATATATATATATATCCTTCTCGTTCGTTTACGGTAATGTTTCTTTCATGATTGCCTCCTTCACTTTTTCCTTATCGACAACCAAAGGATCTTTCGGGTTCGTTACATTTGTTTCGCGAAACTTCAAAAACGGCGCAATCTTTGCTTGCAAAGGCGTAATCGATAGGTCGAAGATTGCTTCACATAAATCTTTTATGGCATCGGAAAGTGGTACTAGTTGATAACGCACGGGAGCTAGAAATTGTAGTAGCTTTCGCCCCTCTCTTTTCGCTTCTTCTTTTTTTTGTTTCGCAGAGTTTGTGTCTACGAGGAGAGACACCGAGTGCTGTTTTTGACGAGCGTAGTATTTTTTCTTATTCGTCTTCTCCGGCGTCGTCGAGCCCGGGTATCTCAAGTTGCGCATGAATGCGTCTTCTCTCTCCGCCATTGCTGCCTCGGCTGCCACTCGTGCGTCGTCGTTTCGACGATTAAAGGAGGACGTTCGATGGTGCATGCACCAACAAAGCAAAGAGAAGAGAAGTGCAAAAGCGAAAATTTTCGCGCACCACCACCCAAACCCAAAGAAAGCGTCGTCGTTCTTCGTCTTCTTCCCTTCGATAAAACCCGTCGACGTCGCTCGATAGAGAGGTTCTTTTTCTTCTTTTTCTTTTTCTTCTTCTTCTTCTTGTTTCTCGTTCATCTTCTTCCTTTCGCGTTTCGTTTCTCTCTCTCTCTCTCTTTGGCCGTCCGGTTTTTTTATTTAACGCGAGAAGCTCGTATTTTTTCCAGCGAAGAATACGAGTCGTAAACATCTCATCTCTCTCGTCTCGCTCCTCTTTTGGTCCTTTTTTTTGCATTTTGAGGTGTGGGCCCCGGGGAGAAGAAAATAAAAAATCTCACGTCGGCTCTTCTCCCCTCACTTTTCATAGAGTGCTTTTTGCAAAAGCTTTCCGTTTTTACGGAGGAAACTTATTGCACGTTAGGAGTGGTTGGCTCTTCTCCGTTTATATCACCAGAGCCGCAAACTTGTTTTTAACATCATCCAAAAACAGTTTATCGTATACATGTCATCATGCCGGTGCGTTTTAATTCGCATTCATTCATTCACATCGCGCGCGCGCGCGCTTTTTTTAGTTTGGGGATTCTTTTTGTTTTCTTTTTTAACAGAAAATCGCGTCATCAGGCGTGTGTACACGTGTGTTTACATAATTTAACCGCTTTTTGATTGCTTCTTTTCTCTTCGAACGCGCGCGCGAAATTTGCACCCCTATCGCTAACGCGAATTCACATCGCTCTCATTCAATCCAGAATCGCGCGCAAGTAACGTTACAGAATGTGCAATCCATGAATGATTTGAGGACGGTGTTTCATCTCCCAATCAACGACGCAGCAAAGAAGGTACGCGCACGTTTATATAAAAAAAAGCGTCCTTGAAGTTTTTTTAGGGAGGAATGTTTTTTTTCGTGTCTTCCTCTCCCTTTCTGTGAACTTTTGACACAAAAAACTTACCAAAAAAACAACTTCTTCGATATATTAGTTGGGATTGTGCGTGACTGTTCTCAAACAGAAATGCCGCGAGTTTGGCATCGTGCGCTGGCCGTTTCGCAAGGTGAAGAAGATTGACACGTTGATTAAACAACTGGAAGAGGAAAAGGAGAAGGTTTTATCTGGTAAAGAGGAAACCCAGTCTCCCGGCGGCGGCTTGGTTTTCAACAAAGAAGAAGGAGAAAACTCAAATGCAGAGGATGGCACGGCGAACGCTTGTAACGAGAGGGAAGAAGACGAAGAAGACGAAGAAGAAAAGGAGGAGGACGAGGAAAATAATAACAACAACAACAACAATAATGTTGGAGGAGAAGGAGAAGAAAGGGGAGGAAACGGCGCTGTGCCGACGGCTGCGCAAAAAGTGTTTTTGGAAGATATCGAAAATCGTCTCCAAGAGATTCTCAAAATGCGCGAAGAATTGTACGCAGATCCGAATTCGAACGTGCATTTGTTACCAAATGCCATTTCTGGCGTGATTAACTCTATTGGGTCGACCGCAGAGAAAAAAGGCGAGAGTAATAACGTTGGTCGTTCACCGTCGCGCCAGCAGGCGAAAGCCGCTAGAGCGACCGCGGCAGCAACCGCAGTGCAGAAACATCATCTGCAACTTCAAGAAAAATGTACCGAGAACGAGGACGACGACGGCGTTGACGCCTCCGGTGCAGAGGAGAAGAAAATGACCATCGCAATGACGATGACTAAGATGAAGAGTACTGAAGGTGCGCGTGCTTCCGACGATGCCGATGAAAGAAAGGCGGACGTCGTCCAAAACGACAAAGTTTCTCTCGCCATTCCGGAGGAAGATAAGACGTACAAGAAGAAGCTGAAGGCGTTTTCTGCTAGACTCTGGCAGCGAAGAGATAAAAACGTCGTAAAATCCTCGGCGACTACACCGACGCGACCGACGATGAAACGACAAGGTTCGAACAGCAGTTCTGGAAAAGACAGAGTGTTACTGTTTGATGCGTTGCTCGATGCGGCAACCGCTTTGGACACGGCGAAGAAAAATGCGGGTAGAAGTGAGCAAGTCTGTGGCGACGAGAACAACACCAGCAGCGATGAATACAACTGGGGCAGAAGTAACGACAATGAACCTGGTCGAGGGCAATCGCTCATCGGGTCGCCGAGAAAAGTTCGCAGAAGTAGCGATTTACAACGTTCGGTTCGACCGGCGTCCTTGGACATACCTCGAGAGAAGGTTCTCGACTGTCGTCCAAACTCTGTTCCACTCAATATAAACAGCATTTCCGAAGCAGATATTGCGGCAACTTTTTATCAGCAAATGCAGTTGCATCAAGCTCAAAATGCTGCCGCAGCTGCGGCAGCTATGCAAGCGGCCATGGCCACGTCTATGAACCCATCTCAGCAGTCGATTCCGCTGATGTATCAAGTTCCGTATGTGTTACCACAATACGTGGATCTCAATTCAAAAATGATGCAGATGCAATGGGCAGAGATGAATAAAAATATAAACGCTTCCGCTACTGCTGCTAATTACACGACTGGAGCGACTTTGCTTGAGCGTCGTGCGGCTGAAGCTGCGGCTTCGATCGGTGGTGGAAACGTCGTCTTGCCGTCGGCGTTGGATTTGAAAATACCGACGGCGCCGGGAGAGGGTTCAACGCACTCTGGCGCGTATTTTCAGTATTACAACGGAATGTACTCTCCGCAACGCTATCATCATAATCAACAACATCAGATGATGATGCCGATGGCGTTTCAAGAACAATCCGTCGCGAGTGAGGGTAATAGCTGCTTGGAGAGAAGTGATTCCGCCGAAGACAAAAACAACTCCAGAAGCGGAGTCGCAACGCCCACGAATATAGGAGCCTTTCCGATGTCTAACCGCACGAGTTTTGAGGACCAGAAAGGGTACCTTTCACCAACGTCTCCATCGACAACAACGGCTACGACTGCAATGACGGGCATTCACCGCCCGTTGGCTCTGAAAAGAGGCCACCTGGAGTTGCAAAGCAATCAGTTTGTTTAAAAAATTATATTCCGCGCGCGTCGATTTTTTATTACACAGTTTACGACGACGCCGATGACAGTCTTTATTAAGTCACTACTTTTGACATTTGTACATTTTATTAGTTTTATATATATAGAAGAGGGAAAGTGAGCGTATGCTGTGCGTAGGGGGTTATAGGTGGTGTTTGCGTTAGCTTTTTAGTTTTTAATGTGAATATATACGGCATACGAACACGTATAGTTGTTTGATGCTTTTTTGAGTCTCGGTCGTTTTTTTTTCGGAATTTTTGCCCTCCCCCCTCCACACAAAAGGGGGACCAAAAAGAGAGTTCTTTCCTCAAAAAAGAATTTGTTTGCGCGCGCGCATACTATCGCGGCAAAAACGAACGAACGAACACCTGCGCACCATCGATATCAGAAGTGCGAGGGGTTCGCGTGTGGTTGAAGCCGATCGCGTCGTCGTCGTTTTCGTCGTCGTCGTCGGTATAGATGGAACGTGAGATTTTGAGTGAACTTCCGCTCAACACGCAAAAAAGCGACTTTTTGTGCTCCTCCTCCTCGTTCTCCTCGCCGTCGTCGTCGTCGTCGTCGTCGTCCGTCGAGAGAAGAACGATGGGAAGGAAAAGCAGCGGCGGCGGTAAGAAGGCTCAGAGCAACTACATGAACAACAACAACAACAACAACAACAACAACAACACTAAGCAGCAGCAGCTCGGAAAAGTGTTCCCGAAAGGAGGAGGAGGAGGAGGTGGACACGCAGGCGCGAGTAGAAAAAAAGGAGAGAGGTGTCCCGACGCGAACAAAATAGTAGAAGAAGAAAAAGTAAAAGCAGCGGAGCGGAAAAACGACAAAAACGATGACGAGAACATCAACACTTCAGTCGCAGTCGTCGACGTGTCCTTCGATGCGTTCATCGTCGACGCATCCAATAGAATCGCCTCGCAGTTTGACTCCAAACAGGTGGCACTGAAACGAGACTTTGAGATACAGTTACAACGCGAACGCGAAGAAAATGCAACGTTACACGAACAAATGGAAGATTTAATGGCAGCTTTAGGAGAGATGACGTTCGTATCCGCAAAACAGAGATGGAAATTCGCGACCAGGTTAATCTTGAGCAAATTAAAAGAACAGAAAGCGACTAAAAATGCCGAAAGGCTGAGAAAGAGAGCGCTGAGTTTAGAGGAACAGCTCAGACGCGTCGAGCGGCACATCTCAAACGCCGCCGAAGATTTCGATAACTTGAACAAAACTTTAGAGAAGGAGAGAGAAGAGATGAAACGAGCGAAAGAGTCCGAGAAGTTCGCGTTGGAAGAGCTGAGAAGGAAAAAGTTGCTTTTGAAACAAAAAGACGAGGAGGACAAGACGCTGTATAACTTGTCGCCTTCGAAGATGCGAGTGGCGCTGAGAGAGCAAGTGAGAAAAGAAATATTAGAAGAGATGCGAAGAGATGTTGGCGCTCGAGTCGAACGAATAACGAGCTCTGCGTACAGCGGATCGACTTCACCGCTATCTCCGGATGAATACGCGTCTACTTTTGATCGTTTGTTATTATTCGAAAATAAAGCCGGAGGAGCGAAGAAGAAAGGCGACGAGGAAGAGGAGGAAGAGGAGAACGAGGAACAAAAAGAACAGCGAAAAGACAATGATAGCAATATTAGAAACAAAAACAGAGAGTCGAGCAGCAGACGACAGGCTGCGTCTGAAGCCGCGCGAACGATTGCAAGGTGCGTCGATGAATTATTGTCGTCCACATCCTCGAGACTGCACAAGAGAAACCAGAAAGGGGAGCAGAAAGACGGCGCCGGTGGCGCGACCGAGGACTCGAATAGGCAAGTTGCGGCGAGGAATATCAAAATGAAGCTCGCTGAAAATAGAAATACTCTCAATGACCCGACGGACGTGTTGAGACTGATGGCGTTGAGTGCGCTCGAAAAGAGCAGCCGATGATTATTGATTGAGCGCCGTTACATCCATATTTTTTATATTTAGAATTTAAGGCAAAAAATAAGTTTCCGCAGAGTGTTACGCGCATGTACAGTTGTATTTTAAAGATCTCTTATTTCAAAAAGCTTGTGGTAAAATACTGATAAGTCTCTCTCATTGTGTCTCTCTCACTCTCCTTGTGTCTCTCTCTTTTTCTTCCTCTCTCTCTCTCTCTCTCTCTCTCTCTTTTTCTTTTTCTGAGCAGTGTGTGTATTCCCCCCCCCTCGCTTTTTTTTTTCGTTCGCTTTGATTTTGACCACTCGAATCTGTCAAACTCGAGCCCCTTCGGAGAAGGAAAAAAGGACACCGCGACGACGTTTCGTCTCATTTTCGTCATAAAAAAAGGTGCCCCCGCGCGCTTAAAATCTTATTTTAAAAAAAAAGATCGCACTCGCACGCGCGACACTAATCGACGCTTGAAAACGAGCGAGAGTGCATCTTTTGAACAGTTTCCGCGAGGGTCTTGGTACGTCGCGCGTTCGCATCGTTATCTTTTTTTTATAAGAAAGGAACCACCACCAGTTCTAAAATTGTAACGTGTAACGGTATTTTGAACCGGGGAAGCTACGCGCGCGGGTCCAAATTTTTGCCGTTGACTCGCGCGAAATACACTCGCACGCGACGCGAATCAGATCAGAACGATCGACGAATATCACGCGCCGTGTATTCTTTTACGTTTATATCCTCTAACCGTCGCCGTCTTTCTTCTCTAGATCTCTCGTTATACGCACACAGAAACGAACCGTCGTCTCCTTTCGACGCTGACAATTTTGCGGCGTTTGAAAGGCACCCCTCTTCCCAAACAATAAAAAGAAAGCGCGGGGAAAAAAGGTTTGAAAAAAAATGAGTTCCGCGGGCTTCGCAACGGCGGCGTTCTCATCGTCGCCGAAACCGATGACGATGTCCTCTTCCGCACAAAACAGAATGTCAGAGTCGTACGGGAAATCGTCGTCGCCGGCGAGTTTTCGAAGTTCGCCCGGCGTGAAAGGCGCTTCGCCTTTACCAAGAGACGTTCCGCAAACGAGAATCTCTGGCTTTGGCGTGAAAGCAACGCAGACCCAGACGACTACGAATAACAACCCATCGTCGTCGGAATTAGCAAAGACTCCACCTTCACCGCTCGCGTCTCCTGCGTTATCGTCGAATTCGCTCGTTTCCGGTGGCATGATTTCGCCTTCTTCGGCGGAAGAAACGCGTCGTCAATATTGCGACATCGACGAAGTCGAGAAGAAGCAAGGAGATAACTTCGAGACGCAAGCTGGTTTTGACACGACGTCGACAACATCATCATCAAAGCCTTCGCCGAAATTAACGCACCACTTAAAACCACCGGTGTCTCCAAACTCGAAGGCAAACTTGTTTTCAGTCGTTTCGAGAAGCACGTCGCAGTTGACTACACAGCTCTCGAAGGAGCTCGGCAAATTGACGACGCGTACCTCCGAAGAGGAAAATGTCGGCATCGAAAGTCTTGGATTGAACGAAAAAGACGCTACTATCCTGAACGGTTTGATTGAAGAGTACCCAAAATCGTTCGAGTCGCGAGAAGTTCAAAAAGCGTTCAAAGCTTGCGTCGAAGCGCACTCGGATTTTGGACATCGACCTCTGTTGTTGGATTGCGTCGGCACGGCTAAAATTTTGTGCGAATTGGGAGCTGACGCTGGAGTTATCGCGGCGGCGTTGTTGCACGACGTGACGACCACGACATTACTCAATGAAGATGACTTGTTGTTGAAAGGTATCAGCGAAGAAGTCGCAAAGCTCGCGACGGATGTCGGAAAATTGACTGTCGTCTCAAAGTTGCACCAAGCGTCTGGGCGTGCCTTGGAGGTTGAAGAAACGCGTTCTCTCCGCGAACTGCTCTTAGCCATGACAGATTCACGAGTCGTGATCATCAAACTCGCGAAACGTTTGCAAACCATGCGAACGGTGAACGAAAACGTGTCGAGATCGAGACGCGGTAAACTCGCAGAGGAGACGCTCGCAGTGTTTGTGCCCATCGCGAACCGCTTGGGAATGGCCACCATCAAGAACGAAATGGAAGATATTTGCTTCAAGACGTTGCACCCGGAACAATACGAAGAGTTATCCGCGCAGTTAAAGCGCGTATCTTCGAAGGAAACGATTCTTAAGGCGATGGAGTCGTTCGAATACGCCATTTCAAACGATACTTCCATGGAAGAGTTGAAGCCCATGGAAATCGTCGGCCGCGAGAAAGGCTTGTATTCCGTGTATAAAAAAATGAAAAAGAAAAACATCAAGCTCGAAGACGTCCGCGATGTGCGCGCCATTCGAATCATCATCCCGGACAGCGCCGGTAAGGATGGGTGTGACATGGTTATCGCGAAAGTGCACGAACTCATGTCAAAGGTTCAAGGCAGTTACAAAGACTACATCTCGAGCCCGAAATCAAACGGGTACCAGTCTTTACACACCGTCGTGAAAGATGAAGCTGGAAATAATTTGGAAGTCCAAGTTAGAACGGTGTCTATGCACATGCAAGCAGAATTCGGCGTCGCCGCGCACTGGCGGTATAAAGTGAACGATACTTCTTTGTCATCTCCGGTAGATGAGAGCGGAATTCGTTGGGCTCGATTCGTCCTTTCTCGTATGCAAGATGTCAACGATAAATCCAAAGTACGCTTGCCAGGGAAGCCTCTGATAGAGAACATCTTTCCGTTTCCTTCGTCGGCATCATCGAGCGATAACGAATCGATGGCATCGTTGGACGTTTCCGGTTCTTTCGATGAGTACTTTTTGAATGACGCCTTGTCCTCTTCGCCGTATGCAAAGGATAAGAACGCTGGTAGTCCTTCGCCGCCAAAAATGACGTACGTCATTTTGGTCATTGACGGTTCCATGAGCATTAAAGAAGTAAAAGCCGGGTCGAAATTGTCGGAAGTTGATTTACTCGACGATCAAAAGACGAAGGTGGCGGTGAGAAACGGTTTTTCGAGCGAGTTTGTCGGTATCCGGACGTTGCGGGTGAACCGCGAGAATGTCGACATAGACGACGTTCACGATTTTGAAATGAAATTAGGCGATTTAATCGAGGTCACGCGGTCTCGAGTCTCGCGTTACAACTTTGAGAAGAACGAGAACGTGGTAGCGGCAGCGATGACGACGTCGACGACGACCGATGGTTCTAAAGCCACGTACTTCAGCGATTTGGAAGTTCACGCGATGCCAGCCGCGTGAGAAGAAGAAGAGAAGAAGAGTATGGTCGTATATACTAACACGTAACTATAATAATATTCTTTTGTACCAACACAGAAAAAGAAAGAAAGAAAGAAAGAGAGAGATATACCAGTAATAACAAGAGCGCGCGGAAGTCTTGATCGAGAGAATTGTACATAGGAATACCTCTCGGGTCTTTTCGCAAAAGCTGCTCGGACGTAGAAACTTTTTGGTTGTTTGTTGTAAAATTATTGTTTTTGTACCACCAAAAAACCCACACTGCGCGAGAAGGAAATCGTTTGGACCCCCGTCCTATACCCTACTTCACGGCCTCGAAGGGATTTTTGTTTTTTTTTCTTTCCCTTCTTCTCGCCATAACTACACTCAGAAATAACTCAAAATGATCGCTTCTGTTCAAACTATTGCCTCCGTCTCGGCCTTGAAGGTACGTTTATAGCGGCGCTGTTTTTTTCCTCTTATCTGCGCGACATCGCGCGCGCGATGCGATGCGATGCGACGGCGTTTAATAGAGCGTGATGGACTGTTGAGGAGGTGTCACACCGAAAAAGGCTGCGATAAATTTTGTTTTTACTCTTGGGCGTTTGGAGGGAAAAAGAAGCTCTTGGCTTTCCTCTCACTCGAGGGAAAAACAATTTTTCGGTCGAATCCACGCTCTCGCGGTCGGAGTAGAGAAATAAATAATCGAACGAAAGGCGCGCCCGCGCGATCTTTTTCCCAAGCGCGCGCGTCCTCGTCGATTGTAGATCCCAACAAAGAAAGAGAGGCTTTTTGAAGGAGAGAGAGTGAGAGCAGAAGAGGAAGGGGTGATGCTCGATTTTTCGTCTATTTTTTTTTTTGGTCTCTCCCTCCGACCCAAGATACGGGCCCGAGGATTGATGAGAAAATCTCTTTTTTTCCTTCCTTTTTTTTTGCTTGTTTTTCTTGGGACGGACCGGACTCCCCAAATTTCCGCGAGCGAGAAAGAAGCAAGAGGGAGCACTTAAAAACCACCCGAAAGGGCAAAAAAAGGAGGAGAGAGGGGGAGAAGAAAAGAAAAAAAACGAAAGTTCTCTCTGTACTCCTTCTCTCTCTTCTCTCTCTCTCTCTCTCTCTCTCTGGTTCCGCACAAAGATACACACAACTGACTGACTGTGACCGACTGACTGACCGCGCGATATTTTCTTCCCTCTCTCGCGAAATAACAACAGACGCAAACGACGAGAAGATCGAAGGTTCAAACCGTCGTCACCGCCAAGGCGGAAGACAAGGTTGACCGCAGAGCCGCCTTGGCTTTGTTCACGGCCGCGGCGGTCTCCACGGTCGCGAAGAGCGCCAACGCCAGCTTGACGATTCCGTCCCAATCTTCCACGGGCGGCTTCGCCAGACGAACGGAATTCGCGGGTGATGGCTTCGTTGGCTCCTCCACTGCGTCCATGAGTTCGTACACCATGGAAGGTACGGCGAAACTCGGCGCGGACTTGAAATCTCGCCGCAAGACTATGTCGAAGGCGAGAGCGGCTGCGGAGGCGAACATCGCCGCGACGCAAGCGGCGCCGGCGAAGAAGGAGAAGAAGTAATCTTTTTTCGCTTACAGTACTATCATAAAAAATTAGAAAGAGAAAGGGAGAGGGAGAGATATATAATACTACTTATTCACTACACTGCGGCTACCGTATATAAAAAAATTAAAGCAAATATTTCACGCGCGCGCGTTTTCGATCTTTCTTCGGGCGATGAAATTCGCGGAAGGACGACCGTCCGAGAGGAACGAGACGTCGTCTTTCAAAATCTCAAATCCTTCATCTTCGGTAAAAATCGATCGCAACTCTTCCTTTGGCGCGATCAAATCTTTCTCTTTGTTTGGCCGGCCAACTTTTGAATGCTCGCATCCTTTGGCGAAGTGAAACCACGCGAAGAAACAGTCGCTCTCTTTGGGTAAGTTTTTCACTATTTGCGCGAATAACGGTTTGTGACAGAAACGAACGCCGAGCACGAGTTTTAACCTAGAAACGTCATCTATGCTGCTCAAAGCGCGCGCGAAAGCATCGGAATCTCTGGCATCCCATTTCAAAACGTTTACTTTATCTTCTATGCTGTAAAGCTTTGCCATTTCTTGCGTTCTCGTTAAAGCCATTTGGTCAAAATCGCAAGCGAGCACGTCGAAACCTTTGGACGCGAGATAAACGGAGTCGCGCCCCACGCCCGAACCTAAATCGAGAACGACGCTGTTGTCGACGTTCGCATTCGATAAAAATTCTCTGTACAACTCCTTAACCGAAGGTGAAGGTTCCCACAAGCGTCGGTTTATTTTTTTCTTCTCCTCCGTCCGTTCTTTATTGAGCGCGAGAACGGTACCAAGCCGGGCGTTTCTAAGCGACGAATCCTTTTGTATCTCCAGTATCTTAGCATCTACGGCGTTCACAAAATGCTCGTTGTACATAAAAGCGTATTTAATGTTCCACTGAACCCCTTTGAAGTCTCCTCTCTGAAACATTTCTCGTTGTTTATCAAATAAACTTTGTGAAGAAGAAGAAGAAGAAGAAGAAGCGTCTTCCAAGAGAATAGAAAAAGCGCGCTCTCTTGGCGGCAGCAAGTGAAACGAGCCGCTGAGTTCATCGTAAGGAATGTTTACAGACCGCGTCAACGAGTGGTTTTTGTACTCCTCTCTTTTTCTCAGATCCAAAAATAACGCGCGGTCTTCTTCTTCTTCTTCTTCTTCTTCGTCTTTGACGGACAGAGAACGAAGCATCTCGTTCAATAAGCGCGTTTGCTTTTCGACGCTTTCAGAGTGCTCCAAAGCGCGGAGAAACGCGTTCGATGATGTCATCGTCATCGTTCTCGTCCTTGTCATTCAATCATCATCATCATTATTATCATCATCATTATCGTCACGATCAGAAGATCCTCCCTCCCTCGGTCGTTACATTTATATTCTTCTCGCGCGT
>Ga0255776_10006782_pt1 | contig 11618 bp, 12 predicted proteins | sample 071ome_19_FD_179974 | JGI IMG/M metagenome (GOLD analysis project Ga0255776, IMG submission 179974) | Coastal salt marsh microbial communities from the Groves Creek Marsh, Skidaway Island, Georgia - 071413AT metaG (version 2) | ecosystem: Environmental > Aquatic > Marine > Intertidal zone >...
AGCCGCACGCGTGAATGGGTTCTGGGCGGCGTGACGGACACCCTGCTGCATGAAACGACCCTTCCGGTGCTGATGTCGCATTAGAGTTTTCTCGGAATACTTCCCCCCGAGGTGACTTGCCCCTCTCCCGGAAGCGGGAGAGGGGCTTCTTTTATCCGGGGAATGCGAGGGCCCTAGAAAAAGGTCTCGACGTGGAAGCGCCCTTCCTGGCGCATGTCCTCCATCAGGGAAGGCCAGAAGAGATCGTTAGTTTCGCAGATATCCGTCAGCGCATCCATCACGCCAGCTTCCATCCGCTTGTGGCCGCAAATATAGATATGGGTTGCCGGATCGGTGAGCAGTTCGGCGAGATCCGACGCCCGTTCGCGCTGCCTTTGTTGCAGACTTGAAGGGTTGATACGGCGTTTGCAGACTTTGTTATCCCCAGAAAGAGCGCCAGGGCAATTATCGGCAAGAGCAAACCGCCGCCCAGATATCGCGTCCGGACGTTGGTACTTTTTCGAAGGTGCTTTGCCCGTTCATGCCGCGTCGCCATTTTCCAGCCTTTCGTGCGGTATCCGGAGACCAAGTCTGCGGAAATGTCCGATAAGCGCTTTCAATGCTGCGGCAGGGTAAACATCGAAATGTGATTTGCAAGTTTGAATGGCAAACCGGATGCCTTGCCGCTCCTGAAAATTTATTCCTTGGAGGCTCCTGCCTCTATGCCACCAATCCCCGGCTTGTTGGCGGCGTTTGTAACAGGGATATATCGGGGGCCTTCGTCCGACAGAGAATCGATAATTTTGTTGCGGCGCGCCAGCGCCCCGCACGGCACAATTTTCGGGATAGACGATTGATGGACTTCCGCCTAACGTCGTGCGCCGGTAACGCAGGAAGTTAATAATGGCCGATGGACCCGTTCGCATTCTCGAAATCCCCGAAACTGACCTGACCGCCGATCAGAAACAGGTCTTTGACGATCTGGTCGCCGGGCGCGGCCGGTTGCTCACCCCGTATAAAATCTGGATTCACTCGCCAAAGCTCGCCGCGGCGATGGAAACCATCGGCACATTCCTCAACAAGAAGGGCGCGCTGACCGAGCGCGAGGTGGAACTGACCATCGTCGTCATCGCCACCCATTGGCAAGGCGATTACGTGCAGGCGGCGCATGTAAAACGCTGTCTGGAGCTCGGCTATCCGCAAACCGTGATCGATGCGATCAAGGCGGGCGAGACGCCTGATCTGCCGGATGCGCGGGAGAAGGCGGTCTATGATCTCTGCCGGATCTCCATGGCGCCGGGCGGCGGGTCGGACGAAGTCTATGACCGGGCGGTGGAACTGCTCGGCCGCGACGGTCTGGCGGAGGTTCTGGCGCTGCTCGGCTATTACTCCGCCGTCGCCATGGCGATGAAGCTGCACCGCGTGCCGGTGCCGGGGTAGAAGGCTTCAGATTGGCCGTCGCCCGCCGATATCGCGATCCGGACACGCTTACCCTGTTCAGCCAGGGGTTCCGGCCATTTTCCCTCGGGGCGGGGCTGTGGTCGCTCTGCTCCGTTGCGTTCTGGCTGCCGGTTTTTAACGGCGGGATTATCCTCTCCACCGCGTTCGACCCCGTGCTGTGGCATGCCCATGAAATGATATTCGGTTTTGTGGGCGCCGTTCTCGCGGGATTCCTGCTGACGGCGGTGCCGAACTGGACCGGCAGGATGCCGCTTCATGGCGCCGGGCTGGCCTGGCTGTTCGGTCTCTGGCTGGCGGGGCGCGCCGCAATCGGATTTTCTGATGTGATCGGCATTTGGGCCGCCGCCGCCATAGATTTGTTGTTTTTTGTAAATCTGCTGTTTCTGATCCTGCGTGAAATCGTCGCCGGACGGAACTGGCGAAACCTGCCGATGACTGTTGCGCTCGGGTTTCTGATACTGGGCAATGCGCTGATCCATCTGGATGCCGCCGGAACAGCGCCGGCTGGCGACGTCGGGCTCCGGCTTTCCATCGCCGTGATTGTTATGCTGATATCATTGGCCGGCGGCCGCATCGTGCCGAGCTTTACCCGCAACTGGCTGGCAAAGCGCGGTGAAACCGTGTTTCCGGCGCCGTTCGGTTGGGTGGATCGTGTGGCATTGCTGATTACCCTTCTGGCGCTGGCGATCTGGGTTGCCGCGCCGGACCGGGCGATAACGGGCTATGGTCTTCTCGCGGCCGCTGCCGTCATGGCGTTTCGTCTGGCCCGCTAACGGGGGCACCGGACCGGCGCCGATTCCCTCGTATGGAGCCTGCATCTGGGATATGGCTGGGTGCCGGCCGGACTGCTGCTTGCCGGGCTTGCGGTTCTAGAGGTGGTGCCGGCGGCGGTTGGTATTCACGCCATGACTGCGGGCGCGATGGGATCGATGACGGTGGCCGTGATGACCCGCGCGACCCTGGGCCATACCGGGCGGCCGCTGCGGGGGGATATCTGGACGGCCGCGCTTTATCTGCTCGTCGCCGGATCGACCATAACGCGGATCGCGGCATCATTGGATGCCGCCGCCTATATGTCGATTTTGTGGGCGGCGGCGGCCCTCTGGAGCGCGGCTTTCCTGCTGTTCGTCCTAAGGTTCGGCAAAATGCTTGCCATACGTCCTGGTCCTATTGCCAAACGCTAGCCCCTGTGGCCCCCTTTACGGGGAAAATAATTACTCGCTCAGGGGGAGGATGGGATGAAGTTTCTTTATTTCAATGATTTCACGCTCGGCGTGTTGAAGGATGGCGGAGTGGTCGTCGATATTTCCGATGCGGTGTCGGATATTCCGCATACCGGACCGCATGATCTGATCAACGGGCTGATCGCGCGCTTTGCCGAATATCGCGGCGCGATAGAGGCGTTGGTGGCCGAAAGCGACGGCGTGCCGGTCGACAGTGTCCGCATCCGCCCGCCGCTGCCGAAGCCGGGCAATATCGACTGCATGGCGGTGAATTATATGGAGGACGGCACGCGCGACGAACCGGCCCCGATCAACGCCTTTCACAAATCGCCCAACGCGGTGATCGGCGATGGCGACACGATGGTGCTGCCCGATGTGCCGGCGACGATCTTCGAAGGCGAGGCCGAAATCGCCCTGGTCATCGGCAAGCGCGCCCGCAATGTCGCGGCGGCGGACGCGATGGATTACATCTTCGGCTATACCAATTTTATCGATGGTTCGGCGCGCGGGCTGCTGCCGCCCGGCAACACGTTCTATCAGATGAAATCGCGCGAAACCTTTGCCCCGATCGGCCCCTATCTGGTGACAAAGGACGAAATCGACAATCCGCAGAAACTGCAAATCACGCTGAAAAATAACGGGGTGGTGATGCAGAATTTCAATACCGATGACATGGCGCACAAGATTCCGCGTTGCATCGGATTCGTGTCCGCCATCCACACGTTGGAGCCGGGCGATATATTGGCGACGGGCACCAACCATCGCGGTCTCAACCCGTTTATGGATGGCGACAGGATTGAACTCGAATGCGAAGGGCTGGGCGTTCTCACCATCCATGTGCGGGACGATCTGAAGCGCGAATGGAAACGCGTCACCCGGTTGCAACACGCCGAAGCGGGCGGCGACGGCGTACAGACGCCGCAAATCAGCGGCAAGTACGCGCCGAGGGCGGGCTGACGGGTTCGCCCTTTCATGACCGGGCAGAAGGATTTTTTTGCCGACAGCGCCGCCTATGACCGGGGCATGGGCCGGTTCAGCCGCGTCGCGGGGGAGAGCTTTCTCGACTGGCTGGATTTGCCTCCGGGGCTGAAATGCCTCGATGCCGGTTGCGGCACCGGCGCCTTTACGGAAATTTTGCTCGACCGGATCGCGCCCGCCGCGCTCGGTGCGTTCGATCCACATGAAGGACAGGCGGCGTTCGCGAGATCGAAACCCTGGGCCGGCGGCGTCGAAATCCGCGTCGGCGATGCGGCGGCCATCCCGTTTGACGACGCCGCGTTCGATATCGCCTTTCTGGCCCTTGTGATCCAGTTCATCCCCTACCCGCTCAAGGCCTTGGCGGAGCTTGCCCGTGTCGTCCGCCCCGGCGGGGAGGTCGCGGCCTATGTCTGGCCGGGCCGGGGAGACGGCCATCCGGTGGCCCCCTTTCAGGAAGCGGTCAAGCTGGCGGACGTCGCCTATGACCGGCGGCCCGGCACGACCATACGGTCTATCGCCGGAATGGTGGATGTTTTCCGCGATGCCGGGTTTTCCGCCATAGAGACGGCCGACCTGGCGCTCACCTTTGAATTCCGCGATTTCGAGGATTGCTGGTCCGCGATGAAGGGCCAGACCGTACTGGCCCTGACGGCGGCGGAGATCGAACGGCTCAAGGCGGCGCTCCGCCAGACCCTGCCGAAGCCACACGATTCCCGGATCGTGCTTGCCGGCCGCGCCTATGCCATCCGGGGGCGGGTGCCCGGGGGGTAGTTTTGGAAGCCTTTCCCCCAACCAAAAAAGGCTCCCCGGAGGGAGCCTTTTTCGTGTGCGCCTTCTGGCGGTCCGTCAGTCGCTGATGTGATAGACGGGCGCCTTTTCCATGTTCCAGCTGTCCTTTTCGGCGTCGTACTGGGACAGCGTAAAGCAATGCCAGTCGTCGTCGTTAAGCTGCATGTGGTCGCCGCGATAGTAATAGCCCGGCCAGCGGGTTTCCTCGCGGAACAGCGTGTGCTGCATGACGCTTTCGGAGGCCAGCAGGCGATGCCGGAATTCCCAGGTGCGCTGCAGCTGGTGCAGGTCCTCGGCGCCGACATGTTCGGCGTCTTCCTTGAGCATTTCCATCAGCTCCAGCCCGCGGGTCAGCAGCGGTTCGTTGGTCATATAGTTGGTCGAAATGCCGCCGCAATATTCGTCCATCAGCTTCTCCAGACGTTGCAGCGCGTGGATCGGCAGGATATAGCTCGGCGACACGGTGCCGGCGACGATCTCGTTCCGGCCGACCGTATAATTGTCTAGCGGCTGGAAGATTTCGGCCTTCAGCTTTTCGACCTCGGCCATGTCGATTTCCGGCGTGGTGCCGGTATCCTGCATGTAATTGACCGCGGCCTTGCCCGCGATGCGGCCTTCGGTGAAGGAGCCGGAGGAGAATTTATGCGGGGTGCCGCCGCTGGCGTCACCCGCGCCGAACAGACCGTTGACGGTCATCATCCGGTTATAGCCCCACTTGTATTCCGGCGGCGCGTAATCCTCCGGACCGCTGGCCCAGGCGCCAGAGCAGGTGGCGTGCGAGCCCATGACATAGGGTTCGGACGTGGTCAGCTCCGGATTGATGTGTTTGGGGTCGATATTCTGCGACGCCCAGACGACCGCCTGGCCGATGGTCATGCCGAGGAAGTTTTCCCAGCCCACCGTTTCCTTGTGCGGGTCCTGGAAGGCTTCCTTGGTGACCATGCGGATCGGCCCGCCGCCATTGGCGAGCTCACGCAGCAAGGCGTGGTTCCGCAGGCAGGTCGGCACCGGGTGGCGGTCGACATAATCGCCGACCAGCTTCTTGGTGTCCTCATACCAGCGGGATTCATATTCATCGCCATAGGCGTTCTGCGTATAGGTCTTCAAGTGCAGGAAGTAGGCGCCGACCGGTCCGTACCCGTCCTTGAAGCGGGTCAGCACGATGCGGTTTTCCATCTGCGTCATCTTGGCGCCGATCTTGAGCGGCAACCCATAGGCCGAGGCCGAGCTCCAGGGCGCGTACCAGGTCCGGCCCATCCCTTCGCCAACGGCGCGCGGCTTGAAGATATGCGATGCGCCGCCCGCGGCGACGATCACGGCCTTCGCCTTGAAGATATAGAAATCGCCGGTCCGGACATTGAACCCGACGGCGCCGGCGGCGCGGTTGGGGTCTTTCTTGTCGGTCAGCAGGTGGGTGACCATGATCCGGTTATAAACTTCCGACGCGGCCTTGCGCGCGGCTTCCGCGACGATGGGCTTGTAGCTCTCGCCGTGGATCATGATCTGCCATTTGCCTTCACGCTGATAGCGGCCCGTTTCCGGATCGCGCATCATCGGCAGGCCCCATTCCTCGAACTTGTGAACGGTCGAATCGACATGGCGGCCGATGTCATAGGCCAGATCCTCGCGGACCAGCCCCATCAGATCGTTGCTGGCATATTCGACGAAGTCCTCGGGCTTATTCTCATCCCACTGCATGCCCATATAGCAGTTGATGGCGTAGAGCCCCTGCGCCACCGCGCCGGACCGTTCAATATTGGCTTTTTCAACGCAGACGACCTTGAGATCGCGGCCCCAATAGCGGGATTCGTATGCCGCGCCGCAGCCGGCCATGCCGCCGCCGACGACCAGAATGTCGGATTCGACGGTGATTGTCTTACGGGTCTTGAACAGGCTCATTTCGGCGCTCCCGGCTTGAGTTTCGCGGGATCGAGCACCGGCAGCCCGCCGTCGATCTTCAGGTAATCCGGCTCATGCGACAGTTCCTGGGTCTTGAAATCGTCCGCGCTCGGCGCGTCATATTCCTGCGGTCCCGGGATGGTGCCCCATTCGGTGGTCCGGATCGGGGAAACGAAATTCTTTTCCTCCCCGTTGCGGAACTTGATTTTCCAGGAAATCGTCCCCTTTTCTTCTTCGCGCAGCGCCCGGACGCTGTGGCCCAGCGGCGCGAAGTCGGCATAGCCGCGCGCGTCGATCGCGTTCTGCGGGCAGGCCTTTACGCAGGAATAGCATTCCCAGCACATATTGGGTTCGATGTTGTACGCACGGCGATATTTTTCATCGATATGCATGATGTCCGACGGGCAGATATCGACGCAGTGGCCGCACCCGTCGCAACTCGTCATGTAAACGAAAGTAGGCATGATCTCGAATGTCTCCTGTTTCGATGACCGGTATTATCAGGAATTAGTAGTTCCGCGGTACGCGCTGGATGCTGCCCAGCGTTTCCGGCTTGTCCGCCGGGGCGGGCAGATTCCGCCGTGTGCCGTTCGCGGTCTCGATGCGCTTTTGCAGCGCGGCCGCGGGCTTGAAGAACATGTGAGAGAATTTCGACCAAGGCACGCCGCCGAACAGCACGACCGTCGAAATCAGATAGAGGCCGAGGAAGATATCCGACCAGCCGCTGCCGTTATTCTGCGAAACAGCCCAGATCAGGGCGAAGGTGCAACTCGCCAGCAGCGAAAGGATGAACAGATCGGCCCGGACGATGCGGAACGGCGTATGGCCTTCCGCCGCGACATCGACGCGGATGAAGAACCAGAACCAGTACCCGCCGACGCAGACCATCGCCGCGCCGAGATACCAGAGCTGCGCCACGATGGCGGGCGCCGCGGTTTCCGGCGTCGGGTAGGAAAACACCATGATGCAGGTCGTCACCACATAGATGACAAAGCCGTACATGCCGAGAAGATGGGCGATACGCCGTTTCTGGTTGCAGAATTCGGCTGAGGTCGCGACCTCGACGACGGCGGTCTGGATGGCCAGACCGGCGACATTGACGTCTTTTTCGCCCTTGTTCTTGACCTTGCGCCAGTTCTCGAAGAAGTACCGGGCGCTTTTCTTGTGAATGATGTCATAGAGCGTGCCGCCGACGACGAACAGGATCATCACTATGACGAAAATCTGCATGATGTCGGGCGAAACGGTCGATGAAAGTTGCGCAAAGGGATTGCTGCTGAACATGTAAATACCCCTAAGTCCCCTGGGTGGTTAATGGCGATTTGGCTTTCGCCGGGTGAACGCCTCATGGTCTAGCGATGAAAGTGCGTTTCCGCAAGGGTGGATTTTGGCGGATTTTTGCCTGTTTCAGGGGGGTTAGGCAGAAAAACATACTGTACCGTATGGTTTTCTGCGGGTTTGGGCGCGGCCTCTTGCCCTTGACCGGTCGATGGATTATCCGTTGCGCCAGATTCCGGAACAGAGATTAGAAGGATGAGCCGATGTCCAACCTGATTGCGCCGCATGGCGGCGGTCCGCTGAAACCGTTGCTGTTGCCGGAGGCCGAACGCGCCGAAGCCGTTAAACGGGCCGATTCCCTTCCCAAGATTCCGATTTCCAGCCGCGAGATTTCCGATCTCTTCATGCTCGGGATGGGCGCCTACACACCGCTAGACGGGTTTATGACCGAAGCCGACTGGCGCGGCTCCTGTGTCGATATGAAGCTGGCAAACGGCACGTTTTGGCCGATTCCGATCACTATGTCCTGCGATGAGGACACGGCGAAGGGTCTCTCTGAAGGCGATGAGGTGGCGCTGGTCGATGGCGAGAGCGGCGAGATCCTCGCGACCCAGACCGTGACCGAAAAATACACCATCGACCGGGCGCTGGAATGCAAGAAAGTGTTCCGCACCAATGACGAGGCTCATCCCGGTGTCCAGAAGGTGATGGAGCAGGCGCCGGTTAATCTGGCGGGGCCGGTCACGGCGCTGTCGGAAGGGCATTTTCCGGAAACCTATAAGGGGCTGTATTTCCGGCCCGAGGAAACCCGCGCGCTGTTCGAGAAGAACGGCTGGTCAAAGGTCGCGGCGTTCCAGACCCGCAACCCGATGCATCGCAGCCATGAATATCTGGCCAAGATCGCGATAGAGATCTGCGACGGGTTGCTGATCCACCAGGTTCTGGGCGCGCTCAAACCCGGCGATATTCCGGCCGACGTGCGGGTCAAGGCGATCGACGCGCTGGTCGAGAATTATTTCGTGCCGGGCACCGCCATTCAGGCCGGCTACCCGATCGAAATGCGTTACGCCGGGCCGCGCGAGGCGCTGCTCCATGCCGTCTTCCGGCAAAATTTCGGTTGTTCGCATCTGGTCGTCGGGCGCGATCATGCCGGTGTCGGTGATTATTACGGGCCGTTTGACGCGCATCATATTTTCGATGAAATCCCTGCCGGCAGCATGGAAACCCAACCGCTGAAAATTGACATCACCTTTTACTGCTTTAAATGCGGTGGCATGGCGACGGGGCGGACCTGTCCACATACCGACGCGGACAGATTACAGATTTCCGGGACCCGGTTGCGGGAGATGTTCGCGAATCACGAAACCATCCCGGAAGAGTTCAGCCGGCCCGAAGTCGTCGGGGTTTTGCAGGAATATTACGACAGCCTTGATTGAGGCGCGTCACAACTCGGTATATTTCCGCGCATTGCCGCGCGATTTTTCGACCGGATATTTTGCGTCGTTGAGATCGATCTTCTCCGCCGCCGCGCGGAGGAGATCGATATCGGCGCGTTCGGCGACCAGCAGCAGATAGATAAAGACATCCGCGCATTCCCGGGACAGTTTCTCACGAAAATCCGGATCGCCGGCCATCGCCTCGATCTCCGAATCATCCTTCCACTGGGTGAGCTCCAGCAATTCCGCCGCCTCGATGGTGACGCTCGCCATCAGATTTTTCAACGAATGAAACTGTTTCCAGTCGCGCGCGTCGCGGAATTCGATCAGGCGTTCGGTCAGGCTTTCAAGCGTGTTTTCCACCGCATCTATCTCCGGCTCGACAGGCGAAATGCCAGCCTATACTGTCTCGCGGCCGCGTCATAGAAGCGGTGCGTTAGAGTGAGAACCCGGAGTTATTTTCGATGCTTATCGCGCAAATCAGCGATACCCATATTCTGGCCCCCGGCGCGCCGGAGAGGGCGGCGGAAAGCCGAACGGAAAATCTCCGCCGCTGTGTCGCCGACATTAACCGGCAAGACGTCGATATCGTGCTTCATACCGGGGACAGCGTGCAGAATGGCGTTGCGGAGGAATATGCCTTTTTGCGGGATATCCTGTCCGATCTGGAGGCGCCCCTTTATATCGTGCCGGGCAACCGTGACAGGGCGGCGGCGCTGCGCGAGACGCTGGATCATCTAGGATATTTGCCGCGCGAGGGTGAATTTCTCCACTATGCGGTTGAGGATTATCCCCTGCGGCTGATCGGTATGGACACGACATGCGCTGGTGAACGCAAGGGGTTTTTCTGCGCCGAACGCCGGGGCTGGCTGGAGGAAACGCTTTCCGCCGAACCCGAAAAACCCACCCTGCTGTTTTTTCATCATCCGCCCTTTGATGTGCCGTCCGAAGGCTATATCGACGGCTATCGCAATCCGGCGGAACGGGAGACGCTGACCGCCGTCGTCAGCCGCCACCCCCAGGTGGTGCAAATCCTCTGCGGGCATGTCCATTCGCAGAACCGGCGCGACTGGGGCGGCACGGTGGTGACCACCATGCCCAGCGTCGCGGTCGATGTGCGCAAGGGCGTCGACACGGCAATCGGGGAAGCGCCGCTGTATATGCTGCACCGTTTTGAGCCCGGCGCCGGTGTCGATACCGGGACCCGGGTGGCCGCCTGAGATTATTCCGCCGCGGAGGTCGCCCTTAACGCGCTTTGATCCGGCGGTTTCGGCAGGCCGAGATTTTCCCGCAGCGTCGTTCCTTCATATTCGGTGAGGAACAGTCCCCGCCGCTGTAATTCCGGTATCACCAGCTCGATAAAATCGTTCAGCGACCCGGGCAGGGTCGGGAACAATATGTTGAACCCGTCAGCGGCGCCGGTGGTGAACCATTCTTCCAGAGTGTCGCAAATGGTTTTGGGCGATCCGCGCAGGGTCATGTGCCCGCGGCTGCCCGATATCGCCTCATAAAGCTGACGAATGGTCATATTGTCACGCTTGGCCATCTCGACCAGCAACTCTACCCGGCTGTTGGAAATCTCATTGGTCGGTATCGGCGGTAACGGACCATCGACATCGAATTCGGACAAATCATAGGCGACATAGTTGGACAGTTGGCGCACACCAACCTGCGGGTGGATAAGCTTTTGCAGCCGGTCGAACTTTTCTTCCGCCTCCGCATCGGTTTCGCCGACCATGATGCCCGCGCCGGGCATGATTTTGAGGCTGTCCGGATCGCGCCCGTAACCGGCGGCGCGTTCCCGTACGTCCTTGTAATAGGCCCGCGCTTCCTCGATTGTCGGCGTCGCAACAAACACCACCTCGGCGGTGGCGGCCGCCAGATCGCGCCCGTCATCGGACGCGCCGGCCTGGATCATCACCGGATGGCCCTGCGGCGAACGCGGCACGTTCAGCGGCCCCGCGACCTTGAAATGATCTCCTTCATGGTTAAGGACGTGCAGCTTCTCCGGATCGAAAAACAGGCCCTCTTCTTTGTCCTCCACAAAGGCGTCATCGTCCCAGCTGCGCCACAGTCTCAGCACCACATCGGTGTATTCCCGCGCCCGGCGATAGCGGTCGCTTTTCGCCATATGGCCTTCGCGGCTGAAATTCTGTGCTTCCGCCTGATTGGCGGAGGTCACCAGATTCCATGCCGCGCGGCCGCCGCTCATCACGTCCAGTGACATGAAGTGCCGCGCAACATTGAACGGCTCGGTATAGGTCGAGGTCATGGTACAGGTGAGCCCGATATGGTTGGTCACCATCGACAGCCCGGCCAGCATCGTGAAGGGTTCGATCCAGGCGGTGCGGCATATGCGGCTGAGTTCCGATTTATCGCCCGCCCAGAGCCCGGCGGAATCCGCCCAGAACAGCATATCGAAAAGGCCGCGTTCCGCAGTCTGGGCCAGGTTGACCATATGCTGGACATTGTTACCAGGATGTTTGGGTGCTTCCGGCACGCGCCAGGCCGCGATGTGATGGCCCGCCTCGCGCATAAACATGCCGAGCTTCATCTGGCTTGCGGATTTCGTCAT
>Ga0255776_10006787_pt1 | contig 11613 bp, 11 predicted proteins | sample 071ome_19_FD_179974 | JGI IMG/M metagenome (GOLD analysis project Ga0255776, IMG submission 179974) | Coastal salt marsh microbial communities from the Groves Creek Marsh, Skidaway Island, Georgia - 071413AT metaG (version 2) | ecosystem: Environmental > Aquatic > Marine > Intertidal zone >...
GCGCCTGGCGTCAATCAGTAACCGGGGCAACTGATTGGCAAGTGGGGCTGCGTTTCGGCTTGGCGTCGATTCCCGGTGGTGTCGTGGGTGCCCTCATTGCGGTGGCGGTGAGCGGATCTGTCGTGCGAAGCGCTTTTGCGCTCGTCATTTTCGTTGTTGGTTTTCAGATGCTGCGTGTTGGCCTCGCGCAGCGGAGGCGTGGTAGGCACTGAAAGACACGTCCCAGACGGTATGCCCGCCCAGTCGAGAAACTACTCGCGTAGAGCTGTGAAGACAGCGCCGTACGACGACGGATCCGTCGCGACATCGATGAGTGCAGGTCGACCCGAATCGAGAGCAGCCGACAGTGCCGCGCTGTACTCGTCTGACGTTCGTACTGACCAGGCTTCGACTCCGCACCCGCGAGCTATGGCAGCGAAATCAGTGGCGCGGTAGGTCACGACATCCGAGCCACCTTGATCCGTAGGACTTTGCTTGACCGCGATCAGGCTGAGCAGCGAATCGTTGAAGGCGACAACCACCACCGGCAGTTGCAGCCGCGCGAGAGTTTCGAGTTCGGCGAGGGCCATGCCAAGGCCGCCATCACCGGTGAAGCAGATCACCGGTTCGCCGGGACGTACGAGTGAGGCAGCGATGGCTGCCGGAAGTGAGTAACCCATCGTGGCGTGCGAGCTCGATATGAGCAGACGCTGGGGTTCGGATACCTCCCACAGCGGCATCGCGACCAACATGTGAGCTCCGGCATCGACAGTGGCGGTTGCCGGCCGTGGGCAAATCCGCGAGGCGACGGTGACGATCTCCGCTGGCGAAAGGCCGCCGGTTGCCCGGTCGCTCTGTGTCAGGGCGGCTGAGCGGAGCAACTCCGAATAGCGACGACCGGAGCCTGGCTCCCAAGAACCGGCGATGTGACTATCGAGAGCGTCCGCGAAGGCAGGCATGTCCGCGGCGATGCATTCCGCAAGGTTTGATCCGAAATAGGTGGCGTCCTCGATCATCCATGGGTTGACGATGACGGTGGGTGCCGCGTAGGTCCAGGCTGTTGGCAGCAACTCGATCGGATCCAGACCCACTCCGATGATCAGGTCCGCATCGGTGAGGGCGGAAGCTTCCACTGTCCCGCCGGTGACGATTCCCGCGGCGAATTCAGCATCGTCAGGGACTACTCCCCGAGCCTTGTACGTGGTGAGGACCGGGATGTGCGTTCGAGTCGCGGTATCCCGAAGGCGCTGGACCGTGGCCCCGCGGTCGTGGGGAGACAACGTGAGGACCCCCTGACCGACGACGAATACCGGACGCTGGGCTCCCTGAATGAGCGCCCACACTTGCGACGGGTCTGAGTAATTGACGTCATGACGGCGTGAGTCGAAGCGAGTGGTGGCCGACGGATCGATATCGACCTGCACGGGCCCAGGCGGCTGGCTGGTCGCTGAGCTCACGATCTCGGAGTAGGTCGCTGGATCCTGGCCATTGAGCCTGCCGGATGCGAGGGTGATGGGGGAGAAGAACGCGGTTTGGTCGATGCGTTGATGGGAGACCCGCTCTGTGTCACTCTCCAGCACGCAGTCATTGACCATGATCATGGGGGACCGCTCAAGGAGGGCGTTAGCCACCCCATTGGCCGCCGCGGTGGCGCCGGGCCCGCGGGTGCCGACCGCGATTCCAGGGGCCCCGGTGAGTTCACCGATCACACCAGCCATGAGCGCGGCCGAGGTCTCCAAGTGCGTGAGGACGAAGCGGACGCCGTGTTGATCGCACGCTCCTGCGACGTCGAGATTGGAGCCACCGCCGGGAACACCGAAGGCGAACCGGGTGCCTGCCTTTGCCGCAGCATCGACGAGGCCGTCGGCGATGTCCCGTCGAGTCGCTGTCATTCCATTCTCCGAAACTCTGGTGCGTTGGTGGAAGCAACATTAGAGTCTCAATGGGGGTTCGACAGGCGGTGGTAACGCGCCGTTCCAGCGGAGAGGAGTGTCATGGGAATTCAGGTTTCCAATTTCTTGCACGTGGCCGATGGACTTCAGGCCAATCAATTCACGGTGGGTGAGCGCAAGCCGGTCAACTCACTCGATGACATTGATCCGATCTACAAGCAGTTGATCGACGGTCCGTACCACGCGAACTTCGCCGTTATGGGCAACGACGGCAAGATCAACCAAACTCCGATGTGGTTTGACTACGAGGGCGACAAGGTCCTGGTCAATGTCGCTACTCATCGGAAGAAGGTCGAATGGATCCGTAAGCACCCGGACCTTTCGATCCTGATCGTCAATCCCGAGAACATGTACCACTGGATCAGCATCAAGTGCCATGTCGAGCGTGAGATTCTCGAGGACGATCCAGATGAGGGCGCCATGGTCACCGCTCAACTCGACAAGATCTGGACGAAGTACACCGGCAACGAACCGCCCTACGGCCTTCGCGATCCATCCATTGATGAGCGTCGAGTGCTGTTCGTGTGCGGCATCGACCGCATCGCCACCTTCGGTCGTCCGTAGACAGCGGTGGTCCCTAGCGCGACCATCGCGGTTGTCGGGGGCTCACTGGGAGGTTTGACCGCAGCCCTGCTTCTGCGTGACCTCGGGCACGACGTCACGATCTACGAAAGATCGGGACACAAGCTCGAGCAGCGCGGAGCAGGGCTCGGTTTCCTCCCCGATGCCTCTCGCTATCTCGTCGAACGCTGCGGCGTAGACATCGACGAGATCAGCACGCGAACAGACACCATCCGATATCTGAACCGCGACGGCTCTATCGAGCATGAGCGCGCCGTCACGTACCACTACACCTCCTGGTTCACCGTGTACGGCAGGTTGCTCGAGGAGTTCGATTCCGATCGCTACCTCACCGGCAAGGAGGCGGTAACTCTCCACCTTGATGAGGAGCGAGGGAGTGTCGACTTCACCGACGGCACAAGGATCAATGCCGACCTCGTCGTCTGCGCAGATGGCGTGAACTCGGTATTCCGGAGGGCACTCCTTCCTGATGTCCGACGCGAGTATTCGGGGTACGTCGCTTGGCGCGGGATGGTGCCTGAGTCTGAACTCTCGTCTGCAACGCAACAGGCTTTGAGTGACGCCATCACGTACGCCTTCTACGCCAACAGCCACATACTCGTGTACCCGATTCCGAGTCCGAGTGGTTCCGTCACGCCGGGAGAGCGATTAATCAACACGGTGTGGTACCGCAACTACGCCGCCGGTGGTGACTTCGACGATCTCATGACAGATGCAACGGGCCGTCGCCACGATCCAACGTTGCCGCCCGGTGCAGCACGTGAGGAGCACGTTGCCGAAATGCGATCGCACGCTCTCGCGAGGCTTCCCTCTGTTGTGTCCGAAGCCGTTGTTGCGGCGAAGGAACCTTTCGTGCAAGCCGTCTATGACCTTGACGTGGACCGGATGGCGTTCGGCAGAGCATGTTTGATCGGCGACGCCGCCTTTGTGATGCGTCCGCACGCGGCCGCCGGTACTGCTAAGGCAGCGGCCAACGCATGGGGTTTGGCCGAGGCGATGGAGGAAGCGGCGTCGATTCCTGATGCTCTGAATGCATGGGAGCCCGAGCAACTTCGAATCGGACGCGAGCTCGTAAGGCGTACACAGCGACTTGGCTTCGCCTCGCAGATTGATGGTTCGTGGAATTCGCCCACCGATGATTCGCTGTTTCGATTGCGAGACGAGGGACCGTGAGCACAACGGACGTGGCCCGACGCATGCAGGAAGCAGCGGTGCGGTTCCTCGATTCGCTCGACGCTGGTCAACGCGCGCGAGCGCAGTTTCCATTCGATGACACGTCCGAACGCGAATCCTGGTTCTACACACCGACTGATCACGGTGGATTACCGCTCTCGGCAATGGCGCCCGTGCAGCAGAAGTACGCGCACATGCTGCTCGCTGAGGGACTCTCCGAACCGGGCTACTACACGGTGGCTGCGATCCTCGGCCTGGACAACATGCTCGATCGACTCGAAGGCTTCATCCGCGACTGGGGACGTGAGCGCGGGCGCGATCCAGGCCTCTACTACTGGCGCGTCTTCGGTGATCCGACAGGTGACGAGCCGTGGTCATGGAGAGTCGGTGGCCACCACATCTCCATCCATCACACGATCGTGGGGGGTGAGGTGGTCGGCAGCACTCCACTATTCCTCGGGGCTGATCCTGCGCGTGCACCGCTGCTAGGCCCGCACCCGAACCGGCCGCTCGGCGCGTACGAAGACGTTGCTCAGGAGCTCATGGCGGCGTTGTCCGATGCGCAACGCAACGTTGCCGTCGTCACCGATGTTGCCCCAACGGACATTGTGGGCGCAAATCGCCCAGCCTTCGGGGACAACGATCTTCCGATCCCGTTGCCCGAGCTGTGGCGCGGTCGCCTTCCTGATCCGTGGCACCAACTGACCATCGACGTTCAAGAGGGTGCGGACGAACATGCAGGGGTCACTCCTGAAAGTCTCCACGCTGTCCGACTCACCCGGGAGCCACGGGGCCTGTCGCTGGGCGACCTTGATTCTGGCCAGCAGGACATGGTTCGTGCTCTGTTTGATCTCTATGCGGACAGGCTTCCAGGGCCGCTGGCCGACGTCGAACGTGAGAAGTACCGAGGCGCACGGCTCAGGGACCACCGCCTTTTGTGGGCAGGGAGTCATCGACCCGGAGATCCGTACTACTACCGACTGCAGGGACCGAATCTCATGGTGGAATGCGACAACACTCAGCGTGGTGCGAACCACATCCACACTGTGTGGCGCGACCCGTTCCGAGACTTCGGACGTGACCCGCTTACCGAGCATTACCGACGTCAGCATTGACAGCAATGACCCATCTACTTGCCGTTGGAGTTTCGTTCGCGCCCTGATGATCGTTGTGGATGTGAAAAATTCTTTTGTTTCCCTGCATCCAAAGTTGAGTCGTGAAGCGAACTACTAATACACGGATGCGCAACAACTCGGATTGCGCACACATGATCTAGGAGCGGCAATGAAAAACAAGAACAAGGTTTTCGGGGTACTAGCAGCGTCTGCAGCACTCGTGGCTGGCACGGCTGCTGGCGTACCAGCAGCGCAAGCGATGGATGGAAATACGAGCCTGGCCAGCGTGCTTGACGTGGGTAACGCTAAATTCGATAAGTCGAACAATGATTTTGACATCCTCACCAAGGCTGCTGAAGCAGTGTTGGCGGCCAAGCCCAATTCCCCGGTTGCGCTTCTTGCCGACGGTGACACTGCTTTGACCGTCTTTGCGCCGACCGACAAGGCATTCAAGAACCTGGCCTCTGCTCTGGCTGGTCACAACATCTCCAGCGAGTCGGATGCGTTCGACGCCGTCGCAGGACTGGGTATCGACACGGTGGAAACCGTGCTTCTGTACCACGTGATTCCAGGGGCAACGATCGAGTCACCCGATGCGCTCGAGGCGAATGGCGCCGTTCTGGCGACCGCAGCCGAGGGCAAGAACACCAAGGTCCTGGTGTCCGATGCCCCGTCCATTCGGCTTCGGGATTACGCACCGAAGTTCAAGAACGCGCAGGTGATCTTGTCCGCCGTTGACATCAACAAGGGCAACAAGCAGGTCGCTCACGCAGTCGATGCAGTGATGCTTCCGTTTGCTCCGTAATGCGTCTTCCCCACACCGATGGCCTCCTCGCTCTGCGAGTGGGGCCATCGGCCTTTTGTGCCTGTCAACTATTGCGAAGGATGCTCACCGCGAAGTCGGAATCTGGTGTGAACGGGCGCAGATCCCACGTTGCGAATCGGCTCTCCAGCGTGAATCCCGCTTGCCTGAGATCTCGATCGAAATCCTCGAGCGGATACCGATCGACATGAAAGCCCAACAGGTACGGGGCATCGATGGCCAGGTGCGTTCGGATGTTCCGCAGGACAGCTACTTCAGTTCCCTCCGCAACGAACGTGATGACATTGCCTGCGGATACGGCTGCATCGAAATACCCGGTGTTCAGAGGTGCGCCCAGATCGAGGGTCGCTAGATCCGCTTCGAGGTACGGCGGTCCAGGGTTATCTGTGCGAGCTGAAGCGAGCAGAACGGGGTCGATATCTACGGCGGTGACGTGATGCCCCCGATGGTGGAGTGCGGCTGCCGTTCTTCCTTGACCACAACCGGCGTCGAGGATGCGGCTCCTAGGGGCGACCACAGCATCCACGAGCCGCGCTTCCCCGGAGAGGTCAGTTCCGTCGCTCGCCAATTCTCGAAAGTGTTCTGCGTACCAAGACGAGTGGTCCTCATCCTTTTCGGTGAACCATCGGGGAACGTTCCCGAGGGAAAATCGATCAGAAGACATCAGCTCTGCATCTGCGCCCGTGTTCGCTGAGCGTGCTTGGCCATTCGGTCGATGGACGCTTCAAAGGCCTTGCGGGCCGCAGCACCCACGGGGCGTGCAAGGAACTGGGGAAGGATCGGCACGCGGATGTCCTCCAGCCAGGTCAGTCTGCTCGTGGACTCTCCCGTCGCCGTCACAGCGAGATCCACGTACCCGGTCAACACTGGGCCGATCTTCGTGACGCGCACAGTCATCGCGGTTGGGTCGAGCGCATCGACTCGCATTCGATCGGGGAGGGCCGCCGGACCGAGTCCGGATGTGGCGACGAACACGGTGCCTGGGCCGCCGTCACCGTGCTCGACAGTTACTCGTGTCATCGGTACCCACTCTTCATGGCCCTGCCAGTCGATGAGTTCAGCAAATGCGATGTCGGCAGACAAAGGCAGGTCACGGGTCACGATGAATCGCACATTGGCCATGCCCTTGAGGGTAGGTCCTCGTTAAGGACGGCACACCTGGGAGTGTGTTACACTCTGTAACATGCCCACAACGATCCGTAAATCACCTGGTTCCACGCTGTGGGCGGATCTGACGCAGGCGTACCGGACTGGGCAGCGGGAGAGCATCGCGCAGACTGCCATGGCCTTGCTCGTCGAAGGTGGGGGCGTGGGGCTGTCGATGTCCGCTCTCGCGCAGGCAGCAGGCATATCGCGACCCACGTTGTATCGCTACTACCCCGACATGGAGTCCGTTCTCGTCGGCGTTGCGGGACTCTTTTCCCAGCACGACGAGTCCTTTGCTGCGGAGATCATGGCTGAATCCGATCCGCGGCAGCAGTTACAGACATTCATCGATGCCGTCACCGATCCATCTGCACACGGGCACTTGACGGCCGTGGAGCTCGAGGCGGCTCTGCCACCGGAGGGTCGAGCGTTGCTGCACGGGCATGAGGACCGGGCTCGGGGGCTGCTTGCCGACATTCTCCGGCGAGGGATCCAGGCTGGAGTCTTTGCTTCGGACATAAACCCCGATACCGATGCACGCCTCATCTTCGGACTCACCCAGCAGGCGCAACCCGACAGCGTCGAACGCGTCCACGTGCTGGTGGACAAGTTGGTTCAACCCACGAAAAGAAGGAAGTCATGAGCACACCGGGATACACATTCGTCAGCGTCTCGACCGCAAAGCCGGGCAAGTTGGATGACCTCGTCGAACTGGCTCGGCGACCAAGTGAACTCATGGATGGTCACGTGAATGGGATGCTCGGCCGGCAGGTGTCAGTCGATCGAGATCGCAACACCGTCATCGTGTGGACCACCTTCGAGCGCAAGAGCGACCTCTACGACTGGCTCGAGACCGACCAAGGCAAGTCGGACCATGGCGAGGAGCAGGACATGAGCGCCATCATCGAGACCTTTGAGATGTACGACCTTGAGCCAGTGTCCGGAAGGCTCTGACTGGCTAGTTGCACGAGGGTCGGAGCGGGTGACGGGAATCGAACCCGCACTGTCAGCTTGGGAAGCTGATGTTCTGCCATTGAACTACACCCGCGTGGGGCTCAGAGTCTACTTGTATGCCCGCCGCGATAGTTCCGCTCCCAAGGATTTGAAATCCCGCATCGCCGATGAGTAGTCCGCGAAAGCACCAAGTTTTTCGCTGAAGGACAGTTTGGGCTCAATGATCGAGCGCACATCATCGAAACGGGAATCCACAAGGCTGGCCGCCGCGGAATGTTGACGAACAGCGGCCTTCCAGGTGCGGGTCGTGTCGCGCGCCTCGGCCCGTCGAATCGCTCGAACGAGTGCGTCCAACTCGACGCGCGTTTGGCGAGCAGTAGATCGGAGTTCACGTCGATCTTCGACAGTCATCCGGCCTTCGTAGCGATCGATGTACTGGTTCGTGGTCGCCAGGACGTCCGAGCGAAGCTCCTTGGCCTGCGTAAGTGGATTGGCGGCGGCCTGCGCGGTCGAGGCCGGCAGGAGAAGAGCGACTGCGGTGACGACGGCTCCAGCGATCGACCACCCGCTGAAACGCGGTAGCGTCTTGGCCCGCCTCATCACGTCTTTGGGACGCACCTGGCGATGCCCGGGTTCCCGATCTACTGTGTGGGCATGGAGCAGAACAACGTCTTCGGTGAACCCCTGGAAGTGTGCAGCGTGGAACCCTTGACCGGCTTTTACCGCGACGGATACTGCAACACCGGTCCCGATGACCTTGGCTCGCACACCGTCTGCACCGTCGTAACGGCCGAGTTCCTCGAGCATCAAAAGTCGGTCGGTAATGACCTCTCCACGCCGCACCCGCAGTTCGGATTCCCGGGGCTCAAGCCAGGGGATCGATGGGGTGTGTGCGCGAGTCGGTGGCTGCAGGCGTACGCCGATGGCATCAAGGCCCCCGTCGTGCTGAAGGCCACCAACGAAGCCGCCTTGTCCATAGTCCCAATCGAGGCCCTCACCGAATGCGGCGCGGACGCTCCAGACGACATCAGCGATCTGGATTAGTAGAACCAAACGCTGCTCGTTTGGCGAACGGGCCACCTACGCTGAATGGGTGACTACAGCATCTGCACTTGATTCCTTTCGTCTCGACGGCAAAGTGGCCGTCGTCACCGGATCCACCCGAGGCATCGGACGATCCGCTCTCCTTGCGCTGTGTGATGCCGGCGCGGACGCAGTCATCACCGGACGTGATGCCTCGGCAGCTGAAGAAGTACTCGCGGAAGTTGAAAGGCGAGGACGACGCGGTCACGTAGTGCTCGGGGATCTCGGTGAGCACGATATGCCGCAGCGCATTGCGTCGGAAGCGGTCGAACGCCTCGGTTCGCTAGACATCCTGGTGAACAACGCCGGTATCTGCGAGTGGGGTGAATCGCTCGATTCGCCGATGGAGACGGTTCGGAACGTGCTCGCGGTAAACGTTGAATCGCTTTGGGCGATGTCGATGGCCGCGGCCAAGCCGATGATGGAACAGGGCTCCGGCGTAATGATCAACGTCGGAAGCATCTCCGGATTAATCGTCAACCGACCGCAGTGGCAGGCGTCCTACAACGCGTCGAAGGCAGCGGTGCACCAGTTGACGAAGAGTCTCGCCCTTGAGTGGGCGCCGAACGGTATTCGCGTCAACGCGATCGCGCCGGGGTACGTGAAGACGGGTATTGCACCCATCGACGATCCGCAATATGCACCGTGGTGGGTGGACCTGTGTCCCCAACAGCGCTACGCGCTCCCTGATGAACTTGGTCCCACCTTCGTCTACCTCGCGAGCGACGCGTCGTCGTTCATGACGGGAGAAGTGGTGGTTGTCGACGGCGGCTACACCATCACGTAAGGGCCTACTGACCGATGAGTCGTCCGTAGCGGTGCATCGTCCGGGATATCGCCTGCTCCTTGACGAAGCGGAGGAGATCCAGGCGCCCGATGCCGGTGACTATCGAATCGTCGATCGTCACTCCTGAAGTGTGGGCGGCGCGCAGGACGTCGTCGTTCGTTTCCGTAAGAAGACGAAGTCGAATGTCACCGTTCATGCAAGCCACGCGTGCAGCAAAGTGCTCGTCTGTCTCGACGTCACTTGCGCTTATCTCCAGGGGAGTGCCCGTGAGCATTGATGCAGCGCGCAGGAAGGGGACCTCGGGCAAATCCGCTGAAGCGACCCGGGCGATGACGAGATCGAGAGGTCGGTAGCGCAGGACATTGCTCTCGCAAGCAAGGTCGGTGGGGTCGTGCTCGAGGGCGAAGTACTCGGCCCAGGCCTTCTCGTAACCAGCAATTGCTTGATCGATCGACGCGTCTCCGGCTTGCGTCCAGGTTCCGTACGAGTGCAGATGATCAGGGCCACCCGGCTTGGTGCCCGAACCCACGGAACTGCGCTTCCATCCACCGAACGGCTGACGACGCACGATCGCACCGGTGATGTGCCGATTGATGTAGGCGTTTCCGCACTGGACGTTCTGCCGCCAGAACTCGATCTCCTTGGGATCCAGCGATTGAATACCACCGGTGAGGCCGTAGATCGGTGCGTTCTGCAACTCGACTGCATGCTCGAGATTGTCCGCACGCATCAGGCCCAGAACCGGTCCGAAGCATTCGGTCATATGGAACCAGGAGTTCGGCTGCACGTCCTTGCGTACGCCCGGGGTCCACGTGGTCTGGTCGATCTGTTGCGGTTCGACGAGCCAGGTCTCACCGGGCTCGAGCGTCGTGAGTGCACGCTCCAGTGGACCGCGTGCAGGTGCGATCAGTGGCCCCATGATCGTGGACAGATCCGTGGCAGGGCCGACTTTGAGGCTTCGGACTGCGTCGGCCAGGCGGGTGTGGAAGCTGGGATCGTCGTAGACGCTGGCCTCGATGATCGCCAGGCTTGCGGCGGAGCACTTCTGTCCCGCGTGGCCGAAAGCGCTTTTTACGAGTTCCTTGATCGCCTGATCGATGTCGGCCGCTGCGGTGATGACCATCGCATTCTTGCCGCTGGTCTCTGCGTTGATGCGAAGGTTCGGCTTCCAGGAAGTGAAGAGATCAGCGGTCTCCAGGCTTCCGGTGAGCATCACGAGATCAACGTCGTCGTGCGTGATCAGGTGCTGACCGACTTCGTTGTCCGGTGTGCAGGCGAGTTGGACGAGATGCTCGGGAACGCCAGCCTGATGCAAGGAATCGACGAGCAGCGCGCCTACCTCGCGCGCCTCGGGAGCGGGCTTCAAGATGGCGGCGCCACCGGCGGCGATGGCGTGCACCAGACCACTTAACGGAATCGCGTACGGGAAGTTCCACGGACCCGCGACCACGGTGACCTTGTGGGGCTCCCAGGTGAGACCTTCCTTCTCGTATTGCTCGTGTGTGAGTGTCAGGTGGGCCGCGTAGGTGACGAAGTCGATGCCCTCGCTGATCTCTGGATCGGACTCGCGAACCGTCTTGCCCATCACGTGCGCTTCCGCGGCGATTGCCTCGCCGCGGCGTTCCTCGAGAACTTCGGCAACTTGGGCGAGGACAGTGCGACGCATCGCCCAACTTGTCTTCGCCCACTCTGCCTGAGCGGCCTTCGCGTTGGCGATGATCGAATCGACGTCCTCGATGGTCTCGACCAGGGCTGGCGGGTTGGAAACGTAGGAATCAAGGTGCGATTGCAGCCAGCGACGATTCACCGGCACGGTGAAGTCTGTGTCGGCGACGTTGTGAAACGAGCCATCGACAGGGAAGCGGTCGATCGGCTGGGTGCGGTCCTGGCTTCGTCGCGTCAGCGTGGTGACGGTGCGGCGTTCGGCGACCGAGGTGCGGAAGCGCTGCGCCTGCTCGTGCCACTCGGGGCTGCCGGGCTGCAGATCGAACAATGCACGCAGGAAGTTGTCCGGAGAGG